>JABXNS010000263.1_pt1 | contig 11891 bp, 12 predicted proteins | sample 7301101 | NCBI WGS metagenome assembly JABXNS01 (sample SAMN14449646, study PRJNA615230) | soil metagenome | isolation source: soil from bare, unvegetated metal-rich iron-sulfur acidic spring small-cell... | place: Canada: Paint Pots Mound, Kootenay National Park, BC | collected 2017-05-25
GTTTGATATTCGCCGGAGCCGGAAGCGGCAAGACCCGCGTGTTGACCCATCGCATCGCGCATCTGTTGCACGAATTGAACGTTTTCCCGGATCGCATTTTGGCCGTGACCTTTACCAACAAGGCCGCCGGAGAGATGAAGGCGCGGCTCCAGCGCATGATCGGCGACTCCGCCCGCGACCTGTGGGTCGGCACGTTTCATTCGATGTGCGTGCGCATTTTGCGCCGCGATGGCCGCAAAATCGGCATCAGCCCCAACTTCGCGATCATCGACGAGACGGACCAGCGCGCCTTGGTGCGCGACATCCTCGCGGATCTGGATTACGACGAGCGTCAAATGACGCCGGGCTCGTGCCTGGCGGAGATCAGCAAGGCCAAAAACGCCCTGCAAACGCCCGAGGACTACCTCGAAAAACACAGCTCGTTCATCGGCGAGCGTTACGGCAACGTCTACAAAGAATACGAACGCCGTCTCGCGGAGTCCAACAGCTTGGATTTCGACGACCTGATCGGCAAAACGATTCGCCTATTGCAGGACGACGAAGAAGTCCGTACGCGCTATCAAAACAAGTTTCGCTACGTTCTGGTTGACGAATACCAAGACGTCAACTTCGCACAGTACACGCTCTTAGCGCTTTTTGCCGGCGAGCATAAAAATATCACCGTCGTCGGCGACGACGACCAGTCGATCTATTCATGGCGCGGCAGCGATTACCGGATGATCCTGCGCTTCGAAAAGGATTTCCCGGGCGCGAAAGTCTTCAAGCTTGAAGAAAACTATCGCAGCACGCAGGCGATTTTAGAAGCGGCCAACGCCCTTGTCGAAAATAACAAGACCCGCCAGCCGAAGAAACTCTTCACGAGCCGTGCGGCCGGCGAGCCGATTACTGCGTATCGCGCGGAAACCGAGCGCGCCGAGGCGCGTTACGTCGTCGAGAAAATTAAAGAGGCGGTGCGCGAAGGTGCGGCCTATCGCGACTTTATCGTGCTCTATCGCACGAACGCACAATCGCGCGTCTTTGAGGAAGCGATGGTTTCCGAGGGGATCCCTTACCGCGTCGTCGGAGGCGTCGGCTTTTACGCGCGCCAAGAGATCAAGGACATCATTTCCTACCTGCGTTACATTTTAAATCCGTCGGACGCCATCGCGTTCAAACGCATCGTGAACGTTCCGCGCCGCAGCATCGGTGCGCAGACGCTGGCTAGTCTGGTCGACGCGGCCAACGAAGCCAAGATGTCGGTCGGCGAAGCGGTGTTCGATAAGGAACTCCTCAAACGCGCGGTACCGAAGAAGCAAAAGGAACTCGAACGCTTTGCCGAGCTGATCGCCAATTGGCGCGAACGGCTGGATTCACTTTCGATCAAAGACCTGGTCGTTGCGGTCATGGAAGAATCCGGCTACGTCCGCGAACTTCAAAATGAAGAAACCAACGACGCCCGCACGCGTTTGGAGAATCTGCAAGAGCTCGTCGGCGTGGCGGGTGAATTCGAGCAGGGCGAGACCGGCGGCTCGTTGGCCGACTTCCTGGGCAACATCGCGCTGATCAGCGACCTGGATGCGCTCGATCCAAATTCGTCTTACGTGACGCTGATGACGATGCACGGGGCCAAGGGGCTTGAATTCCCCGTCGTGTTCCTGACCGGACTCGAAGAGGGCGTTTTCCCGCACAGTCGCGCGCTGGTCGACATGACCGAACTCGAAGAAGAACGGCGGCTGGCATACGTTGGCGTCACGCGCGCCATGGACAAACTGTATCTATCGTTTGCCGAGCGCCGTACGCTTTTCGGCAACACGTTCGCGCATCCGAAGTCGCGGTTTTTGGAAGAGATGCCCAGCGTCGAGTTGCTTGGCGGCGTTGTGCTGCCGCGACCCGCGGGCGGCCGCTGGCGCGAAGTATCCATTCATGAAAATGCCGGCGCCGGTGTCGGGATGGACTTGAATGCCGGCGACCGGGTCCGTCACCCCAAGTGGGGAGAGGGCGTCGTTGCAGACATTGTCGGCGGCGGCGGCGACGGATTGCTCACCATCAATTTCCCGAACGTCGGGCAAAAAATGGTGATGCTCAAATACGCTCCGCTCGAAAAACTCTAACTCCATACGCCGGTGATTCGCGTGGCGGTGGCCGGCGCGCTGGGGCGAATGGGAAGCCTCGCGTGCGAGGTCGTGCAACGCACGCCCGACTTGCAGTTTGCGGGCGGCTTCGCGCGGCAAGCCGATCCGGGCCGCGCGTTCTACGCGGATTTGGGCGCCCTGCTCGCGGAACAAGCGCCTGAGGTCGTTGTCGACTTCACCCTGCATCCGGCCAGCGTAGACGTAGCGCGCACCTGCATTAGTGCGGGCGTCTCGCCCGTTATCGGCGTCTCGGGCTGGTCGCAGGCGGAGCGCGAGGCGCTGCAAATGCTTGCCAGCCAAAAGGGTGTCGGCGCGATGATCGTGCCCAACTTTGCAATCGGCGCGGTGCTGATGATGCGATTTGCGGAAGAAGCGTCCAAGTTTTTCCCGAGCGTTGAGATCGTGGAACTGCATCACGACGGCAAGCGCGATAAGCCCAGCGGCACCGCCCGGCTTACCGCCGAGCGCATCGCGGCGGCAACCTCGCGAACGCAAGTTCCCATTCATAGCGTGCGCTTGAAGGGACTCGTCGCGCATCAGGAAGTTCTGTTCGGCAACACGGGCGAGCTGTTGACGATTCGCCACGATTCACTTAGCCGCGAATCGTTTGCCGCCGGTATCGTGTTCGCCATTCGAGCGGTCCGGGAACAACCTGGCCTGACGGTGGGGCTCGACCGCGCCTTGGAAGCGCAAGCGTGAAGGTCGCGCTGGTTGGAGCGACCGGCGCCGTCGGTGAAACGATTTTGCGCGTCCTCGAGGAGCGTCGTTTGCCGGTGAGCCGGCTATCGGCATTTGGCGCCCAGGGCGCTCTGCGGACCGTGCGTTTTCGCGACCAAGAACTTGAGGTTCGCCCCGCGAGTGCCGAGGAACTCGACGGATACGATGCGGTGTTTTTTGCGGGCGGAGAAGATGCGAGCGCCCGCTACGCAGACTCGATCGTGCGCGGGGGAAGCGTCATCATCGACAACAGCGCCGCCTTCCGTTTGCAGGCCGGCGTTGCGCTCATCGTTCCGGAAATTAACGCCCACGCGGTGCTCCCGGGCCAGCGAATTTTTCCCGTTGCAAACTGCACGGCAATCGTCCTTTGCATGGCGCTCTCCACGGTCAAGAGCGTCGCCGGCCTTGCACGCGTTCAGCTTGCCACGTACCAGGCCGTGAGCGGTGCGGGAAGAGCGGGAATTGCCGAGTTCACCAGCGCCGAACGCGCCCTTGCCGCCTCGCAACCCGAGCCGCCGGCGCAGATTTTCCCCGCAGCGATCGCGCGTAACGTCATCCCTCAGATCGGATCCCTCGACGAGGGCGGGTATTCATCCGAGGAAGTGAAAATTCGCGCCGAGACGCGCAAAATTCTGGATCTCCCCGAGCTGCCGGTGTCGGTCATTGCGGTTCGCGTTCCCGTCCTCTTTGCGCATTCGGAGGCCGTCTTTTTCGAAACGCAGCGCGCAACATCGAGCGAAGAGCTCGGGCAGGCCTTTGGACGGGCGCCGGGCGTGCGCTTTCACCCGAGCGGTGTCGTTACGCCGCGCGAGGTGGAGGGAAGCGATGACGTGCACGTCGCGCGCTTGCGCCCGGAGGATGAAACCGGCACGCGATTCTCGATGTGGGTCGCGGGCGACCAGCTTCGCAAGGGCGCGGCCACGAACGGCGTACAAATTTTGGAATTGCTGCTCGAGCGCGGCGTGGTCGGGTCGACATGAACGGCGCCGGTGAGATCGCGGTCCTCAAGTTCGGCGGCACGTCCCTTGCAACCGAGCAGTCGCGCGACATTGCCGTCCGACGCGTTATCGAAGTTCGCGAACGCGGCTTTTGGCCAGTCGTGGTGTGCTCCGCCATCGGCCGCCCGCCGGATCCGTACGCGACGGACACGCTGCTCTCCATGGTTGCCGGGAGCTCCAACGCGAACACCGATTTGCTTCTTGCCGCGGGTGAGTTAATTTCCGCGGCAATGTTTGCGGAATTGCTGAGCGCGCGCGGCGCGGCCGCCCGGGCGCTCACCGGCGCACAAGCGGGCATTCTCACCGATGGCACCTTTGGCGACGCCAAAATCGCACGCGTCGAGCCCGCCCGCGTGCGGGAGCTTCTTGCCGAAGGGACGATCCCGGTCGTTGCAGGCTTTCAAGGGATGAGCGTTCGCGGCGACATCACGACGTTGGGACGCGGTGGAACCGATTTGAGCGCCATCGCGCTGGGGCACGCTCTGGAGGCGAAAAGCATCGACATCTTTACCGATGTGAGCGGCGCAATGTCGGGTGATCCCCGTCGCGTTCGCGGCGCGCGCACGATCGATCGCGCGCAGTTGCTCGAAATGACCGAATTGGCCGAGCACGGGGCCAAGGTCATGCATCACAAAGCCGCTGAATTTGCGCGCGTCACCGGCACCCCGTATGCCATCAAAGGTCTGGACACCAACGTCGGCACCGTCGTCGAGGAAAGCGTCGACCACCATCGCCCGGTAACCGGGCTGACGTCAAGCGGCCAGCTGACGTTCGTTCGGATCATCCGCGGCGACATCGAAGATCAACGTGCGCGGATGGAGCTGGAGTTGCACATGTTTGCCCGGCTGGCGGAGCAGCGCGTTTCGATCGACCAGGTCAACATCAATTCGGCCGGCATCTTCTTCGTGGTTGGGGAACTCGACGGCGCGCGCGTGCGCCCGTTGCTGGCCGACCTCAACATGGCCGTGCGAGTCCGGGAGCACTGTGCAAAACTGTCGATCGTCGGTGCCGGCATGCGGGGAACCCCCGGGGTCATCGCGCGGATCGTCGAAGCGCTTTCGGCGGCCAATATCGAAATTATCCATTGTACGGACAGCAATATCACGATCTCCATCGTCGTGCCGGAGCGGGATGTCGCCCGCGCCGAACAAGCCGTCCACGATCATTTTGGACTGGATCAAGGAGAAAGCGCATGAAACTTGGCGGGATCGTTACGGCGATGGTTACCCCGTTTGACGACTCCGGTGAGGTGGACGTTGCGGAAGCCGCACGCCTGGCCGAATGGCTTGCTTCTCGCGACAACCGCGGCCTGGTCGTGGCGGGTACGACCGGCGAAGGGCCGGCGCTGAGCGTTCAAGAGCGATTACAACTCTTTGGCGCGGTTAAAAATGCCGTGCGCGATCGCGCGGTGATTATCGCAAATACTGGGAGCAACGATACGCGCGCCTCCGTCGCGCTGACCAAAGATGCAGAAGCCATCGGCGTCGACGCGATTCTCGCGGTCGTCCCGTATTACAATAAGCCCACGCAGGATGGAATGCTCGGGCATTTTGGCGCGATCGCCAACGCAACGAGCCTTCCGATCATCATCTACAACATTCCCGGCCGTACGGGAGCCAATATGCTGCCGGAAACGTTGCTGGAATTGACGCGCCGCCATGGCAACATCAAGGGCGTCAAAGAATCGAGCGGAGATCTCACCCAGTTCGGAGAGATTTTGCGACGGCGGCCGGGCGGCTTCACGTTTTTTTGCGGCGACGATCACCTGTTTTTACCGTCGCTCGCACTCGGCGCCGACGGCGTCATCGGCGTTGCGACGCACCTGTGTTCGCGCGAGTTTGCGCGCATGGCGCGTTTGCTGTCGGAGGGGCACGTTGAAGATGCGGCGCGTTTACATTTCCAATTAATGCCGCTGTTTTCTGCGCTCTTTGCAACGACCAGCCCGATTCCGATCAAATGGGCGATGAACGAGCTGGGCTTCCGCGCGGGCGAATGCCGCCTGCCGCTGGGGAAGATGCCGCACACGCTCAAGGCCCCGCTGCGCACGTTGATCGAGCGCTTCAGGGAAAGCGCGGTCGCCTCATAGCGCTAACGATCCTGGGCTGTCGCTTGGACGACATCGACACTGCGGCCGCAACGGAGCGCATCGTTGCGTGGGCGGGCGGCTCGCGATTTGCGCACGTCGTAACGCTGGGCACGGAGATGGTCGTGTACGCGCAACGCGACCGTGCGTTCCGGGCCATCGTGAATAACGCTGCGCTTTCGCTGTGCGATACCATCGGGCTATTGTTGGTCGCGCGATTGCGCGGGTCGCCCTTGCGCGAACGGGTAACCGGCGTGGAATTGATCGGGCACATCTGCGCCCGCGCAGCGCGAACCGGAGCCGGCGTGTACTTTTTAGGCGCGTCTCCGGGAATTGCCGAGGCTGCGGCGGACGCTTTAAAGGCTTTGTATCCGGGATTGCGCGTGTGCGGTTTCCACGACGGCTATTTTTCCGAAACCGCCTCCGCTGCCGTTTCTGCGGCGATCGCCGCGAGCGGCGCGAAGATTCTTTTTGTGGGGCTCGGTTCGCCCCGACAGGAAATGTGGATCCGTCACTACGGTTCCAAAACCGGTTGCGCGGTCGCAATCGGGGTCGGCGGCTCGCTGGACGTCATCGGTGGCAAAGTGGCACGGGCGCCACGCGTTTGGCGGCGTCTTGGGATGGAGTGGCTCTACCGCCTCGTTCGCGAGCCGCAGCGTTGGCGGCGGCAACTTGCGTTGCCGCAGTTCGTCGCTTTGGTGCTGCTGGATTTTATCGGATGGCGCCACCGTGCATAGCCCCAAAGCCATCATCCTCGCGGGCGGACTCAGCACGCGCCTTTACCCGCTCACGCGTCAAGTTCCAAAGCCGCTGGTCCCGGTTGCGGGAGAGCCCAATGCGATTCACCTGATCCGCTACCTGAAACGTTACGGATATGAAGAAATTGCGATCAACGTGCATTACCTGGCGGACGCGATCACTGCACGCTTAGGCGACGGCAGCGCGTTCGGCGTGCGGCTGACGTATCTGCACGAGCAAGAGCTCTTGGGCAGCGCGGGCGCCGTCAAGCAGCTTGAATCGTTTCTTACGGGCGCCGATTTCGTGGTCGTTGGATGTGACGATCTGACCGATCTTCCGCTGGATCGTTTGGTGCAGTTTCATCGCGACCGCGAAGCGCTCGCAACGATCGCACTGGTGCGTCGCGAGAACGTGGAACACTACGGTGTGGTGGTCACGGCGGAAGATGGCCGTGTCGTGGGATTTCAAGAAAAACCGGCCCGCGGAACCGAGCGTTCGAATTTTGCAAACACGGGGATTTACGTCTTCACCCCGGAGATCCTCACGCACATCGCCGCCGGAGAATTCGTCGATTTTGGAAAGGACGTTTTTCCGGCGCTTCAAACGCGCGGCGAGCGGTTTTACGGATTCGATGCGGGCGATGCCTATTGGTGCGATATCGGGACGATCGAGGAATACCGTCGCGCCAGTTTCGATGTCGTCGATGGGCGCTTTCCCTTACCCGGAGGAGCACGCCCTGCAATTCATCCGACTGCGGACGTCGCCCCCGACGTAACGATCGACGGGAACGTGCTGATCGGCGCACACGCAATCGTCGGAGCGGGCGCCAAGCTGCGGGGTCCAACAGTTCTTTCGGAACGGGTGCGGGTCGGAAGGGATGCGCGAATTTCGGCCTCGATATTATGGGAGTCCGCGGTCGTTGGAGAGCGCGCGAGTCTTGAGAACGTCATCGCCGGCAACGGCTTTGCGGTCAACACGGAAGCGACGCTGGTGGACGCCGTCGTCGCGAACGAGCCGCCCGCGTAGCGAGCTTTCCCCCGTGCTCGTCCGCGTGAATGCGCGCGCATGTTGCGAAACGTCATTTCATGGCTCTTTCCGCCGCAATGTGGCGGCTGCGATGCGCTCGGAACAGGCCTGTGCGAGGAATGTTTGCCCCGCTCCTCGCGCGTGCTCGCGAACACCGTAAGTCTTGAAGTTGCCGGTTTGGGAGCGTACCGTGGTAAGCTGCGGCGGGCAATTCTCGCATTGAAAGACGGGCGCCGCGATGTTGCCATGGCGATGGGAGAACGCTTGCGTTCGTTGCTAGCCGGCGAGGCGATCGTCGTTCCGGTTCCGACGTCGGCCTGGCGCAGGCGCGTCCGCGGTTTTGATGGCAGCGTGCTCCTGGCGCGCATCGCCGCCGCACACGCGATGCGGCGATGGCTGCGCGAAAGCGCCGGCGACGCGCAGCGCGGCCGGGGAAGGGGCGCGCGTTTGGCGGCGCAGGGCCGCTTCGCGTGTGTCGAAACCGCCCTCGAAGGGTGCGAAATCGTGCTTCTCGACGACGTGATGACGACCGGCAGCACGTTGGAAGATTCTGCCACGGCGTTGCGCTCCAGCGGTGCCGTCGTCCGCCGCGCGGTGGTGGTTGCGGTAAACGAATAGCGGAGGATGCCTCGGGCGAGGGCGAACGACGCTTCGTTTGAAACTCCAGCAAGCGCGCCTCGACCGTTTGTATATCGAACGTGCGCTCGAATTGGCCGCGCGCGGCCTCGGCAACACGTCGCCGAATCCGATCGTCGGAGCGGTTCTCGTGCGCGAGGGCATCGTGATCGGGGAGGGCTACCATCACCGTGCCGGTGCCGCGCACGCCGAGACCGAGGCCTTACGGGCTGCGGGCGATGCGCGTGGTGCTACGCTCTACGTTTCATTAGAGCCGTGCAATCATATGGGTCGAACCCCGCCCTGCTCGCGTGCGGTCATCGATGCGAGCGTCTCCCGGGTGGTGATCGGAAGCTACGATCCCGATTCGCGAACGGCGAAGGGCGGAGTCGCCGCAATGCGCAACGCCGGCATCGACGTAGCCGTTCTCGATTCGCCGGAATCAATGCGCCTGAACGAACCGTTCACAAAGGCGGCGACCGTAGCGGGGCGTCCCTACCTCACGCTCAAGATGGCGGTTTCTGCGGACGGCTACGTTGCCGCCCGGCCGCATCAGCAACAGTGGCTGACGGGCGAGGGCACGCGCGAAGCCGTTCGCGAGCTTCGCATCGCGCATGATGCCGTCATGGTGGGAGCGGGAACGGTTCGCATCGATGACCCACAACTGACCGTCCGGCCACCGCACCTCCGCCTTCATCCGTATCGCCGCATCGTGGTGTGCGAAAGCGGCACGCTGGATAGCGAGCGGCGTATCTTTCAACCGGTGGAAAATTACGAGCGGACGATGGTCGTCGCCCCGGGCGGCGCGCGCAAGGCCTTTACCGCGCTGCACGATGTTGCCGACATCGTGTTCGTCGGTGACGAGGCGCAGTTGGATTTAGACGCTGCCATGCGCGCGATCCGCGAGCGTGGAATTCAGAGCGTTCTGTGTGAGGGAGGGCCTACGCTCGCGGCGCGGTTACTGAAATGCGCCTTGGTCGATCGTGTGTACTGGTTTGTGGCGCCGATTCTACTGGAGGGAGATGAGGCCGTTCCGGCGCTCAATCCGCGGGAAGGAAGTGGCCTGCCCGATATGGAGTTTGATAGCATCGAGCGTTTCGGAGAGGACGTCATGCTGAGCGGGATCGTGCGACGTGTTTAGCGGTCTCATCGCCTACCAAGGTACCGTTTCGGGCGTTCTCGCGCGGGATGGCGGATTGCGGTTGACGATCGCGTGCGAGCCAAGCATAACCGGCGACGCTTCGGTGAAAGACTCAGTGGCCGTCAATGGCGTCTGCCTGACGATGACGGAACGTTCGAAGCGAGAGCTCGTCTTCGATGTCGTTCCGGAAACGCTGAACCGCTCGACGCTGGGAACTCTGGCCGCCGGCGACCGCGTAAATATCGAGCTTTCTTTGCGCGTGGGCGATCGCGTTGGCGGGCACTTCGTGTACGGGCACGTCGATGCCGCCGCTCGCGTCTTGGGGCGGCGGCCCGAAGGGCAGGGTGAGCGCGTGCGCATCGAGTGCCCCGCCGCATTAGAGCGCTTCATTTGCGAAAAAGCGTTCGTGAGTGTGGACGGCGTCAGTCTGACGGTCGCGCGAATGAGTGCCGGCGCGTTCGAACTTGCGCTTATCCCTGAAACGCTGCGCCGGACTACGCTCGGAGAACGAAAGCCGGGGGACCTCGTCAATCTCGAAGTCGATCCGCTCGCGCGCTATGCGGTTGCAGCGATCGACGGTCACAGCGACGAGCACTCGCGCGCTGAATTAGAGTGGGCGTTTGAAATTTAAGGACGCAACGCCGGAAGACGCGCGCGTGTTCGAAGTGCGCGACCGTGTCCGTTGGAGCGACGTCGATATTGCGGGCATCATCTACTTTGGGGCCTACGTGCGCTTTATCGAGCTTGCCGAAACGGAGCTGTTTCGGGAGCTTGGCTATCCCTACTCGGAGATGTTCGGAAATTTGGACATTTGGCTGCCGCGCGTTCACCTGGATTTCGACTTCTTTAAACCCGCGCTCATGGATGACGAGCTGCTGATTCGGACGCACATCGCTCGTCTGGGAACGTCTTCGATAACGCTGAAGATGACGATGCAAAATGCGCGCAGTTCGGAGGTCAACGCGTCCGCCACGTTGATCGTGGCTACCGTGGATCGCACGACCATGCGTAGTCGTCCGCTGCCGGATGAATTTCGCCGGCGGCTCGCTGCCGGAGCTCATATCGCTTCATGAAAGGTGGCATATGCTTCAGCTTTTAAAACGGCCCAGCGCATTTTTACCGGTCGCAATCTCGGCGTTCTTACTCGTTTTAATCGCTGTTCATATAGCCCGTTTCGGGACGCTGCATGCAGCGGATGAGGGGACCGAGGCCCATCTGTTTCAGATTCTGATGCCGGTGCAGCTTGCCATCATCGCCTTCTTTGCCGTGACCTGGCTGCAGAAAACCCCGACGGCCGCGGCGCGGGTCCTTGCGCTACAGATTTTTGCGGCGATCCTCGTCCTTGCGGCCGTGTTTTTCGGACATGGATAACCGGCTCGTGCTCCGAGACGGATAGTGTATTTCCGTCCGGGTCTTTAAACCAGGCGACCTCGCCGTCGGGACTGTGCCAAATTCCCAGATCGTCTTGGTCGAGTCCGGGTACCCGCTCAAAATGCACGCCGCGGTGCGTGAGGCCGGCAACGATCTCGCGGATTCCATTCACTTCCCAGCCGAGAATCGTGCGTTGCTGCGCCGGAGCATCGGCGCGCATCTTTTGTAACATTAGCGTCATCGTGCCGCCTTGGTACGTGGCGACGTATTCATTATCGCGTATCAAGCGAAAGCGAAGCACGTCTTCGTAGAAGGCGCGCGCTCTCTGCGGGTCGCGAATTGGAACAAACCCGTTCATGCGAGTGGTCTGCAGGGCTGTTGAGGCGCGGGCCCGGCGGTATTCCTTGCTGCATTGCGCCTGTCGCAAGAGCGATCCAATGGTGAACGCGAGGGCGACGACGAGTCCTATCGGCCAAGAGGCCGGTTCAAAATACTCCTCGGCGACAACCGCGGCGATGACGGCAGCGGCCAGCGGTAAGAAAATTTGCAAGGGCGGCAGAGCCAAGCGTTCGGTAAATTGTCTCATCCCCGCAATTTAGCACCGAAGCCGAGACCGCCTGGGGGCCGAGCCCGCGGCTTGTTCCGTCCTTGACATCTGTTAAGCCGGGAGCGTACGCTTGCGGCTGTGACGACCTTTGCCGAAGATCTCAAGCGGGCCATGGAAGGCGCCGGCCTTAACGCCGCAGAGCTTGCCGACCGTACGGGCCTGACGGAAGCGGCCATCTCCTACCTCCGTTCCGGGCAGCGGGAGCCCTCGTTCCGCTCGCTTCAGCGGTTGACGTCCGTCCTCCCGGAGCTGGGTGGCAGCGCGCAGCCCGCGAGCGTTTTCGATCGCATTCCCGATGCCATTGCGGATATTCGGGCCGGCAAGATGGTGGTCGTTCTTGATGACGAGGATCGTGAAAACGAGGGCGACCTCGTTATGGCGGCGCAGCTGGCGACTCCGGACTCCATCAATTTTATGCGCAAAGAGGCGGGTGTTCTCATCTGCGTGCCCATGGTCGGGCGGCGCCTCGACGAGCTCCATATCC
>JABXNS010000264.1_pt1 | contig 11868 bp, 9 predicted proteins | sample 7301101 | NCBI WGS metagenome assembly JABXNS01 (sample SAMN14449646, study PRJNA615230) | soil metagenome | isolation source: soil from bare, unvegetated metal-rich iron-sulfur acidic spring small-cell... | place: Canada: Paint Pots Mound, Kootenay National Park, BC | collected 2017-05-25
ATCGTGGAGACCAAGAGCCTGCTGATCGGCGAGGGCTCGGGGCCCGACGAACTGCGCACTATCCGTACCGCGTTGGTGGGCCGTGGCGTGGACCGGGTGATCCCTCTCAGGACCCAGTACCTGGGCCCGGACGAGCTGCTGGTCGCCGCGAAGATCGCGGTGCCGGCGAGCATGTCCCCCGCCGAGGTGGCCCGGGTCCTCGACGAGGCCGAGGCCCGGGTCCGCGGCGCCGTCCCCGCCGCCGGAGGAGCAGCGCGCCGGCGTGCGGGTCGTTCGTGTGCCGGTGCTGCCGTTCGTCAAGGTAGCCCGCGCGGTACGGGCGGTGACGCAGTTCGCGCTCGCCGCGTCCATCGTATGGGCCGGTCTGCGCACCGGCCGCCAGGACGCCGTGATCGTCTACTCGCCACCGCTTCCGCTTGCGCTGGCGGCGGAGATGCTCGCGCGGCGCTGGGGCGCGTCATTGGTGGTGAACGTGCAGGACATCTACCCTCAGGCCCTCATCGACCTCGGGCTTGCGCGTAATCCGGTCGTGCTCGGAGTGCTGCGGTGGCTGGAACGGCGTGCGTACCATGAGGGAGCGGCCCTTATCGTGCACTCGGCGGGAAATCGGCGGCTGCTCCTTGCGCGCGGTGTCGATCCCGCCAAGGTTATTGTCATCCCGAACTGGGTCGATACCGGCCGGCCAGCGACCGCGGGACCGAATTCCTACCGCGTCGACCTTGGGTTGGATGGACCCTTCGGCGACCGGCCCGCGCGGCAGCATTCCGAATAAGACGATTTTCGTGTGCGGGAAACGCTCCCGCGCAATTTGCACGACGGCGCTCACGCCTCGCGCAACCGACCCCGGCGCATCCGATGGAATATTGTTGGTCCCGATCAGGATGAAACACACGTTGGGCTCGAAGCGGTCGAGCTCCCCGTGAAGCATTCGCCAAAGCAAGTGCTGGGTGCGGTCGCCGCTGACCGCAAAGTTTGCCACGCGAAGGCCTGCGAAGCTGGCATCCCACGAAGCCTTTCCGATCGAGCTCCAACGCTCGAAAATCGAATCTCCCAAAAAGAGCACGTCGATGTGCCCGGCACGCGCCCGCTGCACGTTACGGCGATGTTGCGCCAACCACGAGGCGTTCTCACCCGAGAGGGCCTGCGGAATCCACGGCTCTGCCGAAACCGCCGAGGCGACAAGCAGCGCCGCGGAGGCTCCCAGCGTGTGGGCCACGTGGACACGGGGTAAACGGAAAACCATCATGTTTGGAGTCTCCCGATGCTCAAAACGATTCCGCTGCTGGGCTTCATCTCCGTTCTGGCGTTCCTCGGTCCGGCGAGAGCCGATGTCAATGCCAGCCTGATCCCGGACGGCACCTACACCGTCAAGGTGCGGAAGGTCGTCGATGCGCACCACCTATCCGTCATCATGCAAAACGCCGTCACGACCACGCTCGCGGCCGGTCGCCGCTCCATCACGTTCGCCAAAATTAAGCCGAACGATTCCCTGAAGGTTTCGATCAGTCGCGGCAAGGTTTTGGTCTTTACCAAGATCTAGGTCATTGGCGAAACTGAACGATCGGCGTTTTGGGAGCGCGCAAATCCAAGGCGCGCACGCGCCGTCCATGCGCTTGCGTCTGGGAAAGAATCGGCTCGATCAGCCCGGCTTTCTGAACGAGATCCTCGTCGGACCCGAGCCGCAGCACGATCCCCGAACGTAGGAGCGTGTTAAGATCGCCTAGGCGGTCGAAGAAAAGCAGCGACGGCAAGACATCGGCGGCGCGCAACGTCTGATAATCCCGCAGCATCGCGCGTAAGCGCGCATCGTGCAGAAAGGTACCCGCCGGGCGCGGCGGCACCGGAACCACCAAAAGCGGCAACTCCGCGCGGCGCTGCGCAACGATCAATACACGCAGCTGATCGTCAACCACCAGCTGCATGTTATTCGCATCAACAACCGCATAGGGCCGTCGCTCGCTAACCTCGATCGTGACGCTAGCCGGAAACGCACGGCGAATCCGCACGTCACTCACAAAGGGGATTGCTTTAACGCGATCGGCGGCAGCGCGCATGTTCTGCAGCCAAAGATTGCGCCCGCGATCGATGCGTGCGAGGGCAATGATTTGCGCCGTCGGAACAACGGCGTTGCCGCGCACGACCACGCGTTGGGGGTGAAACCCCGGCCACGATCCCGCGTAATACGCGGCCGCGCCGGCGGCCGCCACAAAGAAGGCAATCAATAAGACAAACGGCCGCGCGCGCGCCGCGGCAGATTTTTTTCGGCGCGGACTCATCGCAGCACGTAGCGTTCGATCGCTTCCGCGACGCCGTCATTGGCCGCGTCGGCGACCGATGCGTCCGCCAGCGCGCGCAATTCGGGAGGTGCGCTTCCCATGGCCACGGAGAATGCCGCCGCGCGAAAAAGCGGTACGTCGTTCCAGGAATCGCCGACGGCCAGAATAGCGTCGCGCTCGATCCCGAGACGTTCGGCGACAAAACGTACCGCGACGCCTTTATTGACATCAGGGTTGAGCACTTCCACAAATTCCGGATAACTGCGCGTAACGTACGCCCGTCCGGCGTATCGCTCGCGCAGCCGAGGCGCATACGACTGCGCGATGTCTGCCGGTGCAATAAACACCGCCTTGATCGCTGCGGCAGTACGAAACCGTTCGGCGAGGGAGGGAACCACGGTGGGCTCTACGCCCGTAAGCGAGGCGTACAGCGCGGAAAACACGTTTTGCGCTTCGACATAATACCGGTCATCCGTGTAGAGCTGCAGGTGAACGTCATCCGCATGTCCGGTGTCGATAAGCTGCCGCACGGTCGCGTTCGGCAGCGGCACCGAGCGCAGAATCGCTTCGGTGTTCGGATCGACGATCGAGGCTCCCTGATAACAAATAATCGGCGCGTGCAGTCCGAGTTCGCGAACGAAGGGCCGGGCGGCGCCGTACATGCGGCCGGTAACGATGCTCACCGCGATGCCGCAGGCGAGCGCGTCGCCGACGGCTCGCTTCACGCGGGGGCGCAGCGTGAGGGTCGTATCCAGCAGGGTGCCGTCCAGGTCGAGAGCCAGAAGCTTGGGTGGGCGCGCACCCAATTACGGTGCCGCCTCGCGGACGTTGCCGCGCCCGAAAATTCTTTCCAGCTCGGATTTGACCAGATGGCTGGATGACAGATTTCGCGCCATGCGCCGCTCTGCGGAGCCAGCATGCAGCACGATCGGGACGCTTCCCGGCCATTCGTCCAGCAAATTCGCAAGGCGATCGACTTGTTCGCGCGTTTCCGCAGTGACATGCCATCCGGCGGGTTCCCGGTTTTGCGGCGGCCGGACAAACGGCATAACCTCGTTTACGGTTACCGAGAGATCGGCCGGCATCTCTTCGCCCGGCGCGGCTCCGGGGCGCTCGCGCCAGCGTAGGCGCCCCTTCACGATTAAAATTTGATCTTGCACGAAGAGCGCCTGAACGGCGGGATAGGCCTTCGAAAACACGATTACTTCAACGCTGCCGCTCGTATCCTCAATGGTCGCAATAAGGATTTGCTGTTGCGATTTGGTAAGCGTGCGGCGAACGCCGGTCACCATTCCGGCGACCGTCACAAACTCGTCCTCGGACCGCGTCTTCAACGTTTTTACCGGGGCCGCGCCGGTGCGCGCCAAAGCTTCGGCAACGTCGGCCAGCGGATGCCCGGTGATAAACATTCCAAGGGTCTCGCGCTCCCACGCGAGCATCTCGAGCGTCGTCGGTGGTGGAATTTCTTTCAGACGCGGCACCAATCCCGTAACGTCGTGCGAGGCCTCACCGAAGAGCGACGCTTGACCGAAAAGCGCATCCCGCGACGCGCGCGCGCCCAACTCCATCGCCACGTCGATGGCCTCCAGCACGGCCGCCCGATTCCCGGGCAATCGGTCGAGCGCGCCGCACTTGATCAAGGCCTCGAAAACGCGCCGGTTCACAACCTTCACGTCGACGCGCCGCGCGAGATCGAAGACATCTTGGAAGGGGCCGCTCTTTTCGCGCGCGTCCAGCAGAACGCGCACGGCGCCCTCGCCGATGCCTTTGACGGCCGAAAGCCCGAAGCGGATCTGCCCGTCGATCACCGCGAAATCGACCAGCGATTCGTTGATATCGGGCGGCAATACCGGAATGCCGATTTTGCGCGCCTCGTCCAAATATTCAACCAGCTTGTCGGTGTTGTTGCGAACGGACGTCAGCAACGCAGCAAAATACGGCAGCGGATGATTTGCTTTGAGGTACGCCGTCTGGTAGGCAATCCACGCATACCCCGCTGCGTGCGCCTTTGGAAAGCCATAGCCGGCGAACGGCTCGATAAAGTTCCAGATTTTCTCGGCGCTAGCGGAGGTCATCTGGGAATTCTCAAAGGCTCCTTGCACGAACTTCTGATGGTAGAGCGGCATTTGGTCCTTGAGTTTTTTGCCCATGACCTTACGCAATTCGTCGGCTTGGCTCATCGTAAAACCGGCAACGTCCCGCGCAACGCGCATGACTTGATCCTGGTAACAGGCAATTCCGTACGTCTCGGACAGGATCGGCTCCAACTTCGGGTGCAAGTACTCCACCAAAGTGCGCCCAAATTTGTTGCTGATGAACCGTGGGATCCATTCCATCGGCCCCGGCCGGTACAATGCAACGAGCGCGATGATATCTCCCAAACTCGAGGGGCGCAACTCCGTGCAAACCCGCTTCATGCCTTCGGATTCGAGCTGGAACACGCCGACGGTTTCGCCTCTTCCCAACATCTCGAGCGTCCGCGTGTCATCGTCCGGGATGGTCGCGAGTTCGAACTGCGGTTGCACGGTGCGGCGAATTTCGTCGACCGCCTTCTTCATCACGGTCAAATTGCGCAGGCCCAGAAAATCCATCTTGAGCAGCCCGATGCGCTCGATCCAATTCATCTCGTACTGCGTGTTGATCTCGCCATCCCCAAAGCGGATCAGCGGCGTGTAATCGACGAGCGGCCCCGCCGCAATCACCACCGCCGCGGCATGCGTGGACGCGTGCCGCGCCAAGCCCTCGATGGTCTTTGCCGTGTCGAGCAATTTGCGAATTTCCGGCGAGCCGCTGTACATCACTTTTAAATCCGTAATCTGCTCGACGGCCTGGCCGATCGTAAGACCGGTCGGACCCGAGGGAATCAGTTTGGCCACGCGATCGACGTCCGGGAGCGGGACGCCGAGTGCGCGTCCGGCATCGCGTACGGCCGCACGCGCGGCCATCGTTCCGAACGTCACGATCTGAGCGACCCGGTCCTTGCCATACTTTTCGCTCACGTACTGAATGACTTCGTCGCGGCGCTCCACGCAAAAATCCGTGTCGATATCCGGCATCGAGATCCGGTCGGGATTTAAGAAACGTTCGAAAATCAGGTCGAACTTGATGGGGTCCAGGTCGGTAATGTGCAGGATGTAGCTAACCACCGATCCGGCCGCCGAGCCACGGCCTGGGCCCACGGGGATATCGCGATCGCGCGCAAACTTCACGAAATCCCACACGATCAAGAAATAGGATGCGAATCCCATTTTGTTGATAATGCCGAGCTCGTATTCGAAGCGCTCGCGCAGCGCCGCGTCTGCCGCCGCTCGCTCCGCGCCGTAACGCTCGACCAGTCCGGTCTCGCAGATCTCGCGAAGAAACTCTTCGGCGGTAATGGGTTTCTCGCGCTCGGGGACGGGGAAGGCCGGCAGGTGAAAAATCTTCTCGGGAAGGCGCATATCGACTCGGCCCGCGATGGCCACGGTATTGTCGCAGGCCTCCGGCAAGTCTGCAAACAGCTCGCGCATCTCCGTATCCGATTTCACGTAAAATTCGTCGGAGTAAAACTTCATGCGGCTCGAGTCCGAGACGGTTTTACCCGTTCCGATGCACAGCAACACATCGTGCGCCGGGGCATCGGTTCGATTTAAGTAGTGCGAGTCATTGGTGGCGACGATGGGAACGCCCAGCTCGCGCGCCACCTTCACCAGCCCCGTGTTGATGATTTCTTCTTCCGGCATCCCGTGACGCATGATTTCCATATAAAATCGGTCGCCGAAAATGTCGACGTAGGTGCGGGCGGCGCCGCGCGCCTTCTCGTAATCGTTTTTCAGCAACGGCGCCGCGACCATGCCCGACATACAGCCCGAGAGTGCGATGAGCCCGTCGTTGTGTTTGCTGAGCAATTCCAAGTCGATGCGGGGTTTGTAGTAATACCCCTCAAGAAAGCCCTTGGAGATCAACGCGACGAGGTTGCGATATCCCACCAGGTCTGCCGCGAGCAACGTAATGTGTGCTTCCTCGCGCATCGTCCGGTCGAAACGTCCGCGCGGCGCGATGTAGGCTTCGCATCCGACGATGGGCGTCAGCCCATGCTCTTTTGCCGCGTAGTAAAATTCCATCGCACCGAACATGACGCCGTGATCCGTGAGGGCCACGCCGGGCGAACCCTGTTCCGCCGAGCGCCTACAGAGCGCGTCGACGCGGCACGCGCCGTCGAGCAGCGAGTACTCGCTGTGCACGTGGAGATGAACGAACGAACTCACGGGAGCCAACCTTACCGGAACAGCGCGGCCGGGACCTGGTGCTCGGCTCTAGTCCTCGATGCTGTAGAGCCACCAGCGCGGCGCTTCACGCTTGGCGCGCCGGTCGAAATAGACGATCGCGCGCCGCCCCTGCGGGCTCTCGAACTCAAACCAATGCCGTGCTAAATATTTTTCGCCGCGGTCCTCGCTGGTCGACCGCCAGCAGCGCAGCACCCGGCCCACGCGCAGGGTGTCGCCGCGCCAGCCAAACTCGGCCGGTAGAGCGGGCTCGCCCCGGCTCATCGACGCGGTGTCGAAGGCCCCGGGAGACGGCTGGAGCGCCTCGCTGACGAAACGGGGATTTGCCACGGCAATCTATTTCGAGCTCCGCAAGCGCATTCCGTACTACTGAGGTCGTGGCCCCGGGCTCTTGCCGGCAGTATAAAGAGGAAAACGCTTTCTCCCCCTCTGCTGGAAAGGGCTCCGTTGATCAAGCATGACGTCGTCGTCATCGGGGGCGGTCTGGCCGGCATGCGTGCCGCCGTCGAAGCCGCCGAACGCGGCGCCGACGTGGCGATCGTCTCGAAAATGCACCCCGTGCGCAGCCATTCCGGCGCCGCTCAGGGCGGCATCAACGCCGCCTTAGGCAATCGCGAAGACGATAGCCCGGAAAACCATGCTTTCGATTGCGTCAAGGGATCCGATTATTTGGGGGACCAGGACGCGATTGAAGCCATGTGCGAGGACGCCCCTCGCCAGATCATTTGGCTGGAGCATCGCGGCTGTATCTTCTCACGGCTGCCCGACGGGCGGATCGCCCAGCGTCCATTCGGCGGGGCCGGTTCGCCGCGCACCTGTTATTCGGCCGACGTTACGGGGCTCGTGATTCTGCATACGCTGTGGGAGCAACTCGAACGCTTCAACGTCAAGGTGTACGAAGAATATTTTTGCACCGCCGTTTGTGTCGAAGACGGCGTGGGCAGCGGCGTCGTGGCCTACAACATGCGGTCCGGCGAACTCGAACTGGTTACCGCGCGCGCCACGATCTTTGCCACCGGCGGCGCCGGACGCGTCTATGCGAAAACAACCAATGGCTACGCCTCAACAGCCGACGGCCTCGGTATTGCGCTGCGCGCCGGTTTGCCGGTCATGGATATGGAGTTCGTCCAGTTTCACCCGACCTCGCTCAAAGAGAATGGGGTTCTCCTTTCCGAAGCCGCACGCGGCGAAGGCGCGTATCTCCTCAACGCGGACGGCGAACGGTTTATGTTCAAGTACGCTCCCAATAAGGGCGAACTCGCGTCGCGCGACGTGGTATCGCGCGCGGAATGGACGGAGATCCTGGAGGGGCGCGGCATCGACGGATGCGTCCTGCTGGATTTACGCCATCTCGGCCGAGAGAAGATTTTAGAGCGCCTCCCGCAGATCCGCGAGCTCGCGCTGGACGCAACGGGCAAAGATGCCATTAACGAACCGATTCCCATTCTACCGGGCATGCACTATACGATGGGCGGGATCGAAACGGACAAATGGGGCGCGACGCGCATTCCGGGGGTGTACGCGGCCGGGGAAACGGCCTGCGTTTCGGTCCACGGCGCGAATCGTCTCGGGGGCAACTCCTTGCTGGAGACCATCGTGTTCGGATCGCGTTCGGCCCAGCACGCCATAGATTACATCAAGGGCAACGGGTCGGTTCGGCCGTCGGAGCGGACGTTGCGCGCCGAACAAGACCGGATCGATGCCATTCTCAGCCGCACTTCGGGCGAGCGGGCGCCGCAGATTCGCAAACGTATGAACGCGACCATGTCGGAGCACGTGTTCATTTTCCGCAATGCCAAACAACTCGAAACGGCTTGCGCCGACTTAAGCGAGGTGCGCGAGGCAATCAAGTCCGTTACGGTCATGGACAAATCCAAGACGTTCAATACCGACCTGGTTGGAACGCTCGAAACCGAATTCTTGATCGAAGCCGCCCAAACCATCGCGCACGGCGCATTGAAACGCGAGGAGTCGCGCGGCGCCCAGGCGCGCACCGATTTTCCCGAGCGGAACGACGAAAAGTGGCTCGTGCATACCCTCGCGTTCAAGACCGACGCCGGTCCGCGCCTCGATCACTCGCGTAAGGTCACTTTCACCAAATGGGAACCACAGGTAAGAAGCTACTGATGCCTTTCACCCTCGATATTTTCCGCTTCGACCAAGCCACCGACGACGCGCCGCATCGCGACCGTGTTGAAGTCGACATTCCTGACACCGTCACGGTTCTCGACGCGCTCGAGCATGCCAAAGCCGAAACCGATGGATCGATTTCGTTTCGCCGTTCGTGCCGCTCCGCAATATGCGGATCGTGCTCCATGAATATCAATGGGGTGACGGGGCTGGCTTGTAAAACGCCCTGCAACACGGTTCTCAAATCGGACGGCAGCATCCATATCGACCCGATGCCGAATTTTCAGCCCATGAAGGACCTCGTCGTCCACATGGATCCCTTCTGGGACAAGTACACGCGCCTCAAACCGTATCTCCAGCCGCCCGACGCCGACACCGAACATCCGACCGAGCGGCGCGTGAGTCCCGAAGATATGAAGAAGCTTGTTGACGTTGCAAACTGCGTGATGTGCGCGACGTGCTACGCGCTGTGCCCCGTGGTCAGCGTGGATCCATCCTTTGCGGGGCCCGCCGCCATCGCCTACGCCTACCGTTTCATCGAAGACGTCCGGGACGGATCCACAACGGAGCGTCTCGCTCAAATCAATGACGATTACCTCTGGCTCTGCGCCCATTGCTACGCCTGTTCGTACTGCCCAAAACACGTGGAGCCGCACGACCGGATCGTGAACGTGAAGCAGCGTACGATTGCCGAGCGCGTTCACATGAACAAGCCCGGCCCACGTCATGCGCTGGTCGTAAACAAGACGGTCAAGCAGACCGGTATGCTTGCGGAAACCGAAGTGATCCTCGGCACGGTCGGCCGCTTCAATGTCCGCGCTCTGCTCAAAGTCACGCCGCTCGCCTTGCGGATGGTCGCCCGCGGGAAGCTGACTCCGGTTGAGATGGCCGTCGGAGGCGCCGCTCCCATGTTGGGTGCTCCCTCAATGAAACCAATTCCGAAGGTTGACGAAGTTCGCCAGATTTTCGACGCGTTGGAGGTTCCGACAAAATAATGAGTGCCGCACTTTTGCCCGAGCATCAGGTCAAAGACGCTCACCGTCATTCCAAATCCCGCGAGATGAAAAAGTACGGGTTCTTTCCGGGCTGCGTTGCTAAAGAATCGTGCAAAGAGCTTTTCAATTCGACCATGCTGCTGGCCAATAAGCTCGGGATCGAGCTGATCGAACTGACGGCGGCATCGTGTTGCGGCGCCTCGGTCGTCAACGACACCAACCGCGATATCGCGCGCGTTCTCAATGCCCGCACCTACGCGCAGGCCGAGGCGCTGGGACTCGACGACGTGATTACGATCTGCTCCACCTGCACGGGCCACATGCGCGCGGCCAACAAAGAACTGCTCGAGTCCGAAGAGCACATGGCCCAAGCGAACTCCATTTTGGGTAAATTCGGAGCGAAGTACGGCGGCGGCGTTATGGTGCGTCATCTCCTGTGGTTGCTCATCGACGACATCGGACTGGACACGCTCAAGTCCATGGTCGTGCGACCCCTGGGCGGCCTAAAAGTGGCGCCCTTTTACGGCTGTCACATCATTCGCCCCGAATCGGTCAACGGCTGGGAGTCGGCGCGCAATCCGCACTCGCTGGAGGATATTATCGAAGCCATTGGCGGTGAAGCGATCGACTACGCCGGCAAGACGCGATGCTGTGGGTTCCACATTCAGTTGGAAAAGGACGGGACGGCGACCGCGATGGTCGGCCAAAACATGCGCATCGCCAAAGACAAGGGGGCCGAAGCGGTGTTGACGCCTTGCCCGCTCTGTCATTTGGCGCTGGACGGATACCAGCAGGACGCCGCCGCGCGCTGGGGCCGCACGGATCTCCCGACCTTCCACTTGCCGCAACTGGTCGCGTTTGCTTTGGGCATCCCGGCCGACAAGCTGGGTCTCAACAAACACCTGATCGACCCGCGCCGCATCCTAACGGAACGCGAGCTGATCGCCTAAGAATCAGAAATCGTCGTCAGGGATCCGCGAGGACACGCCCTGTCGCACGAAGTACGCGGCTCGATGCGCGGATTGAATCGTCCGGAACGCGATCGGCGTCTGGGCGAAATTGAAGCAGTCGCTCAAATCGTCGGCGCGCGCGTCGGTAAAGCCGATGGAGCCCAAACCGAACGTGGTTTCGACGAACTTCAAAAGGCTGCCGAACTCGTGCTGCACGTGCGAAACATATCCGGGGCGCGCGTACGGAGAGATCACCAGCAGCGGGACGCGAAACCCGAGCTCGTACGAGTTGTACATCGGCGGCTTCACATGGTCATACCAGCCGCCCCAATCGTCCCAGGTAACCAGGATCGCCGTACTGTTCCAATAGCTGCTGCCGCCGACGGCGTTGACGATCGACGCGACGTAAGCCGGACCGCTCCCATCGGTGCATCGCGCGTGGTCGGACTGCGCGCAGGTGGGCATGACCCACGATACTTGCGGTAGATGGCCCTGTTGAATGTCGGTGATGACGGCGGTGTTGGGCGCGACGACGTTGGCGTAATCGGGCCCGGAACGGATATGTTGGATCGCATCGGGCGCGGTCCATAAGCCGGGTCCCACAAAGGATTCGTAATACCGCCATGAGATCTGGCGCTGATCCAGCAAATCGAACAGCGTTTGATGATCGAAGCAGGGATATTGATGTTGGCTTTCGCTCCCCGACGGATCGATTAATGCGACCAAGCTGCCGGCGGGTGAATCGCAACCGCCCGTACTCCCGCCCAGCGGACTCGTCGGATTTTCCGACGACAACAACGTGCTGCCGGGCGAGGGCGCAGACGTTCCGGAGATGATGTATTGGTGCGCCGGAAAGCTCGGGCCCTGATTGGTTTGAAACATGCGATCGGCAAACGCGTACTGCTGCGCCAGCGCAAAGTACGGCTGCGCCTCGCTTTGCGGAACGTATCCGTAGGCCCGCACGGCGACCGGCGGGCATCCGGTGGAGCACGCGGAGCTCCCTTCCTTATCAAAGCCGTTCATCGCTCCGCCGTTGTACTCGGTTGAGAACCCGCGGTGGCTGTGATCGAGATCGTACGGCGCGCTCAAGCTGATCGGCGCGAGCGGAACCGTCTGCCCGGCCGAATTTAAACCGCTGGTGACCGTGTCGGCACCCAGCAACCCATTGAAAAGATTATCGACCGTGCGATTTTCCTGAAAAATGATGATCACGTGCGTGATTTTTGCTATGCCCGGCGGCGGTGACGACGGC
>JABXNS010000265.1_pt1 | contig 11863 bp, 10 predicted proteins | sample 7301101 | NCBI WGS metagenome assembly JABXNS01 (sample SAMN14449646, study PRJNA615230) | soil metagenome | isolation source: soil from bare, unvegetated metal-rich iron-sulfur acidic spring small-cell... | place: Canada: Paint Pots Mound, Kootenay National Park, BC | collected 2017-05-25
GCCCAGGCTAATCACACATCGATGGGCACCACCGTAGGCCTAGCGAGCTGCAATGGTGCTGCAGGACAAGTGTGGTTACGCGACCAGGGGGGGTACCAAAACCCTAATAGTGGCCTATGCCTGGCGTCGTCAGCCGCTTCACCTGGTGACCAACTGGTAATTAATTCTTGTGCCAAGCTGTCTAGCCCGGAGGAGATCTGGACACCAATAACTCTAAGCAAAGGTGCTGTGACCAATTCTAGTTGTTCAGGGTCAGAGAGAGACAAGGTGGCCTGCTATGCCGAAAAGGAGTGGACAGCTTGGCAAGCAAGTTCGTCCAACCATCAAACTCTTCTTAGCGCTTACACGGACGGAGCTCCTTATGAAGAGTGGTGTGCCGACTTCGTAAGTTATGTCTATAAAGAAGCCGGCGACCCATTTACCAGCGGTGAAGCCGACGGCTGGGATGAGAGTAATGCCAACAATATCCAGTACATGGGCTTTAGTTTACACCCGGCCAACTCAAGTTATGTACCGCAAACCGGGGATATCGCCTACTTTGACTATAACGGCGGTCATGTCGAGATTGTGGTAAGCGGTGGCAAAACACCAACCTTTATCTACGGTAACTCGGCTACTACTGACCCGGCCACCGGCAATGGCCAAATGATGGCTAATACCATAACTAAGGATGGCCCCGAAGGGCATCTTATTTATTACTTGTCACCTATCAATTAAACAAACGCTCTTAAGTCCAGCGCTACCGGTTATGAGACATAAATCTGTTAGAGGGCTAAGCTGGTTGTTGTTCTGTTTGGCTTCAAGCGCTTTGACAGTCTATTATGTAGCATATGGCCGTCATTAATCCTGACGAGGATCACTTTACAGCCTCGGAGAAAGTTCGCGATGTAGTTATCGGTATGTCTGACGGGCTAACTGTACCATTTGCCTTGGCTGCCGGACTGACCGGCGCAATAGCGGCTTCACATCTAATAGTCATCGCCGGGCTAGCGGAAATTGCCGCCGGTTGCATATCTATGGGACTCGGCGGCTGGCTAGCTGCAAAGAGTGATGCCGAGCACTACAGGCGAGAACGTAAAGTTGAAGAACAAGAAGTTAAAGACACGCCGGAAGTCGAAGCCCAGGAAGTCCGTGATATTTTTAAAGAGTACGGCTTAACAGCTAGACAGATAGAACCAATCATCGATAACTTTCGGGCTAACCCCAAAAAGTGGGTAGATTTTATGATGACTAATGAATTAGGCTTAGAAGAACCTCATCCCCGGCGAGCTCTATATAGTGCGGCCACTATAGCGTTATCCTATGCAATTGGCGGCTTTGTACCTTTATCGCCGTACTTTTTTGTCCATAATTCTCATCACGCACTTTATCCTTCAATTATAGTTACGCTAATTGCCTTATTCCTCTTTGGCTTTTTTAAGGCAAAAGTGGCTGGCACTAATCAGCTAAAGAGCGCTATGCAAACCGTGCTAGTAGGTGGTATCGCAGCAGCGGCAGCTTTCTTGATTGCTCGAACCATCGCCTGAGGCAATCTGCATCTAACTCGATGACTCTCCATCAGCCAGCGTTTGCCGGACAGAGGTCCGTCATAGATTGAAAGGATTAGCACTAGCCTGATATAATAGACCATTGTGAGTCAAAACCCAGACAGATCCAGGCCAACTAAAAGTATTGATGGTTTGTTAAGACCAGCACCTCAGCGAATAGATCGCCAACTGATAAAACCGGCCAGTGTTACATCTGATGCACCAAAGCCAAATTTAAGTAGCTTGCCGCAAACTGGAAGTATGGCCAGTCCAGTTAAGCGACCGAATTTAAAAGCCAAGTGGTCAATGAAAAGGCGGGTGGTGACGTCAGCACTTGTCTTACTGCTAATTGGCTTCATTTTTGGTGGCTGGTACGGTGCACGTTTACTGGCTAATCTCGATAAAGTCTTCCACGGTAATGTGTTTTCAGATATCCACGCCTTATTCAGTAACACCAAGCTGAAAGGCGAAGACCAGGGTAGAGTTAACATCCTCTTAGCTGGTGACTCAGCTGATGACCCCAATCATGGCGGAGCGCAGCTGACAGACTCAATTATGGTTGTCAGTATTGATACCAAGAATCACACCGGCTTTATGCTTAGCATACCTCGAGATCTGTGGGTCACTGTGCCCGGCTTAGCCTCACATCAAAAGATCAATGCCGCCAATGATGTGACCAACTTTAGCCAGCCAGGTTATCCAAACGGTGGCATGGGCCAGCTAGAGCAAATTGTCCAAAATGACCTTGGCATCCCGATTGATTATTACGCACTTATTAACTACACCGCTTTTAGAGATTCTGTTAATGCCGTTGGTGGTATAACCATTAATATTCAAAGTCCAGATCCGCGCGGGCTGTATGACCCAAATATATCTGCCGCTGATGGTGGTCCGCTAAAACTACCAAATGGGCCAGTCAACCTTAATGGCCAGACCGCCTTAAATCTAGCCCGGGCTAGGGGAGACCCTTGTTACTGTGGCCATGTAGAATATGGCTTCCCGCAAAGTGATTACAATCGCACTCAACACCAAAGACAAATGTTGACTGCTCTGGCTCAGAAAGCCCAGACCATTGGCGTGCTGGCCAATCCCATCAAGGTATCTCAACTGTTTAACAGCTTTGGTAATAATATTGCCACTGATTTGAACTTGCAGGACGTCCTACGCTTTATACAGATTACTAAGGGCATGAATGTTGCAAACCTGCAACCGCTAGCCCTGAGTGATAGCGGTGCACATGCTCTATTGACTGGTTATTTGGCACCTGATGGCGAGGAAGCGCTTATTCCGACGGCCGGCATCGATAATTTTGGCCAAATTCAACAGTACTACCAACAACTGACTTCAGACAACCCGGTAGTGAAAGAGGCGCCGTCAGTAGTCGTCCTGAATGCCGGAGGCGTTACTGGTTTAGCCCATAAAGAAGCGGCTATTCTGCAATCCAAAGGTTTCGATGTTTTGGGTGCGGCTGACGCTAACAACCAATACGCTGACTCGCTGATAGTCGATGTAACCAATACAAAGCCAGCTTCTAAACAGCTGCTCCAGACCATTTTTGCCCGCGATACCACCACGACAACCACCTCTACCAGCTCGATTGAAGCCAGTGAAGCCGAAGGTTACAATGCGGACTTTGTAGTAGTGCTTGGCCAAAACAGCAGTACGACCCAACTACCCTAAAGCCTAGGGTTTAGCTACGCGTCATTCTGCCTGCGTTGTCTAGGTATAACTTAAACAGGCAAAGTCAAGAAGTCACGTTCTAAGCCGCCCCGGCATTAAAGCAGGTAGCCAGTCAACTAAAAGGCTACCTGCATTGGTTGTTTTAAGCTTGTTATTTTCTTGTTACTTAGCTCGGGCTGACAATTCAGTTATGCGCAGCGTACCAACCACAATAGCGTAAAGTCCTAGTAGCCAGACAAACGAAACACCTTGTGCTTGTTTGGCGAAAAGGATCACAACACCGGCTACCAGGGCTGCCAAGCTACTAACATAGCTCATAGCTCGAGCTTTGACGCTCGCCCTAGGGTTGAAGAACGCACTAACTGCTTCCAGTACACCTCGGGCGATCAGCGTAAAGCCGATTAGCACTATAAAGGTACTGAATTTTACAGCTGTATGCCGCAGTAGATATACGCCCACACCCAACTCAAAAGCACCAAGTACGACCGGCAGGAACCAGGTGTCGGCTGATTCAAGCGTGCCAAGGCCGGCTACTACATTTACTACGCCACTAATCAGCAGATAAGAGCTGAATAAATAGAGTAATACCAGTAGTGTCAGCCCCGGCCAAAAGACCGCTGCCACACCGAAAAATACTGTTGCCACACCCCCTAAGACCAAAGCCCACCAGTTCTCTTTGGTGATATTTGCTGTGCTCATAAATAAACACCCTCCTTAGTTGACAGCCTCATCATGCACCACAGTAGCCTTACTGTCAAATCGCTTATGTGGATAACTCGCATTGACGACAATAATATGTCCTGACAAATCTCAGGCTGCTATTATTTAAGTATGACTGGTGCCATTTTCAAGAAACTTTTAAACCGGCCGCTGACAAGTCATAAGTACGATTTTGGCCATGTGTTAGTGATCGGTGGTTCACCGGGTATGATTGGTGCACCACTTTTGGCGGCCCTGGCAACACTGCGGGTCGGCGCCGGTCTAACGACCATCGCTTCAACTGCTTCGGTAATCGACAAGTTGGAAAAAAGAGTACTAGAAGTAATGACCCTAACCCTGCCCAATAAAAGAGCCATCGACACGCTGGAAGAGTTTATAACTAGCCGCAAGGTAGCAACCTGCGTAATTGGCCCGGGTTTAAGACCTGACTTTGCTCAGCCGGTAATTAAGTTTTTGTGCAGCATTAATATGCCGACTATTGTTGACGGCGGCGGACTCACGGCCCTACAGCATCAACCTAAATTACTGGCTAAACAGCTGCCCAAAAACCTAATCTTAACACCCCACCTCGGTGAATTTCAGAGATTTTTTAGTAAACCGTTACCGAAGACGGCTAGATCGTTATGGAAACTGGCAAGTAACTTTGCTAGTGAGCACAGCATTATTCTAGTGCTAAAAGGGCACCCGACTTTAGTGTTTAGCCCGAAGGGTGAAATTTATGAAAACCCGACTGGTGGCCCAGCGCTGGCGACTGCCGGCAGCGGTGACGTCCTAGCCGGTATGATTGCCGGTCTTATCTCCCAAGGCATAGAGCCCCTGGCCGCTAGCCAGGCAGCAGTATATTTACACGGCCTGGCCGGTGACATAGCCGCTAAAGCCAAAACTGAACCCGGAGTCATAGCCTCAGATATAATTGAAGCAATCCCTGATGCCCTGAAGACCTTGACCTAAGCTTACTTGTCCTAGGGCAGAAATTGTACGATACTATCTAATAGATGTTATCTAAGGAAAAGCCATGAGCCAAGACAGTGGTATTGCTGTACTGTCGGTTTACGACAAAACCGGAATTGCCGATTTTGCCAGAGGACTATCTGAACTGGGTTGGCAGATTTATGCTTCCGGTGGTACGGCCAAAGCCATTAAAGCCGCCGGAATTAAAGTAAGCGATGTGGCTGAGTTAGTAGCTGGTGAGGCTATACTAGGCCACCGGGTGGTTACCTTATCACGCGAGATCGCCGCCGGCCTCTTGGCCGACAAAACCAGTAACGAGGATGTGTCGGAAATGGCCAAGCTCCAGCTGCCGATCATTGACTTGGTATGCGTTGATATGTACCCGCTGCAAGAAACTATCCTTAAGCCCGAGGCTACTAAACAGGAAGTTATCCAGCAAACCGATATTGGTGGTCCGACCCTACTACGTTCGGCAGCCAAGGGTCACAGGATTGTTCTATCACATGCCGACCAAAGACAGCCAGTGCTCGACTGGCTCAAAGACGGCAAGCCAAACAAGGAAATCTTTTTAGATAAGCTGGCAGCTCGAGCCGAATATGAGGCTGGTCGTTACATACTAACTTCCGCCAAGTACTTAAACGGCACGAACGTCAGCGGCTTCATAGCCCATAAGTCAACTGTCACCAAGTACGGCGAAAACCCTCAACAAGCTGAAGCGGCATTTTACGCCGATAATCGTCTAGCGATTGACACGCTGGGGCTTGATCAATTTGAGCACGTCCAGGGCATGGAACGCAGCTTTATCAACATGACGGATATTGACCGGCTACTGCAGACCGTAACGCACATTGCCGCCGGTTTTGAACGCAACTTCACCAGTGTTCCACTTATCGCCGTTGGCGTTAAACATGGCAATGCTTGTGGGGCAGCTGTAGCCGCTACCGCAACCGAAGCTGTTCAAAAAATGTTAACTGGTGACACTCGAGCTATCTTTGGTGGTGTGGTGATGATTAACAGTGAGATCAATAAAGTCGTAGCTGAAACATTGATGCACTACCTTATGGAGGGAGATAAGCCTCGATTACTAGACGGCGTGATTGGCGCCAGCGTGACAACCGAGGCACTGGAGCTATTGAGTCGCAATAAACTGCGGGTCGTCACAAATCCAGCATTGGCTAGTCTCAGCTCAGCGTCGTTGGATAGCACCCGTCGCATCCGTCCAGTTCGAGGGGGGGTATTAGAACAGCCCAATTATGATTTTGTACTCGACCTAAAAGCCGATTATCTGCAACAACACGGCGACCTAACTGACCAGCAAAAACACGACCTGGTACTGGCCTGGGCAATCGGCTCTACCAGCAACAGCAACACTATTTCTCTAGTCAAGAACGGTCAACTTATTGGCAATGGCGTTGGCCAACAGGACCGCGTCGGGGCTGGGCAGCTAGGCCTAACTAGAACAACAAACGCTATGCCTGACCTAGAAGAGCAGGGCAAATCAATAATCCTAAAGGTTGCCCTGGATAAAGCCAAACTGGCTGGGGCGGTAGCTTACAGTGATAGTTTCTTCCCATTCCCCGATGGGCCAGAGCTGTTAGCCAAAGCCGGTATTAAGGCCATTCTGACCACTAGTGGGTCGGTAGCTGATGACATGGTTATTAAAAGTCTTATTGACCATAACGTCAGTGTCACTATGGTCCCTGACAAAATCGGTCGTGGCTTTTACATGCACTAAGAGCTAAAGATGCTTTGCCAGTGGTCATAAACGGCTTGAGCTTTTTGGGCAGCCAAGCCAGTGTAATAACGATCTGGTTTTTGAATAATTTGCACTTCAGCCTCGGTAAATTTAGTAAAATAGTCAGCGATCGCGGCGTCTTGGGAAGCCACTTCGTAAAGGCTTTTACCGTTTTCCAGTGCTTGATGAGCTAAGACCTTGGAAACCTCATGCGCAGTGGTGTGACCATATTTTTCAAGCAGTAAGTACAGTGGCTCAGAGGCAATCGCACCGCCGCTCATATGCAGATTGCGCTGCATATTTTCCTCATCAACTTCAAGCTTGCTCATGACCTTATCTAGACGTTTGGCCATTGAAGCTACGCACGCCAGAATAACACCATAGAAACGAGCCGAGGCTGAATCTGTCAAGTCACGTTGATGCTCGCTCGATAGGTTCAAGTTGGCATTAACTAGTTGAGCGGTCACTTGCTTAGACAGACTGACTACATTCTCAAAGTTCCATGGATTACGCTTATGAGACATGGTCGATGAACCGGTTTGCCCTGGCTCAAAACTCTCGCGAACCTCGGCGATTTCAGTACGCTGCAAATGACGCATATCATGACTTAAGTTGGCCATGATACCGGCAGTAATGGTCAACTCGTCAAGCAATCGAACATAGTTTTCAGCCGGAATAATCTGCGTTGAGTATGGTGCCGGCTCAAGATTCAAGTTACCAAGAACTGTTTTTTCAAATTTTATTGGCTCATCGACAAACAGCTTCAAAGCATTATAGGCACCGACAGCACCCGAGAATTTACCACGTAGTTCCTTGCTTAAATCCTGCAAAGCCACGATGTTTTCACCTAATCGACTGACATACTCAGCGATAGAAAAACCAAAAGTGATCGGGACGGCATGCTGGCCGTGAGTCCGGCCAATTTGGACAGTTTCGGCATAATTTTTGGTTAGTCCTAGTAATGTTTTCTCTAGACTAATAAGACGGGGGACAACCAGCTCATTGACGGCCGCCCTTAGTTGCAGTGACAGGGCAGTAGCCACGATGTCGTAAGAAGTAGCTCCAAAATGCACATAGGGTTTGGCTTGGTCACTAACTTCAGCTTTAAGACAATTTACCAGGGCCTTGACATCATGTTTAGTAGTTTTTTCCTCTGCGGTCACCGCTTCAGCCGTGACTTTAGCAGCCGCCAACTCAATTTCTTGGGCGACGTCTTCAGAGCAAATCTCAAACTCGGCTAAAGCCTGGCCTAAGGCAGCTTCAACATAAGCCTGGTAAGTGATTCGGCTTCTCTCTGATAAATAGCGAGCGATCTCCGGGTCATAATAACGGCTATCTAGTGGATCTAAAGAACTGTAAGCGGGTTGGTCATCAACTGGCGGCAAACTAATAGGTTTCACTCTTTTTTTAGGCACTTTTCTTTAAGTAGTCAGCTACACTGGTTTCAATTCGCTTCATAATGTCGTTGCCATCGGCTTTAACAAAGCTCTGACCAGTCATTTTTTCATAGAGTTCAATGTAGCGTTCTGACACCATGTTTAGGAAATCATCAGTTAAGTCAGGCAATGCCTGGCTGGCTTGACCACTATAGCCTTTGTCCATTAGCCACTCACGAACGAATTCTTTAGATAATTGACGTGGCTTGGTATCTTTTTGTCCGCCAATGTAAGCATCATAACTATCGGCGTAGAAGTAGCGGGACGAATCAGGTGTGTGGACTTCATCAATTAGGATAAGCTTGCCGTTCAGGCGACCCAATTCATACTTAGTGTCTGCCAGTACCAACCCCTGAGCCCGCGCCATTTCCTGGCCACGGGCAAATAATTTGCGCATGTAGGTGCTTAGCTGCTCCCATTCTTCAGCTGTGGCTAAACCCTGAGCTAATATTTCTGACTCAGTAATGTCTTCATCATGGTGACCAAGTTCAGCTTTAGTAGTTGGCGTAAGTATGGGCTCTGGAAAGGGGTCATACTCTACCATCCCTTCGGGCATAGCGGCATCACATATTTTACGCTTGCCGGCTTGATACTCTCGCCAAGCATGACCGACTAGACAACTACGGATAACTAGCTCGACCATAACTGGCTCAGCTTTTAGGCCAACGCTGACGTTTGGGTCAGGTACCGCTTGTAACCAATTGGGGATGATGTCGCTAGTGGCTTCTAGGAAGTGGGCCGCCAGCTGATTTAATACTTGGCCTTTAAAGGGAATTGGCTTAGGCAGGATAACATCAAAGGCCGAAATTCGATCAGTTACCACCATTACCAATCGATCATCGCCAATTGTGTAGACATCACGAACTTTACCATGATATAACGCCGTCTGTCCGGGAAATGCAAAGTCAGTTTTGGCAATCGATTGTGCACCCATTACTTCTATTGTACACTGTTAATTATGAAGGAACCAGTAGTTGGCATTATTATGGGGTCAAAGTCAGATCTGGATGTCATGTCTGAAGCCGCCAAAGTGCTTGATGAACTGGGTGTAGCTAATGAGGTGCGGATCTTATCAGCCCACCGGACACCAGCCGAGATGATTGATTATGTTGCTAGTGCCCAAGACCGGGGACTTAAAGTCATTATTGCTGGCGCTGGCGGCTCGGCCCACCTGGCCGGTGTAGCTGCCGCTCACACATCGCTGCCGGTTTTATCGATCCCCGTAAAGCGTGATGGTCACGACCATGAAGCTTTATTTTCTAATGTTATGATGCCGCCGGGCATCCCTCTGGCTACAATGCCAGAAAACGGCGGTAAAAACGCGGCTTTACTGGCTATAGCAATTCTAAGCCTCAGTGATCAGGAATTGTCGAAAAGCTATCAAGGATTTCGCCGCAAACAGCATGATGCAGTGCTGGAAGCCGACGCCCAAGTGCAAAGCGATGGCTGGCAAAAAACCCTTGGCAAAAACCGGGGCTAAACCGGCGCTCGATTCTTTCTTGCTGGGCGCCCACAGGCTAGACCAATCACCACAAGATTGCATAACCATTGAAGATTCCTCGAACGGTGTAGCTGCTGCCAAGGCTGGCGGCATGATCTATATAGCCTATGCCGGCTCATCTCATAACATCGACGATTTATCTCAAGCCGGCCAGGTAATCTCAGACTTCAATCGACTAAGAGAAACAGTTCAGTCCAAAGGCTGAGAATCGATTCTCAGCCGATAAAGTTCGGTCAGTGAATAAGTTACTGGTCTTTTTTGTTTTTTAAGATGCCTTAGTGCTTCTTCAAGCGATATGCCATTGAGCCAATATTCTAAGCCTAGGCGGGAGCCGCCATGGCCAATTATCATTACACGTTTGCCGTCATAGTTGTTGGCCAGATCAGTAAGGAAAGATTTCAGACGACTAATTACTTGCAAATAACTTTCCCCACCAGGAAAGGGCTCACTAATACGCTTATATCGCTCGGCTTGAACCTCAGCCTTAGGGCTCAGCGTAAATTCACCATAATCACACTCACGTAACCGGACATCTAAAATTATTGGCAAGCGCTTGTTAAAAGCTAACTCGGCAGTCTTATAAGACCGCTGTAAGTCAGAACAAAAGATAGCATCAAACGTCTTGTTCCTATAATACTCGCCGAGTTTTTTAGCTTCCATAATTCCGGTATCAGACAGGTCAACATCATTATGGCCAGCGGCTAGACCGGCCTCATTACCGGCGGTCGTAGCATGAGAGTGAAATACAATCTCTACCATTGATTTCTCAAATCAGGCGACGGCCGATGTCGGTACGATAGTGCATGCCTTCGAAGTGAATCATTTTGACCGCTGCATAGGCTTTTTTGAGAACTGCATCTAAAGTGGCTCCGGTGGCTGTAACGTTCAAAACCCGGCCGCCAGCCGTAACCAGTTGGCCGTCTTTAATGGCTGTCCCGGCGTGGAAGACAACGATGTCGTCAAGTTTCTCAGCCTCTTCTATACCGGTAATCGGCAGGCCTTTCGGATAATTACCGGGGTAGCCTGGTGAAACGAGCACAATTGAGACCGCAAAGCCCGACTTCCAAGCAACTTTAGCTGGATCAAGCGCACCAGTTGCGCAGCAACGTAAAATTTCGTAAAGGTCGGCTTCCATCAAGCGCATATAAACCTCAGCCTCCGGATCACCAAAACGCGCGTTAAACTCGAGTAGCTTTATGTCATTACCATCAATCATTAGGCCCGGATAGAGACAGCCCTTAAACTCAGCGCCTGCTTTTTTTAAGCCTCTTAATGCCGGTTCAACAGCACGGTCTTTCACAAAATTTACTTGGTCATTTGTTATCCAGTCAACTGGCGCTATAACACCCATCCCACCGGTGTTGGGACCTTGGTCATTATCAAAGATCTGTTTATGATCCTGGGAAGGTGGGAACATGACAGTTCTCGTGCCATCAGTTAAAGCATGCATAGAGGCTTCCTGACCCTTAAGAAAATCTTCAACAACGACTTGATTGCCAGCCTGACCAAACGCTTTCTTAACCATGATTTCATTAATAGCATTATCGATTTCTTCTAGATTATGACAAATAAGCACACCTTTACCGGTGGCCAGACCATCGGCCTTAACGACAACCGGCAAAGGACGAGATTGTGCGTATTGCCTAGCAGCAGTGGCATCATTAAAGTTTTTGTACTCAGCCGTCGGAATTTTTTCGGCGGCCATTAAGTCTTTAGAAAAAGCCTTGGAGGTTTCGATTCTAGCCGCTGCTTTAGTTGGCCCAAAAATTACTAGACCAGCCGCGTTAAAGGCATCAACCACGCCGGCCTCACTGGCCGACTCTTGGCCGATGACGGTCAGATCAATTTGCTTAGTTTGAGCAAAGTTCAGTAAAGCCTCTACATCATCAAAAGCCAGGTTAACGTTTTCAATATCGCCCCCACTACCGCCATTACCCGGAGCTACAAAAACTTTGCTGACCAATGGTGAACTGGCTAGCTTCCAGGCTAGTGCCTGTTCACGCCCACCAGCGCCAACTACTAAAACTTGAGTCATCCTAGTCTCCTAATACTTTTATATTACTTGATTGATATGCTTGGCGAGCCTTAATGAAATCTTCAATGTCGCCAGGCAGGTATTGTTTTTCAACTGCTTGGACTCGGGCAAAAAGTGTTTCGGCTGTATCACCTGGCACAACCGGCACTTTATGTTCAGCAAGAATCGGGCCTTCATCGTACTTCTCGGCTGTTAGGTGCAGCGTCTGGCCGGCGTAAGGTAAATGGTGATCAAGCACATACTGCTGAATTTGCTGACCGTACATGGCTTTGGTATCAG
>JABXNS010000266.1_pt1 | contig 11837 bp, 9 predicted proteins | sample 7301101 | NCBI WGS metagenome assembly JABXNS01 (sample SAMN14449646, study PRJNA615230) | soil metagenome | isolation source: soil from bare, unvegetated metal-rich iron-sulfur acidic spring small-cell... | place: Canada: Paint Pots Mound, Kootenay National Park, BC | collected 2017-05-25
CGACAAGCGAGAACCAGCCCCAGAACGATCCGAAGGCATCGAAGATCGCCTCCGCGTGGCCGCGCTTCGTGACGGCGCCGAGGCGGACCGTCATCTCCTGAACGTAGTAGGCGACCGGGCCGAGGAGAATCAGGAACCACAAAAGATGATTGCCGTACTTCGCGCCGGTCGCGGTGTAGGTCGTGATGCCGCCGGCGTCGTTGTCGGCGACCATGACGATGATTCCCGGGCCGAGGACCGCCAGGAAAATCGCGAGCCTGCGGCGCAAGCGGTTGAGACGATGGAACGCCTTCGAGATCCAGAAGGTCGCTTCGGACTTCGGGCGATCCCGCTGTGTCGCGTCGCGCCGGATGAGAGGAAAGGATTCGTTGCGATGCACGATGTCTCCGAACCCTTCTACAAATGGATGTGCAGCCGGACGGCCGGAATCAGAACGGGCCCGCGGTCGCGGTTGTACCCGGGGTTGTTGATGAACTGCGTGTCGAGCGACACATACACGCCGCGGCCGATGAAGGCGGTGTAGTACGCCTCGAGAATTTCTCCCGATCCGAAATGCAACGCGCCATGGCCGAGAAGAAAACCGAGGCCGCCTGCGGCAAGATAGTCGCGAGGCGGGGCAGAGAGTACATTCATCACCGCGGCGATTCCGATGCGATCGAGCGTGCGTTGCGCGAACGGCCGGACGTCTCTATTATCAACTACGATCTCATGACGTATGCCGGAAACCCCGAGAACGTACGCGACGTCGAGCGTGATCCCCGATACCATTTCTTTCACGGCGACATTGCGGACGCCAGTTCCGTGGAGCGCGCGGTCGAGCACAAGCAGATCGAAGCGATCGTCAATTTTGCAGCCGAAAGCCACGTCGACCGGTCCATTCTCAATCCGGAAGCGTTCTTGAGAACCGACACGCTCGGAATTCACGTCTTGCTCGAAGCCGTCCGCCGCCACAACATCGGACGATACGTTCAAGTCTCAACCGATGAAGTCTACGGACACGTCGGGTCGGGAAATTCCAAGGAAAGCGACCCTGTCGCGCCCCGTTCGCCTTATGCCGCGAGCAAAGCTGGCGGCGACCTGCGCGTGCTAGCCTACGGCATCACGTTTGGCACGCCGGTCATCGTTACGCGCGGTTCGAACACGTACGGCCCTTACCAATATCCCGAGAAACTCATTCCGCTCTTTATTACAAATCTGCTCGAAGGCAAACCCGTGCCGCTATACGGAGACGGTTTGCAAATTCGCGACTGGCTGCACGTCGACGATCACGCGCGCGGCGTCCTGCATGCGCTCGAGCACGGCGAGCCGATGAACGTCTATAACATCGGCGCCGGCAATCTGCGAACCAACCTCGAGATCACGCAGCGTCTGGTGGAACTCTGCGGCCGTTCTTTCGATACACATGTACGCTTCGTCGCCGATCGCGCGGGTCACGACCGGCGCTACTCACTGGATTGCACGAAAGCACACGCGCTAGGCTGGAAACCGCAGCGCGAGTTTGAAACGGGTCTGGCGCAAACCGTACGATGGTACCGGGAAAACGAAAACTGGTGGCGCCGGGTAAAAGACGGGTCGTTCGCCGCATATTACGCGCGTCAATACGCGGATAAACTCGAGTGAAAGGCGTTATCTTGGCCGGCGGGCTCGGCACGCGGCTGTTGCCGCTAACGCGAGTTACCAATAAGCATTTGCTGCCGGTCTATGACAGGCCGATGATTTACTATCCTTTGGAGATGCTGGCTCGCGCGGGAATCCGCGAAGTGATCGTCGTCACGGGGCCTTCTTTTGCGGAGGATTTCTCGTCACTTCTGGGCGACGGCTCCGAGTTTGGGCTGAAGCGCATCGAATACGCCTATCAAGACGGCGCCGGCGGAATTGCCGATGCACTGCGGCTTTGCGAAGAGTTCGCGCGGGGAGACTCCCTGTGCGTTGTTCTTGGCGATAATATTCTAGAAGATGACATCGGTCCGTATAGGAGCCGCTTCGAAGAGCAGCGCGACGGCGCGCGCCTGCTGCTAAAAGAAGTGCCCGACCCCGAGCATTTCGGAGTGGCTGAACTTTCCGGCGACCGAATCATAAACATCGAAGAGAAACCCGCACAACCCAAGAGTAATTACGCCGTCATCGGCGTTTATTTTTACGATAGCAACGTGTTCGATTGCATCCGTGCGTCCAAACCGTCGTCGAGAAACGAATTGGAAATAACTGATGTCAACAACGCCTATATCGCTGCCGGAAATGCCTATTACAATATTCTTCGGGGATGGTGGACGGACGCGGGGCGGTTCGAAACATTACTCCTGGCGAGCAATCTCGCCGCCAAGCGGCGCGGCGCCGCAGTAATATCATCAGATAACACGGCCTAAAAGGCGCTTGCTCCTCAAGGCGGTCCGAGCTCTGCCAGGGCGAATTCGCCAGGCCCAGAATACCAAACGGTCACTTTTCCATCTCGGTGAAGTCGCCCTTACTTGTGCCCGGAGTTCAACATACAGATGATTTGGAAGCTGCTCGTCGCGGCCGTTTTTGGAACGTCCCTGATTTTTCCAAGTTCGCCGGCTCGCGCCGCCAACGTTTTACAAGCGGTTCCTGGGACGGTTATCGTAGGCCGAATACGCGGCAATGCTTTACTTCTGTTTGACTGCACGCGGGAGTTGACCGATCTCGTGGCGCGCAAAGCGGATTCCGGTTCGATGATCCGAGAGATCGAAGGAAATGCCGTGCGAGCGATGGCTCAAAAGCGCAGCATTTTTCAAAAGACCGCCTCTACGATGACCATCCGCGTTATTTATAACCGTATCGGCGCAATCAACCCAGCCTATGGGACGCCGACGCTCGAAGGAGTCGAGCGCCTTATGACGCTATCCGCGCCGACGCGAGATGTTGCGAAGCAAGCATCTCGCTGGATCGACGACATATCAAGTGGAAAGCAGCGCAAGGGCTTAAAGGTTACAATCGAAGGAAAAGTCCCGGGCCAGTAGACCCATGCGAAACATACGTAGCGCAGGAATCATCCCTGTCATCGCTATGGTCGCCTTGGCATTGTTGTCGTCAGCCAACGCACCCGCGCAGGCGAACCTTCCCGATTTTCCGGTTGTGCGGACGATTGCCGGCAGCGGCCAAAGCGGCATCAAAGACGGTCCTGCGCTGAAAGCCGAATTTATCATGCCCGCCGGCGCCGCATACGACCGCAATGGAAACCTTTTTATTGCCGATCGCGCGGCTCAGCGTATCCGCGAATTATCGCGAAACGGAATAGTTTCCACCGTAGCGGGCTCCGGCGACGTTATCGCCTTTGGTCTGGGCGTCCTCGGAGGTTTCCGCGACGGGCCGGCCGCAACCGCACAGTTCAATTATCCCAACGCCGTCGCCGTCGGACCGGATAACGCCATTTACGTCGCGGACACGCTGAACCACGTCATTCGTAGAATACAAAATGGGGTGGTAACCACGTTCGCGGGAGTGCCGGAAAAAAGCGGCACCACCGATGGGCCTCGCAGCCAGATGCTGTTCACGTATCCGCGCTCGATCGCATTCGATCACCGCAGTAACCTCTACGTCGCCGATTTTCCAAACGGCATCCGCCGGATCGATACAGATGGAACGGGTACGACCATCAACTTCGGCAACAGTTCGTTATTCAGCACTTCTTCAATTGCCGTGGTCGAGGACGGTGATACATACCTGCTGGCCGGCTCGAATTACCAGGTTGTCCTTTGCAACGTCACACAGCAAAAAATCGTCCGCGCGTACTTTATACAAAGAAGCATGTCCGTCGAACCTCAAAACGAAGGCGCTGAAAATGCGGGGCCGCCTTCGGCGCTTGCGGCGTTCAATCTCGATGAATGGCTTTTGAGCGACGCTCTTGACAGCACCGTCGAGCTGCACCAAGGGGTGGAAGATTATGTCCGCGTGCTCAACGAGCAACCGTTCAGGGACGCGCCACGGACGGGCGGCGGTTTTCGCGACGGTCCCGGCCGCCAGGCGCTTTTTAGCGAGCCGACGGGTATCGCCGTCGCTCCCGACGGGAAGTCGATCACGGTCGTCGACACGGGAAACCGCCGGATCCGCGTTTTGTCGCCTTTCGATCGGCGTTCCGGTGCACTCGAGTGCTGCACGCCCGAGCGACGGGCGGCGATGCTTCCCAAATCGCCGAACTCCGGCGAATACCGGATAGCGCTCGTCGGCTCTTCATATGTGTGGTGGGATAGTCCATGGAGCGAATCCATACCGGGACTGCTCGAAAAGCAGCTCAATCAAAATCCCGAACTGAAAAACCTCCATCTGACGGCACGTGTGTATCCTATTCGTATAACCGGAGTCGGCGATTGGAACATCATGGACTACATCGAAACGGTGCTTACAACAGGAGTCGTCAACGCCGTCGTTGCCGGCATGGACACCGACCCGGGGAAAGTCAACAGTTCAGACGGCGCCTATGACGCCAATGGGGTAGACGCGCGTTTCGATGAGCGTTTTGTTTCCAAAATCGGAGAAGTCAATAAGCAACTAAAAGACGTGGGAACCTATTTCTTCCTTGCACCCTTTGTGGAATCGAATTACTTTCCCAATGAGCGCGTTTTTTACAGGCTCCCGTCCGATTCCAACAGTCCCGGCCGATCCGATCTATTGATGCCGAACCTCAACGCTGCCAAGGGCAATATCGATTTGCTGCTCAACGCGGTTTCAGCATCACATGTGCCGTACGCGAATATTGCGCAGGCCTTTCTGACCGGTGAGGCCTCGGCTCGTGCGCACCCGCTCTTTATGACGTTGGACAACCATTTTACGCCGGCCGGTAACGCTCTTTTCGCCAAGGTCCTCGCTGAAAAGATCGAAAGCGAGCATCCGTGGCGTTCATTAAAACCATAACTCGTTGCTCATGTCTGACGCACCGCGAATTTCATTCATCGTCCCGACGCTGAATTCGGAAGCATATGCACAGGCATGTCTTCGTTCGCTGTGTTCTATACCCGAAAGCGAAACGGTGGTCGTGGACAATCACAGCACTGATGATACGCGTTCGATCGCCGAAAGCTTGGGCGCACGCGTTTTCGTGTACGGACCAAACCAGGCAGTACAGCGAGTCTTTGGCGCCCCCGCGCAACGCAACTACGGTGCGCGACAGGCGGAAGCATCGGTTATTTATTTTGTCGATATCGATATGCTGGTCAGTGACGAAGTTGTGGATGAAGCGCTCACGTTAATACGGGCGGGTTTCGATGCCGTTATCGTTGCCGAAGAATCGTTCGGCATCGGATTTTGGGCCGACTGCAAAGCATTGGAACGGCACTGCTACCGTGGCGACGACGATATTGAGGCGCCGCGCGTCATCCGCAAGGCGATCTTTGATAAAATCGGCGGCCTTTCCGAGCGTGTCGCGGCGGATGACTGGGATTTCGCGCAGCGCCTAAAAACCGGAGGCTTCCGGATCGCCCGCACCACCGGGCACATTTTACATAACGAGGGTGCGCTCACACTGCGGAAACTCATGTTCAAACGCTATCTCTATGGACAGCAGATGTTTTCATATTTTCGAGAAAATGGAATAAATTTCCAGCAGGCCACCCCGGTGCGCCGCGCTTATTTTCGCAATTACTCGCAGCTTCTCAAGAGACCGCGCCATCTTACCGGCTTGGTACTGATGCGTTCCCTCGAGTTTGCGGCCGGCGCAGCGGGGCTCCTTGCCGGTCTTTGGCGAGCCCGCGGAAAACGTTTTCAAGCGGCTCCATGAAACGTGTTGCCGTAACGGGCTGCTCGGGGTTTGTGGGTGGCGCGATCGCTCTAGAATTACATAACCGGGGATACCAGGTACGGGGCGGCTACCGCGATCGAAAACCTGCGGTCCCCTACGATACGGTGCAGGGTAATCTCTGCGAACCGGCCGCGGCAGGCCGTCTACTCGAAGGGTGCGACACCGTATTTCATGCGGCCGCGCTGGTCGGGACGCTGAACTATAAGCGCGACAATCCCGCAACCATTGCTTCGGTAAACATTCAGACCACGTTAAATGTGCTGGACGGCTGCATCCGCGCGAATGTTGGGCGTTGCGTGTTTCTTTCTTCCACCGAGATCTATGGTCAACATGGCGTGGCGACCGAGGAAGATGGATTTTTAGGGAATCCCGATTCGAAGAACGACGGCTACGTTTGGAGCAAACGATATGGCGAAATCGCGCTCGACTTATTTTCTAGACAGTTTGGCCTAAAATGGTCGGCGATACGCCTTGACAACATCTATGGCCCGGGCGAACGAGACGCTAAATCTCTGCGCGCGATCCCGGCGATGATTGAAAAGGCCCTCGCGGGCGAAGACCTCGTCGTATGGGGGGATGGTTCTCAGGAGCGTTCCTTCTTGTATATTGATGATGCCGTCGAAGGCATCGTAGCAAGTGCACGCGACGAGGTTGAAAACGGGCCGATAAACCTCTCAAGCCCCGAACGAATTTCAATTCTCGATCTGGCAAAACTCATCATAGAGCTTACGGGAGGGCATGCCGGCATGGTCCTGGATAGTACCCGCCCGGCGGGCCCGCACGTTCGCACAGTGGGGGTCGAAAAAGCGCGTAGGATTCTCGGCTTTTCGCCAAAAGTCGAGCTAAAGGAAGGCGTCAGGCGTTGCGTTGCCGCCTTCGGGCAAAATCACGCGACCCCATAAGACAGATGGCGACGAATAAAGCGCAGTAGGAGAGCACCTCCAGCGCGGCCGTGCGTTCGACGATAACGATCGTGAAAGAGCTCCGGCTCGGCGGAAGCAGCCAGCCATTTGCGATCGCATCGACTCTGAAATGTGCGAGCATTTTCGTTCCGCGATAGGCGCTCCAGCCCGGTGCGAACCGTTCGTTGTACCGGAGAGTCATTTCGCCGCCTCCGGGCGCCTGCGCGGTGAGCAGCCACGGGAGTACGCGCCTGAATGCAATGCCCCTCACCCGCCCGGCATCCGGCGGCTCTAACGGAGCGCGAACCGGAGGCTCGCCTTGCAGCGCAACCAGACAGCGGCCGTAGCAGCGCACGGCTTGAACGTTAGGCGGAAGACGCACCCATTGAAATCCGCGCGTTGCCGGCGCGATCCGTCTCCGACCGGCGACATCTGCGAGTTTTCCGCTAATGCGCACCAGCACGTATGGCCCGCTCACGGGTAAGCTGTTTGCGGAACTCTCGGTGTAAGCGCCTCCAAAAGCCTGCGACAAGCCGGGATAGTTTACAAAAACGAGACGCGCGTCAATCCAGTGCGAATGCCGATCGACGGAATCGAGCGGAGGTGCGATTTCACGCGTGTACGTACCGCTAAGCGCTGCAGCGTTCAGCTGCGGTTGAAGTTCGGGCGTCACGTCTCCGAAGAAAACTCCGCCCGCCGCAAGCGAGCGGTCTAACGTACCGATGCTGGGAAGAGATCGAACGGACATCTCAGGAAACGGCGCTATGTTCCTGCGCAAGAAACGCACGCTACGCATATTGCCATTTGCGCTCATTACTTGATTGGAGATCGATTCGTAGTACGGCCGCACCACGATCCGGGATACGCTCAAGGCCTGCAAATCAGCGACGCTGCCGTCGTTCTGGTACGAGCTGAGTGCTCTTTGCACGGGATAATCCGGGACGGTTTCGTTCACCGGATAGACATCTTGCCCGCGACCGAAAGCGTCCGGATCCAGGCCGGAGCCTAACTTTGCATAATCGAGAGGCTGAAAGCCGGGTATCAACGCAAAACGCGTATGCGCTGGTGCGCTTAAGTCTACGTGCGGCACGCGGCTAATCGACACCCAGAAAGCGCGCGGAGGCTGGATAACCCAACACGCGATCATGATGCACGCGCACATGCCCGCTGTGATTTCAGCCAAACGGCGGGTCCGGACCGCAAATGCGTACAGTGCGAGACATCCGATTAACGTCAGCCCCAAAAGATCATAGAGTTCCCGATAGATATACATCTGCGGAAATCGCGTAAACGCAATCGCGAGCGGCGCCGCAAGAGGTCCCTTCAAGCCTGAGGCGATGAAGACAACCGCGACCGACGCCAAAACGACAGCGCATTTCGCACGCGACCATCGGTCAAACAAGATCACGGCCGCAATCCCCAGCCAAAAAATACACATGCTCGCGAGAAAAATCGAGTCGAGCGATTTTGTATATGCGGCAAAATAGCCGAGGAGGAAAACACCTTTCGTCAATTCCACCGACTGAATGCGAACCCACGGCAAAGCGTGGACCGTTTGCAAGAGCGCTGCGTAGCTTCCGATACCAATTATCAGCAGCGGCATCGAGCAAAGCAGCGGCGCCGCTAAGAGGCCAACCCGCCGTCTGGCGATTGCAACAACCACAACGTAAGCGCAGGCAACGAAGAAAATCTGGACCTGGGGAATGATCAACGCGAGCAAAACGGTGACCTGGAACAACGTTGGGCGCGCGGTGGTAATTCGTACAAACAAAAATAGCGCGACCGCAACCGTAAAGACCATAAATACGTGGCCGGAGACCACCTCCGTATAAGACCACGGGTTAAAAATGAAGATGGCACTGAGCGCGAGGCGAAGCGGGATCGATGATACCTGCAATGCCTGGGCGGAAGCCCGGACAAAGAATATGCAAAGGGCCATGATCAGCGCGCTGTATGCTACAAACGACAGCGAGGCATTTCCGAACGGCAGCGTAACGAGAAGTGCCGCGGTCAATATGACGTTGGGTTGATAGGGGCTTAGCGTGCCGAATCCCGACGGCATCCACGGACTTGTGGTCTGTTCGAGAAGGTCTCTTATACCTTGGCCGCCAGGCCACCAGGTCCAGTCATGTCGCAAAACAGGCGCGGTCCAACCGCACGCGATGACGAACATCGCAAGCAAGAGAACAAGGCCGATGACTTCGAAGTTCGGCCGCCGGTCGACATCTCGTCTATAAATAAGTCGTCCTAATGGCCGCGCCCGTAATGCAGCGCGTGCTTGATAAAGCCAGCAAAATCCAAAGACGCGCCCACCACTGCCATCAGGGAAGAATCTGAAACCACGCGGTTCTTTTGGAGAGTTTTACGCCGGCGAAGGGTTGCCGGAAGATTGGAAATATTCCAGCCAAACGCGCTTATCACCGCCCCCGCATTCTTCCATCTCGCATGAATAGCATAATACGCAATGGCCGCGCAGAACAAAGCGATGTGTGCCGGCAGCGCTCTCAATAACGTTCCGGCTTCAAAATGTGAAATGCTGGTTGCGAAACGATTCTTGAACGCGTGGTAATCAAAGAACGTACTCGGCAGTTGCAGGTTCGTCTTTCCGAGGCCGTGCAGGGCTCGGGCGCTTTGCAGGTAGATCGATTTGTAGCCGAGCAGCCACAGCCGCCAACAGAGTTCCGTCTCCTCGAAATAAGCGAAATATTCCGCGACGAGGAAGCCGTGGTTCCGGATCAGGTCGACGCGGACCAATGCGCACGCGCCTTTTATCGTAAAGACTGCTTCGGGAGCTTGCTTAGCCGCGTCGTCTATGTCTCTCCATCCCTGATATTGTACGTATCCAAACGGTAACAAATACGTTTTTGCCGAGTCCAGCCTGTCAGGTTCATCCGTCAGCAAAAGTTTGGGACCGACCATTGCCACGTCGTCGTGCGCCTCCAAATAATCGACCATCGTTTGCAGGCACCCGGGCAATAATTCGGCATCGTTGTTTAACATGAGGAGAAATCTACCGCGCGCGATCTCCAACCCCTGATTATTCGCTACCGCAAACCCTTGGCTGCGCTCGTTTCGAATAATCGTGAGGTCCGGAAATTCGGCGGCGAGCGCGGCCGAAGACCCGTCTTTCGAGCCGTCGTCGATAACGATAACCTCGATAGGCATACCGGTAGCGGTTTTATATGCTGAGGCCACCGCTTTGGCAGTCATGGTACCGCCGTCAAATGAGAGGCTGGGTATGACGATGCTGACTAACGCATGATTCATGTGCATGCATGCGTTGAGTAGAGCCACGTGCCGGAGAGCGAAGCGTGCAGCAAATGGAGACCTTCGAAGGAAGCAACGGACGGGACGGCCATGATATCGCCGTTGGCTGAGACTTCGGCATCGTTGAAATGAACGACAATATAATCGGCATTGTGGCTTGTCAGGATATCTCGAAGCTGCGAAGGAGTTAGGTTCGCGCCTCGCAGCGATGCGTCTAAGGTTGCATCCCTTTGACCAACGTTCTGCGCCGACGCGATATACAGATGTTGCTGAACTGAGTCCGGCAAGGGGACGGGAAAGTCGGCGACCTGTCCTTTTCTGCATTGCGCCAGTTGACCATATGCAGCAGAGTCGTCGATGCGGATTTCACGTTTGTCCAAGCCGTGTACGGGAAACGTCCCAACGAGAACGAGCAGGAGCACCAGTACGGCGGCGCCGGCCCACCTGGAATTCCAAAATTCAGCGATTGTTCTCGTCGCAAGAGCCGCGCAGCCGAACCATAGGGCCGCCAGGAGCACGCCCAGAGATTGCGCGGAAAAAACCGCTTGTGCGGCGTCGCCGATAGATCCGCTGAGCATCGTCATGCCGGCGCATACGATACCTGCGGCGCCACAAATGACTGTCGTATTCCATACGTTGTCTTTGCGCCGGCCAAAGGCCGCAATAGATACGATCAGGATCAGCGCTATACAAGACGACGCCTGAAAAGGAAGCAACCACTGGTCGCGAGTCTCCAACCCCGACGAAAAAAGATGCATCGTCAAGCCTAAAAGAGCGGCCGCCGCCGGCCACACAATATCCGTCGCGCGCCTCTCGTCCGGAGGACGCCCGGTGCGATCGAATGCCAGTGCAATTGTTAGGACGCCCATGAGCAGCCACGTTGCGGGATTGGCCAACACGAGCAGTACCATCAACGGATAGACCCAGCCGGGGACGCGCCGGCGAAGACTCACAAAGACAATCGGCGCAGCCCATATCGGCACGAGGGCCCACTGTACTTCGCCCATCGTCCACCACCCGAAGGCAAAAATCGCAAGAACCGATGCGCTTGCGCTCTTGGAAAAGCCGAGCGAGCGCGCTGCGAAAAACGCAGCAGCAGCTGCGAGCGCAACTTCCGTAAGTAGAGCTCCTCGCCATCGAGCGACAATCCCACAGCAGCCTGAAAATAGCCGTTCGAAGATGTCGAACGAATCCACGCGCAAAAATGACGATTGCTGCAGGGCGACCCAGTTACGAGCGAGCGTTGGGAGAGCGGACCAGGGCGCGTACGCCTGCGGATGTCCGAATTCCATGGAAAGTACGTAGACGCCGCCGAGCACGAAGAGCGCCGCGAGCGCAAGTATCACGCCTCGAAAAGGGACCGCGACCTTCTCCTTGAGCTCAACGGTATCCGAATAGGTCTCGCGCCCGACGTACAAGAGGAGCATCAAGAAGCCAAAGGCTCCCCACACTTCCAACACGGGATCGATCCCGAACCAAGCGCCAAGTCCGGCACCGAACCACGCGAGAACGAAAACCCACCAAAAGAGATCCCGGCGCGCGATCGGCGAGAGTAGCAGCACAACAGAGAGCGCCAGCAGTGACACGAAAGCGAGCGTTGTCGTCAGCCACGCAGGCCACCCGAGAGCCGAACCGACTACGCACGGAACGGCCGCCGCCGCCGCGCAAATCGAAGCAGCCGTGACCGTTCGCCGCACGGGTAGGCGCCGAATCGCAGGCCCGAGAGCGGCCGCGCGTAGCCGCAAGCGCTCAAACATGGGATTCCCCGGCGCGGCGCGGCCAAAGCGCGATCGCCAGAAGCGCCGCGACGCTCAGGAGAGTTAGCGCCAAACTTAGCGCGAGAAACGCCTGCGGCGCATAGATGAATACGATGCGCCGATCTCGACCCGGCGGCACAAGCCAGCCATTCTTGAAAC
>JABXNS010000267.1_pt1 | contig 11803 bp, 10 predicted proteins | sample 7301101 | NCBI WGS metagenome assembly JABXNS01 (sample SAMN14449646, study PRJNA615230) | soil metagenome | isolation source: soil from bare, unvegetated metal-rich iron-sulfur acidic spring small-cell... | place: Canada: Paint Pots Mound, Kootenay National Park, BC | collected 2017-05-25
CGGCCGTGAGAGCGGGGACGAGCTACGATCTGATCGATCCGAGTACCGGAAAGGCCACGGCTCAGCTCGAGGCTCGCGCCGTCTGGGCCAAGATGATCGACGGAGCGTGGAGAACGGGCGAGCCGGGGTGCTTCTTCATCGATGAGGCCAACCGCTACAATCCGGTGCCACACGTCGGACAGTACGAGGCCACGAATCCGTGTGGCGAGCAGCCGCTCTTGCCCCATGACGTCTGCAACTTGGGCTCAATCAACGTCGGGTACTACGTGAAGGACGCCCGAATGGATTGGAACGCGCTCAAGCGTGACATCCATCTCTCGGTCCACTTCCTCGACAACATCATTGACGTCAACAAGTACCCGCTGCCGGAGATCGATGCCCTCTCGCAGAGAATCCGGCGCATCGGCTTCGGTATCATGGGCTTCGCCGACGCGCTCGTTCGCCTCGGCATCGCCTACAACAGCGTTGAAGGCGTCGAGTTCGGACGTCACCTGCAGCAGTTCGTCGACGTCGAGTCGAAGCGTGAAAGCGAGCGCCTCGCCAACGAGCGCGGACCTTTCCCCGAGTGGGCGCGATCAATCTGGGGTCCGGATGAGACGTGCGCGCGCGACGCCAAAGGGAATCGCATCAAGCCGATGCAGCTGCTCCGAAACTGCAACGTCAATACAATAGCGCCGACCGGGACCATCTCGATTATCGCTGGCTGTTCTTCGGGCATCGAGCCGCTTTTTGCCGTTGCGTTCCTGCGGAATCAGGCTGGCGTGCTGATGCCCGATGTGAACGAAGACTTCGTCGCGATCGCGAAGAAAGAGGGCTGGTATTCCGACGGGCTGGTGGACAAGATCGCGAAGGAAGGGCACATCCACTTCGAAGAGGTGCCGAAGCAGTGGCAGCGCGTGTTCGTCACGGCGCACGACATAACCCCCGAGTGGCACGTACGGATGCAGGCCGCTTTCCAGGAGAGCTGCGATTCGGCGATCTCAAAAACGACCAACTTCCCGCACGCGGCCACTCCCGACGATGTGCGTGAGATCTACGAGCTCGCCTACACTCTCAAGTGCAAGGGCGTGACCGTCTATCGCGACGGCTCACGCGATAATCAGGTTCTCTCCACCGGCGCGACGGAGCAGGCGAGAGCCGAGCGCGACGGCAGGGCGGAGCGTGGAGAGCTGCACGGGACGATCGCAGAGCTCGAAGCGGAGAACACGAGACTCAAGCAGGCGCTGTTCGAAGCGGAGGCCGAGAATCTTCAGCGCCGAGCCAAGAGAGCGCGCCCCGATACGCTTCGCGGCATCACGACCCGCATTGAGACACCGCTCGGCACAATGTTCCTCAACATCACCGAGGACGATCGCGGCCAACCCTTCGAGGTATTCATAAATCTCGGCAAGGCCGGCGGAGCAGCAATGGCCGATGCGGAGGCAATGGGCCGCCTGATCTCGCTGGCGTTGAGATCCGGGATTCCAATTCGTGAAGTGCACCGACAGCTGCGCGGAATTGCGTCCGACAAAGCGACTGGACTCGGGCCCCACAAGGTGCTGTCAGTTCCCGATGCGATCGGGATTGCGCTAGAAAAATGGATGCGCGAGAAGCAGGGTGTGCAGCAGGACCTGCTCGGCCCCACGCCTTCGACTCCCTCGCCGGCGGAGATCGTACAGCCCAAGCAGTCGCCAATGGTCAATTCGGGCGAGGGGGGTCAGACGCAGTACGGTTTCGACGCGGTCAACAGGAGCGAGTCGTTCATCGGCACGTGTCCGGACTGCGGATCCTCACTCGAGTTCGCCGAAGGTTGCGCTAAGTGTCACGTGTGCGGATTCAGCGAGTGCGGGTGAGCCGACTCCGCAACTGTTGCAGGTCCGAAGCGCCGGCCACTCGCCGGCGTTTCTTTTTCTATTTCACGCCGCCGAACCAGCGTGCACGCTTGATCCCTTTCTCGACCAGATCCGGCGGTCCGTACTCCTTTCCTCGCTTCCACACGAAGTCCATTTCCTCATTCACCGCGGCGAGCGCGAAGCGCGACTCCTTTATCAGGAGGAACGCGGCGTAGAGAAGGAGTCCGGCTCCAAAAAGGCCGAGCGCGATCGGAACAACGGTGAATTTCGAGCTAGTAATCGCCACCAGGCCAATGGCTACGCTCGTGCCCACGAAAAAAGCGAGCGCCGCGTACAGGCGCGAGAGCGCCCGCTGTAGGAGACGCGATCTCGTCGTAACGAAGTCCAGCTGTGTGAAAAGCATTCGGCGCTCTTCTTCGCGACCCTCGCTTCGCTGGTCGGCGGCTCGTGGAACGAGCGCGGTCGAGATCTCGCGAGTCCGCGTCACGGCCTTACTCAGCCGATCCGACGTAGCCAGTATGAGCGAACCACAGGCCGAGATGAGCACCGCAGGGGTGATCATCGCGGATAGAACCGAGATAGCGTCGGGAAAGTTGGTCATCTCCGCTTGCGACTGGCCGCGGAGCGCTCCTGGCTCAGCCGAAGCTGACGTGCCGGACTATTGATCGAAACCGAGAGCCTCTGCGCCGTGTCGGATGCTGAAACGGCCACCATGCCGAACACCGACCCAGGCCTCGCCCAACTTCCGATCACGTCCATCGTCCGCTGGGTTCGACCCCGTGACGGAGACTTCTTGTTGACCACGATTCGAGGCAAGGGCGGGCCCCAACGCGTCCTGAACCATTCTTCCAGCGAGTCTCTGTCGGCGCGACGTCCGATCGCGATCTCCAGCGTCATCTCCTCCAACTGCCGCGGCACCGGACTGAAGTAGAGACTTGCGTGCGCACTCCCATGGCTCGTCTGACAGAACATGGTCTTCGTGTCCTTGCCGACGCAGACGAGCGGCCGGCCGATCCGCATATTCGTGAGGGTTTTGGCGCTATCCAGCGAAATCCCTAGCGCCCATCCGTGATAAGAGAGCGGACGCTCCTGAGGTTGGGCTGCTATTAACGCCGGGAGCGTAATCGCCGCGCACACGAGGCGAGCCGATCTCATTCATGAATAATGGCCCTGACGGGCGGCCCGGGATAGTCGCTCCTTGCCTTTCTAAGGGGTCGTTGCTCCTTTTAAGCACTCTCTCCACGAGATCCCTATCATGGATGACAAGAAGATCGCAGCGTTGGCGAAAAAGAACGCCGCCAAGGCCGCGAAGTCGAGCGGTCGAAAAGGTTTCGGCAAGAAATACGACAAAAACCTTGCTGACCTGCCCACGGATGAAGCGACGCTGAAGGAGCGCCAGGAACACGAGCGGTTCTTCAAAGAGATGCGCAAGCGGGATTTCTGAGATAAGCCAGGCCCGGATCTGGCAAAGCCGAATCTTCGATTTCCGCACATTAAACCTTGATAAGGAGAGCAGGATGATTGCTTCGCGGTCGGTCGTCCTCGCGGCGCTAGTGTTCGCCGCCGCCCATCTCGGCGCACAGGGTCAGCCGACTCCGGCACCGCAGCCAGCCCAGCGGCCAGTGGCCATCCCCAAGGCTGGCCCCAGCACGCGGGCCACAGTTGCAGTACTGATCGACCGACGTTGGCTCGAGGGCTCGTGGGGGACGGCCAGCGTCGCCGGACCTGCTAAAATCGCCATCGACTACGGCCAGCCGCACCTGCGCGGCCGCAAGGTCATCGGAATGCCTGGAGTAGTACCGTGGGACAGCGTCTGGCGGACGGGCGCCAACATGTCGACCGAGCTGACCGCAGAAGTCGACATGACCCTCGGCAACACCTTCATACCGCGTGGGATCTACACCCTCTTTTCTCTTCCCACCCGCAACGGCTGGAAGCTCATCGTGAGCAAGCAGCTTCTCCAATGGGGAACCGACTACGATCCGGCACAGGACTTCGCGCGCATTGATCTCAAGTCGCGCACGTTGGCGGAGCCGTTGGAGAGCCTCACCTTCTGGCTGGTTCCAGCCATCGAGAGTACGCAGTCGACGAGGTTTCCACACGGCGTCCTAAAGTTCGCTTGGGGAAGCACGGAGCTTTCGACGGATTGGCGGGTCGGCCGCTAGGGGTTGACCTCTGAGCGCACGGCGAAATCGGCGCGCGTTTTCTTCGTCGGTCGGAGTCCGTGCTGGGTTGGATGCGATACTGGGATGTAGGCGAGCTCCGCACCTGACGCGGCTCGCTTGAGCAGCATTCCTCCCCGCGCCATGTCGCCGTGACCCAGGAACTCCCTGGGGAATAGCAGTTGCTCCCCGAAGATGGGCTCCAGCACGTCCACGTACTTTCCAGTCGCTACGCTACCCAAGAGGACGACTTCGCAGTTAGGGCCTATCGTCTCGGCTACCCTTTCCGCGTCGCGCACGAGCGGGACCCGGTAGCGCGATTCGTGGGCATCGATCGCCACCGTCGCGAACCGCGTGAGGTCCTTCAGCGTAACCATAAGTTCGGGTGAGCAAAGCCCGTCTGTCGGGGTGATGATATGGACGCCGGAGCCTCGCCGCGGAGGAGGATTCTCGAACTTCCGGGCGTACGTGAGCTTGCCTCTGAAATAGAGTCCGCTCAGGAAGCTGAACACTTCGCCGAGCGCCGCGCCCGGGTGGCCTCTGACACGCCTTGCGACGTCGAACTCGGCCCCCTCGTTGAAGAGAAGCGCGGCACGCTTTCCGCCGCAGCTTGCCGGCGAGAGCAGAAAGATTCGGCGCGGTTGCACGATCCGAGCAGGAGCAAATCTTTCGCCGCTGTTGACTTTCGCCCCCATTACAGAGGGGCGCGCAAGGGCGCGGGGATCGTTAGAATTGAAGAGGGGGATTTTTCATGGCCAAGAATAGATTACAAGAGCTCCACGACGCCGGCCAATCGATCTGGCTCGACAGCATCGACCGTCGAATGCTACACGACGGCGAGCTGGATCGGCGTATCCAGGAAGATGCCCTCACGGGTATGACGTCTAATCCGACAATTTTTCAGAAGGCGCTCGCCTCTAGCAATGCCTACGACGACCAGATTGTCGAAGCGGAGGAGCGGGGTCTCTCGAGCTGGGAGCTCTTCGAGCTTCTCGAAACGACGGATGTGCGTGATGCGTGTGACCATTTCGCCGCGGTTTACAGCTCGACCCGCGGGGGCGATGGCTATGTCTCGATAGAGGTATCGCCGGGGGTATCGCACAGCGCCGAGGCGACCGTCGAGGAAGCGCGCCGTCTCTGGAAGACAGTCAATCGTCCGAACGTGATGGTCAAGGTTCCGGGCACTCCCGAAGGCGCGATTGCGGTGCGCCGGCTCATTGCCGAAGGCATCAACGTCAACATCACGCTTCTCTTCGCGCTCAACGCACACGAACGGGTCATTGAGGCCTACCTGGCGGGACTGGAAGATCGCACCAAAGCGCGCCAGCCGATCGACGGGCTCGCTTCGGTTGCCAGCTTCTTCGTGAGCAGGGTTGACACGGAAGTGGACAAGCGCCTCGATGCGCTCGTTGCCAAAGCGTCGCCGCCGGAGAAGGAACGCCTCAAGGCTCTCAAAGGGCGCGCCGCGATAGCGAACGCGAAGCTGGCCTATCGGTTGTTCAGGCAGAAGTTCGCCGGTCCGCGCTGGGAGGCGTTGTTGAAGGAAGGGGCGCGCGTCCAGCGTCCACTATGGGCGAGCACGAGCACCAAGAATCCAGAGTACCGGGACGTGATGTACGTCGAAGAGCTGATCGGGCCGGACACAGTCAACACTATGCCGCCCGCCACTATCGACGCGTTCCGCGATCACGGAGTCGGGGAGAAAACGGTCGACAAGAACGTGGCGGCCGCCGAAGGAATGATCAAGGAAATCGAGGCGGTCGGAGTATCGATGAAGGATGTCACCGAGGGGCTGCTCGTCGAAGGGATCGCCAGCTTCCAGAAATCCTTCGACGAACTGATTGCCGGACTCGAGGCGAAGATCGGTTCACTCGCACCTGGCGGGAAGTGACGGGCATTTACACTCCTCGCACGAAGATCGTTTGCACCCTTGGGCCCTCAACCGCGAGCGATGACACGATCCGCGGGCTGATCGAGGCGGGCATGAACGTCGCCCGCGTGAACTTCTCTCACGGAACCCACCAGCAACACGCGTCGACGATCGCAATGGTCCGCCGACTTGCCCAGGAGGCCGGCAAACCGATCGCCATTCTGGGCGACCTCCAGGGACCGCGAATCCGGATCGGCGACCTCGCAAAGCCGATCACCCTTAGGGTGGGCGAAGACGTCGTGCTTGTGCACGAGGGTCAGGAAAAGAAGGGCGAGATCACGGTCACCTACGACCAATTGGCGAATGACGTACGCGTCGGGGACAGGATTCTCATCGACGACGGGCTGATCGAGCTCGTCGCGCTCGATGTCGGTAATGCCCGTGTAAAAGCGCGCGTCATTAACGGTGGGGAACTCAAAAGCCACAAGGGGCTGAACCTGCCCGGAGTTCATGTATCGGCGCCGTCCATCACTGAGAAGGATGAGGCGGATATTCGCTTCGCCGTGGGCCAAGAGGTGGACTATCTCGCCCTCAGCTTCGTGAGACGCGCCGAGGACATTGAGTCTCTCCGCCAGATGATTCCCAAGTGGCTGCTGGTGGTGGCGAAGATCGAAAAGGATGTCGCTCTCCAGAACATCGACGCCATTGTCCGTGCCAGCGACGCGGTCATGGTGGCCCGCGGGGATCTCGGAGTCGAGCTTCCCTTCGAGGCCGTGCCCGGCGCACAGAAGAGGATCATTCGCCTGGCGAACGGCTACGGTCGTCCGGTCATCACCGCGACGCAGATGCTGGAGTCGATGATCGAGCATCCGCGTCCGACTCGGGCCGAAGCGAGCGACGTTGCCAATGCGATCATGGATGGAACCGACGCCGTGATGCTCTCAGCGGAGACCGCCGCCGGCGCGTACCCCCGGCTGGCGGTCGAAGCGATGACCCGGATTATCAGGGAGATCGAAACGCATCCGCCCGTCGCTCCCTTTGCTGGCGCGGAACAGAGCGATGGCGTCGTCACCACCGAAGTCGCGATCGCCGCCGCAACAGTCGCAGCGGTCGGCATGCTCGGCGCGCCCCTGGTCGTCGTCTTTACCAAGAGCGGCTTCTCGGCACGCGTCGTTGCTTCCAAGAGGCCGCCAGTTCCAATTCTCGCGCTCACAGACGAGTCACGGACCTATCGGCAGCTGGCCCTCGTCTGGGGCGTGGTGCCCGAGCTTGTGCCACACTGCGCCGATTACGACGAGATGATGGAGCAGACCAAGAACGTCGTCGCTCAGCGGGAGCTCGCCTCGGCTGGAGACCGCATTATCGTCACGGCGGGAGTTCCGTTCGATATGCCCGGGACCACCAATCTGCTCAAGGTGGAGACCGTCTGAAGCTCACCTTCCTGGGAACAGGAACAAGCTTTGGCATTCCGCAGATCGGGTGCACGTGCGAGGTGTGCAAGTCGACCGATCCCAGGGACAAGCGAACTCGCGTCGGTGCGATCGTGGAGACGGATGGAGGGTCCCGCATCCTCATCGACACGCCGCCCGAGTTGCGCCTGCAGCTGATCAACGCGGGGGTGAGCAGGGTCGACGCCGTTCTCTTCACTCACGATCACGCGGATCACGTCCACGGGATAGACGACATCCGCGCGTTGTCCGACCGGGGAGATGTTCCGATCGAGATGTATGGTCCCCCCGACTCGATGGAGCGACTGACAAGGCGTTTCGCCTACATCTTCGACGACTCGATCCGCCCGCTTCCTGGCACGAGCAAGCCAGAAGGCCGGGCCCATCCGGTGCTTGCCGGCAAGAGCTTTGCCGTGGGCGACGTGCATGTCACACCTGTCTCGGTGCCGCATGGCCCCATCTCAGTGTACGGATACCGGATCGGCAAACTTGGCTACATCACTGACGCGAAAGAGCTTCCGGACGATGCGGTGCGTGCGTTTCGCGGCGTCGATGTCCTGGTGTTAAACGCCCTGTTCCGAACGCCGCACCCGACCCACCTCAGCGTCTCCGAGGCGGTGAGCGCGGCGCAGAGGGTCGGCGCGCGGCAGACCTGGCTCACTCATCTCACGCACCGCACCGGTCACGCCGAGCTCGTGGCGGAGCTGCCGCGCGGTATCGCTCCCGCATTCGACGGTTTGACTGTCCAGATCGACTGAAATGACACTCAGACTCGATTACTCAAACATGATGATCTTGCCCGGTGGGATCGATCAGAAATTGTGGGCCAGCGCCGGTACACAGTTCGCCGCTGCAAAACGTGGTTTCGATTCGCTCCGAATCGGGGGATCTGTCGGGTTCGTCGATTTGCCCGGCGATAAGCGATTGCTCGATCAAGTCACGAGATTCTCCGCCTCCGCGCGTGGCAAGTACGACGACGTCGTGATCCTCGGCATCGGAGGGTCCGCACTTGGACCAGTCGCCCTACGCACGGCGCTCCGCCCGAGCGGCTGGAACATGCTCGACGAAAAGGCGCGCGGCGGATACCCTCGCCTTCACGTGCTCGACAACGTCGACCCGGAAACCGTTGCCGCCCTGCTCGAACGTCTGCAGCTCACTCGCACGCTATTCGTCGTCACCTCCAAATCGGGTGGAACGGCCGAGACGATGGCTCAGTTCCTCATCGTCCACGACCGGATCATTTCGTCGAAACTCGATGTCACGAAGCAGATGGTATTCGTCACCGACCCGAAACAGGGCGCGCTGCGGCCGCTGGCGGAGCGACACAAGGTCCCGGCACTTGACATTCCGCCGAACGTGGGCGGTCGGTTCAGCGTTCTGACGCCGGTTGGGACCCTGCCGGCAGCGCTCATTGGCATTGATGTGGAATCGCTGCTTACGGGAGCCGGGGAGATGGCCAGGCGTTGCGAGCGCGCGGACCTTGCTACAAACCCTGCCGGCGTGTACGCGATGCTTCAATGGCTTGCCGACACGCAGCTGAAAAAATCGATTGCCGTCTTTATGCCATATTCGGATCCATTGCGTGATTTTGCGGCCTGGTTCGTTCAGCTCTGGGCCGAGAGCCTCGGAAAGAGGCGCCCCGACGGCACGTCCGTCGGGTCCACGCCGGTGCCTGCGCTCGGCGCGACGGATCAGCACGCGCAGGTGCAGCTCTTCATGGAAGGACCCGCAGACAAGACGGTGACTTTCGTCGCCGTAAGGGAGCGGTCGACGGACCTCAAGATTCCACTAGCCTTCCCCGACGTGAAGGAGCTCGGTTATCTCGCTGGCCATACTCTGGCGGAGCTCATCGACATCGAGCGGCGCGCCACCGCGGGCGCGCTGGCAAAACGTGGACGTCCGAACATGACAATTCACCTCGACCGCGTGGATGCAACCCATGTCGGCGAGCTGATGATGTTTCTCGAGATGGCAACGGCCTACGCGGGTCACCTATACGGGATCGACGCCTTCAATCAGCCCGGTGTAGAGCTGGGAAAGCAGTTCGCCTACGCTCTACTGGGCCGTCCTGGCGCGGACGCTGCAAAAACGGAATGGGAGTCGCTACCAAAGAGCGACCCCCAGTGGAGCGTATAAGGCCGCCAGCCCCTTGCGACCCCGCAAACCCCAAACGACCTTGTCACCTACATGTTCTCGAATCCATTCAATAGTGCAGTAACTGTCCTCGACGGTCGCGTTACCGTTCACGACGAGTCCGCCATCGCATCTCCGGCGATGGACAAACTGGTATACACCGCGGTATTCGGGGAGCCCGACGATCGGGAAGACGCGCGATGGCTGATCTGGGAGATCGGACAGGCTGTGGGCGTCCAAGCGTCCTCAATTCACGATCTGTATCGAGCGCGCGGCCGCGGACTGGCAGGCGGGTTTACGGTCCCGGCCATGAATATTCGGGGTATGGCGTACGATACCGGGCGCGCTCTGTTCCGGTCCGCCGTCAAACTCAAGGTCGGAGCACTGATTGCGGAGATCGCCCGCTCCGAGATCGCGTACACGGACCAGCGCCCTGCGGAGTACGTCGCGGTGATGCTCGCGGCTGCGCTACGCGAGCGGTTTCGTGGTCCGATCTTCATCCAGGGCGATCATTTCCAAATCAACGCCAAGAAATTCGCCGTTGATCCTGTTACAGAGGTGAACGGCGTGAAGCAGCTCGCGCGCGAGGCGATCGCAGCGGGTTTCTACAACATCGACGTCGACACGTCGACCTTGGTCGACCTCTCGAAGCCGACGCTTAAAGAGCAGCAACGGACGAACTACGAGCAGGCGGTTGAGCTGGCGCTGACGGTGAGGGAGCTGCAGCCGGAGGGGGTCAACATCTCTATCGGCGGAGAGATCGGCGAGGTAGGCACACAGAATTCGACCGTCGAGGAACTAGTTACCTACATGGACGGCTTCAATGAGACCCTTGCGAAGCGCTCGCCGGGTACCGAAGGGCTGTCCAAGATCAGTGTCCAGTCGGGAACGACTCACGGCGGAGTAGTATTGGCCGACGGCAGCATCGCCGACGTCAAAATCGATTTCGACACCCTGGCTCGCCTCTCCAAGATCGCACGAGAGAAGTACGGTTTGGCCGGCGCGGTTCAGCACGGGGCCTCGACGCTTCCGGATGACGCGTTCCACAACTTCCCGCGAAGCGAGACGGCCGAGATCCACCTCGCGACGAACTTCCAGACAATGTTGTTCGACAATATTCCGGAGGCGCTGCGCTACGAGATCTATGAGTGGCTGCGTCAAAATGCGACGGACGAGCGCAAGGCAACCGATACCGACGAACAGTTCTTCTACAAGACGCGCAAGAAAGCGCTAGGTCCGTTCAAGCAACGATTCTGGGACCTGCCGTCCGACGTGAAGAGCCGCCTTGCCAAGGGGTACGACGAGAAGTTCAGCTTTCTCTTCACCAAGCTCGCGGTGATCAACACCCGCGGAATCGTCGATCGGTTCGTTAAGCCGGTTGAGCAGCACAAGCCGCAGCCGCACCCTGATCTCGCGGTCGTGGACGCAGCGCCCGATGACGCGGATCTGAGTGACTGACGCTCGCCCCAAGCGGAAGGAAGCTCCTCAAGCGGTACCTGAAATAATCCGCCGGGCGGGCCACGAGATCCGGAACGCTCTCAACGCTATCGCGGTAAATGTGGAGGTCGTGCGTAGCAGGTCCGGAAGCGACCGAGCGGCAAAGGATCTGACGTCCTTCGCCGAACGCGCGTCGGCGCAGGTGGGAGAGGCGAGCGCGCTCACGGATGGACTTCTAGCGCTCGTTAGCTCCCTGGTGACGGCCTTGGCGGCGGGCACCTTGAAGACAACCAGACATGGCGCTGGAAGTCGAATCGAGCTAATGATTTACGGCGACAACGCCGCCAGTATTACGTCTGACATCGAACGCTTGACTAGCCGGATCGCGGTAGGGATCGAGCAGGACGACGAGAGAGTTATATTAACAATCTTGCCCGAAGGAAAAAGCCATTCCAAAGACTGAGATGAAGCACGCCAAAGTACTCATCGCAGACGACGACCGTTCCATCACTGAAGGGCTGAGCGCGATTTTGCGCGACGAGGGATATGAAGTTGCCGTCGCTGTCGATGGCCAGAAGGCTCTCGACCAGCTTGGCGCCGAGGCGTTTGGTGTCGTGCTTGCCGATCTGAAAATGCCGAAAGTGGATGGGCTGGCGCTGCTCAAGGAGCTCCAGCTGCGCGCGATTCCGACCGAGTGCATCATCGTTACCGGCCAGGCGACAGTTGATTCCGCCGTGCAAGCAATGCGTGAAGGCGCCTACGATTACGTCGAGAAGCCGCTCACCGCCGACAAACTCAATCGCCTCAAGGCGCTCATTCCGAAGGCGCTCGAAAAATTCAACGTCCAGCAGAAGAACCGCGAGCTTTCGTCAAAGCTCGAGGGACTCACCCACTTCGGCGAGCTGACTGGCCAATCCGAGG
>JABXNS010000268.1_pt1 | contig 11792 bp, 6 predicted proteins | sample 7301101 | NCBI WGS metagenome assembly JABXNS01 (sample SAMN14449646, study PRJNA615230) | soil metagenome | isolation source: soil from bare, unvegetated metal-rich iron-sulfur acidic spring small-cell... | place: Canada: Paint Pots Mound, Kootenay National Park, BC | collected 2017-05-25
CTCCTGAAGCGTTTGCCCATAGTCGGCCTTGATGCATTCGAGGGCTACGCCGTGACGCGCGGCTGTCGCTATCAACGCCGGCACAACCGGCTCGAGCGTCGCGTTGCCCAGTAAGCCCAGTTTGAAGGGCGCCAAGGGCACGAGCGATTTGCCCCCGCTGCGCAAAGTTTCGATCGCCTGCGCAAGCCGGAGCAACTGGCTCTCATCCAACGCATAGCTTGCCAAGTGCGCGACCGCGCCCCCGGCCGAGTCGATCTCGGCCAAATCCCGGCAGCGCTTCCGAAAATCCGCCGGAGGCTCTGAAAGCCACGCGAGGTTGGTGTACAGGTCCCGGCTCATGTGATCTTTGAGTTTATCAATTGTGCAAGATCGCCGACATTTTGCAAGCCGGATATCTGCGAGGCCGCAAAGCTCACGCCGAACGCCTTTTCAACCGCGAAAATCAGACGCAGGTGCGCGAAGCTGTCCCAGCCGTCGACTTGGTCGGCAGTGAGGTCGGAGCGGGCAACCAAAGCGTCGTCATCGAACACGTCTTGAAGTATTTGTGTCAACTTCCGATAAATTGCATCTAGAGACATTGGTGAAAGTTTTCGGCGTTTCGGACCAAAACCACTTCGCGCTGCTGTCCGGGGACCGTAACCCTATGCATATGGACCCGGTCGCCGCTCGGAGAACGCAGGCCGGGGCTCCCGTTGTGCATGGGGTGCATGCGGTTCTATGGGCGCTTGAGTCCCTGCTTCGAGACGCCAGGATCGAGCGCTCGATCGCAACGCTGACGGTGCGCTTCCAGAAATTTACGTACGTGGGTACGAAGGTGCATCTGCAGATCGCGGTTTCAGGAGAGACCTCTCTGCGCGCCGAGCTCCTTTCGGAAGGCATAACGACCACAACAATCGATGTCGAGTACGGCCCGCCAATCGAGGATGTCGCCCCTTTTTCGGCTCAAACGGTTGACTACACCCATCCGTTGGACCTGGACTTTCAGGATATGATGGGCCGTTCCGGGCGGCTCGCGGGCGACACGGGGGACGCCATGTCCCGAGCATTTCCACACACCGTCCGAGAATTGGGTAGGGGTCGCGTGATTGCAATCACCCGGCTTTCGTCGCTGGTCGGCATGGTATGCCCAGGTCTTCATTCCATATTTAGCGGGTTTAGGATCCACACGACGCGTGCTTCCTATGACACCGGCGACTTGAGCTTTCGGGTCCAAAAGTTGGACGGGCGCTTTCGAATGGTCGCGATCGACGTGGCGGGCAGCGGTATTGCCGGCGAGGTGACAGCATTCCTAAGGCGTCGTCCGGTCTCCCAACGCACGGTTGCCGAGCTTAGAAACTTGGTCGAACCGGCGGAATTTGCCAAAGTCACCGCACTCATCGTCGGCGGATCTCGCGGACTCGGAGCGCTCACTGCCAAGATCATCGCGGCCGGCGGGGGTCGAGTCATCGTTACCTACGTTTTGGGAGAGGATGACGCACTGGCTGTGGTGGGAGATATCGGATCAAGCGCGGGTTCCGCTCTGCGCTACGACGCGCGCGACAATGCGAAACATCAAATCACAATGCTCGACCGCAGGGTCAACCAGCTTTACTATTTTGCAACGCCCAGTATTTTTCGTCAGAAACATGGGTGGTATTCGGCGCCACGTTTTGATGAGTTCTGTCAAATATACGTCGAGGGTTTCGCAAATATCTGCTCGGGGCTTCGCGTCCAACTTGATCCGCGCGAATTCGCGGCTTTTTACCCGTCGTCCACCGCCATCGAGAAACGACCGCGTGACATGACGGAATACGCCATGGCAAAATCCGCCGGCGAGGTTTTGTGCGCCGATATGAATCGATTTGCACGCGGCGTCCATGTCCGGATGAAACGATTGCCTCGCCTGTTGACGGACCAAACCGCTACGATTATCCCTGGTGAGGATGCTGAGCCCCTCGCCACCATGATCCCGATTACCCGGGAAATGCCAGCCCCCTAACGCGGCAGCTCTTTTTCGAGGAGCGCCGCTAGACGTACTTGCGCCGATGCCCGAAGGTGAGCATAGTCATAAAAATCCGGGGCTGAGAATGCCTCATCAAAATTCATAACGCGGACGCCTCGCCGCTCTAAAAGGCGCTTCAAAAACAGCAAATTGTTGCGGTAATCTGGTCCGTCAATATATTCATGGAGCAACGTATGGTTCGTAGGTGTCATAAATGCCAAGGTAGGAACTCGCGCCGCGCGCAGTGCGTCAACTGTTTTTTCTAGGTAGCGTACGCCGACGTTGGCGTCGCTGAGTGGACTCAAATCGTACTCACCAACAAACATGTCGGCATTTGGATGGGCGACTATGGCCGGCTCGGGCGGCGGATCGAGTGTTTCCCGAATATCTGCGCGCATAGCGTAGAGCGGCAGTAATACCGCAGCGATCTGCTCGATCTTGCGCGCCGGGTTGTCTCCGATTGGAAGGAGACGCAACGCCTTACGATCAGCCAAAGGCATCATAGGCATGACAAGCTCAGCCACCGCCGGATGCAAAGTTCGATACGCGCCATTCATGGGGTTTAATACACGTTGATCAATCTCGAGCACCACCAGTCTAGGCTTGGCGCCATAGCGTAGCAACAGCTTTGTCAAAGCGTAATAGTTCGGAGGGCTACTGCCTTTAAAAGACAGGTTTATGCAGCGGCAACCTCGAGCGGCTAGTAAAGAAACCGCGGCTTGCTCGGGTTTTAATCGGAAGCCCCACAGAACGGAATCGCCCAGAAAAATCGCTCGCGGAGAGGATGCCGCCATGCCTTGCAATTCGCGCCTAAGATATGCGCTGGAAAAGTCGGCATTCACCCTGCTGAGAGACGGAAAGAAAGAAAGAACTACGAGATTTTCTGCGAGAAGAACCGCAGCCGCAGTCATGACCACCGCTAGGAGAAACTTCAGAACGCGAATGTCACTGCCTCGTTGGATCCCGCACAGCCCGAAACGAAAGGTCAGCCACAGGTTCTTATGCGCATAGACGGAATCCCGCATACAGGTCAGACGACGTCCGTTCGCGGAGCCGGGCCGTTGATCGGGTTGTCGCAGCTAGAAATCGGCTTTCCTTCGCCTGTTTCACGCACGCAATAGTTCCAGAATTATCCACCAAACCACATTCCAACAAGCGGTGGCTCCTATCGTGCCGGCCGGCAGAGGTACCGGAAATTTGAGGTACGGCAATATTGATGAAAGGAAGTGCTCCTGATTACGCAATCGATCCTTCCGGCTGCAATTTACGGTTCTGTTTGTTTGTGCAATCTGAAGGTGGTATCCATCCTACTGAGAAGATTGAAAGGCTCCTTTTTGTGGCATGTTTGCGCGCGTACCACGGCACGTATAGTACGAATCCGCTATCTTTTAGCACGACAAATGAAGTTCCTCAGGTGCCGCCTAGCGTTCCGTGAGCAAGACACGGTCCGGAACAGAGGGATGCAAAACTGAACGATTGATTGCGAGAAAAGTCATTTATGTTGATTAGAAGTACCGTCGCGGATCCATCGCGGTTGCAGTCGCAGCGCTATTGAGAATGTCTTAAATTGGTGTCGAATTCACAAATCAGGGTCGCGGTCGTGGGCTTCGGTTATTGGGGGCCCAATCTCGTTCGTAACCTGATGTCCCATCCAGACGTACAGGTTAGAGCAATATGTGACACGGATGTCGCTCGCCTAGCGCACGCGGCTCGCCTTTATCCGTCCGTCCATGGTACCTCGGACATTACTGAACTACTCTGCGACGCATCGCTTGATCTAGTAGCCGTTTCAACGCCCGTCTCCACGCATTATCCAATTGCAAAACTTATCCTGAGAGCCGGCAAGCACGTTCTAGTAGAAAAGCCACTGGCGCAGAACACGTTAGAAGCCGCAGACCTACTTAGTCTTGCCCGCGTGAGCAAACGAATGATTTTTGTAGATCATACGTTTGTCTTCACGCCCGGTGTCCGTAAAGTACAAGAACTCGTCAGCAATGGTGAGCTGGGGCCATTGTTATATTACGATTCGACACGTGTCAATCTAGGTTTATTCCAGCACGATATTGACGTTGTTTGGGATCTTGCGCCGCACGACTTATCGATTTTGGACTTCTTGTTGGGCGGGCGCCTCCCTAACTCGGTCAGCTGCTTTGGAGCTGCGCATTATAGTCGTTTTGCCGATATGGCTTACCTTTATATGAGCTACGGCGACAACTTTGTCGCGCACATAAACGTGAACTGGATTTCGCCAGTAAAGATACGCCAGGTGCTCCTTTGTGGCACTCGCAAGATGATCGTATACGATGAGAATACCGTCCAAGAAAAAGTGCGTGTCTACGACAGAGGGGTAGAGGCGAAAAGGCCCGAGGATATCTACAATCGACTCATAGAATATCGTGAAGGCGACATGTTTGCACCCAGGATAGGTACGGGAGAGGCGTTAATGGCCGAAGTTGACGACATTGTAGCGGCCCTACGCGGCGAAAAGGAGCCTACGGTCGGCGCCGCCGCCGGGCTGCGAATCGTGACCGTTCTCGAAGCCGCGAGCGAGTCAATGCGATCAAATGGCAGGCCCATCGCAATCGACCCGCCAGATTATCGCTAAACCTCCTGAGGAAAAAATTCTTAAGAGCATGATTCTCGCCGCGGGCGCCGTTCTGTCACTCGGCTTACGGGATCTCCAATGAAATAAAAAACGCTCCCTTTTGGGCTTCACTTCAGCAGCGATGGCATAACGCACCAGCAAAGTTGCGTGACTTTCCGCGAAATACGATCATTAGTATCCCCAATCGGCCAGTGCTCTGCGAGCGCCATGATTTCCCGAGTTTGGGCGATTTTGCGCAAGCAGTATCGCACGATGTTGCATCGGCTTGGTGATTGACCCGGTTGCTATTGTGAGCGCAGCTGGTTTGTGCGCGTCTCAAGACAGCATTTCGTTGGCATGGACTTTGAACGAGTGGACCGATGATCACGGCCACTGCGCTTTTTTTGATTCGACTCGCCTTAGGCCAACCAAATCGCCGGTTTCCAGGTTGCCAGCTGGTTGCGGTAATATTTTCGCAGCAATTAGCCACCTAACGCTAAAATTAGGCGTGACCTGCACGTCGCGAACCTTGCGAATTTGCGGTTCGGCCCGGAAATATTATGCTCAGCATCGAACCGGTGCCCCTGGGCTGCAGATCCTCGGGCGCGGCCAATTCTTTGGGACCGTCGCGCCTCCGCCGAATCTCCGCAAGTCCGAGCGAGCAGACTCCGCCGTATGCTGCAAAACTATGCAACAGTTCAACGAAGCTGCGCAATTAGAGGAGGGCGCCCGCAGCCCGCTCGAACTGATAAAATCTGTGCGCGATGTTTAGCAGCAACGAACATTAGCGTCGATTCGCTTGGTAACACGTAGTCGCTTTTTATGAGCCCTTGGCGTCAAATTGTTTGTTTCTAAAATAATGTACGACATACCTAATGCGCTCTCTAGGCGCGCGCCAATACGCACGTATGTGCTGCTCCTTGGCTGGCTGTTTTTGTTGCTGGTCGACATCAAGGTTACGATTTCAAATCTCATTCCCGGAAAGATTTTTGCCGGTCACGACAACGGCTTTTACAACTATTTTCCCGACCATCTCTTGCCTCTGACGACGAGCACCTGGAATTTTTCGAGCGACTTCGGAAAAGCCGATTTTGTCCAGCCAACAGCGCTCTTATTCCTTTTGGCTGATGCAGCGATCTCGTCCTTGCATATCTCAGCCGCGCTCGAAAGCAAATTGTTTTTCTTTCTTTTTATTCTTCTTATTCAGGTCGGTAGCTTCTGTTTGGCCTCGATCGTCTTACGCAAAACATTCCCGGATAAACCGCAGGCAGTTCGCTGGATATGTGCCTTTGCGGCAGCAACCTTGGCTGCATTTAACCCTTACACGGCGTTCCATGATGCCTATCCGCCGAATACGTATCAAATAGGCCTTTCCCTTTGGCCGTTGATAATCGCGTGCGGCTTCAAGGCAATTGAATCTTCTGGAACACGCTGGAGCGTGGTATTGGGCGTTCTTTTAGTGATCGCCACGATGGGCAATCCGGCGCACGTCTTGATTGGAATTCTCGTACTGGTTGCTCTATTTGCGCTTTACTGGCGCGAGATCAGCTCTCGCTTGGCAAAGATCGCGATAACTACTGCTGTGATCGGGTGTTTTACCACCTACATCTGGCTTCCCATGCTGCTGAGTGCAGCCGCTCTGCATGGATCGCTGCTGGCACACGAAGGCTTGTTTACTGATTTGACGAGGCTTTGGGAGCAGCAAACATCCGTAGCAGCCAGGGCATCTATTGGTGCGCTTCTGCGTTTCGATGGGTTAGCGTGGTGGTCTAACCTTAACGCTTCCGGCCTGTACGGAAAGGCAATTATCGAGGTCGCAGGTTACGGTCCATTCATTGTTGCCCTGCTGGCCTTGTTGCACCGCGACCGGCTTGTTCGTTTCTTCTGGATAACTTTATTGCTGGGTTTGGAACTTTCTAAGGGAGTGCATCCGCCTTTTGGCTTGAATACGCCTTGGCTTATCGCGAATGTTCCGGTATTTGCGATGTTCCACGAAACGTACGACAAGTTCATGTTACTGGTTTTAATCGCTCTTCCGGTGTGTTTTGCCATTGGACTTGCCCGATTATACGCTCCTACCCGTGCACGCGCGTTGGCGCTAGGTTTAGCTTTGTTATCTGTGACATTTAGCTCCTACCCATGGGTCGCGGGCCGAGTCGCGCAACCTGTATGGCAAACGACTATTCCGCCCGAGTACAAACTAGTGGATGGGTTGATGGGCGGGTCTACATCGCAGCGCGTGCTTAGTCTGCCCGGCAACTACCTGAACCTAGCTTCGACGAGTTGGTTCAAGGGAGCCAATGGGGAGAGCCTTATTTTCAGGGCAAGCACCGTGAACGGCGCACTGTTTCGCCAACGAACGATTTCATCGGCGCCAATATATGACGATACTGAGCTTCAACAGGTTAATGATCTTCCGGCTCTTCTTGGGATGTTAGACGAGTATGGAATAACATACGTTCTGATTCATAAAGACGTTTTGACTGAATACTCGGCACTATATCCCACGGTAAAGACTAACGGGCCGTTACTCTCAAGTGCTACAGAGCAACTATTAGATCATGATTCCCGTGTGTCTAAAATATTCGAGGGCGATTATCTCGTGCTGTATCGAAAAAAGGGTCGGCCAGCACCAATGGTTTATGCACCCCTTAGTTTAGGATTGTACATCGCATATGAAAATGCGCTTTTTTCTGCTTCCGACTTTGGAATGGCGGGCACAAACAGCGCCTTGTTCGTTTCCGGAAACCAGCCGCTGCTCTCATTTGAGAATTTGAAACTATTCGAGCGAGCAGCGCGCTTCAACGCTTTAGCTCCATTGTTCGAAGAACCGCCTTCGCTTTATGCTGAACAAATTAGCCTGGATAAGAAACACGCCGCAGAAATGCTGAGGCATGTCGACGAAACAAAACCAACCGCCATTATATTACAGCACCAGCACGGCGACTACATCAATGGTTATCCTCCCCTTGAAAAGGATATAAGCGGCTCCTTCTCTATTCGAAGCTCGATGCGTAACCTAAAGCTTCTAGTCAGCGGATATCCTAGACGAGTGCCAAGGGAGATCATCGCTGAGTATTACGGCAACGAAGGAGCACGCGCTTGGGCGCCCACTTTACTAGCGCTGGATCGCCCGCCAGACCTCGGGTACTGGGACGCGGCTCAGGTTCCGGACGCGGTCGAGACGGGCGTGGCTCCTTACACTCTCACGTACCAGAATTCTTCTGCTACCTACAATATTTCTTTCAGACAACAATCTCCAAAGGGTGAGGCCGTTGAATTCAAACGCGACTTACCGCCATTATCCCTTCGCGATGATCCAAAAATTACAATGTACTATGAATTCGGATCCTCGTACGAGATTGCTTGGCTGAGATCCGAGTTTGTTGGTCCGGGTGGACGTCGGCTCGTTTTCGATCGCCAATTAGACCCGAACGCCAGCGCTTTAGAAGATTTCGATCCGAGGGATGCCCTTCAACACGCTTTGGACACCCGTTACGCTGATTTCTTGAGCCAAGTTTGGTACGATCGGCCCTACCTTGAACGCCAACCATACTTTAATGCTGAGCAATCCGACGACTATTATTTGACCGGTCTAAGAATCATCGTGGCTAAGAACCGCGAATTTAGTACCTTGGACAAGGATCAAGGCTACCTCTTTACGTTGCGTGGGTTGAAAGTGACTAATACGCGCGTTGAAGCTCCGGCATTCGAATATGCAAGCGCTATAAAACGGGTCGAGGCCAGCGACATTGCCCGCGCTAAAAAAATCAATCTTACGCATGTACAGAGCGAGCTTGTGGGGGGCGTGCACTTGATAACGGCGTCGGTCGATCATCATCTTATACAATCCCCGCAAGAGTCCTTACCGGGGCTCGCGGCTTCATTCCTATTGGAAGATGGTGCGACCGTCACCGGGAACGTTCTGTCGGAATCACCAAGTGCGTTTGTCGTTGCTACTAATCCCGATTCGGATCAATTGGATCAGCTGATCTTGAGTAAATCCGCAATTAAGGAAGTGACCTCACTAAGCACTCCAGGTGTCGGTAGCATGACAATTAGGATTCGCCTCCCAAGAACGTCTATAGCTCGAGCTCCAACGCTTAAAGTCCGGTACTGGCTCGGTACTGCGGATGAGCGCATCCAAGTGCATCTTGGGTTCCAAACTGCGCGTGGGCTGAGGTCCGTTGTGCCGGGACTTCTCGTTGTTCCTGGAAAGGCTGAACAATCGATCCCGGATGAATGGATCGGTGATAGCAGCGTGCCGCTTTTTGACGAAATGAGACGGCCGGCCTCAACCATTAACGAAGCGGTTCGTGTGGGCGAAAATTTCTCACAAACAGGCTGGCACGAACTTTCAGCCGATCTACGAGCGGTAGCGAGCTATCGCGCCGATGCCGTACGCGCTCGGCTCGAATACATCGATGTCACTTTTCAAGCAGGAAATACGTCGAGTGATTTCAGGACCCGTGCCTTCCAATTCGCGCTATACCAGATCGAATTGGACGGTCAGGTGTCTTCTGCTAATTTATCGACGCTCCGTGGATCAACAGTGGTAATCGATAATCGCGAGAGAAGGGCTTCCAGTGTGCGCCGCCTGGACAACTCCGATGTCGCGGTGGCCGATTTTGGGGCGATTTCATTGCGTGCAGGATCCCATAACATTTCCACCGCACTTCAGCGCCCCTGGCTTGCTCGCGCCGTAACATTTATGCCGGACAAGATCTCCGAAATGAGCCGTTCTGGTGAAGATCGCACAACCGTGACCTGGAAAAGCGTTTCTCCCACTCTCTACTGGGCTGATGTGCCTGAAAGCTCAGCGGGCATCGTTTTTTCGGAAACGTACCATCCGGGCTGGAAGTTGTTCCGCACAACTGGACCGGCACCGCGCAACCGGTTCGGCTGGTTCCTTAGCATGCGATGGCTGTGGGGGAGCGAAGACGAGCGAAGCCACTATGTCGCAAACAGCTTCGCAAATGGGTGGATCAGACCGGACGTCGGGAGAGCGCGGTACGTTATCGACTTCGTCCCCGACGATTTCTTTTTGCTCGGCGCTTTCGTAAGCGCGATCAGCTTTTTGGTGTTCATCTCTTTTGTTTTTATAAAACTATCGCCACGGTTCTTGCGCAAGTGAAGCGTCGGCTCTTGACTGTCTTCACTCCTCTAAAAAACAAGGTAGTTAGGGGCTGGCTCCTTGTAGGCGGCGTTACCGCTGCTATTATGGTGCCGCCCGTCCCGGGATTGGCCCGCGACGGCTTAGTGCTAGCAATGGTGCTCTCACTGGTTTTTGCCAGAGATTTTTTTCGAGTGCAGATATTGCCCACCGCGATCGGAATGGCTTTTTTGGGCTCGCTGGCCGCCATAGCGTCGAACGATGTAGCGGATTCACTTTTTCTTCAAGCGATTGCATTGTCTATCATTGCCTTACTTCCCAAGACGTTCCGCATCAAACTACGGTTGCATTTTCCGAGGCTTACTCTGGCCCATCTGAAAACGTTTGAGCCTTCTCGTACAATGGCGCGGAACCCGATAAATAAATGGACCGTGTTTTTTAGTGCCTGCGCATTTGCAATCGCCCTTACGTTGGGACTGCTCGGTACACATGACAGGGATCTGGGCTATCGAATACCCGGGCCACATGTAGGTCAGGCCGTTTGGAACGTACATTATTTGGAGGCCCCCCTGGAGCGTCGCGGCTCGCTATACCTTGTGGATCCAAGTATTTCGTCAATTAGCGCAAAGCACGCAAGGGTTGGAAGCGTAGATTTTCCCATTCTTGTCGCCATCAAAGAATTACATCCGGGGGCGCTCAACGGTGCGCGATTATCTAGTGTACTTACTGCCATCGGAATTTTCACATTCGCTCTGTCACTAGTGATGTTTTTTTATTCTCTTCACGGTAGCCTAATTGCCGCAATGGGCGCTGCAGTAGCTTTCCTATTTCTACCAGTCGGCAGTAGTATTCGCCAAGCTGAGCCCTTTGATCTTGTCCTTCCCCTCATGATTACGGCTCTAGTTATTAATGGCAGCCGCTGGCAACAACTGGTCGTCCCAGGCGCTATAGCAAGCCCGTACTTGAGTACAGGAGGCGGAGCTGAGATCGCCGTTCTGCTCGGGGCGGTTGCAATCGCTCGACTAGGTCCCCCAAAATTTTTATGGTTCGCGGCCGCCGCTGCGTTAACGTCCGAATTAATCGCCCAAAAGATATTGGCAATCATCGCCCCAGATGCGACGGTTTCGCTGGCTTGGTGGCAGACCCAGACCGTGCCCTGGATACTCCAGGCCGAAAGGTTGCCATCGAAGACAATATTCTGTCTTCTTTTTGCGGCCGCGGCCGCAGGCGGCGTAGCGCTCCTCTGGCGAAGCGGCCTTCGAAAGCAGGCCGCTTTCAGCACCGTTCTTTTGGCCCTTTCTCTGATTTTTGCAATTCCCAGTTCGGTTGGGCACTTGCAATTGCTTACCCCGGCAATGCTGCTCGACGGGTTGTTTCCACTTTCGTGGCCTTCGGCAAGATTGCTCGAGGTAACAGCGATCGCTTGTTCTTCCGGGTTAGCGTATCTATTCGCAAAGCTCATGTCTCCCTTGCGCGGCAGGCAGCAGGTCGCCCAGGGCCTAGGTGCGACGGTACTTGCCTTCTGGCTGCTTAACCTGACGGCGCCTCGCTTTACGGCGCCAGACGTGATTGCGCCCGTAAGGCTCGTGGGACGAATTGTTCAGTTTCCGATAGCTGCTCCGATCTCAGAGGCCGGGCTACAATATGCGACCGACGCATTTCAAAATCGAATCAGCGTGCTGCAAGCCGTACCGTTCGTGTCAGGACAGGCTTTGCCATTCGATGCTGATCCCCAGGTCGAGTCCGTTTTGCGGCAGCTTCGTTCCGCGAAAGTGCAGTACATTGTCATACGTTCTGATATTTATCAAAGGCCTTGGGCGAGATACATCGTCCGTCCGCTTCACGGTGATCTTGATACGTCATTGCCGAATTTGGAGCATAACCGAAACTACAACCTGATCGAGCTGTTATCCGACGATTCGAGCGTCTACAAACTTCGCACTAACAAATCACGGTAACCATCGCTGGCGCGCTATACGCGCCGAGTCGTCAACGTCGCGCGCCGTTAGCGTTGCGCAGCGCAGATCTTTGGACGCGAATGTGGCGCGTTGAAACGAGGATCAAGTTGGTGTGCGCGCCCGAGACTCCCGACGATCAAGCCCGTACCTTCAGGA
>JABXNS010000269.1_pt1 | contig 11760 bp, 11 predicted proteins | sample 7301101 | NCBI WGS metagenome assembly JABXNS01 (sample SAMN14449646, study PRJNA615230) | soil metagenome | isolation source: soil from bare, unvegetated metal-rich iron-sulfur acidic spring small-cell... | place: Canada: Paint Pots Mound, Kootenay National Park, BC | collected 2017-05-25
CCGCACGCCTTTCATGCGGTAATCCAGAGGTTATCGAGCAGTCGCGTTTTGCCAAATCGTGCCGCGCCGATAATAAAGGCGGGAGCACGCATTTCCTCAAGCGGCTCAAAACTCTCCGCGTCAACAACGTCCAGATAGTCCAGCTGCGCAGACGCGCTCAGCACGGTTTTTGCCTGCGCAACGGCGTCGTTTTTTTCCATCCCTTGGTGTAACAGCAAGCGCAGTGCCGTAAGCGCGGCATATGAGCTGGGCGAGGCGGAACGTTATTGCGAAGAAAGATAGGCGTTACGGCTGGAGAGCGCCAGCCCGTAGGTGGCCCGGAGGGTCGCCACGACCCGCACTTCGGTAGGTATCTCGAGGTCGCGCACCAGACGGCGCAACACGGCGGTTTGTTGGGCATCCTTCTGCCCCAGAAAGAGCACCTCGGGCTGCATGATATTGAGCAGCTTCGCCACCACGGTGGCCACCCCGGCAAAATGGGTGGGCCGGATGGCCCCCTCGAAGGTGCGCCCCATCGGCCCGATGTCCACGCTGGTGGAAAAACCGGGCGGATACATCGCCTCGACGGGCGGAGCAAAGAGCAGGTCGACGCCGTGCTCGGCCAGCTGGGCCCGGTCGCCTTCGAAGTCCCGGGGGTAGGCCGCCAGATCCTCGGCCGGCCCAAACTGCAGCGGGTTGATGAAGATCGAGGCGCCGACGCTCGCGCAGGCCCCTCGGGCCGCATCCGCCAGAGCGAGGTGCCCGGCGTGCAGGGCACCCATGGTCGGCACGAAGGCCAGGGGCCGGGGCAGGGCGGCGAGCCGCTCACGGGCCTCGGCGACCCCGCGGGCGACGATCACCCGAACGCTACTCTTTCGTGACCCGCAGGACCGTCCGGCCGACTACGAAGGGCGCCCCCATCTCGAGGGGGGTGTCGCCGTTCACGGGCTTGCCGTCCAGCTTGGTTCCATTGCGGCTTTTGAGGTCGCAGAGCACGAGGCGGCTGGAATCCGCTCTTAGATGGGCGTGTTTGCGGGAAATATACCGGTCAATGGTAATGCAGGCATCCGCTACCGCGTCGTCCCGGCCGATCGTGATCTCGCGTTCAAACGACCAGGTCTTCCCGTCGAGGGGACCGCTGAGGACCTCCAATAGGTACATCGAGCTCTGCCCTTCTACCGGCTCCGGCGCGCGGTCCTGGTGGGGGGTCCGGCGGAATTCATCCATTAACGAAAGCCGGTCCGTCGGTCGATGTACTATAGATGATGAGTACGACCTATCGGGGGATGGGCCGGATGGCAGATAAGATCGAGAAGTTGCTCGATCTGATAGAGATCGAACCGGATGCCCTTCGTGAAGCCGAGTTTTTGCAAGCGCAAACAATACTCGAGACGATGGTCGGAAAAACCATTGCCTCTGCGGCGATCGAAGAGACGCGCATCGTGCTGACGACTGCTGAAGGCAACAAATACTTTTTCTACGGATTTTTAGGCGAGGACACGGCCACGTAATTAGGACGTGGTCCCGCGCTCGCGCGCAAGCTCGTGGATGTATTGCACGATCGCGTCCTGATCGGACGGGCCGATCCGCGTAAACGCGATTCCGTGATGGTACCGGTTGGCGGTGCCTTCGAAGAACGAGAGCACGACCACGCCGTGCGCGAGCAGCTCATTTTTCCCGTTCGGTAAGCGAAAGCGCAGCTGCAGCTGATCGCCCCGCGAGAGATTGCGCTCCGTGGCAATTTGCATTCCGCCGCCGCTGAGGTCACGCGCGTCGGCGTTGAGCGGTTGCTCGTCGCCGCCTACGACAACGGAGACCGTAAAATCGACGGGTGCACGATAAAATTGACGCTGCTTTGCGCCTTCTTCCTCGGTGTTCACGCTGGACCGCTTCTGCACGCTCGCGGTGTGGCCTTCACTGGGGCCGACGGCATCCGCCGCCAGCAGCGAGCCGATCATGGCCTGCTCGGTACTGACGCCTCCCTGGACGTACATCTCAAACGGCGGGCGCAGCGGAGCATCGCACGACAGTTCGATGGTCGAGCCGCTGACAAAGGCGCCGCCCGACATCACGACCGCGTCGGCATAACCCGGTACGCTGCCGGGCTCGGGCGCAAAACGCGCGTTGACCGGCATCGAGCGCTGCAATCCGCGGGCAAACGCCAGAACCGCCTCGCGCGTTCCCAAGCCGATGGCCTGCACGATGTCGGTGCGCACGTCGCCCGCGCGCGGCGACACCGCATAGCCCAAACGTTCGAACAGCGCCGCCGTGAAATCCAACCCGTGCAGCGTTTGTTCGACGATCAGCGGCGCGAGATAGAGTCCTTGGAAGAACGAGCGCCCGAACCCCAGCGTCGGACCGAGCGCGCTTCCGAGGCCGGGCGCGTAGAGATGCGCGGCCACGCGCTCGACGACCTCAGCTCGTCCCGCGATGTAGCCGCCCGCGACCGCGATCGAGCCGCCCAAATTCTTGATCAGCGAACCCATGACCAGATCCGCGCCGGCGTGGGTGGGTTCGCGCGTTTCCACCAACTCGCCGTAACAGTTGTCCACCAAAATAAGCACGTCGGGCCGGGCCGCTTTCACGCGCGCGAACAGCGCTTCACACGTCGCGACGCCCAGCGAAGGCCGCGGAGCGTATCCGCGCGAGCGCTGAACGAACAGCGCGGCAACCGTTTCATCCTCGAGCGCGCTCAAAATTTCGGCCGTGCGAAAACCGCCTTCATCGAGCGCGATCTCGCGATAGCGCATGCCGCGTGCGGTCAGCGCGTGCGGCGCGAGCGCGATCGCATTGTGCAACGTGTCGTACGGCCTGCCGCTGGCGCTCAGCAACGTTTTGCCGGACGGAACGCAGGCCGCAAGCGCGGCGACGATGGCATGCGTTCCGCTCACGATGGAAAGCCGCGCAAGGGCCGCTTCCGCGCCGAACCATTGCGCGAGCAAGTGTTCGTAGCGGGCGCGCGCCGCATCGTCGTAACCATAGCCCGTCGTGCCCGCAAGGTCGCTTTCCGGCAAACCTTCTTGCATGAAGAGTTCGACCATGCGCAAGCGGTTCGTCGCTTGCGCGTCGTAATGCAATGCGGCGACGCGCTCGAACGCGTCTTCGGCCGCGCGCACGATGTGCGCATCGATCTGCAACCGTTGGCCGAGTGCGGCGATCACGCGCGCAGCGCCTCGTGCCGTTCGTACGCGCGAAAGAACGGCCAGTACACGACGGCCGCAATGCACGCATTGACGATCACCAACACCGCGGCCCGCCAGTCCAGCGTGGCCAGATAGGTGGAGAGCACGCTCGGAATGGAGGACGGATAATAGAAAGCCGGCCGCATCACCAGTCCCCAGCGCACCGCCGCGTACGTCACCGTCGCCAAAATCGCGGGCGCCACGACGAAGGGGATGGCGAAGAACGGATTGAGCACCAGCGGCAAGCCGAAGATGAGCGGCTCGTTCACGTTAAACAGCGACGGCAGCACCGTCAGGCGCCCGACCTTACGCAAGCGCTTCACGCGGCTGGTCACCAGCATGAAGACCAGCGGCAGCGTCGCGCCGGCTCCGCCCGGAAACACGAACAGAAACAGCGACACGACGACGATGTGCGGGAGCGGAAGATGTGCGTCGTAGGCGGCGGTATTTTGTTGCTGCAGGAGCAGGTAGACGGGCGTTACGATTCCGGCCAGCAACGCCGGGCCGTGGACGCCCGCGGTCCACAGCAACATTTCCACGCACGTTATGACGAGCAACGCAACGTAGGTGTCGCCCAAAAATCCGAGCGGCTGCAGTACGGCAACCACGGCCTCCAGCAGCGAAACATGCGCGGCGTAGAGCGCCGCAGCCGCCGCGAGCACGATGAGTGCGGCGATGATTTGCGCGAGCCGGGGCGGCGTATACATCGTACGCAGACATAAACGGAAGACGCCTGCCGCTACGAGCGCGATGACGATCGCTAAAAATAACCCGCTTGCGCCCACGGCGCGCAAATACGATTGCAAATCGTGGATCGCGCCGGCCGGCCGCGACAGAAAAAAGGCGGTCAGGCAAACGGCGATCAGGAGCGGCGCGTACAAGCGCAGACGCCGCCCCAAACACAGCGGAAGAATTGCGCACAGGGTCACGGACATCAGGCCGAAGCCGGGTAGCAGCGCTGCCGCGTAGCGTTTTGCCGGCGGCTCGGGCGCCCGCGCGTAGCTGGCCGCCAAAAAGAGCGCGATGCCGGCGGCTAAACCAATGAGACTCCAGGGAAGCGCTTCGCGCAGCGCGAGCATCGCCGGCAGCTCTCCGAAGCGTCGCATCGGTGGAACAGCGCGGCGATCGAACCAGGCGAAAAAGCCGCTAGAGTTTGCGGACGACGGCCTCGACGCGTCCGACGATGGTGACATCGTTCGCGTAGATTGGCTTCATTGCCGGATTCTCCGGCTGCAGGCGCACGCGCGTCTCTTCTTTATAGAAGCGCTTGACGGTCGCTTCGCCCTCGAGCATCGCCACCACGATTTCGCCGTTATGCGCGGTCTTTTGCGGCTTGACCAATACCAAATCGCCGTCGAGAATGGCCGCGTTCACCATCGAGTCGCCGCGCACGCGCAGCATAAACGAATCCGAATGCCGCGCGAAGGAGCTGGGCAGGACGAATTCGCCGTCCAGATTCTCTTCGGCCGTGATGGGGACGCCGGCCGCCACGCGGCCCACGATCGGCATCGTCAGGGTTTCGGGGCCGGGAGCCGGGCGCTCGACCTCGCTGCGCAGCGCGCGCGGCTTGGTGGGGTCGCGGCTGATGAAGCCGCGCCGTTCGAGCGTTTTGAGGTGGGATTGGACCGTTGAAGAGGACGACAGGCCGACCCGCTCGCCGATCTCGCGGACCGAGGGCGGGTAGCCGTGCTCCCCGCGATATTCTTCGATGACCTCTAAAATGCGCCGTTGGCGCTCGGTCGTCGTATGCATGCAACACTCCCATAAAGTGCCGGGTCACATTGCCACCCATATGGCACTCTGCGTGTGTATAACCTACCATAGGTCCACCCGGAAAGCAAACATATGTTCGAGAATCGCTTGACACCGCTCGAACGCGATATGCTAAAATCTAGGGGACGAACAGGCGTTTGGCCCTACATGTGGGCCCTAGAAGGAGCAGCCGGCCGTGAGAAAGCGTCAGAAGTTCACCCTCATGCCCCTGATCGCGCTGAGCACGCTAAGCTTGATGATAGCCCTGCCGACGCTCTCCAACATGCATCTCTACGCCGCCACCAGCGAGCGCTTCGCGACCGTCACGGTGCAGCCGGGCGAGTCCCTCTGGGGCATCGCGGCCGCGCACACGGGCGCCGAAGGCGACGTTCAGGAGACCGTGGACAAGATTTCCGCCGTGAATCACCTCGGCAACACCGCGGTCCTGCCCGGCCAGCACCTGCGCATCCCGCACTAGGTACCGGCCCCAAAAAAGATCACCCCGCCAGTAACAGGCGGGGTTTTTTTATTGCCTCGGGTGCCTTGCTAGGGTCCGCGGCGGACCAGCATCACGGCGTGACCGGCATGGTGCTCGAGAAACTCCAGCCCCTCCAGCATCCAGGTGTCGAGGCCGGTCTGCACGTGCTTGGCCACCTCACGCACCACGTGCAGACGATCTTTTAACCAGGCCAGTTCGGCGCGTGTGGTGGCCGGGAAGATCGCTTCTTCACATTCTTCACAGTGGTAGCCGTATTGCATCGCGCGCCTGTTCGTGAAAAGGGCCCCGGATTGCTCCGGAGCCCTTCTCTTTTCCTACGCGAGGAGTAACTAGATCTTGAACTGCACCGTCAAATAGGCGTTGAAGGGCAAGAAGCTGGTTACACCAGTGTAGCTGTGATAGACGTTCCGCGAGAACACCGACCCCGGGTTGTTCTGGCTCGCCGTCGGCGAGTTGCCGACGAAGAAGCCCGCTCCGGGCTGCGATCCCACATACGCCGGATTGGCGACATAGCCGCAAACCGGGTTGCCGGGAGGCTCCGCGGATGACCACGGAGTGCTGCTTCCGCCGAAGCAACGGTTGTAGATGTTCGCGAGTACGAGGTTCGCCGTGACTCGATTGGAGAGCTCGTACTTCATCTGAGCGTTGATGTTCAACAGCCACGGATTCTGGAATTGACCGATCGCATCAAAGCGGCCGGTTTCCGGATTCGGGATGTAGAGAACGCCACCGCTGTTCGGTGATGCGAACGCCGTCGTGTAGTCGCAGTATCCGGCCGTGGGCCCGGCAGGTGTTACCTGATAAGCCTGGTTGCTCGTACATGCGCGCGGGTCGATGCCCGTCACGCTGAGCGGAGAACCATACTGGCCGCCGCCGTTCGATCCGCCCGAGTAGCCCTGAATGGCTTGGAAGTTCGGGGTGATCGAGAAGCGGTCGTGCTTCCAGTTCAAGAAGCCCGCCAGAACCTGCGGCCACACGATGGTGCCGTTTTGATCAGGCAGCGGCGAGAACTCGAACGGGTTGGGGAACGTCTGGTACAACGGGTACGTGGCACTGCGATCCAGCAGCGCCTGCGGGTTTGCGGTGTAGTACGGGTTGATGACGTAGCCCGCGGCAATACCGAGAGGCGTCATCGTAACCTGACCACCGGAAACCGTACAGAAGCCGGCCGGAGCAGCCGTGCCGCTCGCGGTACCGTCGTAGCACGGAGCACCCTTCACGCCGAAGCGATTTCCCGTTGCAGTCAAGCCGTTGTAGGCGTCGATCTGCGAGTTAATCGGATCGATCATGTTTTGACCCGTCCCGAGGTTGTTGAACTTCGAGTAGGCCTTGGTGTACGTGTACGAGAGCTGACCCGAGAGACCGTTCTTGTTCGGGTCGCCCTTGCTGAGTTGGAATTCGAGTCCGTACGCGGTCTCGTTGTTCGTCGGAATCGCGCTCACAAAGCCAGGTCCGATAAACGAATCCTGAGTTTGATTGGTCACGTACCGGTAGAACGGCGAGATCTTGTACGAAACATCCGTTCCGTGAATGCGATGCTCGAACGACATGTCAGCGTTGGTCGAAACCGACGGCTGAACGTCGTGCTCGGGTCGCGTGAACCCGAGACCGAAGAACGCTTGGAAGTCAAACGTGGCTTCGGTTTTCGCATTGGCATTCTTGTACTGCGCGGTGGCCGTGTTGAACGGGTTCGCGTAGCGGCCAATCGAGAAGCGTAAAACGCTATCCGGATTGAACGTGTACGTGCCACCCAAACGCGGTTCCACGATGCGCTTGGTCAGAACGGCATCCGACTTGTCACTGTACAGCAAGGACTGTTGTCCCGCCTGGACCGTGCCGTTGGGATGGAGCGTCTGCAGACCCGAGACCGCACTGATCGGACACGGAGCGCCTGGGGCCGTAACCGCAAGCGGAGCGTTTCCGGGGAAGAACGGCGGGGTTTGCTTTGCCTGAACCGGCGCGTTTCCGTTGGCCGGATCGTAGCAATAGCTGTTGGCCGCCTGATTGAACCAGAAGTTTTCTGCCGGGCTCTGCGAGCTCGGGAGATCGTACTCGAAGCTCTCCAGACGGAGTCCCATGTTGAGCAGCAGCTTGTCGTTCGGACGGAACTCATCGCTCAGTGAGTACGACGAAAACTTCGGCGTAACCGTATTGAGCGTTCCGTTCGGACCCGTGAAGGTCACCAGCCACTGCGAACCGGGGTTCGCTGTTTGGCCCGGACAGATGCCGCCGCACGACGTCGAACGCGTGGGGTCGAGGAACGTTCCGGTGCTGGTGGCGCTATAGCACGACACGATTCCGCCAGTGGTTCGATTGAGGCAGTTCCCCGCCGTATCGACCAGGTTTGTCGTCGGCGTTGCGCCGCTGTTCTTGAAGGTACCGTTGTTGAACCGGCTGACGGAAGCCGTCGTATAGTTGGCCGTTAACGTCACCAAGTTTTTGGAGTTGATCTGGTTGGCGTACTGCAACTCACCGCCGCGCGTGTGCGTGATGAGCTCGTAGTCGCCGGTTCCCAGCGAGTTGATGTTGTTCAAGCTGTAGAGAACGCCCCAGTTGGGATCGTTCAGAAGCCAGTCGGAGTAGAACGTATAGCCGAATGCACGGAGATACGCGTTGGATCCGATGTTCTTCTGGTATTGCAGCTTGACAATCTCCGAGTCGTTGTTCTGCCCGTCGCGCACCGTGGGCGGCAACGGAGAGATCACGCCGGCCGGACAGGCGCCCGTGATGGCTGCGCCCGTGCTGGTCGTCGGAGCGATGTTCAAGCACCGGTTATCACCGGAGCTGGGGAAGGCGTACCCAATCGGGGCGAGCGTCGGCGTTGCGAGCGCACCGAATTGGACGTTGTTCGGATAGATGTACGTGTCTCTGTATTTGACGCTCGTGCTCGTGCACGGGCTATTCACGATCGCGATACAGTAGGGGCCTAAGCCGCCCTGGTCGTTGATCGAATCCATGAACGTTTGATGTTCGAAGGAACCGCTGTACAACAACTGGATGTCGTCTTTGCCCTGATCGCGTTTGTGCGGGATGCCAATGTGGAAGTTGGCAACCGCTTCACGATCCTGCAAAATGCCCGTTTGGCCCGAGTTGAACGGCAACGGACCGCCTACGCAGCCCGGATCGACCGTCGTACCCGCGTTCGGGTCCGCGCCGGTCGCCGTACAATACGGGAACATGCCCGGAAAGTTCACGGTGTTCGTGTTGAAGTTCTCGACGTAGCCCGGAAGGGTGTTCGGAACGCCGCTGCCGCCGTTGAATTGATCCTGTACGCGCTGCGTTTGATCGTATCCGAGCAAACCAACGTAGTACGAGAACAACCGGTTGGGGGTAGCGCCGCCGGCTTCGCCTTTGAGCGCGTGATAGTAGGCCGGAGCACCGACGCCGACATCGATGTTTCCGAAGCCGGGGTACGTTCCCGTGCGGATAACTTGGTTGATGAACCCGCCGACGGTCGATGACGACGAAGCGGACGGAGAACCGCCCGTTACGACCTGCAGCTCTTGCTGGCCGAGATTCGTCAGCGTGTTGGCGTTGTAGTTATCGAATGCACGGTTGACGGGGACGCCGTCAAACTCGTATCCGACTTGCGAGTAGCTCGCACCGTGGATAAACACGGTCTGGCCCCAACCGAGACCGCCGTAGCCGAGCGTCACACCGGGTTGCGATGCGAGCGCCGAATAGGCGTTGTTGAGGTTGGTACCGCCGCCGATGGCCGCGACTTTTTCTGCGGTCGCCGCATTGACGGAATAGATGTCGCTCGTGGTACCGGATTTCACGAGATCGTTGGCGGCCTTCGACGTTACGTGACCGATTTCGGTTAGCGTCACGGTGTGCGTGTGAAGTTCCAACGTTTGCGTCTGGTCTGCGAAGACCGTTACGCCGCCTTGTGAGACGGGCTGATAACCGGCCTTTTGAAACGAGACGGTATACGTGTCCGGAGCGAGTGACAGGAACACATAGTGTCCATTTGGATCCGTGGTCGTGGTTGACGTGCCTGAGGCCGCTTGCGCGGTGATCAGGGCCTGCGTCACCGGACGATTGTGTTCGTCCGAAACAACGCCGCTGAGTCCGCCCGTGGTTCCAGCCAGTGCCCATGTTCCCTGGATGAGAAACGCAACGAGTAGCATCAGCGCGATGCCCACTTGACGGAGGGTCCGTTTAGGAGTCATTCCTTACCCTCTTTGTGGATTGTGATGTACATCAAAATTAAGGCTGCCGAGTTTCCCCGCACCTTAACGCCTTAACCTGATGTACGGCCGATTCACGGAGCGCGGGGTCGGCTCCTTTGAGGGCAGGGTGGTCCTGCCTTACGCTGGAGACCCGGCCAAGCGCTCTTGGAGGAGCGCCGGAATCTGCGAGGGCCGGTCCGCGACGGCGACCCCGGCCGCCTGGAAGGCCGCGATCTTGCTCTGCGGGGTTCCGAAGTTGCCTGAGATGATCGCGCCGGCGTGGCCAAGGGACTTGCCGGCCGGGGCGTTCCGCCCCCCGATAAATGCTATTATCGGCCGGTCGGGCATGTGTTCTTTAATGAAGGCGGCCGCGTCTTCTTCATCCGAGCCGCCGATCTCACCGCACAAGACGAGCGCCCGCGTCTGGGAGTCGTTCGCAAATTCGCGCAGGCAGTCCACGAAGGTGGTTCCGATGATGGGGTCTCCTCCGATGCCAACGCAGGTGGACTGGCCGAGCCCCGCCCGCGTGAGGGCGTCCACGACCTCGTAGGTCAGGGTTCCCGAGCGCGAGACCAGCCCAACGTCGCCCTCTTTGAAGACGTGCCCCGGCATGATGCCGATCGAGCATTTTCCCGGGGAGATGAGGCCGGGGCAGTTGGGGCCGATGATCCGCATGCCCGACGTCGTTCCGACCACGCGCAACACGTCGTGGACGGGGACGCCTTCGGTGATGCAGACCGCCATCGAAATGCCGGCGTCGTGCGCTTCGAAGAGCGCGTCCGCGGCAAAGGGCGGCGGAACGAAGATGCACGTGTGGGTGGCGCCGGTCGCCCCGACGGCATCGGCAACCGTATCGAACACCGGCAGCCCGTGCTCGGATTTTTGCCCGCCCTTGCCGGGCGTGACGCCGCCGACGATCTTCGTGCCGTACTGCAGCATCCGCCCGGTGTGATACGAGCCCTCGGCACCGGTGATGCCCTGCACGATCACTTTGGTGTTCTTATCGACGTAGATGCTCACGCGGCCGCCTTGACCGCTTGCGCGGCGCCTTCGTCCATCGTCTCGACCGGCGTCATCTTCGCATCGGCGAGAATCTTGCGGCCTTGCTCTTCGTTCGTGCCGGTCAACCGGATGACGAGCGGAATCTTGCGCGACTGCGTGTGCGCGAGCGCATCCACGATGCCCTTCGCCACTTCATCGCAGCGCGTGATGCCGCCGAAGATGTTGATGAAGAGCGACTTGGCGCCCGTGTTGTTGACGATCAACTCGTAACACTTGCGCACCTTCTCGGCGTTGGCGCCGCCGCCGACATCGAGAAAATTGGCGAATTCGCCGCCGGCGTTACGCACGGCGTCCATCGTCGCCATCGCCAGGCCCGCACCGTTGGCCATCGTGCCGACGTTGCCGTCGAAGCGGCGGAAGTTGCGAATGCCCAAGCCGGACTTAACCGCAAGCTCTTCATCTTCATCGAGCGGCAACGTCGCTTGCCATTCTTTGAACTCGGGGCGTTTGTACACGGCGTCGTCGTCGAGTTCGACTTTGGCATCCGAGGCAAACACTTTGCCGTCGGTCGTGAGCACGAGCGGATTGATTTCGACCAGCTTGGCGCCGCTGGAAAAAAAGACGTCGTACACGCCGGCCACGATGGCGGGAAACGCTTTGCGATAGCCGGGATCGAGCTGGGCTTTAAATGCCAGCTCGCGTCCGATGAAGGGCGAGTAACCGATCGCGGTGTCGACGTAAAATTTGGCGATATCGTCCGGATGTTGCTCGGCGATCTCTTCGATGTCGGTACCGCCGTGACGGCTGACCATGATGACGGGCTTTTTGGTCGTGCGATCGATGGCGATCGCGCAATACGCTTCTTTGGTGATCGGCAGCTTTTCTTCGACCAGCACGGAATTCACGGGCTCGCCTTTGGGATTCTGACGATTGCCCGGCATCGGCGTGGCGAGAATGTCCGTCGTCGCGGTGCGCGCTTCGTCGGCGTTGTTGGCAAATTTGATCTTGCCGGCCTTGCCGCGCCCGCCCATCAGCACTTGCGCTTTGACCACCCACTGCGCGGGATTGGCCTGCACGAAGGCGGTGGCGTCATCGGCAGTCTTGTTGTGCGCGCCGCGGGGCACCTGAATGCCCGCCCGACGGAAGAGCTCCTTGCCCTGATATTCCATGAGAT
>JABXNS010000270.1_pt1 | contig 11755 bp, 8 predicted proteins | sample 7301101 | NCBI WGS metagenome assembly JABXNS01 (sample SAMN14449646, study PRJNA615230) | soil metagenome | isolation source: soil from bare, unvegetated metal-rich iron-sulfur acidic spring small-cell... | place: Canada: Paint Pots Mound, Kootenay National Park, BC | collected 2017-05-25
TCTCATGTGCTGCGGGCGGTAGCTAGTTCAACTGGTGTATGAGTAGCTGTAGGTAGTACAACACCGGGCCCAAGTTTAACAATGTCACTGGCCCGCTTACCAATCGATATCGGATAGTCGCCATTAAAGCAGGAATTATTGAAACGGCTGGCGGGCTGACCGGTGGCCGCAATCATGCCTTCAAAAGACAAAAAGTGTAGTGAAGTTGCACCAACATGATCGCACATTTCAGGAATAGTCATGTAGGCTGCCAGTAATTCAGTTTGCTTGGGAGTATTAATGCCATAAAAATCCGGATAGCGGACTGGCGGGCTGGTTATCAGTAAGTGGACTTCTCGTGCTCCGGCTTCAAAAACCATTGATACCAAATGACGCATGGTCGTGCCTCGTACAATCGAGTCATCAACCAAAACCACTCGTTTATCTTTAAGGAGTTCGACTATCGGGTTAAGCTTCATTTTAAGGTCACGGTCGCGTAGCTGTGACGTTGGACGAATAAAGGTCCTGTGGATGTAGCGATTCTTGATGAGCGCCATCTCAAACGGAACATCACTAGCCTGGGAATAACCAAGCGCTGCCGGTATTCCCGATTCAGGCACCGGCACGATTACATCGGCCTCGATCGGGAATTCACCAGCCATTTGACGACCGAATTCTTGGCGGACAATGTCTATCCGTTTACCTAGCAGCTGGCTATCAGGCCGAGCAAAATAAACTAACTCAAAAATATCCAGCTTGAGGTTACTGGGCACGATTTGTTCGGATTGAAGGCCGCTGTCATTGATCAGCACCAGTTCGCCTGGTTCGACGTCTCGCAGGAACGAGGCGCCAATTGTGTCAAAGGCGCAGGTTTCCGAAGCAACTACAAAGCCTCCGTCTTCCAAAGTGGCTATTGATAACGGCCTAACCCCGCACTGATCACGAAAAGCTACCAGGGTGTTATTGTCCATAGCCACTGCCGAAAAAACTCCAGTAAACAGCGGCCAAGCCTGCTTAACAGCCGCGCTTAGGCTCAGACCATTATCCATATAGCAGCTGATAGCCGCTACCATCAAAGCTGAATCATTCTTTTTATCGATATCTACGCCTTTTTGCTTCAAAAAGTCTTCTAACTTGGTGGTATCCGGCAGATTACCGTTGTGGGCCAGGGCAATTTTCTGCTTTTGGTCTATATATGGCTGATTAAAACAATCGTCGGCCCCGCCAGACGTCGCGTAGCGATTATGGCCAATTGCCAAGTGTCCAGGCAACTGTTCGAGATCTTCTTCACGGTAGACAGTAGCCACCAGGCCCTGGGCAGCATGTCGGTGTAAATTCTCGCCGTCGCTGCTAGCAATACCCGAACTTTCCTGCCCGCGATGCTGTAGCGCCCACAGGCCATAAAAAGTTAAACGGGCCGCTTCCAGGCCCGTTTGCTTACTAGATTTTGGTCCGATAATACCAAAGACAGCACACTTTTCCTTAAGTTGGTCGGTTAGATCACTAGCGATGGGCATCTACTCTCCTAATTGGTCTGTAAGAAGTACAAAAGCGCATGTGATTCGTTTTGTTCCAGCTGGAAAATCAAAATGCCCGCATGCGCTTAACTTACTTATCCTTATAATAGAACAAATGGCAGCTGTCTGGCAACCCCCCTTGGATTCTGGTACAATAAATCAGTAAGAGGAGTCAGCCGCGTGGCAAAAAAATTATCTTACCACCAGTCTGTTAACTATTCCCAGGCTGACCCCATGAAAATCCTGGCCCAGAAAGAAGGTCTGGCCACCGCCGCTAATATGCCTTTCGGCTATCAAGAAGTAGCCGGCACTAGAGGTGAATCAGCCTATGTATTTAACATGGGTGAAGCCTGGGGAGCATTTGTCCAAGAGGGCTTAGGCACCAAGAGTCTGGTCGCCCAAGCGGTCTATGCTACAACCGGGCAGTCGCATTTCGCGGCTATTGCCCAAGATAGCGTGGCCTGCATTATTAATGACCTAATTAGTGTCGGCGCCACTCCGGTGGTCGTCAATGCCTATTGGTCCTCCAGTTCGTACGCCTGGCTGACAGATAAGAGGTTGGCTGAAGACTTTATAAAAGGCTGGCGGGCGGCTTGTGACACTGCCAAAGTTGTATGGGGTGGCGGTGAAACCCAGTCCTTGCCCGGTGTCGTAGCCAAAGATTCCCTGGAATTTGCCGGTTCAGGCTTTGGCGTAATAAACACCAGCAAGCAGCTGGTCCAAGGTCAAAATTTGCATGCTGGTGATGCCATAGTTTTGATCGAGTCTAGCGGCCCGCATGCTAATGGAATAAGCTTGATCCGCGCCATTGCCGCCGCACTACCCGATAGCTATCAGACGAAGATGGGCAATGACAAAAACTTTGGCGAAGCAGTGCTTAAGCCTACCCATATATACGCTAACCTTGTTCAAGACCTCCAGTCAGCTGGTTTAGACATCCATTATTTATCCAACATAACTGGTCATGGCTGGCGCAAGCTGATGCGCGCCAATCAAGAATTCAGTTATATTTTAAACAACGTGCCGCCGGTACCAGAATTATTTAATTTTATCGCTGCGCAAGCTAACAATGACGAGCTAGAAATGTACAGTAACTTTAATATGGGTGCCGGTTATGCCGTTTATGTGCCGCCTGACCAGGCCGAGCAAGTTGTCCAAATTGCCAAGGCGCAAAAGTTACAAGCATGGATAGCTGGCCGGGTAAAGTCTGGGCCTAAGCAAGTTGTCATTGAGCCTAAAAATATTACGTTTGCCGGTGACACCCTGGAGGTACGCTAGTGCAGCTACTGGCCGGCACCAATGCACTATCAGAATTCCGTAAAGCCAAGCTGTTAACACGTCTGCGGTCCATCAATACTAGCGTCACAAATATCGAGGCTGAGTATGTGCACTTGGCTGATCTGAAGCGGCCGCTAACCGAGGCTGAGACTAAACAGTTGCAGCGACTTACTACGTACGGCGCACCGTTTAATGGCAATAAACGAGGTGAGCTTTACTTGGTGGTACCGCGACCAGGTACGATTTCACCATGGTCGAGCAAAGCCACTGACATTGTACACAATAGCGGGCTGGCCGTCGTCAAGCGGCTAGAGCGCGGGACAGCTTACTACCTCGAAGGTGCGCCAGCTGCAGACAATATCCTTGCTGCCGCCTTGCACGATCGGATGACCGAAGCGGTACTAGACGATCTGGCAGCCGCACAAGTTTTGTTTGCCACTCATCAGCCTCAGCCCTTGCAGTTCATTGACATTGCTAGCGGTAAAGGGGCTATATCCCAGGCTAATCAAGCCCTGGGGTTAGCCCTAGCCGATGACGAAATTGACTATCTATTTGACGCCTATAAGAACTTAAAACGTAATCCGACAGATGTTGAATTAATGATGTTTGCCCAAGTCAACAGTGAGCATTGTCGGCACAAAATCTTTAATGCCGACTGGCTAGTCGATGGACGGCCACAGCCCAAAAGCTTGTTCAAAATGATCAAAAACACCTATGAAAAAGGCGGTCAGGATGTGCTATCTGCTTATAGCGACAATGCGGCCGTAATAAAAGGTCCGGAGGCTGGACGCTTTTTCCCGGTAGCCGATGATGGTGTTTACCACTACCACCACGAACCAGTGCATAGCGTTATTAAAGTTGAAACTCATAACCACCCAACGGCCATTGCACCAGCTCCTGGAGCAGCCAGCGGTGTTGGTGGTGAAATACGTGATGAAGCGGCCACTGGACGCGGGGCTAAGACCAAGATGGGGCTGGCCGGTTTCAGCGTTTCTAATTTGGAAATTCCTGGTGCCTTAAGGCCATGGGAGCAGGCTTACGGCAAACCCGATCGAATTATCTCGGCCCTAGACATTATGCTCGAAGCGCCAATCGGCGGCTCTGGTTATGTTAATGAATTTGGTCGCCCTAGTTTAGCCGGCTACTTCCGCACTTACCAGCAGCAGAGCGGTGAAAAGGTGTGGGGTTATCATAAACCGATTATGATTGTTGGAGGCCTAGGCAACATCCGCGATATGCATGTCCAGAAACAAAAACTGCCAGTTGGTTCATTGATTATTCAATTAGGCGGGCCAGCAATGCTCATCGGTCTGGGCGGTGGTTCGGCCGCCAGCATGCAAACTGGTGAAAGTGAAGAAAGCCTGGACTTTGCATCTGTCCAGCGGGGGAATGGCGAAATAGAACGCCGGGCGCAGGAAGTTATCGATCACTGCTGGAGCTGGGGTCAAGCCAATCCAATTATAACTATCCACGATGTTGGAGCCGGTGGTCTATCAAATGCTTTGCCGGAACTGGTACATGACTCTGGTCGTGGTGCCATCTTTGAGCTGCGGGACATTCCCAGTGCTGAACCAGGCCTGTCGCCACTAGAAATCTGGTGCAACGAAGCCCAGGAACGCTATGTACTGGGCATTAACCCCGGAGACCTGGAAAACTTCAAGGCAATCTGTGAGCGTGAGCGCTGCCCCTTCGCCGTTGTCGGCAAGATCACCGATGATCAGAGGCTAGTGCTAAATGACCGCTTATATAATAATCAGCCCATTGACCTGCCGTTAGATGTCTTATTCGGTAAACCACCTAAGATGACCCGTACAGTTAATCGATCAACTACCGACCATAAGCAATTGGATTTCACTGATATAAATGTCGAAGAGGCAATTGAGCGGGTACTTAAACTACCGGCCGTCGGCAGTAAAAAATTCCTGATCACAATTGGTGACCGAACGGTCGGTGGTCTCACCGCCCGCGACCCACTGGTTGGCCCTTGGCAAGTGCCGGTCAGTGATGTAGCTGTCACGGCCGTTGCGTTCGACAGTGACAGTGGCGAAGCTATGACAATTGGCGAGCGAACGCCTCTGGCAATGATCAATCCTCCAGCCGCGGCCCGGATGGCTATAGCTGAAACCATCACCAATATCACCGCTGCCGATGTGCAACAGCTATCTGATATAAAACTATCAGCTAACTGGATGGCAGCAGTGGGCGACGCTCAAGAAGATCAAAACCTGTTTGATAGCGTTAAGGCGGTGGGTGAAGAATTCTGTCCGGCTCTAGGCTTAACTATTCCAGTCGGCAAGGACTCGTTAAGCATGCGTACCAAATGGCAAGAAGCAGGAATTGACAAGAGTGTTACTTCACCTGTGTCGGTGATCATTACTGGTTTTGCACCGACAAAATCAGTCGACACAACCTTAACGCCGCAGCTTGATTTAACTGATGAAACAGCCCTCATATTGATTGACTTAAGTAAGGGTAATGTCCGTTTAGGCGGTTCGGCCTTAGCCCAAGTTTATAATCAGCTTGGCAACACTACGCCGGATGCTGACCCTGTGCTACTTACGAGCTTTTTCAACAAATTATTAAAACACAAAAAAGATGGCAAGATTTTGGCATATCACGATCGCTCCGATGGTGGCCTGTTGGCAACCACACTCGAGATGGCCTTTGCCAGTCGCTGCGGCCTGGAGCTTAACATTCAGGACTTAAGCGGCAGTCAGCTGGAAAAACTATTTAACGAAGAGCTAGGTGCCGTCATTCAAGTCAAGTCATCAGACGCCTTAGGCATTATTAAAGACTTCGGTGACAACGCCTATAATATTGGTAGACCGACCAAAAGCCAAAAGATTATTATTAAAGATGGGGTAGAAACCTATCACAACACCCGGGCCCAGCTAGAGAGCTGGTGGAGTGATACTAGCTACCAAATCCAAAAGCTGCGTGATAATCCTGAAGCCGCTAACCAAGAATTTGCTGTCATCCAAGACGATAAAGACCCTGGTTTAGCGCCTAAAGTCACGTTTGCACTAGACAGTAAGTCATATTCAACGAGACTGAAAGTTGCCATTTTTCGTGAACAGGGAGTTAATGGCCAGGTGGAAATGGCCGCGGCTTTTGACCGAGCTGGCTTCACCTCAATTGACGTCCACCTCAATGACATTATCAGCGGTCGCCATGACCTTGATGACTTTGGCGGCCTGGTTGCTTGCGGTGGGTTTAGCTACGGCGACGTACTCGGTGCCGGCGAAGGTTGGGCCAAATCAATTCTTTTTAACGAAAAACTGCGTAAAGTTTTTAGTAAGTTCTTTACTCGACCTGACACTTTTTCCTTAGGCGTTTGCAATGGCTGCCAAGTCTTGGCAGCCATGAAAGAGTTGATACCCGGCGCCGAAAGTTGGCCAGTTTTTCTCAAAAACAGTTCTGAGCAGTTTGAAGGGCGAGTAGTCCTCGCCCAAATCAATGAAACACCCTCCATTTTCTTTAAGGGCATGGCTGGATCGCAGCTACCTATCCCAGTTGCCCACGGCGAAGGACAAGCTATTTTCGACAGTCCCGAGCAGATGCAGACAGTTTTTGACCAAAACCTGATTGCCATGCAGTACGTCAACAACTACGGCAAAATATCCGAAACTTATCCAGCCAACCCTAACGGTTCGCCGCAGGGCATCACCGCTCTGACAACACCAGACGGTCGGGCAACTATACTAATGCCGCATCCAGAACGAGCTTTTTTGAGCCGTCAACTGTCCTGGCACCCTAAAGAATGGGGCACCGAGTCACCTTGGTTCCGTCTGTTCCAAAATGCTCGCACCTGGGCTGAAGAACGAAAAGACCAAACTTAACTCAAACCACTACTTAGCTTGGTTACATAGTTGATCAGGCATTCGGCTTGCAGGTCTGGCGCAACTTTAGGCGTCAAGGAACTTAAGGCATTGTTGGTATTTGGGCTCATCAATTTTAGCTTCGACTTTCATGATATCAACCAGCTGGCGCATAGTCATAAAGGCATGGAGGGTGTAGCCCTTAGCTTTCAGGCTTTCCCCGCCTCCTTTGCCCTAGTCTAGGAGTACCACAGCATCCTTAACGACCAGGCCGTGATCTTCAATAGCCGGTATGGCCTCCAAACGGGAAGTCGCCCGGGTAACAAGATCTTCAATCATTACCACGGTTTCGCCTTTTTTATAGCTTCCCTCTCGAGCTTTCTGCAGCCCATATTCTTTCTTCAAGCCTTCCTTACGCATAAAAATCCACGGCTGGTCTAACTCTAAGCTAATAGCGCCAGCAATCGGTAAAGCCGCGTAGGCTACACCGGCTAAACGGTCATACTGCAGATTAGCCAGCTGCTGGGCATACAACTTAGCAACACTTTTCAAGACTTTGGGATAACTAATAAAAAGTCGCAAATCGAGGTACATCGGGCTAACGATACCGCTTTTAAGAGTAAATTCACCGAACTTCAGGGCACCGATTGAATGCAAATTTAGGGCTAATTGTCTTTTCTGAGCTTCGTTAATCATGACTTGTCCTATAAGTATTAATTTCGGCTCGAGCTTTTTGGGCTGCTGCCCGAGCAGCTTCGGCAAAGTCAGCTCTATTAGAAGCATACAGGATAGACCGTGACGAATTGATAATCAGACCTTGGCCTTGACCGTTGAGGCCGGCCTTAATAACTGCCTCGGCTTCGCCACCCTGAGCACCAAAGCCCGGTACTAAAAACACCATACTATCGCCGACCAGTTGACGAATTTCGGCCATTTCTGGCGGGAAGGTTGCGCCAACTACCAGTTGACAATTACTGTTAGCGTTCCACTCATCATGTACGTTTCTGGCAACTCGCAAATAGAGCTTCTGGTCACCAACCTCCAAATCTTGGAACTCACCAGCGCCAGGATTTGATGTCCGGTCTAGCACCATGATGCCTTTGTCCTTGTAATCTAAAAATGGCTGAACGGCGTCCCGGCCAAGCCAGGGCTGAATAGTAACTGCGTCGACGCCTAGGTAATCGAAGGCAAAGGTAGCGTAGTAGTTATTGGTATTGCCTATATCGCCGCGTTTAAAGTCCAAAATTATTGGCAGATCAGAATAGCTTTGGTGGAGATAATCGCAAGTCTTTTTCAGTTCTTCAATACCACTCGAGCCACGTGCTTCATAAAAAGCAGTGTTTGGTTTATAGGCGCAGACTAAATCGGCTGTAGCATCGATAATGGCTTTATTGAAGTCGAAATAAGCTGTAGCAGGCCTGGGCAATCCCTCGGGCAGCTTGGTGCTGTCCGGGTCAAGACCGACGCAGAGTAGGGAATTGTTTTTATCCCAGGCAGCTTTAAGTTTGTTCAGAAAGTCCATATGTTCCCGTCTTGTTTTCCTTTATTATATATGTAGCAAGCTAAGGAGCAAACATGCCTAAGCAGCCCGCGACATTATTTGACCCAAGTAAGACATTTGATGACAACTTTGACCATGGACCATTTCTGGAGCCAGCAGAGCCTTACCAAAATAGTGGTGAACCGGCTTACAGCTTGCTTGGGCATAAATTGTATTCACCTTTTGGCATTGCCGCCGGGTCTCTACCAACTAGCAAGCATGTACGGGGCGCATGTACGCGTGGTTTTGATGTAGTCGATTATAAAACCCAGCGTAGCGTGCCAGCGCCGGTTAACGAATTTCCCAATGTGGTTTATGTAGACGTTGAGGGTGATCTGACCCCCGAGAAAGCCGCCAAACCGCTGGTCGGTCATAGAACCTCTGATAAACCACTGGAAGAACTGACAATTACTAACTCTTTTGGCAATCCGTCGCGCGGACCGGATTTCTGGGTGGAAGACATGAGACGAGCCGTAGCCGCCCAAGGCAAAGGCCAATTACTGATTGCCAGCGTTGTCGGCACGATTCAGGATGGCTTCAGCCAGGAAAATTACTATGATGACTTCGCTAGAACTGCCGAGTTGGCAGTCAGCGCCGGCGCACCGGTCGTTGAGATAAACCTATCTTGCCCAAACGTTGCTAATGAGGGCATCGTTTGTTACACCTACGACGCCGTAATAAGCATTTGCCGTAAGACTAAAGAAAAAATTGGTGATACACCACTCGTAGCCAAAGTTGCTTACTTCCATCCTGATCAACAAGACCTGCTTGAGAAGATTGTCCTGGATACCAGCCCATACTTGTCAGCTTTCTCAGCCATTAATACCATCCAAGCGCCGGTAGTTGACGAACAGGGTAATCAGTTACTGCCTGGAGCAGGCCGGCTGCTAAGTGGCATTTGTGGTACAAGCATCAAGTGGGCCGGTATCGACATGGTCAAACGACTGGATATTTTACGTAAGAAACATAATCTAAACTATGAAATTATCGGTGTTGGTGGTGTCATGACCCCGGCTGATTTTGACGATTACCGCCAAGCCGGTGCCGACGTCGTCCAGTCAGTGACTGCCGCCATGTGGAACGATAAGCTAGCTGCCGAAATCAAGCAGTCTCTAGTAAGCCAAGAACTTTCTTGACCAGCGCTACTGGGTCATTATCAAACACAATTTTGCCTTGGCCTTCCTTGACAATTTTTCGTGTTAAGGCAGGCAGCTCATCAGCAATGCCACCAGTACTTGTTAAAACGCCTATGCTTTTCTGAAAATCAATAAGATTAGTGAACTCATTAAGAGTACCCCAGCGGCCGGATACTATAATTCCGGCGTCACAATTAGCGGTTGATATAACATTGCGGTACTTCATCCGCGCCCGCCCATATGAAGCCAAGGGGAAATCTCGCGGTATATAAACAAGCTTACTGTAGATAGTCTGATCATCATTAGGCGCTACAGCTCTTAAGCCCTCAATATCAAACTCAGCTGCATAGCCCCAAATTTCGACCCCGCCTTTAGCCGCTTCAGCGGCAACAATATAGGGCAACCCTTGGCAGGCACCAGTTACCAGAATTAACTTATCGGAATAAGCACTTAATGCTTTGCCAAGCTCAATAGCCCTTGGAGTGACAGCTTTTATGTCACCAGCGCTTGATCCATAAATTCCCAATTTATACTTCATACTTATGCACCTAATTGTATCACTACGATTACGAGCAAAACTTATACACTTTCTCTAAGTTATAATTAGCCCATGTCAAAATCTAAGCCCCTAACCCAAGAAGGTAAAGGCTGGTTATATAATGTCTTGGCTCAATCTTTCTGGGGTACCGGCGGAATTGTTATCAGCCTGATAGAAAAAACGTTTCCCGGTACGATGTTAGTCGGCATACGCACAGCCATTGGATCACTATTGCTTGGCATTAATATACTAAAAGGCAAAAGACAGGTATTGAAAAATTTGCCCTTGCTGCATTTAATTTTATTGGGCATCTTAGCTGGAGCATTGCCCGATTTACTGCTTGTAGCGGCCGTGCGGCACAGTGGCCCGATAATTGCAGTCCTGCTTGCCCGGCTTGAGATACCTCTAGGTGTCCTATTTGCCCATGCCTTCTTGAAAGAGAAGGTTACATTAAAAGCCTACTTAGCTAGTATATTGGCTCTAATTGGCGGAGGCTTAATTTCATATAAACCTGGCCAAGCACTGACTATTCACAGCAGTTTTTATTTAGGTGTAATTGCCGGGGTAGCCGCCGGTATCACTTGGGCGTTGGCAACGGTCTATGGAAAGTATATTTTAAATCGGGGCACTGATGCGCTGGCCTTAACTTTTATACGCCTTAGTATTGGCTCAATAACCTCATTAATCGCTGCTGGTTTTTTGGTAAGTCAACCACTAATGGCCTTGGAGCACCTCAGACTCAATGATTGGCTACTACTTATATATCTTGGCGTATTCGTATCAGGTATTGGTTACCTGATGTTTTATCGCTCGCTGGAACTAATCGACGCTCATATAGCTCAAATACTGGTGGGTATAAGTATCGCTATAGTTATAGTGCTAGGCCTTTTAATCGGACAGCACGTCAGCGTACTAGAGTGGCTAGGTATAGCTATAACCACCTTTAGTATTTATCTAATCAAGTTCAAGTCAGTAAACATCGACTAGCTAATCCATAGGGCACTCAGGCCGTTTAGAGTTGCAATATCACTGAGAGACTCCATGTCATAGAAGTGGCAGGCTTCAAGTAAAAAGCGCAACTCTGTCCACATATCACCGTCGCTAAATGGCTTATAAATATCGTGTATATCATCGGTGCCAAGGGCTACTTTAACTCCTGCGGCCATCATTTCTTTAACAGGGGTAACTGCATTATGAATAGGGCCAATTATGTCGTTAGACTGGCTAGCAACCCAACTATTATCAATCCAGGCACTGGGGCAAGCCACAACGGTAATAGCTAATTCTTTTAGTTGTTTATATACTTTCTCTCGATATGTCTTCTCTTGGGCAGCCACTGAGATACAATGTATAGCCGTTACCTTGCCAGCATAATCGTATTGGCGAGTCTTTTCGATTAACAATTCAGTGTCACGCTGTTTAGGGCTGTTTAGCTGGTCAACATGCACATGTAAAGGCTTTTTATGCTTTGCGGCTGTGTCGAATAATATATCTAGGTGCTCCGACTTGCGATCAACGCCGATCTTCATCTCACTTGCAACCTCAGGCAAGCCACCGATGATATCGACAAAACTTGCAGCCTCTTCAAACCACTGACGTTCTGTTTTATCAATTAAACCTTTGATCGGTTGATGGATAAATTTTAATTTAATTTTGCCTTTGTAGCGATCTTTAATAATGTCAGCCGCCTTGAGATTCTTGTCTTTAACAACGCTATCGCAGTCAATGAACGAACCCAAAGCCTGCACACCTTGTTCAAGCTGATTATCGACTACCTGTGACATGTGTCGGACAATATCGTCTACTGTTACACTCGCTTTAAACTCATCGGGATGATCCCACTTTAGTGCCAGCGCGTCGCTGGTTTTAGCATAGTTAGAGTCATTAATAATGTAACTGCGGTCAATGTTCGTATTGGCATTCACCCATCCAACTTTTCTTTTGTTCTT
>JABXNS010000271.1_pt1 | contig 11743 bp, 8 predicted proteins | sample 7301101 | NCBI WGS metagenome assembly JABXNS01 (sample SAMN14449646, study PRJNA615230) | soil metagenome | isolation source: soil from bare, unvegetated metal-rich iron-sulfur acidic spring small-cell... | place: Canada: Paint Pots Mound, Kootenay National Park, BC | collected 2017-05-25
CTTGCTAGTTGCATTACCAGCAACTACAGCGGTTGGAGCGGGCAATTCCGCTCTTTTATTAATCATAAAATTCCTAGTAACCGGGCCTTCTACAGGAGCTCGGTTTAGTTAACTATTTAAAATGTTTTTTGATTTCCTGACTTTTCAGGGGAAAACACGTAGAAAAACTTTATGACACCATCATACATCATTTGAGTGTCTTTGTCAATGGTAGCGGAATGTAGTACAATTTAGCTGTAATCAAAGGCTTATGAAACCAAAACAAAGTTCAAAGCAAAGAGGGTTCACATTGTTGGAATTGATGATGGTAATTGCCGTTATTGGCTTCATTGCCTCTATCGTATTGCTGGCATTAGGCCAGTCCAGGCTGAAAGCGCGTGACTCCACAAGAGTTCAGGATGTAAAGAACATCATCAAGAGCATGGAATTGTATTTCAGCGAGAATAACACTTATCCAATCTACGGTTCTTCGGATGCGGCCTATGATATGGTTACAGCGCTAACAAACAGCACGCCGCCATTGGCTCCGAATTATATTAATTCTGTTCCTGCTGATCCTCTGACTCCGGCTCCGACCACCCAGCCATATTTGTATACCTGGGGTAATGGCGGTAAGGATTATGGCATCGAAGTTTATTTCGAATCTGACGGCGCGTATTGCGCATACCGAAGTTCCGGAGGCTTGCCAACTTGGTTTGCAAACGCGCCCAGCTGTACAAGATAATTTTAATATAAAGACCCCGGGTCCTGCCGAGGTAGTAACTTTTTTCTCGCCCTCCGGGCTGCTTAAAGTCGGGGTGTCGAAAAAAGTTCTACACTCGTCACCCCGGGTCTTTATATGGAAATTACTTTAGCGCTCTGGTTGTTGATAAATACCAGTGAGTGATATCCAGAAAGCGATCCTCGGGGTTTGCTAAAGCTTGAATTGTAATTCCTTGAACTCTTTGGCGCATTTCGTAAACAAAAACATTTTGGTCCAGGATCAGCGCCGGCAATTCATTTGAGAAAATATTTTGGAAGTCGGCGTACTTTGCGATGCGGGTGTCGGTATCAAAAGTACTTCTGGCGTCGGTAATGGCGCGGTCTGAAATCGGCAGGTTGAATTGGGAAAGGTTGAACACCGGATTGGATGGCTGTGAAGAATGACAAAAAAAGAAAGGATCCGGGTAAAATCAGGTGATCACCGAAAAAAGCAACGCCTCAAAATTGCGCGGGCGCAGATTATTTTTCTCAAAATCGGTTTTATTGACCGTATTGATGCTAACATCCGCGCCGATTTTTTTCCATTGCTGCTGCAACTCCTCCGCGCTTTTGACATTCAAAAGAAAATCATTGGTTGTAATTGTAAATTTAAGCGCTTCGGCGCCTTTAGAGCGCATTCCGCTTTGAGGATTCTTAACCCAGCCTTCTTTATCCAAAATCCCTTCGGCGTTGGCGATATCAAATTGGTTGAGCTTCTCGTTATTTGGGTCGTATCCCAGCTGGCCGGGGAGTATCGGGGTATATGCCGGCAAAGCAAAACCGGAGTAAACGTTTTTAATGAAGGTATTGCGGTCCAGCGCCGCAGCCAGGGCTTGGCGCACAGGCTTGCTTGCCAATACTTTCGAGGTCTTTGAGTTAAAAAACAAGGCTTGGTATTGGAATACCGGAATTTGCAAAACCTGCATGCTGCTGCGGCTCAAATCGGTAAGGGTTTTTTTATCGAAGGGCAGGAACCCGATCGAGTCAACTTCTCTGGTGTGCAGGCCGGCCAGCAATTGCTCATAACTCTGATAAAATTTTAAATCGACTCCGTCAATAAACGGTTTGCCGGTCGGATAGTTGGAATATGATTGCAGCTTGATGCCGCGGACATCGCCGTTTACCGACTTGCTGATTTCAGTAACATTATATGGCCCGCTGCCAACTGGTTCCAAGTTTGGCTTGGCCAGGTAAAAATTTTCCGGGGTTATTTGCGCCCAAATATGTTTCGGCAAAATGCCCAGAGTTAAATTGGTTTCGAACGGCGCGGATATATCAGTGTTTGTAAATTTAACAGTCAGCGGGTCGATCTTCTGGACCGAAATATTTTGCCAAAGTTTTTTAAAGGGGCTTTTATAATCCGGGTTCTGCAAAGTTTGGATTGTGAAAACTACATCATCCGCTGTAATCGGTTGGCCGTCATGCCATTTCAGGTTGGGCTTAAGTTTAACAGTGTACTCTTTCTGGTTTTCGGACAGTTGCATGTCCGATTCAGCCAGGTCCGGGATTATATTGCCATGGTCGTCATACTTATAAAGACCCGCGAATACCAAACGGGTCAAATCCTTGTCTGTCTGGGTTTGAGCCAGCAACGGATTTATAAATCGCGGCTGGCCGAGTATGCCCTCGCTATAAATGCCGCCGTAAGCCGGTACAACCTTAGTGTGGTGAATATAAAAACGGCCGATTCCGAAGGACATATCCAGCAACAGTATGCCAAGTAGCGAAAGCAGCACAATCTTTTCCAGTTTAGTAAAAAGTCGTACAGTTCTGAAAATGTCCGCAAACTTAAAAAAACGCAGTTTTTTAATTCCGCGTCCGATCTTTTTAAGTTCTATTAAAATGTTCTCTAGAATTCTTTTTAGCACTGGGAATGTTTTAGACCTTGCTGATCAGTACAACCGTAATGCTTAAGCCAACGAATATGCTTGCCAGAACGATAGTGCTGTAGAATACCCATTTTTCCAAACCGCGCTTGGTTCGGTAAATAGTATCCGATCCGCCGAAAACATTGCCCAATCCGACGCCTTTGCTTTGAGAAAGGATCGCAATTACAAGCAATACTCCGACAGCCAGTTGTATTAAACTTAGGATTTTTTGGGTCTGTGACATATGCGGTAGTATATCAAAAGAGCCTTTTTGGGTCAAAGGCGTTGTCCTAGACAAAAACACCACCGCTTCCACACCCTAAAAATTCGGTTGGCGCTTTTGTACAGTTTTATTCGGAATCATAAAGGGATTTTAGATTAAACCCGCCTAATTTAAACCCATTCCCTCGAGTAGACTATATGAGTAAGTGTATTCAGCCGCCTCTATAACTCCCAGGAGGAATCATGCAGGCAAACATGTCTCAGTTGCGAACGCTGGAACGTTATGTTCCGGAAGTTGAGCGGCGCGGGCATCTGAACGCTGATTCCCCCGGACTCATTCGCTTGAAAGAGGAGGTGCGGGGAAGGATCATCGCTCACGATCGCGCTTTTTTTGAGCCGCGTCCCGGTTTCCATAACGCGGCGCTGCTTGACCATGTCGAACGGGTCGAAACCAAAGTCCAATCTGTCGGACGGGCTTTGGGGTTGAGCGAGGAGGATATCTTGTTGCTCGGGTACATGGGTTTTTTCCATGACTACAGCAAGGTCAGTTGGCTGGGGCACCGCTACGACGGACCGCTGCCGGCTGATGAGATCCCGGGCAAGGAGGGCCATGCCAAGCTGTCCTGGGTAATGCTCAGAGACCTCGGCCATTTGTTGGAGCTTAACCCTGACGAATGGTGGACGCTTGGCAGCATCAGCGTCGGCCTGAAGTACCACCATCATCCGGAACGCCTGGCGAAGATTGCCAAACGGATCAAGCGGTCGCGCGAGCTGAAGCTTGTTACGATCGTGAACCTCGGGGATTTTTACTGCGGACTCCGCGAGTATCGCGGTAAATCGCATCCTGCCGTCAGCCATAGCCTCGCGATGGCGTACGCCGAAGACCGTTCACGGGATCCGGTTTACAACTACGCGCGGAAAGTGGTGCCGCGCATCATTGAGGCATTGGACGAGCCGGACGACAGCTTGTTCCTATAGTCTGGCGATCAAGGCGTCAGCGGCGTGTTTGCCTATCAAACTAGCAAGTTCTTCGGAGTTTGCTAGTTTTTTTATGTTTGCAAGCGAACCATATTTTTTAATGAGCAGTTTCTTTTTCTTCGGGCCGATTCCGGGGATGTCATCCAGCGCGGATTTATAAGCCTGCTTAGAGCGAAGTTTTTTATGGAATGTAATTGCGAAGCGATGCGCTTCATCGCGCAATCTTTGTAATAGCTGCAGGGCATAGTCAGATTTTGGCAGTAGGATTGGCTCGGATTTTCCCGGCCAGAATATGTCTTCTTCGCGTTTTGCCAGGCCGATCACGGCAATATCCAGGGAGTAATGTTTTAAAACCTCAACTGCGACGCCGAGCTGGCCCTTGCCGCCGTCTATTACTAGTAGATTCGGTAGCGGCCATTTTTGCTGAACGCTTGCGCCCTCATTTTCCGGCGCGGTGTGCGATAAACTAAACCTGCGCATCAAAGCTTCGCGCATCATTGCAAAATCATTAGGTTCGCCGTCGATTTTTATCTTAAACTTGCGGTATTGCGATTTGTTCGGCTTGCCGTTTTCAAAAACAACCATGCTTGCCACTGAATTTGTGCCTTGGATGTTAGAAATATCGAAACACTCGATTCTGAAAGGCGTTTCCTTAAGTTTTAAGACTTTTTGCAGTTCATCAAGCGCTAGCGTTGTTCGGGAAAGTTCCGAAACCTGATCGCGCGACCATATTTCAAAGTAATCTTTGGCGTTTTCAATTCCCAGCGTGATCAGTTCGGCTTTTTTACCCTTGTTTGGCTTGGTGATTTTGATGCGAGGTCTCGTCCTAAGGTCTCGTCCTAAGGTCAGGCCTTGGCTGAGGCTGAGGGCCTTTTCCATCATCGCTTGGTCAGTCGGCAATTCCTGGACGAAAATTTCCTTTGGCAGATCGCTGGTTTCCAAATAATACTTTTCCATGAATGCGTCAATAATGTCGCAGCCGGTTTTGTTCTGGGTTTCTTCAAGGATAAAGTTTTTGCGGTCAATCAGCTTGCCGTTGCGGATCACGAAAACGTTAACCGTACTTTTGTCCGCTGTTTGGAAATATGAAATGAAATCCCAGCTAACTTTTTTAGAGAAAACAGCCTTTTGTCTTTCTTCAACCACTTCCAGCGAGCGCATTTGGTCGCGCAAATCCGCCGCCCGCTCAAAAAGTTTCTTTTGAGCGGCATCTTTCATCTGCTTGGATATCTCTTTTTTGATTTCTGAAATGTTTCCGGACAAGAACAAAGAGATTTTATGAATGATTACCATGTAATCTTGCATCGAAATCTTGCCAATGCATATTCCCGGGCAGCGATGCAGGTAATAATAAAAGCAGGGCCTGTTGGAAATCTTTTTGTTGGCGCAGTATGGGAAAACCTTGCGCAAAATATGCAATGTCTCCCGGACTTTCAAGCCCGAAGAGTACGGCCCATAATATCGAGCATTCTTGGAATCGGGGTTTCGGATTGTATAAATTTGCGGGATTTCGGTATCGTAATCAATTTTGATGAAAACATAATTTTTATCATCACGCAGCTTGATGTTGTAGCGCGGCTTATGTTTTTTGATCAGGGTATTTTCCAACAGCAGGCATTCGACATCATTGTTGGTAATAATGGTTTCGAAATCGGTAACGTTCTGCATCAAGAAGGGGATTTGCAGCCTGCCATCATGTTCTTTATGGAAATATTGCGAAACGCGATTTCTTAAATCTTTAGCTTTGCCAATATAAAGAATCTCGCCGCCTACTCCGCGGAACAGGTAGACACCGGGTTTATGCGCGATATTCTTCAGTTTTTCCTTGAGATTTTGTGGCATGTTCCTGCATTATAACATCTGTTCGGCTTACCCGCGCTGCGGACTTGACCCAACCTTGACATCGGGTGTATACTTTTTTCTAATCGCGTCATTTAATGAAACCGAAATGATCAAGATCCGGGGTGCCAAACAACATAATTTAAAGAACATCAGTTTAGACTTACCTAGTAACAAGCTTATTGTTATGACCGGACTTTCCGGTTCGGGTAAGTCTTCTTTAGCATTTGATACGATTTATGCCGAGGGTCAGCGTCGCTATGTCGAATCTCTTTCAGCATATGCCCGCCAATTTTTAGGCTTAATGGACAAGCCGGATGTCGAAAGCATCGACGGCCTGTCACCGGCGATTTCTATCGACCAGAAATCAGCTTCGCATAACCCGCGTTCTACCGTCGGCACCGTCACAGAAATTTATGATTACCTGCGCTTGCTTTTCGCCCGAGTCGGCATTCCGCATTGTCCGGTCTGCGGCAAAAGAATTGCGGGGCAATCCGCGTCTCAGATGATTGAACAGCTGATCTCTTTGCCTGAAGGCACCAAAATAATTTTAATGGCGCCTTTCATTAAGGATCAGAAGGGCGAGCATAAGCATGTTTTGGAAGAAGCCAAGAAAGCCGGCTATGGCCGGGTTCGCATTGATAATACGATCATGGACCTTTCCGAAGCGTTGCAATTAAATTTGGATAAAAAGAAAAAGCATTCTATTGATGTGGTTATTGACCGGATTGCAATAGATAAGAGCGACCGCAGCCGACTGGCCGATTCGTTGGAAACGGCCTTGGATTTGGGCGATGAAGTGGCTTTGGTTTTGAATTTGGACACCAATAAAGAAATTTTATTGTCTCAAAAGTTTGCTTGTCCCGAAGGGCACGTCAGTATGCCGGAACTGGCGCCGCGCAATTTCTCTTTTAATTCCCCGCATGGCGCCTGCCCGGATTGTACCGGCTTGGGAACCCGCCTGGAAATTGTCCCGGAGCTGGTTATGCCGAATCCAAAGCTAACTTTGGCGGAGGGCGCGATCCGTCCGTGGAGCAAAACAACCTCCAGAATTTCCTGGTATACCCGAATGCTCTCGGCTGTGGCGGATGCTTATGGTTTTTCTATGGACGTCCCAGTTTCGAAATTGCCGCAGAAGGCGATTGATGTTTTGATGCACGGCACCGGCGAAAACAAGATCAAAATTGAAAATACCGGCGCTGATTTTGAATACGGCTACAGCACGGTGTTTGAAGGAATTATTCCAAACTTGGAGCGCCGCTATAAAGAAACCGACTCTGACTATATGCGCAGCGAGATTGAAAACTATATGCGCATCAGCGAATGTCCGACCTGTCATGGCAAGCGGTTGAAGCCGGAAGTATTGGCTGTGACCGTCGCTGATAAGTCGATTGTTGATGTTTCGACAATGAGCATTGATGACGCCGATATATTCTTTCAGGCCTTAAACAAGAAACTTACTGAAAAAGACAAGAAGATTGCGCATCAGATTCTCAAGGAAATTTGCGCGCGTTTAACTTTCTTGAAAGATGTCGGTTTGAATTATTTAACATTGGATCGCGGCGCTGACACTTTGTCCGGCGGCGAAGCTCAGCGCATTCGTTTGGCGACCCAAATCGGTTCCGGCCTGACCGGAGTGCTCTATATATTGGATGAACCGTCGATTGGTTTGCATCAGAGAGACAATGAACGCCTGCTTAAAACCTTGAAAGGCCTGCGCGACCTGGGCAACACCGTAATTGTGGTCGAGCATGACCAGGACACGATCGAGGCCGCGGATTGGGTAGTTGATATCGGTCCGGGCGCGGGCAAGCACGGCGGCGAGATTATTGGCGAGGGAACTCCGGCCCAGATTGCCAAGAACAAGAATTCTATTACCGGGCATTATCTTTCCGGAACAGAAAAAATTGAAGTGCCGAAGCGCCGCAATCAGGGTAATGGGCGTAAAATTTCTATTATTGGCGCTTCCGAGCATAATTTGAAGAACATCAACGTTGATATTCCTTTAGGCAAGCTGGTTTGTTTGACCGGCGTTTCCGGATCCGGCAAATCTACTTTATTGAATGAGATTTTAGCGAAGGCCTTGTCGCAATATTTTTATAGCGCAAAGGAAGCGCCGGGCGCGCCCAAGAAAATTGTCGGCATGGATCATGTTGATAAAATTATTAATATTGACCAATCGCCGATCGGCAGAACCCCGCGTTCCAACCCGGCAACTTACACTGGGGTGTTCACTTATATCCGCGATCTGTTCGCGGCTACTCCGGAAGCAAAGATGCGCGGCTACAAAGCAGGCAGATTTTCTTTTAACGTTAAGGGCGGCCGATGCGAAACATGCGGCGGCGACGGCGTTATAAAAATCGAAATGCATTTTTTGCCTGATGTTTATGTCGCGTGCGAAGAGTGCAAAGGACGCAGATATAACCGCGAGGCATTGGAAATCCATTACAAAGGCAAAAACATTTCCGAAGTTTTGGAAATGACCGTTGACGAAGCGAAAGAATATTTCAAAAGCATTCCGCTGGTTTACCGCAAGCTGGCAACTCTTTCTGAAGTAGGGCTGGGTTATATGCATTTGGGCCAGCAGGCAACAACATTGTCTGGCGGGGAGGCGCAGCGCATTAAACTTGCTTCGGAATTGTCCCGCGCTTCAACCGGCAAAACTTTGTACGTCCTGGACGAGCCGACAACCGGTTTGCATTTCGCTGACGTTAAACGTTTGCTGCAAGTTTTGACCCGCTTGGTAGAAAAAGGCAATACCGTTATGGTTATTGAACATAACCTTGATGTAATCAAATGCGCTGATTGGATAATTGACCTCGGCCCTGAAGGCGGTAACAAGGGCGGCGAATTGGTAGGCGCGGGCACTCCCGAAGACCTGGTTAAGATTAAACGCAGCTATACCGGGCAATATCTCAAAAAACTATTGTAAATAAAGCCTAATTAGCACTTGACATAGTTGAGTGCTAATATTATTATGTCTTAGCAGACTCCAATTAAGAGTGCTAAGACATTTTAAGTTTATGCTAGCTAAATCCAAGAAAATCCAGGCGATCAGCTCCAGGCAGGCCAAGCTATTGGCGGCGATTGTTAAGGAATATTCTAATACTGCCCAGCCGATTAGCTCCGAGGAGATAAACAAAAAATATAAATTTGGGATTTCTTCAGCCACGATTCGCAACGAAATGATGGCTTTGGAAAAAATGAATTTTATCGAGCAGCCGCATACCTCCGCGGGCAGGGTGCCGACTGACAAGGGCTACCGCTACTTTATAAATGAATTAATGAAGCGTTTTGAGATCTCTTTAAAAGAGCAACAGGCCTTGCGCCAGGAACTGGTGCGCTTGCATGGCCAAACTCAGGACGTTGGCAGAAATATTGCCAAGCTGCTTGCCGAGAGGACTGATCAGGCGGCATTCGCGCTGCTTCCGGATGAAACTTCTTCCGCTGGACTGTCGCATATCTTCAACCATCCGAATCTGGATCGCAAAGAAGTTGTTGAGATCGCGGAATTTTTTGATCATATTGACGAACACGGCGAACGAATCCGCGCCAGCGCCGAGCCCGGCGCGTTGATTGGCGAAGAACATCGCCTGGCGCCGCTCCAGAATTATTCCCTGATCGTTTCAAAAGTGCAGTTGCCATCCGGCAAGCAGGGAGTTATCGGAATCATCGGCCACAAGTCGATGCGTTACGACAAAAATCTTAGTCTAGTGGAATATGTCAGCAAATTATTGTCCGGCGGTTTGTTAACAATATTAATTTTACATGGTGATAAATTATGGATCCGATAGATGATAAGCAAAATGATATAAATACAGATTTGGACGCGGCGCTGCATCAGGCCGAGGAAAATCTGGCCGGCTGGAAAAGAGCTCAGGCCGATCTGGATAATTTCAGAAAACGGAGCATAGCCGAGCAGCCGCATTGGCTGGAGCTTGGCAAGGCAATGACCCTGCAAAAGCTGATTCCGGTCCTGGATTCGTTGGAACAAGCCGTGGCGCACGCGCCAGCTATGCCAGATGAAAAATTTCAGACCTGGAAACAGGGCTTAGACGGCATTATTAAACAGCTGGACGCTTCGCTCCAAGAAATCGGAGCTGAAAAAATAGAAGCAATAGGCAAGAAATTTGATCCAAACCTGCATGAGGCAGTTAGGCAGTTAGACGGAGCGGAGGATGATATCGTCGCGGAACAATATCAGACAGGATATTTGTTAAACGGAAAATTAATCAGACCGGCGCAAGTCGCTATAACTAAGAAAGGATAATATGGCAAAAATTATTGGTATCGATTTAGGAACCTCAAACTCAGCCGCTTCCGTAATGGAGGGCGGCAAGCCTGTAATTATTCCTTCGGCTGAAGGAAATAGCATTGCCGGCAAAGCATTCCCATCTTATGTTGCTTTTACAAAAGATGGCCAGCTTTTGGTAGGCGAGCCGGCTCGCAGACAGTCAGTAACCAATCCGGAAGGAACGGTTTTTGAAGCGAAGCGCAACATGGGCAAGCCGTTTAAATATAAAATCAACGGCAAGGAATATACTCCCGAACAAATTTCAGCTTTCATCTTGCAGAAAATCAAGAAAGACGCGGAAAGCTATGTTGGCGGCCCGATCAGCCAGGCGGTAATCACAGTTCCCGCGTATTTTGATGATGCCCAAAGACAGGCAACCAAGAATGCCGGAGAAATTGCCGGTTTGGAAGTAGTTAGAATTATAAATGAGCCGACCGCAGCCGCTTTGGCATACGGTATTGATAAGGCCGGCCAGGAACAAAAGATTTTGGTGTTCGATTTGGGCGGCGGAACTTTGGATGTCACCATAATGGATTTCGGCCAGGGAGTATTCGAAGTTATTTCAACATCCGGCGATACTCAGTTGGGCGGAAAAGATATGGACGCCGCAATGATCAATTATATTACTTCGGAATTCAAGAAAGAAAGCGGAATTGATATTGCCGCGGACAAGATGGCAATGAATCGCGTTCGTGAAGCGGCGGAAAAAGCCAAGATTGAGCTTTCAACCACTTTGGAAACAGATTTAAATTTGCCGTTTATCACAGCCGACGCAAACGGTCCGAAGCATTTGGCTTTGAAAATCACTCGCGCCAAGCTTGAAGAATTGGTGAAGCCGCTTATCGAGAAACTGCGCCATCCGATGGAGCAGGCGATCGCTGATGCCAAGCTTACTCCGGCTCAAATCGATAAGATTATTCTTGTTGGCGGTCCGACCAGAATGCCGATTGTTCAAAAATTTGTGGAGACATTCGTAGGCAAAGAAGTTGAGCGCGGAATTGATCCGATGGAAGCGGTCGCGAAGGGCGCCGCGATCCAGGCCGGAGTTTTGGGCGGCGAAGTGAAAGATATTTTGCTGCTTGATGTTACTCCTTTGACGCTTGGATTGGAAACCATGGGCGGAATCAGAACGCCTTTAATTGATCGCAATACCACTGTGCCGACCTCGAAGTCTCAGGTATTCAGCACAGCCGCTGACAACCAGACTTCTGTTGAAATCAATGTTTTGCAAGGCGAAAGAGAATTTGCCAAGGATAATAAGTCTTTGGGAACGTTTACTCTTTCAGATATCCCTCCGGCTCCGCGCGGCATTCCGCAGATCGAAGTCACTTTTGACATCGACGCAAACGGAATTTTGACAGTGCATGCCAAAGACAAGGCGACCGGCAAGGAAAACAAGATTACGATCCAAGGTTCTTCGAATCTGTCCAAAGATGATATTGAAAGAATGAAGAAAGAAGCTGAAATGCATGCTTCCGAAGATAAAAAGCGCCGTGAGGTAGTTGATACCCGCAACCAAGCGGATACATTGTTGTCTGTTGCTGAAAAAACCTTGAAAGATGCAGGCGATAAAGCGCCTGAGGCGGACAAGAAAGATGCTCAGGACAAGGTTGATGCTTTGAAAGCTGTTAAGGATAAGGAAGACATTGATGCGATCAAGAAGGCGATGGACGAGCTGTCCGCTGCGATCCAAAAAGTAGGCGCGGCAATGTACCAGCAAGCTCCGGGCGCAGCAGCGCCAGGCGCTGAGGGTTCGGCTGCCGAGGCTGAAGGCGATCATAAGAAAGATGGCTCGGTTGAC
>JABXNS010000272.1_pt1 | contig 11717 bp, 11 predicted proteins | sample 7301101 | NCBI WGS metagenome assembly JABXNS01 (sample SAMN14449646, study PRJNA615230) | soil metagenome | isolation source: soil from bare, unvegetated metal-rich iron-sulfur acidic spring small-cell... | place: Canada: Paint Pots Mound, Kootenay National Park, BC | collected 2017-05-25
GCGTCGAATGGGAGAGCATCGCGCAGCGCGGCCGCGAGTACGGCATGCGCGTCGCCTGCGTGCGAAACGGCTTGGCTTTAGGCCGCGACGGCGGCGTTTTCGCGAAGATACTGCCCGTCTTCAAAACCGGAACGGGCGGGCGGCTGGGAACCGGCAAGCAGTGGTATTCGTGGATTCACATCGACGATCTCGTCGGAATCTACATCCTAGCCATCGATAGACTGGCCGGCGCGATCGATGGAACGGCGCCCAATCCGGTGCGCAACAAAGATTTCACCGAAATGCTCGCAAAGGCGCTTCACCGGCCCGCGGCGTTGCCCGTGCCGAACTTTGCGCTGAAAATGATGCTGGGCGAAGGCGCCGAGATGGCTCTGCAAGGCCAGCGCGTCCTTCCGGAGCGCGCGCAGGCGGAAGGCTATATTTTCAAGTATCCGACATTAGAGTCGGCAATATCGAATTTATTGTCGCAATGATGATGGCATCCAATGTGTCATCCTGAGCTTGTCGAAGGACCCGGAGCAGCGCGCAGCATGCGCGCGTGACGAGGGGCGCACTAAAGGAGCATTTATGAAACACTTGATCTCAGCTCTCATCATTGTCGCCGTGATGAGTTTGGCAATTTTGCCCGCGGGCGCTTATCCCGGCCCAACGAAGATCGTAAATTACAGCGCCGCCGGCATGAAAGGCAAGGCGGTAAGAGGCTCTTGCTTTACGAGCTCTATTGCCTCGACGCGCAGCGACGCTTTTCGCTGCATGATCGGAAACTCGATCATGGATCCGTGTTTCAAAGTCGCGAGCAAAATTGTGAACTGTCCGCAGAACGTTGCCGCGAATACCGGCGCGGTAATCAGCCTCACAAAACCCCTGCCGCAAGCAAATACGAAAGGCGCCTCCAAACCTTGGAGATTTCAACTCGCTGGCGGCAGCGGAATAATGTGCAATGCCGGCACGGGGACCGTTATTGGAAACTATCCTTATTATTGCAGCGGCAATCTCGTCTGCTCGGTTCCGGCCGCTTCAAGTAAATGGCCCACAACCGACATGGCCTCACGCGGCATGCCGACCGGCCCGATGACGGTAAGGCGCGCGCGTCCGATGTTTGTAATGACACTCTGGCAGTAGTTCCACTGCGGGCTCTCACTACACATATGTAGTTGCAACACTACAAATATGTAGTGTATAATGCTCGTATGGACGCTCTCTTTGGCTCGACCCTGAGAACCGAAGCTCTCATCGCCATCGGCAGGCTCAGCCGCACCTATCCTTCCGAGATTGCGCGCGTTTTGGGGCGCCGGCTTAATGAAGTCCAGCGGGCAGTGGCTTCGCTTGAACGCGCCGGAGCAATAGTTTCTAAGCGCGTCGGGGGCACTAGAATCATCGAATTAAATCCTCGCTTCTGGGCGCGCGCGGAGCTTTATAAGCTCCTGTTACGCCTGAGCGAACTGCCCGCTTACCAAAAGCGATGGTCGAACCTGCGTCGCAGACCACGCGGGATCGGCAAGCCGATTTGAATATATGAAAGATCCCACTCTGCCCGAGCTCGCTGCGATCGTGGCGACCTACTTGAAGCGGCATAGTATTGAGGTGGTTGTGGTCGGTGGGAGCGCAATTACCGCGCATGTGCCCGACGTGTACACTTCTATGGACATAGATTTCGCCGTCACGACGGGACTTGACAGACGAAAAATCTCTCGCGCCCTTTGGACATCGGCTTCAAAGAACAGGGCCGCGTATTTGCGAGTCCCGAAACCATATACACCCTCGATTTCGTGGCAGACACCCCTTACATAGATCAACGTGCCATCTCTGAATACGTCGAGATCCGAACTTCTGCGGGAACGTTTAGAGTCTACCGGCTCGAAGATGCCATCGCTGATCGGATTGCGGCCTTCATTCATTGGAGCGACTCGGAATCGCTTGACGTCGCCGAACGAGCTGTGGCTGCGGCTAAAGAACGCACGTCATGGGAACTCATTGAAGCCGCTCTCTCGGAAATCGAAACGCCTAATGCTGACGCCATCGCGCGGATGGAGCTCGCGCGGACGCGCCTACGAGATGCGGCGGTATAACCCTAGGCGATCGCTTCTTCGATCGGAAACTCGAGCGCTTCGAGATATTTCTCGGCGTCCATCGCCGCGCGGCAGCCGGCGCCCGCGGCGGTGACGGCCTGTTTGTAACGAAGATCGTTGACGTCACCCGCTACAAAAACGCCCTCGACGTTGGTCGACACGCCATCGGCTGAAGCGATATAGCCCATCGCGTCCAAATCGAGTTGCCCTTTGAAGATAGCGGTGTTCGGATCGTGGCCGATCGCTATGAAAAGCGCGTCTGCTTCAATCTCGCTATGCGCGCCGTCGACGGTGTTACGCAATTTTAGCGCGCGCAGCGTGTGATCTCCGAGCGCTTCTTCCACGGCTGTGTTCCAAATGAACGAAATCTTTTCATGCGCAAACGCGCGGTCGGCCATGATTTTACTGGCGCGCAGGCTGTCGCGCCGGTGAATAACGGTCACCTTGTAACCGAAGCGCGTTAAGAACAGCGCTTCCTCCATCGCCGAATCCCCGCCGCCGACCACGGCGATGTGCTTTTCGCGGAAGAACGCGCCGTCGCAGGTGGCGCACGTCGAGATGCCGCGCCCGCGCAGTCTCTCTTCACCGGGTATCCCAAGCCAGCGCGCATTCGCGCCGGTCGCCACAATCACGCTCTTGGCTTTGAATTCGGCTTCCGCAGTGCGCACGATGAGCGGATTCTTTTCGAAATCGACGGAGGTGACGTCGACGTTTTCAATCCGCGCGCCGAATCGTTCGGCTTGTTCGCGAAACTTGTTCATCAAGTCGGGGCCCATGATGCCGTCCGGGAAGCCGGGATAATTTTCCACGTCGGTCGTCAGCATCAATTGGCCACCGTACATGCCGCCCGCAAGCACCAGCGGACGCAGGTTCGCCCGCGCTGCGTAAACCGCAGCCGTGAGCCCGGCCGGGCCGGAGCCGATGATGATGACGTGTTCCATGCCGCTCGTTTCGACCGGCCGCCGACCGCTTCCGGTTGCGACGGGCCGCGGCCGCCGCAGTGCAGAAGCCGATTTCAATGCCGCTCGAGGACGAATTCTGCGACATTCTCACCAAGGCGATACGGGGAACCGGTGCGAGCACCGCGGCGCTGGCCCGCACGACCGGCCTGAAAGCTAGTGAGATAGACACGTGGCGTCGCGGTCGCGGAGTGCCGACGGACGAGCAGGCGCGCGCTTTGGCGGCACCCCTAAAACTCGATCCCGGGAAACTCGCCGACGCCGCCGCCGAGCGCTGGCATCCCGATCCGATCGCGCTGCCCGACGTGCGTCATCATCCGCAGCATCCGCATCCCAGCAACGGGTATGTCTTTTTCTTGGACGGCGGAAAACGCGCGGCGCTGGTCGATCCGGCCGGCGTTCCCGGCAATCTGCTGCGCATCTTGCGCGACGGCGCCTATCACCTGGAATATATTTTCGTCACGCACAAGCATGCCGATCACTGCGATGCCACGGCCGATGTCGCGGCGAGTTTTCCACGCTCCAAAATCGTGATGCACCGCGCCGACGTTCACGCCATCGGCTCCCTCGCCGGCTCGGCGTTATTAGTGAAAGACGGCGAAGAGGTGCCCTTCGGCGACGTACGCATCCGGCTGCTGCACACTCCCGGACACACCGACGGCTCGTCGTCCTATCTCTTCAAATCCACGCTCTTTACCGGCGACACGCTCTTCGCGGGCAGCGTCGGCGGCGCTTACGGAGACGCTTCGACGTATGCGGATATTCTCAACAGCGTTCGCTCGAAAATCTTTACGCTCCCCGAAGACACGGTGCTCATGCCGGGACATGGTCCGCCGAGTAAGGTCGCTTGGGAGAAAGCGCACAACCCATTCTTTTAACGGGATGATGCGCGGGCCGCGAGGCCGCCGTCTGCGCGAATGACCGCGTGCGTATGAGCCGCAGCCTTCGGGTCGGTTCGAATCAAACTGAATTCGTAGCGCGCTTTGCCGCTGCCGTCCAGCGTTACGATCGTATGGAACGGCGCACACAAACGCTGCGTGCAGAAAGCCGCCACCCAGCCTTTTGCGACGCCATCCGCGCGGAGATCCATGCGCGCGCCCGGCGCGCCGCGCACGGTCATAGCGTAGGACGTTTCGTAGTTGCCCGTCGGCGCCGTCGGAAGCGACGGCCCTTTCCAGGGGGAGAGCAGCACGGTAACCAGCGCGAGTATGATCATGCGCGCAGCTTATACCCAACGACGGCCATCGCTAGCGCTATTCCGAGGCAAAGCGCAGCCAACCCAGTGATGACGCTGAGCGAAAGCCAAAGTGGCAGGTAGCTGGCGCTGGTATAGCTGTAGCGGAAGGCGTCGATCGCGTAAAACATCGGATTAAAATACTCGAACCGCAAAATGCTCGGCGGCAGGAACTGGGCCGGCGTGAAAGCGCTGCCGACGAACACCAAAGGCGTAATAGCGAACGTGGTTAGCACCGCGAGGTGATCGAATTTCTCGGCCATCAGCCCGAAGATTACGCCCAGCGCTGAAAAAAGCAGTCCCACGTCGATGATCACGCCGAAATACAGCAGCCAGTCTCGCGGCAGCGTGTGCACGAGTGCGAAACCGAGTCCCATGATGAGGCACGCGATCAACAGCGCGCGCACGATGCTTCCCGATATGTACCCAAACACGATTTCATAAGCCGACATCGGCGCGACCAGCATTTCTTGGATCCAATTCATGAACCGCGCCTGGAATACCGAGCTGCTGCACTCGCCGTACGACGAGTCGATAACCTGCAGCATGATAAGCCCGGGAATGAGAAACACGGAGTACGACATGCCGTCCGGCGCCTTGACGCGGCTGCCCAGCGCCACGCCGAAAACGAACACGTACAGCGCGGTCGTGATCATCGGCGGCCAAATGACCTGGTTGATGATTTTGAGGCTGCGCACCATCTCGCGCTTCATCAGCGTGAACATGCCGACGTAATTCATACGAGCTCCGCCGGACCGGAACGCGTCAGCTCCAAGAATACTTCCTGAAGGCCCTTACCCTTGCGTTCCAACAGTTCGTGCATCGGCTCTTGTGCGACCAGCTTGCCGGCGCGAATGATGCCCACGTCGCGGCAGAGCATTTCTGCTTCTTCCAAATAATGGGTCGTCAAGAAGATCGTCATGCCTTCGCGATTGAGCTGCTGCAACAGCTCCCATAGTTCCAGCCGCAACTCAACGTCCACGCCGGCCGTCGGTTCGTCCAAGATAAGCAGCTGCGGCGTATTGATCAGCGCCCGCGCCAGCGTCAGGCGGCGTTTTTGTCCGCCCGAAAGCTTGAGATAGTCGAGCTTCGCCTTTGAAGCCAGTCCGAAACGTTCGAGCAGCGCATCGGCGCGCTCGCGGACGTCGCGGGCGCGGATGCCGAAATATCCGGCTTGATAGATAAGGATGTCCCGAATCGAAAGGTAGCGGTCGAAATTATATTCCTGTGGAGCCAGGCCGATGTAGCGCCGCGCATCGCGCCACTGCGTGAGATTGTCGTGTCCAAATACGCGTATGGATCCGCCATTCAGGCGTGCCAATCCGACGATCGCATTGATCGTCGTCGTCTTGCCGGCTCCGTTGGGGCCCAGAAAGCCGAAAAAGTCGCCGGCGCGAACGCGCAGCGATACGTCGTCTACGGCGGTGAAATCATCGTAGCGTTTGATGATATGGGAAATCTCGAGCGCCCATCGGCTTCGCTCTGGGCAGGCGTCGTTGCTCAAGGTATGAGTGACTTTAATCGTTTGTACCGGTGGCGGCGAAGCGTGGTGATCAAGTCGGAACTGCCTGGGATGCCGCAGTCCGCCAGCTGCGTCGCGACTTTCTTGACGTCGAAGGCGGCGCGGCGGTGCCTGATTTCCCAACCGTCCGAGCGTTCGGTCAAAATGGCATAGCCCGCGCGCGGGTCTCCGTCCTTAGGCAGTCCAGCCGAAGAAACATTTACGAGCGTTTTGCCGCGCCAGCTCCGCACATAGGGAATGTGCAGATGCCCAAAGGCGATCGTCGCGGCCGGCTCCTCGCCGATCAATCGATTCAGCACGTCGTCTTCAGCACCCGGCCAAATGTGTTCGTTATCCGAAGCCGGATTGGCATGCACGACGAGCAGCTGATTCTGCTCGCTTCCAAAACGCAGGGAAAACGGAAGCGCGCGCAGCCAGGCTACCCATTTTTCCCCAATTTCCTTGCGCTGCCAGTCGATTTGCTTGCGATCGGCAGCATCCGCTCCGTCCATGTCATCTTCGGATTGCGCCCCGATATATCGATCGGTATTGCCGCGTAAGCACTCCGCGCCGATCTCCGCAAGACGCTGCAATACTTTCTTGGGCTTCGGCCCGTCCATGCACAAATCGCCGGCGGCGACATGGATATCGGCACCCCCCTGTGCTTGCAAATCGGCCAAACAAGCCTCCAGCCCCGAGAGATTTCCATGAATGTCGGAGAAAATCGCGATGCGCAAGTGTTTAGACACGCTTCAAGTCGATCGCAAGAACAGATGGGGTTAAACCGATCCGTCCAAAATCGTAGAGATCGATCGCATCGACTCGCGTACCCGAAGCGCGCAAAGCATCGATCACGCGCGGAAAACGCACGTCGGCGATCACGCGGCGGTGGCCGATGTTCAGAACGCCGGCGCCGAGCTCGTCGCCGCGTTCGACTTCAAGCGTTTCGAAATCGGCAAAGGCCGCACGATCAAGGCGCTCGGGCGCAATGACCAGCGCATCCTCGGAAAGAACCCCGCAAACCGCGCGCAACGAAGGCACGTTTGCGGCAAGTCGAACCTCGACGCCCTTGAAACCATGCGCTTGCGCAATTCGCGCGAAGCCTTCACGTCCCAGTGCGTTGCTGCGCGAACTCACACCGATGAAGGCCGTTTTTCCGGCCAGTACGACATCGCCTCCGTCCAGCAGTCCGGGCGCAGAAAGATGGGCCGCAATCGGCACGTCGCGTCTTCCAAATTCTTCCTCGATCCAGGCCGCTTCGGCTCGTCGCGCCGGCGACGACGGACGCATGATTGCGGCGCCGCTTTCAAAGACGATCGCCACATCGGCAACGGAGCTTGCCAGCGGATCGGGCGAGCGGCTTTGCAACTCCAGCACGTCGCAGCCGAGAAAACGCAGCGTTTTTGCGAATACTTCCAGCTCGGCACGCGCGCGCGAGTGCACGGCGTTGGGCTCGCCCGGAAGCGGCCGCGCATTTCCGATTGAAGGCGACGGCATCACGATCAGCGCGCAGCGCAGAGCGCCCGAGGCGCTCGCGATCAGGTGCGGACCGAACTGTACGGCCCGATCGCTCATTGCGGCACACCGACGACGCGCAGCGCTGCTTCGTAAAGTGCGTGCTGCGCGGCTTCGTATTGCCGCGCGCTTATGGCCGCGCGATGCGCCGCCACATTGTCGGCCCGCCGGGAAAGATCGATCAGGCGCGCCGATCTTTGCGCGTCTGCATCGGGGCCGCTTTGATTCGTATACTGGAGCAGCGCAGCGATACGCCGGCCTTCAATGCTGGCAGTTTGCGCCGGAACGGGAATTGCGCTGTACGGGGCGGCGTCCGCCGAATTGGCCGTGAAGAAATCCGCCATGTCGGTCGCTAACAGATCGCCCAGCGATAATGCCGGCAACCCCAGCAGCTCCTCTTCCGTTTTTAAAATGCTGACCGTTGATAGGTGCATGGAGCCCGTGTAATGACGGCGGGCGTACGGGGAAACGACGACTGCGTATGCGCGGTGCTCACTGATGTGGTCGCGCGAGCTTTGCGTATCGTCGGGCGTAATAAAGATAGCGGTGGAATCCCATTCAGGCTGATGGCTGAGGAAATCGACGATCGCGCCCAGCGCACGGTCACCATCGGCCATCTCTTCGGGTAGCGGCGGAATGTCGATGCCGGCTCCGCCATGGTCGTCGGGCAGCCAAATGTAGGTGAAGTCCGGCATCGGCTGATTGTGAAAATCAGCAATGTATTCGTTGGCGCGCCGGACATCTCGAATGCGAAGATTCCAGCCGGGATAATTCAAATCGATATGATCCCGCAAAGCCGCCGGAGCTGCGACGTCGAGCGAATACAACCCGCCGAGGCCGCTCGTCGGCGCGCTTTGCTCGTCGGGTCCGCGGAAATTGGGATCATCCGCGCGCGGATCCAGTGCGCCTCCTTCGTCATAACCCGAGAGCCGGATCAAATCCCCATAATCGCGGTAAGAAAGGCCGCCGCGCGCGGCGTTGTTGAAAATGTATCCGGCGCGCGGATAATCTTCGGCATCTTCGTTCTTATCGACCAGCGGATAACGCCCGGATTTTACCAACAGCGTTTCTTCCGAATAAGCGCTCGCAATGCCGGCGGTGGCAAATTGATGTCCGGCATCGGATTCGTCTCCATCGGCGTACAGGTTGACGGCGAGGCCAAATTCGCGCGCGAGCGCGTGGAGATTTGGCGTGACGCTCCGGCCGAAGGCCACCAGCGATCGGTCGCCCTTGCCGTACGGTTGCCCCCGCGCGTCGGTAAGATCGCCGAGCATCGCGTCATATGTCTTGTTCTCTTCGAGAATGAACACGACGTGTTTGATAAATTTGCTGCGCTTGAGCGAGCGCATCGGCGGCACCATCGTATTTGCCGGCGGATGGAGCGGCACGCGTGTATATTTGAGCGTCGCGAGCGTCGTGGCTATCAACTTGAGCTTGCGCAGATCGATTTTTTCCAGCGTTGCCCACATAACGTTGCTGTCCTGACGGACCTGGAAGACTTGCCCGGCCGCGCCGGTGCGCATCGGGATCGCGCCTTCAAAACCCGGTTCCTGTCCGAAACCCTTTGCGTTCGCAACGTAAAGATAGCGGCCGTCGTGCGAAATCGCAAGCGCAGTCGGATACCATCCCGTTGGAATAAGTCCCAAGCGATGCAGCCGGGACGGTTTTTTCGCATCGAGTACGGCAACCGCGTTGAGCCCCGCAAGGGCGACGTAGACGCGTTTGCCGTCGGGGCTTACGACGATCGCGTCGGGCTGCATGCCGTACGGTGACTTGTCGAAAAGGCGCAACTCGATGCCGCCGGCGACATGCGGCACGCCCAGCAAATCGACGATCGATATGCGGTCGACGTTCGTCATGCAGACGTATGCGTAGCGGCCGTTCTTCGAGATCGCAATTGCCGTCGGCTGCGCGCCGCCGATATTCTGCACGCCGTCCGGAGTTGCATCGAGGCTCAACGAATCGACGGCTGCGCCTTCGATCGCTCCGGACGCTGTCAGCGGCAGCGCGGTCAGCGATGAAGCCTCCGGCGGGGCGGCTGCGACGGTCGCGAATTGCGGATAGCGCACCGGCCGCGAAAGATTTTGGTAGATCGAGAGCCCGGGATTGGTAACGTAGAGCCGGCGCCCGGCTACTGCGGCGCCATATGGAAAATATCCGACGCTCCATGCCGTGCCGTCGTGCATCGGCCTGCGCGTGGCTAGGTCTACATCGGTGACGGAATTACCGAGATTATTGACGACGTAAGCGATGCGCCGGTTAGCCGATAGCGCGATCCACCCTGGAAAAGCGCGGTTCGCGTTTGCGAAGCGCGGATGCGACGGCAATCGTTGCGACGGTATGGTTCGAAGCGGCGGAGTCTCTTGCGTTAATTTCCCGGCTAAGAGATGAAAAAAATAGACGACGTCGTTTCCGCCGCCCGCCGCGATCACCAGCGTCTGTCCCGGATGCGCCGGGTCGTTGAGCGCAACTACTCCGCGAAAAAATTTCGCGCCCGAGGCTGTAAAGTTATCGGTGACGCGCATCGTCGCGGTGTCGACGACGGTGAGCGAATAGCCGCCGTGCACCGGCGAGTAGCGGCTGACGGCCGCGCCTACGCGCTCGTCGTCGTTTGATACGATCGCATATTTGCCGTTGGGTGAGAGCGCGACGCCCAGCGCATTCATGCCGACGACGACACTCTTGCCGATCGGCACGACGGTCCGCCCATTGGGCAGGATCACATTGTACGGATTATTCGGATTCGGAGCTCCGGCTATGCGGTCGCCGGCTGGGGCAGCATAAATCGTCAGCGCGAGGGCGAAAAAAAATAGGGGCACCAGACCTACAGTTACGGACGCTCGGGGACGCTTACCTGCCGCCGGCGTTACTTCGTGTCGAGCCGGTAACCGATGCCGCGGACGCTTGCGATTTCGAGCGGCGCGCCCACCTCGGACATTTTCTTGCGCAAAGCCGCGATGTGCACGTCAACGACGCGCGTCGGCACGCCCGAGGTATCGTTCCAAACTTGCTCGAGAATCTGCGCGCGCGTCAACAGCCGGCCCTCGCCTTCGGCCAAAAACCACAACAGGCGAAATTCGAGCGCGGTCAGCGTGATCGTTTTGTCCTCGTAGTTTAGCGTGTGAAAGTCGCGGATCAATTGCGCGCTGCCCACTTGCAAAACGCCCGCGTCGTCTTTCTTCTGCAAATATTTTTCGCGTCTGCGCAAAAAAGACGCTACGCGAGCGACCAGTTCGTTTCCGGAAAACGGCTTGGTGATGTAATCGTCTGCGCCCAAACCTAAGCCGAGCAGCACGTCCTGTTCGCGCGAATGGCCGCTGACCATCAAGATGAACGCGCTGGTGGAATTTGACAGCGTCGTACAAACGTCGAGGCCGGAGATGTCGGGCAGACCGATGTCGAGGATAACGGCGTCGGGTTTGTATGAATCGGCGAGTTCTAAACCTTCGGCTCCGGCACCGGTGACGCGCACTTCATAACCCGCGCGTTCCAGCACCGCCTGCTCGAGTTTTGAAACCTCCTCGTCATCTTCTATGACGAGAATTCGCGCTAGCGCCACTGCGCCGGTTCGCCTTCGCTCACGGCATGACGCCGCGCAACGCCTTCTTCAACCGCCGCGGCAGCGACAGCCTTGGCGACTGCCTCTACCACCCGTACGTCAAAGACGCTGGGCAAAATGTATTCCGCGCTGCACTCTTCACCCACGATCGACGCGATCGCGTGCGCCGCCGCAAGCTTCATCTTGTCGGTGATCCGCCGGGCCCGCGAGTCGAGCGCCCCGCGGAATATTCCGGGGAATGCCAGCAAATTATTCACCTGATTGGGAAAATCCGAGCGGCCCGTGGCGATAACTCCGACGTAGGGTGCCGCCACGTCGGGCATGATTTCGGGCGTTGGATTCGCCATCGCCAAGACGATCGGGTCGCGCGCCATGCCGCGAATATCTTCGGGTTTGAGAATCCCAGGTGCGGATACGCCGATGAAGACGTCCGAATCTTTGAGCACTTCGGCCAGCGTGCCGCGCCGGTTCTCGCGGTTTGTGTTTTCGGCAAGCCAGCGCCAGTGCGAGTTCTCGTAGCGATCGGTGCGATTGAGTGCGCCCGGCCGGTCGACCGGGATGACGTCGCGCACGCCCGCCTCGAGCAGCATCTTGATCGTCGCGGTACCCGCGGCGCCGCTGCCCGCTACGACGATCTGCAAATCGCGCATGTCTTTGCCGACCACTCGCGACGCGTTGATAAGCGCCGCAAGAATGACGACCGCGGTGCCGTGCTGGTCGTCGTGCATCACCGGAATGTCGAGTGCTTCAATCAGGCGTTCTTCAATCTCGAAACAGCGCGGAGCAGATATATCCTCGAGATTGATCCCACCGAAGACGGGTGCGATGTGCACGACGGTTTCGACGATTTCGTCGACATCTTTGGTATCCAGGCAAATCG
>JABXNS010000273.1_pt1 | contig 11702 bp, 10 predicted proteins | sample 7301101 | NCBI WGS metagenome assembly JABXNS01 (sample SAMN14449646, study PRJNA615230) | soil metagenome | isolation source: soil from bare, unvegetated metal-rich iron-sulfur acidic spring small-cell... | place: Canada: Paint Pots Mound, Kootenay National Park, BC | collected 2017-05-25
CGCGCCCGTGGGATCTTTACCGACGTGCCCGCGGTCAGCGAGAATGCCGCAGTTCGCGTGATCCGGGTATTCGCAGTTGCAGAGGTCGGCAATCACGAGCAGTTCAGGAAGCGCAGACTTCAGCGCCCGCGCGGTGCGTTGAATGATTCCATCTGGATCGCCGTTTGCGGTGCCGGCGGCATCTTTGCGCGCCGGAATTCCAAAAAGCAACACGGCGTTGATGCCGAGCGCCGCCAGCTCGCGCGCTTCGCAAACGCATTGCTCCAGCGTGAGCCGCATAATTCCGGGCATGCTCGCGATCGATCCCGCGCGCGCTTCGTCCTCAACGACAAAAAGAGGTTGGACGAGCCGCCCGACATCCACGTGGTTTTCCCGCGTGAGCGCGCGCATGGCCGCGCTGCTTCGCAACCGGCGCGGCCGCGGCGCCCCCGGCGCGAGAAGCTCGCGGATCACGTGCGGCTGCCCTCACGCAAGAGATAATCCCGCACCGCGCTGACGAGCACGTGCACCTGGGCCTCGGGTGCCGTGACGGCAACATTGAAGCCGCCCTCAAAGGCCGCGGCGGCGGATGCGGGGCCCATCGCGGCGGCCACGGCGCCGCCGGCGGAAGCGTCGTCACCGAAAACCGAGCGCGCCACCGCCACCGATCCGCTGGAGGCAAAGACGATCATATCCGGCCTGCGTTCGCCGGGAAGGGTCGCGTGCGCTTCATGGGCCCGCAATTCGATAACCTGCGCTCCCTCTGCGGCCAGAGCTTCGGCGATGCGGCTGGGCCGTTCTTGCGTTCGCGGCAGAACGATGACCTTGCCCGTGAGCTTTCCCGCATTGAGCGGACGCGCAAGGATATCCCCGCCGCCGGACTCCAGCAACTGCAAGCCGACATCGCGGCCCAAGGTGCGGGCATCGTCGAGCGTGCGCACCGGTGCAACCCGTCGGGCGCGCACCCGCTGCATGCCGTCTGCGGAGACGACGATCCCCTCGAGTTGCAGCACGTCACCCGAAAAGGCGGCATGTACGCCCACCGGAGCTTGGCAGCCGGCGTGCAGGGTGCGTAGCGTCGCCCGTTCGGCAACGATTGCCAGTTCGCTGGGCGCGTGATTCAGACAATTGCGGATGGTCTGAGCGACCGCCGATTCCTCGTTGCGCATTTCGATGGCCAGCGCGCCTTGCGCGGCTGCCGGTACGAGTTCGCCGGGTTCGAACGGCACCGTGTAGGTTGCGCGTTGGCCCAAGCGCTTCAGACCGGCCATCGCCAGGACGACGGCGTCGTAATCTCCCGCGCTCAGTTTGGCCAAACGCGTGTCCACGTTTCCCCGCAGGTCCAAGTATTGCAGATCGGGACGCAACGACAGGAGTTGGGAACGCCGGCGCATGCTCGACGTGCCGACGCGAGCGCCCGGCGGCAATTCAAGAAACGACGCATAGTTCTGGCTGCAAAAGGCATCGCGGGGGTCTTCGCGCGCGGAGATGGCGACCAAACGCATGTCCTCCGGCAATTCGCTTCCGAGATCCTTGCACGAATGCACGGCATACGCTGCCCGCCCGTCGCGCACCGCGCTCTCCAGTTCTTTTACGAAAACATTTTGCGAACCGAGAGAAGCCAGCGAGCGGTCTTGGTTTTTGTCGCCAAGCGTGGCAAGCGTGAGAACTGTCGTCGCGATGCCCCGTTGAGCCAGGACGGCAGCGACCGTACGCGCTTGCACCAGGGCCAATTGACTGCCCCGCGTTGCGCATACGAGCGCATCGCGAACGGTCGCAGCGGGCGCGCCCGGTTCCTGAGTGTATTCGCTCACGTACCGCTCGATGTCGCGCGGGTGCATTGCGGCCAGGCGTTCGAGCGGGAGTTCCGACGCCGCCCGCAAGACCGCCGCGCGCTGCCCGGAATCGCCGACGCCGCGCGCGTGGGCGCGAATCGCCGCGAGCGTCTGCACGGCAGGTGCATAGTGCGGATTCAACGTCGCGCTGAGCTCGCGCAGGATGCGCCTGGCAAAAGGCGGCGATGCGCCTTCCGTGTCGGCGGCAAGGGTGATACGATCGACGCGCAAGGTTGCCGGTAACGTAAAGTCGCCGCGCTCGGGGTCGCCGGCGTCGCTGCACAAGATTCCGAGGTCGCGCGCCTCCGCGATGACGGCGGCATTCACGCGATCGTCATCGGTAGCGGCAACGACGAGTACGCTGCCGTCCAGGTCTCCGGGGCGATAGGCACGTTCCCGGATTTCCAGCTCGCCGAATTCGCGCACGTCTTGGCCAAGGTGCGGCGCAACGACGCGCACCCGCGCGCCGGCGGCGCGCAGCGCGCGAATTTTGCGGACGGCTACGCTTCCCGCGCCGACTACGGTCGCGAGGCGGCCGCTGAGCTTCAGATTCATGGCAAACGCGGGCATGCAAAAAGGATTCGCGCCCGCAGCGTGCCTCGCCCGCGGGACTCGCTTTTGGTTTGACAAAACACTGGCGCCATGCAAAAGCCCACGCAGGTCGCGTTGCTCGGCGCGCTCGTTGCGGCCGTTCTGACGCTCCCGGGCCTGGGAAGCGGCACGCTGTGGGACAATAGCGAGACGGCCTACGGCGAAGTGGCGCGGGAGATCCTGCTCTTTCGCGATGCGGTCGTCATGCATCTCAACGGACACCCGTGGTTCGTGCAACCGCCGCTCTATTTTTGGATCGCTGCCGTTTTTGCCAAAATGTTTGGGCTCGGCACGCTGGCATTGCGCCTGCCCTCGGCGCTGGCCACGATTGCGATGGCGGCCGTGACCGGTTACGCGGTTACGCGAGCGGCGGGCCCTCGTGCGGGCGTCTATGCGACCGTCATTCTTTCGACCAGTTTGATGCAGGCCATCGTGGGACGTTTGGCGATCATGGATGCCCTTTTGGATCTAGCGGTTGCGCTTGCGATTTTTTGGTGGTGGCGCGCCCTGCAGACGGGTAATCCGCGTTACCTCTATCTTGGGAGCGCCGCGACGGCTCTTGGATTTCTCGCCAAGGGGCCGGTGGCCGTCGTCATTGCGATTCTGGTGATCGTGCCCTTCTATTTTTGGAGCCGGCGCACCGATTCCGTGGTCGCGCCGCGCGGGACGCACGTGGCGATTGCCGCGGCGTTGTTCGGCGCCATCGTCTTGCCGTGGGTCGGGGCGCTGTTGGCACGGACGGGCGGCGGCTCCGTTGCGCAGCTGATCGGACACTATACGGTGGGACGCTACACCGGAACGATTGAAAATCAAGCCGGTCCGTTGTGGTATTACCTGCCGGTGCTGATCCTCGGTTTCTTTCCGTGGGTCGCTTTCTTGCCGGCAGCCTGCGCCTATGCGGCCGAGCAGGCGCGTGCGCGCGGGCGCTACGATGACGGATTGCGGCCGCTCTTGCGCCTGGCGCTTTTGTGGGCGGTCGTGCCCTTGCTTTTTTTTAGTTTCGCAAAAACAAAATTGCCGAATTACATCGCACTCGAGCTGCCCGCTTTAGCCGTGCTCGTGGCCCTGTATTTTGAATCGATTGTCGTCCGTTACCGCCGCCGTTCGTTGATGATCTCGTCCGCGGCCATCCCGATTACCATCGCGTTGCTGGCGGTCGCGATCGTGATCTTTTCCCGTCAGAATCGCTTGACGGGGGATACGCACGACCTCTATCGCGATTTGATTGCGGCCGGCGCCGCGCTGTTCGTCGGCTCCGTCGTAACGACCGTGCTTTTTTTGTCGCGCAGGCGTGCACGATTCGCTCCGCTCGTTCTGGGAACCGCGTCGTTGTGCTCGATCGCCGTATTGGCCATCGTCGCCCTGCCCCAAGCGGAGCGCTTTAAACCGGTGCCGCGACTGGCCGCGCTGATTCAGCGAGAGCGGCGGGCGGGCGACGCCGTCGCCATTCAGGGCGTCGCCGGCGGAAATGCCCTGTTGTTTTATACCGCTCCCCCGGTCGAAACGCTCGCGGCGGCGGACGTGGCGAATCCGCAAAACGAAACGCGTCCGGAAAAAGTCCTGTGCGCGTCGGCGCGCGTTTTCGTCGTTGCCGCGCGCCGGCGGCCGCAGTTCGATCCGTCGTACGGACGGACGCGGCGCTTGCTCGCAACCGATTCAAACGATGCGCTTTACCTGTACGAGGGACCACGCTGCGGCGCGCATGCGCCGGTGTCAAGAAGCAAGCGGTACTAACGTTTAGGCGGTCGAGGATCGGGTACGTTTTTTATACGACAACGGACTGCGAGGTACGATCGAAATGAAAGACCTGATGGACAACATGGCCGACACGATCAAGAATACGGTCGACAACGTGCGTGACGGCGTGCGCGAAACGGGACATCGCGCCAACGCACGCATCGAAGAAGAGCGCCGCGCCAACGCCGGCGATGAGATGACGCTGGGCGAGAAAGCGCAGTCCGCCTTCAATCAAGGCAAAGAAGAACTTCAGGCCGATTACGATCGGACCAAACGCGAGGTACGTAGCGACGGCAGTTGACGCGGCTAAAGTTCGACTCCAACTTAAAGCAAGCGAGCCCGCATCATGCGGGCTCGCTTTATGTGAAGATTTCGAAACGCGCGCGCCAAGCCTCGGTAACGCCGCCGGAAAGCAGAAGGAAACGGTCTCGATGCGACCCTATGACGTACGGACGCTGCCCTTCATGAGGGCGGCGAGTTCTGACTTGAGGGTTCTCGTGTTGTTGAAAAGATCGGCCGCGTCTGTCTGCATCGCTTTGCTGCTGGCGGCGTGCGCCAAGAATGCGTCGTACGTGCCGGCTCTTCCGAGCGGCCAGAACGCCGGCACCGCTGCCGACTATATGACGGGGACGCGCTTCCTCGAAGCCGGAAAAAAATCAATGGGCCTCGTCACGACGCAATTTCGTTACCGCGTCAAACCGCTCTTAAAGCCGATGAGGCGCACGATCGCCTCGCCGAGTGCGCTGCCCGCACCGTCGGCGTGCGTTGCATTCTACGGTGCAACCTGTTACACGCCGTCCGAAATCCGCGCCGCGTACAACGTACCCAGCACGCTTCGGGGCCGCGGACAAACGATCGTGATCGTGGATGCCTACGGCAGCCCGACGATTTCCGCGGACTTAAAAACCTTTAACGACGTTTTCCATTTGCCGGATTCCGCGCTCAACATCGTCTATCCGGCGGGTCGCCCCGCCGCTTTCGATAGCGCCTGGGCCGGCGAGACGACCTTGGATGTGGAGTGGGCGCACGCCATTGCTCCGGAGGCCACCATCGATCTGGTCGTCGCGCCGACCGCTTACAGTTCCGACTTGGACGTGGCGGAAACGTACGCGGTAGAACATCGCCTCGGTAGCGTCATGTCGATGAGCTTCGGCGTTGACGAGCCGGCGATTTCCGGCGGCTCGAGCAACAAGTATTTGAGCCACGGCGACGCCGTTTATCAAGAAGCCCGCGAAGCCAACATCACGTCGGTCGCGAGTACCGGCGACTTTGGCGCGAGCGACTCGAGCGGCGCTGCCGTTGCAAGCTACCCCGCGTCGGATCCGCTGGTCACCGCCGTGAGCGGGACCGATCTTTTCATGAGCGATTCCGGGGCCTACCAATCCGAGACGGTTTGGAACGATTCCGATCCCGCACTCTGCCCCTTCGGTTGTGCGTACGGCGCCTTCGGTGCGACCGGCGGCGCCCCGAGCGTTCTTTTCAAGCGGCCTCGGTTTCAACGCGAAGCGGTGCGAGGCACCGCGCGGCAGATCGCCGATGTTTCCTACAACGCTTCGCCGTACACGGCGGTGATGGTCGTGGCGAGCTTTGCCGACGGGATTCCGAGCTACTATTTTACCGGCGGCACCAGTGCCGGGACGCCGCAGTGGGCGGCAATCATCGCGCTCCTCAATCAAGCGCGCGGGGGTCAAATCGGCTACGTGAATCCGGCCCTCTATGCTTTGGGGGGCCGCGGCGAAGGTTCACCGGCGTTCCACGACATCACGGTCGGGCAGAACGCGTACTTTACGGATCCGGGATTTCCGGCAGCGCCGGGATACGATATGCCGACCGGGTTAGGAACGCCGAACGTTACGAACCTCATCCAAGCGCTCTCGGGTCAAAACGGGCAAGAAGAAGGCGACCACAGCAGCGATTCCTGATGCCGGCGCGGCTATTTCGAAACGGCGCTTTCCGTGACGCCACCCGCGTGGTTTCCCCAAGACGAGCGAATGTAGGTTACCACGCCCGCGATGTCTTTGTTGGTGAGCGTCCCCTTCCACGGCGGCATCACGCCGTTGTACGTTTGGCCATTCACGCTGACGGCGCCGTGTAACCCGTTTTTTACGACGCCGATGACTTTGCCTGGGTCGCCCGTCACGAACGCGTTGCCCGCGAGCGGCGGAAACGCGCCCGGTTGTCCCTGACCCTGAGCTCCGTGACAGCTCGCGCAATTGGTACTGAAGACTTTGCCGCCCGCGGCGGCGCCCGCAAGCCCCGCGCCGGGGGCCGTCGTTTCATTGCCGGCTTTTGTGGGCGGCGGCTGTGCGGCTGGAGCCGTGGCCGCAGCCGCGGCCACCTTTTGTTGGATCGAGATTTGGCTGTACAGGGAAAGGCCGACGACCGCGACGAGCGAGATGACGGTTGCCCACAAGATCGGCGCACGCGAACCGAACGTGCGCGTCGTACTGCGATCGAGCCACGGAAGCAGGAACACCACGATAACCGCGACCGTTGGAATGCCGATCGTGGCGAACAACTCGGTCGGAAGGACGATGCGCATCAAATGCACTTCGGGCGGGACGATATTGAGCAACCCGAACAGCGACAGAAAGTACCATGCCGGATACGGCACGAACGTGATGTTCGTCGGATCGGCCTTGGCATCTAAGAACGGCGGCGCAACCGTTGCCAGTAAGAGAATGACGACGAAGATAATGAACGACGCCATGGTGTCCATGAACATCTGATCCGGCCAGAATCGTCCGGGGCGTAAGGGGCGCGGATCCTCGACCGGCGGCCCGGCAGGACCGTTGTGACGGAAGATCGCCAAATGCGCGCCGACCAAACCGACGAGCGCGGCCGGCATGAGCCACACGTGTACTCCGAAAAAACGGTTGATCGTGAGCGTTCCCATGACGGGTCCGTCTTGCAAAAAGCGCTGCACGGCCGGCCCCAAGAGCGGCGCCGTCCCGGAAATATTGATGGCGACTTGCGAGGCGAAGTATGCGTTCATGTCCCAGGGCAACAAATATCCCGTGAGCCCGAGCACCAAGGTCACGAGGAAAAGCGCGACTCCCACGACCCACTGGAGTTCGCGCGGAGATTTGTACGCTCCCCAGATCACGACCTGAAGCATGTGCAGGAACACCAGCGCGATCATCGCCGAAGATCCCCAATAGTGAATGCTTAAGACCGCATGCTGGAACGGATTGTCGTACATCGCCTTGGTGGACTCATATGCCGTGTTCGCCGAGGGCGCGTAGTAGAACGTCAGAAAAATCCCGGTGACGATTTGTAAGATCATCGCAAACAGTGTGGCGCTGCCGAACACGTACCAGTAGCTTGCGCCGCCCGGGATGTCTTCGGTGAGAAAATTTTTCGTCATCGAGACGAACCCGGTGCGCTGTTCCAGCCAAGTCAACATTGCGTTATCCCTACATTGCGTACGAGACGACGATGCGATCCGGCGTCGCTTTGTCGTATCGAATCCAGGTCACTTCAGCAAGGCCGCTCCGCTCGCGCAGCGGCAACGGGTCGAGTCCGCGCGGCGCCGGGCCGCCGATGTGCGCGCCTTCGAATGAATACACCGAACCGTGGCAGGGACACAGAAACTTGTGCTGATCCGCGTCGTAGTTGTAGCGGCATCCCAGATGCGGGCAGATGGGGCTGAAAACCGTGAAGCCCAGGGTGGCGACCGGATACGGCACCTGCTGCGCCTTGCCGGCGTCGAAGAGGTCGGGCCGCGCCTTGCGCATGCGTTCTTCCGTCGTTTTGATGCCCCAAACGAATTGATCCATGCTGGCCTTGGGGAGATACGCGTCCTTGTAGCGCACGGTGAACGTGAGCTTGACGGCTTTATCGGTGGCCGCCTGGAGTTCTTTCCATTCGCTGGGCTGCAGCGGCGACCAGACGCCCTTCCCCTCGCCGCCTTTTGGAAGCAACGATCCGACGATCGGAATCACCAGGCCAAGCCCGATTATTCCGCTGAGGCTGAGCGTTGCATTGGCCATCCACGAGCGGCGCGAAATCTCTTCGTGCGTGCCGGGATCGTCGTAGGCGCTCGTAAATCGGCGCTTGGCGTCGTGCGCGCTGGCGGCATCTTTGGCGGCGTTCGACAAGGGCTATTCTCCGGGCAGGAAGCGTGTTGACGATGTTTTCCTCGATGATACGCCCGCCCTCTGCGGACGGGCATCGACAAAACTCACATCTTGTAGCTGTGCAGGCCGCTGATCCAAATGTTCATGCCGAGGTAGCAGAAAACGATGGACAAGAAACCGATGACGCTGACCCAAGCGGAATATACGCCGCGAAAGGCATTGCGCGTGTGCAAATGCATGTAGATTGCGTAAACGATCCAAGAGAACAATGCGGCGGTTTCCTTCGGATCCCACTGCCAATACGCGCCCCACGCCTCCTTGGCCCACCACGCGCCGGTGATGATCCCTAAGGTGAGCAGCGGGAGACCGACGGCGATGACGCGGTACACCAGGACGTCAAGTTGCGCGAGCGCGGGGATTGTGTCGAGCCAAGCTCCCAGCCCGACGCCGGGATCGGAGCGCGGCACCGCGCGCTGCGCGTAGAATTTGATCAAGTAGACACCCGAGATGACGAATGCCAGCATAAAGGCGGCGTACGACGAAACGACCAGCGGCACGTGAATCTTCGCCCAGTAGGACTGCAAGGACGGCACGGCCGGCAGCGTGCCCTCATTCCACGTCAGCGCGTATGCGAGCGCGATTGCGGCGATGGCCAGAACGAAGCCGCCGGCAAACCACAAACGGTACCGAAAGGCAAAGACGATAAAGAGCGCCACCGACATGTCGCTAAAGAGGGAGAGCGATCCGTACAAATTCAGCAGCGGCCAGACGCCGGTAAACTCGAAGCGCACGACCAGCTGCGCGAAACCGGCCAGGCATCCCGCGATGACGACGGGGATCGCCAGGTCGCGCTGCCAGTTTTCCCGCGAGAAAAAATAGAACAGTAAGAGGAGCGCTCCCACGCAATAAGCCGAGAGCGAAATGACCATCAGGACTTGGTCGAGCGGCATCGGCGCCTTCACTGGAATGCGCCTCGCAATTCGGCGGTCAGCTCGGAGAACTGCTTTTCGAAGATATCGAATCCTTTGACGGTCGTGGCCGCCATGCCGACCTGCGCGCCCGTGGGGGTCGGGGTGACGGTCGCATAGATGCGTGCCGGCAGCAAGTAGAAGGAGATGCACAAACCCGCCAGCAGAACGAACGCGCCGATTCCCACGAGCGGAATGCCCGGGTCGTGACGATACTGCAGCCCGCTGTACATGACGTACCGCTGCGGGATGATGGCGAATCCTCCTCCCACGTCGACGCGCTTCCCGAGGGGAACGACCGTCGCGCCGGCGGGCCGCCCGTCGTCGAAAACGTTGAGAACGACGCCCGGATTATTGGGACGCGGATCGGCGGTCGGCGTTCCCGTTTGCCGGTCGATCGTTCCGGCGAATTGTGAATATTGGATCTGTCGCGTGGTCTGAGGAAGCGTGAGCGCTTCGCCTTCCTTGAGGATGGCGCGCGAGAGATCGGGGATGGTTTTCCCGTACTGCGTCACGAGAAAGCGCATCCCAAAACCGTAGCTGCTTTGATAAAAGAGCGTGCCGTCGACTTCGATCGGATGGTTCACGCGAATGGTCGCGAGGTGCGGCTGCAAGTCGCGCCCCTGGACGACAACGCGCGACACGTAGTCGATCGGCTGGTAGACGAGGCCGCTTTTGGTGGCTATCGGCTCGATGGAAAACCGGAAGTCGCGCAGCGTCACTTGCGTATCCGTGCGGGGAATCGCAATCGTTTGGCCGGTCATGACGGCAGCATCGCCGGCAAATCCGCGGGCCCAATAGATGCTGGTTCCTGCGGCGATGATGACAAAACCGATGTGGGCGACCAAAACACCGCGCCGTGCCCAGTTGTGGCGGTCGGCAAAGACCCACTCCGTGCCGTCGAACAGCCGCTCCCGGATCTGCCAGCCGCGCTTTTTGAAAAATGACTCCACGCGTAGGCGTACCGCGGGCGCGTCATCCTCAACGTTTACGGTTGCGTGCAGCGCGATATGCTCGATCCGAACGGGGCGCAACGGCGGGAGTCGCGCCGGGATCACGCGCTTAAACGTGCAAACGGCAAGCGACAACAAAATCATCGCGATGATGCCGACGTAGGCGGCGCCGTGATAGATGTTATCGAATCCGAGGCGCAGGATCAGCCGCGCGAGCGGTGCGGGGTATGCCGCAAAGTACGCGCTGGGATCCTTGCCTTGGTCGACGATGACGCCTGCGAGCGTCAACAATCCCCATACGACGAACAGGCAGACGGCGAATAGCACGTTGGAAAACGTGCGCAGAAAATCGGTGTACCCTGCGGCGATTACCGAGCGTACCGGCGCAAGAGTCGCCATCGACTACGAGATTAGGGCGTTGCGGCTTCGCGCCGCCACGACTTCTGGAGCAGCGCAATGATCCAAATGCTGACTTCGTAGAGAACGTACATCGGCAGGGCAAGAAGCGCCATGGTCAGCGGGTTCCCATCCGGCGCGACAATCCCGCCAAAAACGAAGAACGCGAAAAGCGCGTGCCGCCGGTAGCGGCGTAGAAAGCCGGTGGAAATGAGGCCGACGCGTGCCAGCACGACCATGACCACCGGCGTCTGAAAAATCAGCACGAAAAGCAGCAGCAGAATCAGCACGAAGTTGAGCGTTTGAGAGATTCCAAACGTCGCGGCCGCAATCTTATTGGTCTGGGCCAGAAGCGCGTGCGCGACGCGCGGCAAGACCAGGAAGTGGGCGAAGGCCAAGCCGAGCCCCGCCAGCAGCAACGAAGGAGCGACGTAGGCATACACGAGCCGGCGCGTGCGTGGATGAAATGCGGGAACGACGAACATCCACAGTTGATACAAAATAACGGGCAGGCCGAGCACCACGCCCGCGTAGATCGAAAACTTGAGTTCGAGCATGATGACGTCGGCCGGGCCGAATGCGTTCAAACGAATTCCGGGAAAATATTGATGGCTCATCCACGGAATCGCAAACTGCGAGGGATAGAACAGTAAAATCGCCAGGGCGAACACCGTGCCGAGCGCGATCATTAAACGCTTACGGAGCTCCCGCAGATGCTCCGTAAACGTCATTTCCTTTTGATCCCAGTGCAGGGACGGTTTTCGCGTTACGATGGGATTAGCCGCTCTGCGTTCCCTCATCGGGCGTGGGCGGCGGTACGGGCTGTCCGATACCCGTAGGTTGCGAAACGCTATCCATTGGATCGCGCCGCGCATATTCGGCGCGCACGCGCGCTTCTTCACGCGCGCGCGTAGCCGCTTCGTCGGCCTCCGCTTGCCCGACAAGATATTCTTTTTTCGCTTGTCCGGCGCTACGCGCCAGTTTCGGCAAACGGTCCGCGCCGAAAAGCAAGACGGCGCCCACGACGATGATGCCGATGATTTCGGGACTAGCCCAAGCCAAGATGGGTGCGATGTGCATAGGGTCTCCTTTTTACTCCGTGGTCAGCGCGTCGGCGAGGCCGGCGAGCACGCGGCGCGCGGCAACCGAACCGAGGGGTGCGAG
>JABXNS010000274.1_pt1 | contig 11624 bp, 10 predicted proteins | sample 7301101 | NCBI WGS metagenome assembly JABXNS01 (sample SAMN14449646, study PRJNA615230) | soil metagenome | isolation source: soil from bare, unvegetated metal-rich iron-sulfur acidic spring small-cell... | place: Canada: Paint Pots Mound, Kootenay National Park, BC | collected 2017-05-25
TGACGCTGCATCGCAATGTCTTCTAGCCATCCCCAACTGCGGCGCGCCGTAACGCCATGGGGCTCGTTCTCATGGGGTTATTCCGACGTTGGCGCCGATATCTTCATAGGCCTGGGCCTGGTGCTCGCATATGCGGCCGGCGCTTCGAACTTCGCGTTTCTATTTGCGGGTCTGGTGTATGTCTGCATCGGCTTGGCTTACACCGAGCTGGCCGCAGCTTACCCCGTTGCAGGTGGCGGTCAATATTTCGTGCTTCGCGGCCTGGGCGATCTCTTCGGATTCATCGCCGGCTGGGCCGTCCTCTTGGATTTCACCATCGATATAACGCTCTTCGCCTGGTCGAGCGTTGACTACATGTCACAGCTCTTGCCCGCTTTGCTGGCCTCGATACATCCGTGGTCGCATTTCTTGGTCGTGCTAGGGCTAATCGGTCTGCTGTGCCTGCTCAACGTCGTCGGCGTACGCGAAAGCACGGCATTCCAAGGAACGGTTGCCGCAATCGATGTGATCAGTGAGACCCTGATACTGTGCTTCGGCTTCCTTTTCGCGTTTCAACCGCAGATCCTTATTCACACGATGCACGTTGCGTGGCCGTCGACATTCGGACTGATGCAAGGGACTTCGCTTGCGATCATCTCTTTCGTGGGTCTCGAATCGATCTCGCAGGCGGCACAAGAAACGCAACGCCCCGCTTCGGTCATTCCACGGACCTCGGTCGTCCTTATACTGACGATCTTGATCTATGCCGTTGGCTATTCGAATCTCGCGCTGGGAATGCAGACATGGCATCCGCTGCACGATGCGCACGGACATGCGATCGCATTCTGGCAATTGTTCCCCGGAAACGGCGATAATCAAGGCAAGGGCGTCGCGCTCTTGTCCGCCCAGATTCCGTACTATGGCTTGCTCGCCCAGTTTTACGTTCCGATTCTGGGTGCGATCTTGCTCCTGATCTCGAGTAATTCAGGAGTTTTCGGCGCATCGCGCATAGCGTATTCCATGAGCACGTCGAAGCTGCTGCCCTTAGTCTTTCAAAACATTCACGCGCGCTTCCGTACCCCAGCCATTTCCATTTTGACATTCTGCGGATTGGCGGCGATCGTGCTTGTTTTTGCAGCCCTACCGCAGCTCGATCATGGGGCGCGGGTGGTTTACCAACGGCTCTTTCACGGCGAGGACGGCGTTACGTTTTTGGGCGATCTCTACGCCTTCGGCGCGGCCACAAGTTACTCGTTCGTTTTTGTCGCGCTCGTCGCGCTACGCCTATTCGATCCGATGACCCCGCGCAAGTTCAAGATTCCATTCAATATTCCGATGCACGTGCGTGGGGAGCGCGTTGAGTTTCCGATCGTCGCCGTAATCGGCTTCATCGGCATCTTTTCGATTCTCGTTTTCACGCTCATCACGCACGACATCGGGCGCGTTGCAGGGCCGGGCTGGCTGATCCTCGGCATATTCTTATATTTCTTGTACCGGCGGAACAAGCGGCTGCCGCTGTTACGGTCGCAGCCCCACGACTGGCGCACTGCTCAAACGCACATCTTGAAGAACGCGGGCGAGCTCGAGCTGATGGACGAGTACCACGCTAACCTCAGAGCCGCAGACGAGCGTCGGCGCACTCAGACGCCATGATCGGGCTCCGGGCGGCGTTTTATGTTTTGTTCGTCCTCCTTGGTTCGATCATTCTGATTCGAGTACTCGCGTATGGCGTTCGATACGAAACGCTGACCGGAATCGTGCTTGGCATCTTGTTGATTGCACTCGGGGTATACCGGCTCGTTCAGCTCGCGCGAATGCGAATGTCACAGCACTGATGCTGCACGTTTCCGTGGCCGGCGCGCTCGTCGCCGTGTTCATCGCCGGGATGATGGCGTCGACGTTATGGTGGATGCTTCACCCGCCGACGTCGTTCGTGCAGCGGTTGGCCGCGCAGGCAGAGCATCAACTGGAGCGGCTGGTCGGCAGTGTCATCGTCGTCTTCAACGCCGACATCGAATCCGGCCATATGATGGCGCTCGCCGCCAAGCTCGCGCACGGCGGACGCTCGGATCTGCTCGCGATCTACGTCATTGAGGTTCCGTTCACGCTTCCGCCCGATGCCACGATGCCGGACGAAGAGCGCGCCGCGCTTGACTCGCTGGGGGCAGCGGAGGCTATTGCAATGCACAGCGGCGTCAACATCCGCACCGACATCATTAAGACGCGCAACACAAGCCAGGCCGTGCTCGACCTTGCGAAGCGGGAAAAGGCGAACCTGATCGTGCTGGGTTCGTACCGCGAGGGCAAATACACCGGCGCTCCGCTAGGAAGCGACATCGAAGAAATCGCCGCCAACGCCAAGTGCGACGTTCTCATCGGTGTGGAAGGCAAGCACGGTACGCTGCTCGTGGACGAAAGCCAAGCGGGGGCGGCGGCTTCTCAGGAGAAGGCTTAAACGTGTTTTACAGAATTTCGATTCTTGTCTTGGCCGCAGCCGCCATCATCGCGCCCGCTTCGGCTGCGACGGTTCCCGCGATCACCGCTTTCGAACAAACATTCACGAAGGTGAACGACTATACGGTGACCGTGCACGCGCATGAAGTCTTAGGCAACCAAACCCAAGATCGCGTCTATCGCTATTGGTTCAAGAGGCCGCACCTCGCCAAAACGCAGATCCTGTCGGGACCCGGCGCCGGCGGCGGCGGCGTGTGGACCGGGGGCGACACCGTCAGCGGACACCAAGGCGGCATCCTTTCTTTCATTCACCTCAAGGTCGGGCTGCATGACGGTCGTGCCGTCTCGCTGCGCGGTTACACGATTCCCGACGGCTTGCTGCAAAATCAAGTCGGTAAATACACGGCGATCAAAGGCGCGCTGTCGGAACGCAACGGTCCCCTGATCGGCGGCCAAGAGACGACGCTGGTGGAACTCAAGATCGCCGAGCCGAGCCCCGAGCCCGGCATGACGCGCGCAGCGATCTATTTTTCGAAAGCGACGCACCTCCCGCTCGCGCAGATCCGTTGGGCCGGCGACAAGATCATTTCGCAAGAGACGTGGACCGATCTGCAGACCAACACCGGACTGAAAGACTCCGACTTCTAGCCGACGCGCGACATTATTTTTTCGGAGAAAAATGCAGTATCTGGACGAGGAAACTGACAACGCCGTTATCCTCGCTTGAGATGATGCCGACGGAGACGTTGCTGCCGTTATTCCAGCGGTAGTCGCCCCCGAGATGGCTCGTCCGAGCATTGGGAACCTCAGCGAAATCACTCGGCAGCGCGGCGGAGATCGCGGAGCGGAGATTCTCTTCCAGGCCCGCGGCCGTGCCGGCCATCCAGATGGTATTGCAATTCATCGCCCACTCGGGTTCAAAATCCTTATATTTATCCCATGAGGACCCGTATCGTGACGCCACATCTAATATCTCGCATGGACGAAACATCGGCCCGAATGTTCCGGTAACCGCATAATTACCGCCCAAGGGATCCCTGGTCTTGGCGGGTGCCCGCAGCGTTGCGAAATTGTCGGGTGCCGCCGCCACGGCCGTACGAATGACGCGATCCGATCCTGCGCGCAAATCCGCGAGTTGCGATTGCGAAGGTGAATGGAGCACGTGGACGCTTTTCGTCAGGTTGTGTCCGACTCGCAGAACGACGTTAATCATCCCTGTATAGATCTCGGCCGAGACCCAAAGATTGCCCAGGCCGCGCCATGTCAGCGTGGGGTAACCATACGAAACCGTGCGCTGCAACGAAAAACCGATGAGCAACGGTGCCAATCGCGCCTTAACGTAGCTCTCGGTTCTTGCAATCGGCCATTGGGTCTTTGGGGGGTTCATCAGTGCCCGCGCGAACGCCCGGAGCTCGCCGGCATTGGCCGAATCTTGCGCGTACTTTTCTCCGACCGACCAATTCTCGACGTACGTACCACGCGCATACGAGTCATAAATCTTACAGCCCGAACATAACGCAGCACCCTTCGCGTTTAGCGCGTAGGCATCGTAGTATGCCTCGGATTCGGTCTTCGTTCCACGGATCGAAGCAAAATTGTTGGCAGCACCTGTAAGCATCGCTCGCACAAACGCTACGAGCGGCCCCTTCGCTTGGCCCGCATCCTTCGCGCCCGCGGGAATCGCGCCGCCGAGGCAGAGCGCCAAGGCGGCAGCGCCGGCGATCGTTACAGCTAGTCGCATCAGAGTTTTACTTCGACGCCGAACTCAATGACACTGTTCGGCGGCAAGCCGAGCGAGTCGGTGAGCGGTCGCGCGTTGCGCGCGAGCCAGCGGAACAGGTTCAGCTGCCAGGAGGGCATGCCGTTCGGCGACGGATCGTCGGCGATCTTCGGATTGGCCAAATAGTAGGTCGGGTGCGAGAAATCCACGTCCGGCCGCAGCGCGCGCAGCCTCCGTAAAATATCCTGGATGTTCGGCACGTTCATGAAACCGTACGACGCCTTCACGCGCAGCAACCGCGGCGCCAGCTGTTCGACCTGAACGCGGTTGTCGGGATGCACGAAAGGCCGCGCCGAGTGCATGATCGTCAGCAGCACGATCGTATCGAAGATGATATGGCTGCGGATCCAGCCGTGCTGCAGAACAAAAGGAATGCCGGTCGGTTGCGGGCTAAGAAAGAATGCGGTGCCGCTGACGTAGGTTGGCGCCTTGAGTTCTTTCAAGAAATCATCGACCGGCATCGTCTGCGCTTCCAATTTTTCCATTAGCCGCCGGCGTCCGCGGTTCCACGTTACGAAGACCGTGAAGAGCGCAAGGGCCATTGCAACCGGTACCCAGCCACCGGAGATGAACTTCGAAGCGTTGCCGATGAAGAACGGGACGTCCCAGGAGAGGAACATCAGAATCAGCGGCACCCATTGCCAAGCCGGCCACTTCCACTTTTTGCGGACGAGCTCGGCAAAGCCGATGGTGGTGGTCAGCATCGTTACGGTGACGGCTAATCCGTATGCGCCGCCGAGTTTGTCCGAGGATCGGAACGTTATCACGAGCAGAATGCAGACGATTCCGAGCAGTGCGTTAATCGTCGGCATGTAAATTTGTCCCGCGAAATGCCGCGACGTATGAACGATACGAAACCGCGGAACGTACCCCAGTTGAATCGCCTGTTGCGTCAGCGAAAAGACCCCGGAGATAAGAGCTTGCGACGCAATAATCGTCGCGGCCGTGGCTAACACGACCATCGAAATCAATCCCCAACGCGGAACCAAACCAAAAAACGGCGAGCCGATCGCATGCGGATTATCCAGCACCAGCGCGCCTTGGCCGAAGTAGTTTAAAACGAGCGCGGGAAAAACGACGGTTGCCCAGGCGACCGCGATCGGTTTTCGGCCGAAGTGCGCGAGGTCGGCGTACAGAGCCTCTACGCCCGTAACGCACAAAACCACGGCGCCGAAAATCAAGAAACTCAGCAGCCCGTTACGCAGGAAGAATTCCCAGCTATGCAGCGGATTCAGCGCCTGCAGAACGGACGGATGGTGCACGATCGCGATCGTGCCGAGGATGCCGATTACGAAAAACCATACCAAGACGATCGGACCGAAAAGAAATCCGATCCCGCCGGTGCCGCGCTTCTGAATGAGGAAGAGTCCGATCAGGACCACGACGGAGATCGGCACGATAAACGGATGCGCCGCGCTGGTCCAAACGTTCAATCCTTCAACCGCCGAGATGACCGAAATCGCCGGCGTAATGGCGCCGTCGCCGTAGAGCATGGAGGCGCCGAACAGCACCAGCACGGCAATAGCCGAGAGTCCGATCGGTTTGGCCGCGCGGCGAATCGGAACCAGTTGCGCCAGCAGTGCGAGCGTCCCGCCTTCTCCGTCGAAATCGGCGCGCAGCATGAAGACGACGTACTTTACCGTAACGACGATCACGAGCGCCCAAAAAATCAACGAGCAAATCCCGAGAATGTTTTCGGGCGTAACTTTTGCCGGGTACTCGCCCGCGAAACACAACGAAAAAGCGTAGAGCGGGCTGGTGCCGATGTCGCCGAAAACGACGCCCAGCGCGCCGAGAGCTAAAGCAGAGAGAGGCTCCCTCATCCGACGGGTGCGAGGTTTCTCCGGCGCGTCTTCCTTAGTTTTTACGTCCGTTTCAGGTACCTCTTGCGCAGTTCGTCGAGCACGACGGCCAGCAAGATGACGCCGCCGAGTACCACCCACTGCAAATAGGAATTGATTTGGAGCAGATTCATCGCGTTATCCAAGAAGCCGATCAAAAGCGCACCGAAAAACGTGCCGACAATCGCCCCACGCCCGCCCATGAGGCTCGTACCGCCCACCACGACCGCCGCGATCGCATTGAGCATTTCATTGCCGGTCGCAGTCGGCGGTGAGCCCGACGAAAAGAGCGACATGTATAAGAAACCCACCATGCCGGCGCACATTCCACTGATGACGTATACCGTGGTCTTGATCCGGCCCACGCTGATGCCGGCCAATCGTGCGGCCTCTTCATTACCGCCGATCGCAAAAACGTAGCGTCCAAAGCGCGTTCGCATCAGCAAAACCGAACTGACGATCAAAACGACGATCATCCAAATCACGGGAACCGGAACGATCGTGTGTAAGAACGAGCCGTACCCGGTATTTCTAAAGTCGGTGCTCTGCAGCGGGACCGGCTGGCCGCCGGAGAGGATGTATGAAAGCCCGAGGGCGATCTGCATCATCGCCAGCGTCGTAATGAACGGCGGCAGGTTGAGTTTTACGACCGGAACCGCGTTAACGAAGCCCGCCGCTCCACCCACGGCCAAGCCGACGATCAGCGTTGCCGCGATCAGCGCGAATCCGTGCAAACCCGTGGCGTTTGCGAAAAGCGCCATGACGACGCCGGTCAAAGATATTAGCGATCCAATCGAAAGGTCGATGCCGGCGGTGATGATGACGAACGTCTCGCCGACGCCCATAATGAAATTGTACGTGATCTGCCGCAGCACGCGCACCACGTTGCCCGGCTGCAGGAACGTGCCGTGTGACGCAAAGTTGATGACCAATGCGAGCACGATCAAGAATGCGACGGCGCCGCCGGCTCTCAGCCAATAGGTTCGGGTCTGGGCCTTCATGCCGCGGCCCCGGTTGCAGCCGCGATAACGGCGTCGGGCGTCGCCTGCGCGCGATCGAACTCGCGCACGATGCGCCCCCCGCGTATCACTAAAATGCGATGCGCCATGCCCAGCACTTCGGGAAGCTCGCTGCTGACCATCACGATGCCCGCGCCGCCGTTTGCGAGCTTCACCATCAGATTATAGATTTCGGCTTTGGCACCGACGTCGATGCCACGCGTTGGTTCGTCGAAGAGAAACACTCTGGCGTTACCAAGCAGCCATTTTGCCAGCACGACCTTCTGCTGGTTTCCGCCGGACAGGTTGCGCACCAATTGTTCGGAGCTTGGCGTGCGTATGTCCAATTGCTCGATGTACTCTCGCGCTGTCTGTTCTTCTTTTCGTCGATCGATAAGCTGGTCGCGCTCGACGAATTGCTCCAGATGCGCGAGCGTCACATTCTCACGAACGCTCATTCCCAGCACCAGGCCCTGTGATTTGCGATCCTCCGTGATGAATGCGAAACCGGCCGCGATGCCGTCGTGCGGCGAACGAATGCGGATCGCGCGGCCTTGCACGTCGATCGTTCCCTGCTGGGGAATGTCGGCGCCCGCGATAGCACGCACGATTTCCGTCCGGCCGGCGCCGACGAGTCCCGCCAGTCCGACGATCTCTCCGCGCCGCACTTCAAACGACACGCCGTTCACCGACGGCGAACGCGTCAGATCGCGCACCGCCAGCACGACGGGCGCATCGGACGCGACCGCCGGCAACTCCGGAAAGTGCGACTCCAGCCGTCTGCCGACCATCGCACGGATAATTTCGTTGGCTGGAAAATCTTTGGCCGCCCGTGTTTCGATGACGCGACCGTCGCGCAAAACTGTGACGCGATCGGCGATATCGGGCAGTTCCTCGAGCCGGTGGGAAATGTACACGATGCCGGCTCCGCGCGCTTTGAGCGTGCGGATCACTTCGAAAAGCTTGGTTATCTCTCGATCCGTCAAGGCCGCGGTCGGTTCGTCCATCACGATGATCCGCGCGTTGCGCGAGAGCACTTTGGCAATTTCGATCATCTGTTGCTGGGCGACCGAAAGCAGCGAGGTTTCGACCGTCAGCGGCAGCGTTATGCCAAGTTCGGTAAACGCGGCTTCGGCGCGTTCGCGTGCCGCGCGCTCGTCGAGCAGCAAACCATTGGCGGGTTCGTTCCCCAGCACGATGTTCCCGACGGCATTGAGCGCCGGCACCAAATTGAACTCTTGATAGATCATGCCGACGCCGAGATTTTCGGCGGTACGCGGCGAGCCGATCGCCACCGTTTTGCCGTCGATCGCGATCTCGCCGGTCTCCGCGCGCAGCGCGCCGGCGAGAATTTTCATGAGAGTGGACTTGCCGGCGCCGTTTTCGCCGACCAGCGCGTGCACTTCGCCGGCCTGGAGATCCAGCGAAACGTCTTCGAGCGCGCGCACGCCGGGAAAAGTTTTCCCGATGCCGCGCATTTGGAGAAGCGGACTAGTAGGCTGGGTTATTGCGCGTTGGCCTTCGTGTATGTTCCGACCGGCACGTCGATGCGCGCGGGAACGGATTTACCGGAGAAGTAGTCGTGAATGACGTCGATCGTTTTGGCGCCGATGACATCGGGATGCTGAATCGCATCGCCGACCATTGAGCCGTTCTTGATCGCCGTGCGCGCTTCGGGGGAGGCGTCGTATCCGACAACCGCGATGCCCTTCAGCCCGGCCGCCTGAATCGCCGCGACCGCGCCGAGCGCCGAGTCGTCGTTGATGCCGAAGATGCCCTTGAGATCCTTGTAGCGCTGCAGCACGTCGCCCGTGTCGGCGTTTGCCTTCGTGCGCGTGCCGCCCGAGTCAACGTCCGCCACAACTTTGACGTTGGGGCAATGCTGTTGCAGCGCCATGCGAAAGCCTTTGACGCGATCCTGCACGCTCGTCACCTCGGGTTCGTCGATGATCGCAACCGATCCCGAATTGTGCACGGCGGCGCACATCAGCAAGCCGGCTTGTTGTCCCCCTTGCACGTTGTTGGAGGCGACGTGCGAAACGACGACACCTTGCTTGCCGGCATTGGCAATATCTGCGGTGAAGACCGGGATGTTCGCGCCGTTTGCCTCGACGATCGCGCTGCCGATCGCTTGTGAATCGTAAGGCGTGAGAATTATCGCATCGACTTTGCGTGAAATAAAGTCTTCGACTTGCGATTGCTGGCGAGCGCTATCGCGACTTGCGTCGACAAATGTAACTTTGTACCCGAATTTTGCGGCTTCCGATTTCATTCCGGCTTCCATCTGCTGATAGAACTGCGCTTCGAGATCTTGAATAGAAACGCCAATCGTTTTTGGTCCCGGCGATTTCACGCCGGCGGTCGTTTTCGAGGTTGTCGTCGTGCCGTTGGTCGTCGTCGAGCTCGAATTCGAAGAACAAGCGGAAAGTAGAAGCGCAATCGCGGCGAGGGCCGCCGGGCCGAATTTTTTCAAGATCGGTCTCCTCATCTAAAGAAGCGTTCAGAAGCGTTTGCGCTTGAAAGTTATATCCACAGCGGGGTCAGCCCCCCTGTGAGCGCTGTGGAGAACGAGTGGGTAATGCGAGCGTTTCCCAGTTCCGCCGGCGCAAATCCCACAGAATATAACCTAGGCAACCCGCCGCCAGCACGAGCAGCACCACGCCCCAAGCGGTTTGTCCCAGCGCCAAGCGTCCGATTCCAAAGAGCGCAAAATACACCAAAGCGCAGCCGGCCAGCCAGTCCAGGGCCGAAACCACCAATTGCCTTTCGTCTCTCCCCACGCTCGAAGCAGCCACCGCGCCCCAACCTAACGGATTGGGACGCACGCGGTCATAGAACTTCGAGAGAACTTCCATGGGTTCGGGTCGCGTCGTAAATGTAACGGCGATCCATACCACGGTTGTAACAACGACGGTGATAAGCAGATTGACCGCAACCGCATTTGGATCGTCCGGTGCGACGACGTGAACGAATTGCAACGTTGTCGCCGTTATGCCCGATGCAAGCAACGCCGAGATTTCGGTCCATGCGTTGATACGCCACCAATACCACCGCAAAATCATCACCAGGCCGACGCCGGCGGTAAAGGTGATCAGGTACTTCCAGGCGTCGGTGATCGAATCCATAAACATCGTGGCGATTAATGCAATCACCATCGCGCCAATCGTCGCAACCCGCGAAACCGTCACATAATGTTTTTGAGTTTCGTTCGGCCGCAAGAAGCGCCGGTACAGGTCGTTCGTTATGTAGGACGCGCCGAGATTCAGCTGCGTTCCTATCGTGGACATGTACGCGCTCAAGAATCCCGCCAACATCAAACCACGCAGCGAAACCGGCAGATAGTCAACCATGGTTTTTACATAGTTGAGTTCGAAATCGATTCGATGCGTATCCGGATTGATCACGCCATGCGGATAGAGAATCAGCGATGCCAGCGCCACGAGAATCCATGGCCACGGCCGCAGCGCATAATGCGCGACGTTAAAAAACAGCGTTGCCAGGATCGCGTTCTTTTCATCCTTCGATGAAAAAATACGTTGGGCTATATACCCGCCGCCTCCCGGCTCCGATCCGGGATAAGACGAAGCCCACCACGCGACTGAAACATAAACGAGAAAAGTCAAGAGCGGCATATACGCGGCGCCGCTCGTGGGAAAGAAATCGAGGTGCGAACCGCCGCCGCCGATGTGGTGGTGCAAATCGTAGATCGCGAGCTTGGCCTTGAGCGCGCCGATGCCGCCCACGGCCGCAACCGCGGCAATAGCGAGGGCGACGATCATCGACATCTTGACGATGAATTGCAGCACGTCGGTTACCAGAACGCTCCACAGGCCGCCGATCGAAACATAGAGCGCGGTGAGGACCAGGCAAACGAGAATTGCCTCCCATTTGGGAATGCCGAGGACGACCAGCATGATCTTGGCGATTGCCAGATTCACCCAACCCATGATGATCGTGTTGACGATCAGCCCCTGGTAGACCGCGCGCACGCCGCGCAGCGCCGCGGCGGGCTTGCCGGAATAGCGCAGTTCGATGAACTCCACGTCGGTGAGCACGCCCGAACGCCGCCAGAGCGCCGCGAAGAAAAATACGGTCAGAATGCCCGAGCCGGCCATGCTCCACCACAGCCAATTGCCGGCGATGCCGTTGTCGGCGACGAGCTTGGTGACGACCAGCGGTGTATCGGCGGCAAACGTCGTGGCCACCATTGACGTGCCCGCCAGCCACCACGGGACGCTGCGCCCCGACAAGAAGAACTCGCTGAGGCTCTTGCTGCCGCGCCGCGCGTAGTAGAGACCGATGCCGAGATTGATGGCAAAGAACAGGCCGATGGTGAGGAAGTCGCCCGGGCTCAGTTTCATCGCGCGGTCTCCCGTTTAGGCTGCACCTTGAGTTTCCGCGCTGTTCGCACCTTGCGGGAAGCGCGCCTGCGCGACAATAGAGCGCCGGAGGTACCCCTTGCTTTCACTTGCCTTTTCGGCCGCGATGCTCGGCATCGAAGGCGATGTCGTGCGCGTCGAGGCCGACAGTTCCCCGGGCTCGCCGGTCTTTGCGATCATCGGGTTACCGGAC
>JABXNS010000275.1_pt1 | contig 11614 bp, 11 predicted proteins | sample 7301101 | NCBI WGS metagenome assembly JABXNS01 (sample SAMN14449646, study PRJNA615230) | soil metagenome | isolation source: soil from bare, unvegetated metal-rich iron-sulfur acidic spring small-cell... | place: Canada: Paint Pots Mound, Kootenay National Park, BC | collected 2017-05-25
CCGCAGACGGTAAATGCCGGGGGGGTGCACGGCGCACGCTAAGTACACGACTAAAAGCGCCGGCGGGACGCGTGGACGGCGATTGCGAACCGGCGCGCTCGGAGACGGCGTAACCACACCGACTGCGGAACTGGGCGGTTTGTAAAAGATCGCGGCGAGGGCGATTGCGGCGGCAAGACCGGCGATGGCGTAGCGCTTCACGCGGAACCTTCACGCGCGCGTATTTGCGCGAAAGAGGGTTCGCCGCGCCATGCCCCGATGTTCATCGGACTATGACCGACCCCGGTATCGCGCCGGCAAACTACGATTTCCGCGCGATCGAGCAAAAATGGCAGCAACGTTGGGAACGGGACGGGCGGTATCGCGCGCGCGAAGACGACACGCGCCCCAAGTACTACGTCCTGGGAATGCTGCCATATCCGTCCGGCGATCTGCTCGTCGGGCACGCCAAAAATTATACGCTGGGCGACTCCATAGCGCGCCGGATTCGCATGCAAGGCTACGACGTTTTACATCCGATGGGCTGGGATGCATTTGGATTGCCGGCGGAAAACGCCGCGATTGCGCGCGGCATCCACCCCGCCGAGTGGACCAAGGCGAACATCGCAAACATGCAGCGGCAGATTCGGCTAATGGGAACGGGTTACGACTGGACGCGCGAAATTGCCACGTGCGATCCGGAATTTTACCGTTGGAACCAGTGGATTTTTCTCCGTCTCTACGAACAGGGGCTGGCCTACAAAAGGGAAGCTCCCGTAAACTGGTGCCCCAACGATCAGACGGTGCTCGCAAACGAACAGGCCGAGGGCGGCGTCTGCTGGCGGTGCGGAGCGCGCGTCGAACGCCGAAACCTCTCGCAATGGTTCTTGCGGATCACGGCTTATGCGGATCGCTTGCTCGACGACCTCCAGAAGCTGGAGCATTGGCCGGAGCGCATCCGCACCATGCAACGCAACTGGATCGGACGCAGCGAAGGCGTTACGCTCACCTTCGGCGTGGAGAATTGTGAAGCCAAAATCGCCGTCTTTACGACACGCGCGGACACCATCTTCGGGGCCACCTACGTTGCCATCGCCGCGGAGCATCCGCTGCTGGAACAGATCATGCAGGTCGCTCCCAAACGTCGCAAAGATATTGCCGCGTTCGTCGAGAGTTTAAAATCCAAATCGGAACTCGAACGTACGAGCTTGATGGAAAAGCAGGGCGTTTTTACCGGCGCCTATGCCATCAACCCGCTTTCGCACGAACGCATCCCCATTTACGCGACCAATTACGTGCTCGCCGAGTATGGTACGGGCGCGGTCATGGGCGTGCCCGCCCACGACCAACGAGATTTTGAATTCGCACGCAAGCATAAGGTTCCGATCCCGCAGGTCATCGTTCCGCAACGCGGCGAGGTGCAAGTCCCCTTCCACGAAGCCTACGTCGGGGAAGGCTGGCTGATCGCCAGCGACGATTTCAGCGGGATGCGCAGCGAGCGTGCGCGCGAGGCGATTGCGGCACGTCTGGAATCGCTCGGCGCCGGGCAAAAGATCGTGCAATTCCGGCTCCGCGACTGGTTGATTTCGCGCCAGCGCTACTGGGGCACGCCGATTCCCATCGTGTATTGCGAGCGCGACGGCGAGGTCGCCGTCCCCGACGATCGCTTACCCATCCTGCTGCCCCAGGACGTGCGCATTACGGGCGAAGGATCTCCCCTTGCACGCCAGGCCGCGTTCGTCGAAACGACTTGCCCGAAATGCGGTGGCCCCGCCCGCCGCGAGACCGACACGATGGACACCTTTTTCGAATCGTCGTGGTATTATCTGCGCTATTGCGACCCGCAAAACGCGACTCGCCCGTTCGATCCGGCGCGCGCCTCGCATTGGATGCCGGTGGATCAATACATCGGCGGCGCCGAACATGCCGTGCTGCATTTGCTGTACTCGCGCTTCTTCTTTAAGTTCATGCACGACCAAGGTTGGGTCGGCGGCTCGGACGAGCCGTTTACGCGCTTGTTCAATCAGGGCATGGTCCTCATGAACAACGAGCGCATGAGCAAAAGCCGCGGAAACATCGTCGGAATCGATGAGACAGTGGAGCGGTACGGCGTGGACGCCATGCGCCTGTTTCTGCTGTACGCAACTCCGCCGGAAGAAACCATGGAATGGAACGACGAGGGCATCAATGGGCGCGTGCGATTTATCAACCGCGCGTGGCGGGCGTGCGAGCCGTTTTTGGAACGCGCCCGGAGCGTTTCGCTTGACCGGTTGCCCGAAACGGCTATTCCGGAAGAACGCGCCCTCCTGCGCGCCGTCCACGTTGCGGCAAAATCCGCGCTGGATGAAACAATTTCGTTGCGCATGCATTTCAATGCCACCATTGCAAAACTCGACGAATACGTTAACGCGCTAACGCAGTCGAGTCAGGCCGGGCTGGACGGCGGCGCGATTCTTTACGCCGTCCATGCTTTGCCGGTCGTGATCGCGCCCTTCGCGCCGCATCTCGCCGAAGAGCTGTGGGAGCGGATGGGGTATAGCGATTCCGTCCACCTCGCGCCCTATCTTCGCGTCGACGAGCGGGCCTTAGCTGTAGCGCAGATCACGCTGGTGGTGCAGGTCAACGGCAAGGTGCGGGCGCGCGTGCAAGCGCAGCCGGGAATGGATGAGGAGCAAGCCTTTGCGCTGGCCATGGCGGAGAGCGGCGTGCGCACCCACGTTGGCGACAGCGAAATCCGTAAGAAAATCTACGTCAGGGACAAACTGCTCAATCTCGTGGTTTAAATCGCTCCCAGCGCCAACTGCCCCTTAAAATACTCGACCGTCTCGCGCATGCCGTCCAGCAACGGCGTGCTCGCCGCCCAGCCAAGCTCCCGGCGCGCCAGCGACGCGTCGATCTGCGCGTCGCGGCAGTCTCCCGGACGTTTGGGCGCGTGCTCCACCGGCGCAGTAAAGCCCGTAATGCGGCACAACGCCGCATAGATCTCGTTGACGCTGGTCTTCTTGCCGGTCCCGATCGCAAAGCACGAACCGGAGCCGCGCTCGAGCGCTTGCACGTTCAGTGCGGCGATATCTTTCACATATACGTAATCGCGCGTCTGCTCGCCGTCCCAGTCGATGCGAATGCCCTGCCGTTGCAAAAATTTCCCGATGAAAATGGAGATCACGCCGGCTTCCCCGTTTGGGTCTTGCCTGGGACCGTACACGTTGCCGTATCTCAGCGCCGTAAAATCCAAGCCGTGCTCGTTCTTGAAAAAGCGCAGATAATGCTCGCCCACCATTTTTGAAATGCCGTAAGGCGACTCGGGGCGCTGCGGCGTTTGCTCGTCCATCGGCAACCGCTCGGGCGTCCCATAGGTCGCGCCGCTGGAAGCAAAGGTTACTTTACGTACGCCCGCCTTCACGCAGTTGTCCAAGATGTTGATCAGGCCAACAACGTTGACCTGGGCATCGAATTGCGGATCGCGGGAGCCAATGGCCACGCTGTGCTGCGCCGCGTGATGGCAGACGATCTCCGGGCCGAAATCCTGAAAGATCCGCGTGATGTTTTGCTCGCGAATGTCCATATGGACGAAGGATGCGCGCTCCGGAACGTGCTGGCGGCGGCCGCCCCCGTGCTCCCACAACGAGTCGATGATCAGCACGTCGTGCCCGGCTGCGATAAATGCATCGGCGATATGCGAGCCGATAAAACCGGCTCCGCCGGTGACGATAATGCGCACGTAGCACCTTTCGACTTGATAGCGGCCGCGCGGGTCGCAGTTACGCGGGATGCATCGCACGCCGCTGGTCGGAATCGCAGCGGCGCTCGTTTTGGGAACGATGGCCGCCCTGCCGTTGGCCGCCGAGCAACGGGTTCTCGTCGTGTTTGGTTTGACAACGCTCTGCGCCTGGCTCTGGGTCGACCGCGGAGCGAGTCACGCGTTTCGGGGAGCGCTCGTTCTGGCCCTGGTCTGCGGTTATGGCTCCAGCGCGTACCGCGCGGCGAGCGCGAGCGCCGTTGTGGAGACGCGAACGCAACGTTTTTCGGGCTCCGTGTTAACCTGCGCAACCACGGCAAGCGCAACCACAAACTGCACGATCGAACTCGACGATGGCCGGCGCGTCCTGGCATTCCTGCGCGAGCGTCCGGCGGTTGGAGATCGTCTGCTCGTACGTGCGCGTTTGGAACCATTCGACGTGCCACGCAACCCGGGCGAACCGGACGAACGGGTTTTGCAAGCCGAACGGGGGCTCAGCGGAACGCTTGCCTCGGCAACCGTCATCCGGCATCTCGAAAAGTCGCATTTCCGTTTTTCAGTTTTCCTTGCCGAACTGCGGGCGCGGGCGGGCGAGCGGCTACGCGCTTCGCTTGAGGAGCCCTACGCCTCCATCGTTGCGGGCGAATTGTGGGGCGAGCGCAGCGCCATTCCACCCGACCTGCGTGCGGAATTCCAGGATACGGGAACCGTGCACATTTTGGTGACGGCGGGCTTGCATCTGGGAGTCGTCGCTCTGCTCGCGATCGGTGTGCTGCAGTCCTTGCGTGTAGCGCGCGTCCCAAGCTGCGCGATCGCGTGCGCTCTGGTATGGGCGTATGCGCTCTTTAGCGACGCCCATCTGCCGGCCGTACGCGCCGCATCCATGGCGACCTTCGCCCTGGGCGCGCGAGCATTCGGTGCAAAGGCCGTGTCCTGGAATGCGCTGGCGTTCGCCGCCATCATCGCCGTACTGGAACGCCCGCAAAGTGTCCTGACGCCGTCCTTTGCCATGTCGTTTTCGTGCGTCGCGGCCATCCTGCTCGTCGTCCCACTTATCGCAGAACCCCTGGAGCGATTGACCGTTCTTCCAGCGGTCGCGCGCGAATCGTTCGCGCTTACCGTAGCCACGCAGGTCGGCGTGTGGCCGTTGACGGCGGCGACCTTTCTGCTCTTTGCACCGTACGCCGTCTTTGCAAACGCGCTCGTCGTGCCCGCTGTCGGTGTAACGATGTTACTCGGAATGCTCCAAATCGCCGCGTCGCCGCTCTTGCCGCTCGCCGTCGCGTTGGGGAATTTGAACGCGTGGATCCTGAGCTGGATGGTCGGCATCGTCGGCTTGGCTTCCCAACTGCCCCACGCGCACGTCGTGGTAACGCCGCCCTCGGCCCTGGCCATCACGTGTTACGACGTGGCGATTTTTTTTGCCGTTTGGCTTATTCGGCGGCAGGCCCATACCGCGGCGGCCGTGGTGCTCGCCGTTTGCGCGGGAGTCGGCTTCTTCAGCGCTCGCGCACCCGCCGGAACGCTTCGGGTGACCGTCCTGGATGTCGGACAGGCCGATGCGATCCTCATCCAGACCCCGCAAGAACGTGCCGTGTTGGTCGATGCCGGAGGACGACTCGAACGCGGAGCGCAAACCGCCGCCGATTCGACCGCCGAGCACGTTGGCGAAAGCGTCGTGGTTCCGTTTCTGATTCGTGCCGGCATCCATCATTTGGACGCGGTGCTCCTCTCCCATCCGCATGGCGACCATGCGGGTGGCATCGCGCCGACGTTGCGAATCTTAGGAGCGGCGGCGTTTGGCGACACGGGGCAGCGGTATGGCGGCTTCGCGTATCAAGACGCGCTTAGCGTCGCGCGTGCGAGCGCAACGCGCATGGTCCATCCGCGCGCCGGCACCATCTGGCGAACGGACGACGGGGTTACCCTGAGCTTTTATTGGCCGCAAGAACGCTTTATCACCGGATCGCGTAACGACATCAACAACAATTCGTTCGTGTTCATGCTGCAGTACAAATCGTTTCGCATGCTCTTCACCGGAGACGCCGGCTCCGAAGCCGAGCAACGCATTCTGAGCGAAGGTGTCGACCTGCATGCAGATGTTTTAAAGGTCGGACATCACGGTTCTGCTTATAGCAGCACGCCGGGTTTTATCGACGCGGTGCATCCGAAATACGCCGTGATATCGGTGGGGCGTCACAATCTGTTCGGACACCCCGCTCCGTCCACCGTTACGACACTGCAGGAGGCCGGCGCTACCGTTTATCGCACGGACGACAACGGTGCGATCACGGTGACATCGAGCGGTGAAGGCGAAGGGATCGCCGTAATGCTATATGGAGCGCCGGTTTCTGTTCAGTATGGAGAACCGCATGATCGTTGAAGTCCGCACCTACCAAACGAAGCCAGGTTTTCGCGACAAATTCATCGAGTTTTTCGAGAAGCGGTCCGTTCCCGCCCAGCAAGCGCACGGAATGGGGATCGTTGGGCCGCTCCTCGATCTCGAGAATCCCGATGTCTTTGTATGGCTTCGCACGTTCCCCTCACCTGAGGAGCGGGAGCGGATGCGTAATGCGTTTTACGATAGCGACGAATGGAAGAACGATCTGGAGCCCACCGCTATGCCCATGCTGCAAAGCTACAGCATCGCCGTAACCGAGACATCGCCGGCGTTTGTGGCAAACGCGCTCACCTAGGAAAGAGCGCATTTATTTCCGCGTGCGACATGCGCTGCGCGGTAAAGTCGAACGTGCCGGTGTCGCGAACGTGCCCTGCCATTTTCCGAAGCGGTGTCAGGATGTAGGCCATAGCGCTTGCGCCCATACTGACGCGCGCCACACCGAGCTGTCCTAAGCGCTCGACGCTCGGCGTAGCCGGTCCCGCCAGCACGTTGACCGGTCCGTGAATGGCGTCGCAGAGTGCAGCAATCGTGCGTTCGCCGTTGACCATCGGAACGAAATCGCAGCCGGCGCCGGCATCGAGATAGGCATTGGCGCGCCGCACCGCTTCATCGAATCGCGACGCATCGCTATCGCCCACTCCGCGCAGAAAAACATCCGTGCGCGCATTGATCACCAGCGGAACGCCGGACTCTTCTCCGGCCTTGCGAATTGCAGCAATGCGCTCGGCTTGTGCGTCGAGAGGCAGCAGTGCATTGCTTCGATTATCCCAATCTTCGAAATTCAGGCCCACCGCGCCCGCTTCGATCGCGCCGCGTGCGGTCGCGATCGCGTCCTCGACGCTGGGGCCGTACCCCGCCTCAAGATCGGCGGTAACGGGAATGGTGACGGCTCGGGCAACCCGCGACACACCCTGCAGCGCGCGTTCGCGTGACATGCGCTCGCCGTCGGCAAAGCCTTCGAGCCAAGAGATCCCGGCGCTCGTTGTTGCGACGGCCGGAAAACCCGCCGATTCGATGATGCGCGCGCTGACCGCGTCCCACACATTAACGAAAACGACTGGATTGCCGGGACGATGGAGCGCCTGCAGGGCGACGGCCTTTTCACGCTGTGTCATTCGGTTGTTTGTGCTTCAAAAGAATGGGGTCGACCCACAAACTCCGCGACCATCCATGCCGAGCCGGCGACGGCGAGCGTCTCCACCCCTTCAGCCCAGTTCTGAAAACTTCGCGAATTCATAAAAAGCGCGGGCATCCAGACCAGCAGTCCAAAGCCCACGAGCATTGCCGTCGTCAGTCGAGACGCGAGCCGCGCCATGAACCCCGTGAGCAGAGCGCCGCCTCCAAGAGCAAACGCCACGGTCGTCAGGATCGCCCAGAACATTTGGCCGGGCGGAATCCATTTCGGAACGAGACTGGCGGTCGCGGACAGATAGAAAAGCTGTTCGAGCGCGAACGAGATCACACAAGTGCTGAACGCGTAATACCCGATCTGAGCGAATCGTGCCGTTCCAGCCGGCGCGACCGGACCGGGACTCGCGTAGAGGATCAGGGCTCCCGAAGCAAGGGACAATTGTTCGAAAAAGTTGCCGAAGCCGTTGTAGACCAGCGGATGCGCGACGATGAGCGGAATGCCCAGCAACGCAAAGGCGAAGTAGAGCGCGCCGATCGAAACGGCACCCGCTCGGGCCGCTCCCGGCAAGAGAACCGCCATGCCTCCAAGGATTTCGAGTGCGCCGATGATGTTCGTGAGGACAACGCGGTCATGAACGTCAAGCGCCTTGATCTGCTGGAAATTGTTGAGGTCGTGCCACACCAAGGCGCAGATTCCGAAGCCAATCGCCGCCAAGCCGTAAATATATCGTCCCACCCAGTCCTTCATCGCCGTTCCGTCGCTGGAATCTGCTACGCTTTGGGAGCGCTGTGCGCTTTTTGCGTCAGCACCTCCGGAAGCGCTTCGGAAGAACCCGCCTTACGGACGGTTCCGAGGATCACGAACCCGGCGCTGATGAGCACGAGATTTTTGAGAATGAACTCCCCGTCGGTGGACAGCACGAATGGATTGCCGTTGGTAAAAGCGAGCTCCGGCCGGACGATCATTGTGAAAAACGTTCCAACCATTTGCCCTAAGAACAGCAGCAGGATCAAGCGCATCGCCCATCCAGTCAACAAACCGATTCCGACAACGACCTCGACGACCCCCAGCCCCACAACCGCCGCGTGCGGCGGCAAGAAATAGAGGGTCTTCGCGACCAAATCGGCCACCGGACTGAGGCCGGCGATTTTCAAGACGCCAAACCAGACAAAGACGATGCCTAAGGAGACGCGCAGTATGGCGATGCTATACTGGCGCACGAAGCCAATTACGGCATGATCAAAACGGCGCAGCCACTCCGGAACGCGCATCAAACGACGTGCGTGGGAAATCGCAAGGCCGACCGCGCCCGCGCTTTTTGCGCTTCGATATCGCGGTTTTTCGGCGGAGCGTTTGCGACGAGGGCATGCAACAGTTCGTGCGCTGCTTCAGTCACGCGCTCGACCGCGGAATCGAAGGCGGCCTCGTTGGCTTTCGACGGATGGGTGAACCCGCTGAGCTTTCGCACGAATTGGAGCGCGGAGGCGCGGATTTCTTCGTGCGTCGCAGGCGGCGCAAAGTTATGCAGGGTCTTGATATTTCGGCACATGCGAACGACTCCGTTAGATTCGGCGCGCGGGCCGGACTTGCCGTTGAAACAGCGGCGCGAACACGGTAGGGATCGCGACGATGACCCAGAGCACGGTTACGACCAGCGCCAGCGGCAGCCCCGCCGAAAATATCGTCAAATGGAGCCTGCCGCGAATCTCCGGGCAAACCGCCCGGGTTGTACAGCCCGAGAAGTGAGGTAACCACATGCTGACGCTGGCTTTAGGATTTCTGCTCGCGCGCCTGATCTTCGGTCTCGGCCTCGCGGTTCACGGTTCGCAAAAGCTCTTCGGCTGGTTCGGCGGCGGCGGACCGCAGGGTACGGGAGCCGGCTTTGCGAGCATGGGGTTCCGGCCTGGAATCCTGTTTGCGGTCATGGCGGGCATGGGCGAATTCGTCGGCGGACTGCTGGTCGCAGCCGGCCTGCTGGGAGCCGTCGGCCCCGCGCTAATGATTACGGTGATGCTCGTGGCCATCTTGGTGGTCCATCTTCCCAACGGATTTCTGGCCGCAAAAAACGGCTGGGAACTGCCCTCGCTCTACATCGCCGGGGCGCTCACGTTCGCATTCGCCGGTTTCGGCGCATACTCGCTTGATGCGGCCTTTGGTTTGACGCTCTTCAGCACGGAGCAGAGCGCGTGGCTGCTGATCGGCATCGCGATCCTTTTGGCGATCCTCAACGTGTTGGCAAGACGAAAGGCGCCCAGCCCGGCCGCCTAAGGCCGCGCGCTAAAACAAGCTCCACAGATATTGATTGTAGACCTCGTGATGATATTGCACTTCTTGCGGTTTCACCGACGTTCCGAGCAACCGGGGACAGCGATCCGCGCTGGCTTGTTTGAGCTCGGCATACCGCGCTTTCACGTCGTCGCCGAGTAATTTGGACGTCCAGCCCGACTGCCGAAAATCATCGAGCGCGGCGTAAATGTTGTCGGGCAGATAGCGGTCGGCTTGGCGCAAATTTTTCACTTTACTGATGCTGCCCTCAAGGCCCGTCTTGAATACCGATAGCATCACCATGTAAGGATTTGAATCCGGACTGACGGAGCGCACTTCCACGCGAGAACTGCGCTCGTTGCCGATCGGAATGCGAATCATCGAGCCACGGTCCACGGCCGAGGCCTTGATTTGATTGGGCGCTTCAAAGTGCGGGTCGAGCCGGCGGTACGCATTCACGCTCGCATTGAGCATCAAGCAGATGTCGCGGCCATGGGTGAGAATGCGATCGATAAATTGCCAGGCAAACGGACTGAGTTTTTCGGGACCGCGCGCGTCCCAAAAAAGGTTTTTCCCGTTCTTGCTGATCGAGACGTTCGTGTGCATTCCGCTGCCGTTGACGCCCTGCACCGGTTTCGGTAAAAAGCTTACCGTCATCCCGAGCCGTGTCGCAACCTGACGGCAAATCAATTTGTACAGCTGAATTTGATCGGCGGCGGCCACAACTTCACCGTAGCTGTAGTTGATCTCGAACTGGGACGGAGCGACTTCCGGATGATCTTTTTCATTCTCAAACCCCATCGCGCGCTGCACTTCGGCCACCGTGTCGATGAACGTCCGCAGCGGATCGCCGGGGAGCGAATGGTAGTAGCCGCCGGTGTTCACGTATTCGAATTTGCCGGTTTCGTGATAGCGGCGCTCGGCGTCGAGCCCCTGGAACAGAAATCCCTCGATCTCGTTGGCGGCATTTAGCGTGTAGCCGTCTTTTTTGTACGCGTCGGTCGAAAGTTTTTTCAGTATGCCGCGGATGTCGCCCGCGAAGGGCGAGCCGTCACGGTCGATGACGTTGGCGAAAACCAGAACTTTACCGGCGCCGAAAATGTCGGATGGGGCCCAATAAAATGCACTCCAGTCCAAAATGAGGCGCAAGTCGCTTTCGCGCTGCGGCGTAAAGCCGCGAATGGACGATCCGTCGAACGTGAGATTGTCGCTGTTTTTGAGCAAAAACTTTTTGTCGTAGTCCAGCATGTGAAGGCGGCCTTCGAGATCGCTAAAGAGGACGGTGACGGCTTTGATCCGCTTCTCATCGGACAAATATTTCAGGCGCTCGTCCTGCATCTGGTTGGCGGTAGCGCGGTCCTTGCGCTGCTGCTTGGCGCGTAAGTTCAGCTCCTCGAGCTCCGCGTAAGAAAGCGTGAGGAAGTCACGCAGGTCGTTGGGCTTTTCGGCCTGGTCGCTACGCATCATCGTTCGGCACTCCGTAAGGGCGGCGGGCTATGCTGGACGCTTACACAAGGTCGCGGCGGCGCCTTTGTGCATTTGGTAAAACGAGCGGTACGGAGCCGCTATCGAGCGCATCGTGACGGCCTCTTCGGACCGCGCCCGTACCGTTGAGGGTGCAGTACGTTTGAACCCGAATATGATTTCCAATGTTCAAGTCGCTCCTGGTCGCGTCGTTGCTCTTGTGTTTGCCGCTATTCGCGCAAGCAGCCACGCCAACGCGCTCGTTTGAGTCCGGATCCGTACACGTCGATCAATACGGCCAAGGCAATCCTGCGCTGCTTCTCATTCCCGGCCTGACCGATTCGGGCGCCGTTTGGGACACGACCGTTGCGCGCTACGCCTCGACCCACACGATCTACGTGGTGACCTTGCCGGGGTTCGGCGGCCGGGCAGCGGTGGCTGCGCCAATGTTGGACACCGTTGACGCGGACATCACAGCGCTGTTGCGCAAGGCGGACCGGCCCGTCGTTATCGGTCACAGTATGGGCGGTTTTCTGGCAATCCGCTTTGCGGAAGAACAGAGCGGCATCATGCGCGGCGCGATCGCCGTCGACGGTTTGCCGGTCTTTTCCGGAATGGATGCGCTGTCGCCACA
>JABXNS010000276.1_pt1 | contig 11583 bp, 10 predicted proteins | sample 7301101 | NCBI WGS metagenome assembly JABXNS01 (sample SAMN14449646, study PRJNA615230) | soil metagenome | isolation source: soil from bare, unvegetated metal-rich iron-sulfur acidic spring small-cell... | place: Canada: Paint Pots Mound, Kootenay National Park, BC | collected 2017-05-25
AAAGAATACAGCGCGGAGAAGGAAGAGATATTTCCTACGCGTCCGCATATGCGTTTGATCGTCGACATGATCCGTTTTTGCCGCGACGAGATGCCGCGCTGGAATACGATCTCCATCAGCGGCTACCACATTCGTGAAGCTGGTTCGACGGCCGCGCAAGAGCTGGCATTCACGCTGGCCGACGGGTTTGCCTACGTCGAAGCCTGCGTTGCCGGCGGCATGGACGTCGACTCGTTTGCCCCGCGCCTTTCGTTTTTCTTCAACTCGCATATCGACTTCTTTGAAGAGATCTGCAAGTTCCGCGCCGCGCGCCGCATTTGGGCGCGCCATATGCGCGACCGGTATGGTGCAAAGGATCCTCGTTCGCTGCAGATGCGCTTTCACACGCAGACCGCCGGCTGCAGCGCTACCGCGCAGCAGCCCGAAAACAATATCGTCCGCGTGGCCTATGAAGCGTTGGCGGCCGTACTCGGCGGTACGCAGTCGCTGCATACCAATTCGATGGACGAAGTGCTGGCTCTGCCATCGGAAAAGGCGGCTGAGATCGCGTTGCGTACGCAGCAGGTTCTCGCCTACGAAACCAACGTGACGAATGTGGTCGACCCGCTCGGCGGTTCGTACTTCATCGAAGCGCTCACCAACGAACTCGAGCGACAGGCGGAAGACTACTTCAAACGCATCGAGGAATACGGCGGCGTGATTGAAGCGATCGAGGCCGGCTTCTTCCAACGCGAGATCGCCGACGCCAGTTACCGCTATCAGCGGTCGCTCGAAACGAAAGATCGCATCCTTGTCGGCGTGAATGCGTTCGAGAAGCAGGATGAACGGCAAGACATAGAATTGCTGCGCATAGGTGTTGAGATGGAGCGCGAACAGGCGCATTCGGTCGCAGACGTGCGACGCAATCGCGATCAGGCGGCAGCGCAATCCGCGCTGGAACGGCTGAAGAAAGCCTGCGCCGATCCGAACGACAACGTTATGCCGCATTTGATCCACTGCGTGAAAGCGTATCTCACCGAAGGTGAGATCGTCGAAGCCATGGCCGGCGTCTACGGACGCTACACCGAGAAGGTTGCATTTTAATGGCCGCACTCACGCAAGAACAGCGCGACGCCGAAACCGCGACCCTGAAACAAGTCATGGCGAAACTCGAAGAGGCACTTCGGCTCAGCCTGGAGCTCGAGCGCGAGGAGACCGCGCCGCATGGCTAGACCGCTGCGCATCGTCATCGCGAAAGCCGGACTCGACGGCCACGATCGCGGCGCGAAAGTGATCGCGCGCGCGTTGCGCGACGCCGGCATGGAAGTCATTTACACGGGCCTCTTCCAAGCGCCCGAGCAGATCGTGCAGACGGCGATCCAAGAAGATGCCGACGGCATCGGGCTCTCGATCCTCAGCGGCGCGCACATGACGCTCTTTCCGCTGATCGTCGAACAGCTCAAAACTCAGGGCGCGCAAGACATCGTCTTTTTCGGCGGCGGCACCATTCCGCCCGAGGACGCCGAAGAGCTCAAACGCCTCGGCGTGCGCGAAATATTTACTCCCGGTGCGCCGCTCGCCGACATCATCGCGTTTGTGGAGCGCGAGTGCGGCGGTCGCCGCGAGTTGGTGGGCTGACCCTTCTGCGCAGAGATCTGGCCTGGACCCTTCGTTGCAGGACCGCTCGGCGCCACGTCCATGTGGCGCCATCGCTTAGAACGCCCGCATTTTCGAGAAAACAAAGTTTTGAAACGGCCATCCATGGCCGGCTCGAAAATGCGGAACATCCTGCCCCGAAGGGTCCAGGCGAAACCTCTGCGCAAAGAATCAGAGAAGTGAAGACCGTTGCTCGTTAGAACCCGTATCGCGCCGTCGCCGACCGGCGATCCGCACGTCGGCACCGCGTATGTCGCGCTGATCAATTACTGCTTCGCCAAAAAAACCGGCGGCACGTTCGTCTTGCGCATCGAGGATACGGATCGCGCGCGCAGCACGCCCGAATCGGAAGCGGCCATTCTCGATTCACTTCATTGGCTCGGCTTGAGCTGGGACGAAGGGCCTGATGTCGGGGGTCCGCACGGGCCGTACCGTCAGAGCGAGCGTTCGGAGATTTATCGCGAGTACGTGCGTAAGCTCTTGGACGCCGGGAATGCTTTCAAGTGTTTCTGTACGCCGCAGCGCTTGGAAGAGATGCGCGCGGCGCAACGCTCGGCAAAACTTCCATCACGGTACGATGGCTTGTGCACGGGCTTGAGTGCCGATGAGATCGCGAAGAATGAGGCGCAAGGCTTGCCCTACGTCGTGCGGCTCAAAGTACCGGCGCAAGGCGTCTGCCTCGTCCACGATATGAAACGCGGAGCGATCGAGATCGAGTGGAGCAGCGTCGACATGCAAGTGCTGATGAAATCCGACGGCATGCCGACCTACCATCTCGCCAACGTGGTCGACGACCATCTGATGGCGATCACGCACGTTTTTCGCGGCGAAGAGTGGCTTTCGTCGGCGCCCAAACATTTGCTGCTGTACAAGTATTTCGGCTGGGAGCCTCCGCAGCTGCTGCATCTGCCGCTGCTGCGCAATCCCGACAAGAGCAAACTCAGCAAACGAAAGAACCCCACCGGCATCCTATTTTACGAGGCGATGGGCTATCTGCCGGAGGCACTGCTGAACTTTTTGGGTTTGCTCTGCGTCCTGCCGCCTGCCGGCGAAGAGATCATGGATTTGCCGTTGATGACGGAGAGGTTCGCGGTCGAGCACGTGTCGTTGGGCGGCCCGGTCTTCGACATTTCGAAACTCGATTGGCTCAACGGACGCTACCTTCGCGAGCGCAACGATCTCGACACGTTTATTGCCAAAGCTCGCGATTGGGGGTTCGGCGCGGCGCGGTTGCGGCGCATCGCGGCGCTGGCACAGCCGCGCATCGAGCGCTTGAGCGACCTAGGGCCGTTGCTGGCGTTTTTCTTTTCCGGCCGGCTCGATGTGACCACGGAACAGCTTAGGAGCAGCAAATTGGACGACGTCTCGCTGCGCAAAGCATTGCAACTGGCGACGTGGGGATTCGATGCATTGGGACGTTGGCAAACCGCGGATATCGAGGCCGTTCTAAAAAACGTTGCCGAGACTTTGGGCGTCAAGCTGCGCGACCTTACTCGCCCGTTTTATGTCGCCATCACGGGAAGCGCCACGTCGGTGCCGCTCTACGACGCGATCGAAATTCTGGGCCGCGACATCGTGCGCGAACGCCTGCGGCACGCGCTTGAAGTGCTGGGCGGCGTGACGTTCGCCGAACTCAAGGAGTGGCAGAAGTGAGCGTTCGCGCGATCGTACTGGCGGCCGGCAAAGGCACGCGCATGAAAAGTTCGACTGCAAAAGTGCTGCACGAGCTCTGCGGACGCCCGATGCTGTGGTACGTGCTGCACGCGCTGCGCGCGGCAGGCGTCGAGGACGTTCTGGTTGTTACCAACCCGGAACTGCAGGAACGTATCGGTGAATTCGGCGTCGCCGGCATCGTGCAGGAGGAGCAGCTCGGAACCGGTCACGCGGTGCGGATCGCACTCGGGGCGATGCCGCCAAACGGTTCGGGCCGGGTGCTGATCGCCTACGCAGATATGCCGCTGGCGGGTGAAGAGATTTTCTCTAGCGTGCTGCGCGCGCTCGACGCTTCGGGCGCGCTGGCGCTGGTGACCGCGCGCGTGCCGCTACCCTCGACCTTCGGGCGCATCGTCCGCCGCGACGGTGGAATCGAGCGCATCGTCGAGGTGCGCGATGCAACGGAGGCCGAGCTGGCGATCGACGAAGTCAACGCCGGAATCTACGCGTTCGACGAAGCGGCCCTGCGCGATGCCGTCGCGCGGTTACGCAACGACAACGCGCAAAAAGAATACTACCTCACGGACACCGTTGCCGATTTGGTCGGAGCGGGCAAACGCGTCACGCCGGTTGTGACCTCCGATCCTATCCACGTGCTGGGCATCAACGATCGCGCCGAGCTCGCGCGCGCGCGCCAAGAGATGAACGCGCGTCTGTGCGACCGGCACATGCGCGACGGCGTCACGATCGTCGATCCTCAAAGCACCTACCTTGAGCCGGAGCTGCGGATCGGACGCGACACGGTCATCTATCCGAATTCTTCGATCGGCCGCCTTTCCGCGATCGGCGAACGCTGCACGATCGGCCCGAACTCGCGCCTCTCGAACGTGCGCCTCGGCGACGAAGTGACCGTGCGCGAGAGCACGATCTTCGACTCGAGCGCGGGCGATCGCACCGCCATCGGGCCGTTCGCGCATATCCGCAACGATTCGCAGCTCGCGCAGGACGTGCGCATCGGCAATTTCGTTGAAGTCAAGAACTCGCGGTTGGCGCGCGGCGTCAAAGCCAGCCACTTGACCTATCTAGGCGACGCCGAGATCGGCGAAGATACCAACATCGGCGCCGGCACGATCACGTGCAACTTCGACGGCGAGCGAAAAAATAAAACGGTGATCGGACGCGACGTCATGATCGGTTCCAACACGTCGTTGATCGCGCCAATTACGATCGGCGACGGCGCGCTGACCGGTGCCGGCTCCGTAGTAACCAAAGACGTTCCGCCGGGCCAACGCGTCGCCGGCAATCCAGCGAAGCCACTTCCAAGTAAATAGTAACTTATTGGAGGATTGGATGGAGGTGCCGGAGGAGCGATTAACCATAAAAAAAAGCGAGTCCGGCATGGCCCGCAAGAAGTGCCGCATTCGCTCCGAGCTCTTCGATGATGCCGCCGTCAAAGGACGAAAAAACGCAGGTCGCCCGCAAGAAACTCCGTTGCTCTCCGGGCAAGCTCGCCAAGATCTGCTCGGCGAGATAACGATAGACGATGTCGCGCGTTCCGCTGGTGGCTACCGGCAGGTCGCGCACGTGCGTACGCGTTCGCAGCGCGATGTTCAACGCGACCGGCCATCCGCCGGTGAGCACGCGCAGCGATTCGACTTCCTGCGGATCGATCGGCGCCTGCACCTCACCGGCGGCGGCCAGCGCTTCTTGGGTGGTGAAGCGCAGATCGTCTTCGCCGACCGGAAAATCCATGCGTCCGTATGCAACCCAGGTCGCAACCGGCAGGCCGACGTCCGAGCGCGCCGCGATGATCCACGTTATCCGAGCGCTGGTGCGTTCGATCACATCGGCGAGAAACGCCACTGCCGCCAAGTCTGCGCCCGCGTAGTGCAGGTCGTCGATCACGATCGTGCACGACGCGTGCTTCGTGTGCTCGACGAACCAGTCCGAGATCTCGCGCACCGGCTGCGAAGCGGCCAAGATTCGTTCGCCGAGCGCCGGGAACGCAGCGGCGGCGCTAGGCGCGGCCGAAGAGACCGCTTCGCTCAGACGGCGCACTAAATCCAGCAGCGTGGCGTCCTCGCGATGCAATTCCAATTGGATGGCTTCCATCCGCGAGGTCTCCACAAAGTCTCGCAGCGCCACGCTTTTTCCGAAGCCGGCCGGAGCCACGAGCAGCGTGACCGGAAAACGGGCGGCTCGCGCCAACCGTTCGTTCACGCGCGCGCGCATGAGCCGGGGCGTATGCACAGCTGCGTCGTTCGACGCGGGCACTTGGCCATCATATGGAGCTGCCTTGGATGCACGTCGGGTGCCGTGAAGCGGCGCGTTCGGAGCGAGCTCTGCTCGAAGCGGTCGGCGCCGTCACCGCGGCGTCGCGCGAATCAGCCGAAGCGCTGCTGCAGGCCCTGGCCGCAGCGATGACTACGCTCGAGCCTGCGATTGACGCGGTCCTTGTTTTCCGGCCCGAGGGCGAGGAGTTGCACTGCGCGTTTTCGGCCGGCGGAAGGACCGAATATTTTCGCAGCTTGCGCCTGCGCATAACCGGCGACTCGCTGCCGTCGGCAGCCGCATCGCGCGGACACCACGTCGCGCTCGCCGCCGGCGGCAAGCCGGTGATTCCAACCGACCGCGCCGCGCTTGCGATCCCGATGTATGCCGGCAGCGTACTTCGTGCGGTCGTCTATGCATCGGCGAGCCGAAGTTCGCTTATGGCGCGCGAGCCGCTCGCGAGATTGATCGCATACGCCGGCGTCCCTTATGCCCTTGCGCGGGAACGCGAAGCCGACCGCGCGAGCGCTACGTACGATGGTTTGACCGGTCTCTACACCGCGCGCGCTTTCCGCAACGCGCTGCAGGAAGATCTGCGCGTAGCTGCGCTGGGCCGGCAGACGAGTTTGGCGCTCTGGTTTGTCGACACGGACGGATTCAAAGGCGTCAACGATGCTTTCGGGCACGCCGCCGGCGACAGCGTGCTGCAACGCCTCGCGAGTCTGTTGCGAGAACACCTAACGCCGGCGATCGATCTCGCAGCGCGAAACGGCGGAGACGAATTTTGCGCCATCCTGCGCGGCTCGCGCAAGAGCGGCGCAATCGCGCGGGCACAAGCCTTTTGCGACGCAGTGCGCGCGTGCGATTTCGGCATCGCCCTTCCCATTACGGCCAGCGTAGGCGTGGCGGCTTATCCATACGACGCCGCGGCCGCAAACGAGCTTTTGGAGATCGCCGACGCGGCCATGTATCACAGCAAACGCTCAGGGAGAGACCGCGTCGCGTTTCCGGACGGGCGCGGCAGCTTTACCGTGCATACCTGAAAGCAAAGCGCGACGGCAGCGCGAACCCATCTGCATGCGGTGCAGACTCGTTTGGATCACGCCCGATGCGGAGCGTCTCATGGGCTATTGCGCGCGCGTCAGCAACCCCGCCAATCAGGACAATCCCAACGTCGCCGGCCTGTTGCGCTACTGCATCAAGAACGCCCACTGGTCGGTCTTCGAGATGGCCGACCTTTGCATCGAAGTGCAAACGACGCGCAGCATCAGCGCGCAGATCATCCGACATAGATCGATGCATTTTCAAGAATTTTGCGTTACCGGAGATACACGAATTACCGGGCTCGCGCCCTCAAAATCAAAAGATCGGCCGCAATATTTTCCCATTGCGAAGCTTTTTGCACGTCAGAACTGGAAGCAGTACCGGTCGATCTGGTTACGAGTCTACGATCAAGAGACCGGGAGATTCACGCGAGCGCGGCTTAGAGAAGTTTTCTATACAGGCAAGAAATATGTGTACGAGCTGACGCTCGCAGACGGCAAACGCATAAAGTGTTCTAAGGAACATCGATTCCTCACACAAGAGGGCTTCATCGCTCTTGAGGACATCGTCGGTTTACGGATGGTAGGCGACCGCGCCGTCATGACCAAGATCGGATACGTCGGCACAAACAGTATACCGTGCCACCAGGATCGCGCGTGGCTTCAATCTCAACGTGAAGCCAGGCCGAGAAAATCGCTGGCAGTGATCGCCACCGAGGCAGGCGTTACAATTCACACTATTCGGAAGTGGCTAAGGGTACACGGATTGCAATTCACTCAGAAGGAGGTCGCCGAATACAGATCTATTTGGAATAAGGGAAAATTTGGATACCATACAAGCCTCAAGCATTCACCGCAGCATCTCGCCGCCATCAGGGCTGCACGGTCGGGACCCAAAAGCAATTGGTGGAGAGGTGGCGTAGATCGGGGGGAACGCCAGCGCATATGGGATTGGTGTGAGAAGATCCGTACGCGGAAGCTTCGGGAGGCAAACTATCTTTGTGCGATGTGCGCGCAGACTGGTAAGTTGGAATTGGATCACATTTTGCCCGTCTACGCGCGGCCCGATCTTGCTTATAGCGAGGCGAACATTCAGGTTTTGTGCAACAGATGCCACGACAAGAAACATTCGCTTGAGGGCGATCCAAAGATATGGCGCGCGAGAGGTAGGGGCAATACTCTGATCCCACGTTGGACGAAGGTTGAAAAGATCGTTTTTCTGGGGTCCCAAGACACATACGATCTGGAAATCGATCATGAATCCCATAATTATGTCGCGAACAAAATTGTAGTGCACAACAGCCTTCGCTACGCGGAGCTGCAAAAAATAGAACGCGTGCGGCCGCGCCGGCAGGATCCAAAAAACCGTCAATCATCTCACGACGATTTGCCGGCGGAAACGCTGGAATGGTTCGACCGCGTGCAAGGCGAGCATTTCGACGAAGCATACCGCCTGTACGAAGAAGCTCTCGCAAAAGGTATCGCCAAAGAATCCGCGCGCTTCTTGCTGCCCTTGGCTTCGGCGACGACGATTTACATGAAGGGCTCCGTGCGCGATTGGATTCACTACATCAATCTGCGCAGCGATCCATCCACCCAACTTGAACACCGCGAAATCGCCGAAGAATGCCGCCGGATTTTCGTCGAGCAGCTCCCGGTCGTGGCGGAAGCGCTCGGGTGGGAAACATCGGTCGCGCGCGCGTGATCGATCTGCTGTTCGTCGCCTCGCGGCCAAACGCTCTGGACCGCGCGGTCAGCGCCATCCCGGCGCACGCCTTGCTGACGCAATCGCCCTTTGCGCTGATCGATCCCGCGCGCGCGGCAGCCGCGCAGCATTTCGAACAATTCACGATCCCGGTTTGGTTCGTTACGATCGCTTTACAGATCGGCGTGCTGGCGTGGTTTTGGAGCTCGGGCAGATCCGCGCGCCTGCGCGACCGGTTGCGATCTTCGATCCGCTCGGAATTTTGGGTGCGCTTTTGCTTTGGTGCCCTGCTGGCGTTGATCGCTCGCGGCGCCTCCTTCATTCCGCAGTTTCTGCAGTACCGCATGTCCTGGATCATGGGCTTAAGCGACGTGCTGACGCGGTACTGGTTCGGCGGTTGGCTGGCGACGACGATCGTCGCGATGCTGGCGGCAGGTTTGCTGGCCGCCGTCGTGCTCGGACTGGTCGATCGCACGCATCAGTGGTACGCGTACACGACCGCGGGGCTCGTCGGGTTGACGCTCTTGCTCACCTACGTTCAGCCGGTCGCGCTCGCGCCGATCTACTCGACGTATCGCGCTTTGCCGTCCGGTCCGCTGCAAGCCGACGTCGCGGCGCTGCGAGCCCGCGCCGGCACCATGGCTGTGCCGGTCGTGGAAGAGATCGTTTCGGGGCAAACGCAGGCGGGATCCTCATACGTCTTGGGCTGGGGCGGATCGCACCGCGTCGTACTTTCCGATACACTGATCGCAGGCGCCACCGAGCCCGAACTGCGCTTCATCGTCGCGCGATCGTTCGGGTGGGTCGCCGCTCATAGCGCACTGCACTTGGCGTTGATAATGGGAGCCATGCTGGTGGTCGGCGCAGCGTTCGCAATTTTCCTGGCCGACCGGATCGGATTCAGGCGCGACGACGATCCGGTATCGCGCCTGGCGCTGGTCGGCGCGCTGCTCGGTTGCGTCTATCTCGTGGCTTTGCCGTTTTACAACGGATACGAGCGTAATCTCGACGTGGCCTCGGATCGCTACGCTCTGGCGCTGACCGGAGATCGCGTCAGCGCGATTCGCTTAGCCGTGCGCGGCGCCGATCAAGCGCTGCAGCCGGTTTGTCCGCGGCTTTTGGGATATTGGTATTTTTCGACGCGCCCGCCGGCCGGCGCGCGCATTTCAAAGCTGCAGGGCCGCTCTTCAGCCTGCCATTAGCGTTGCTCCGGATTCTCCCACGTATTGGCAAATTGCATCGCGGCTTCGATCCCGCGTTCGAACCAGCACGTGACGCCGTCCGTCGCGGCCGCCACGACCTGCGGTAGACGTTCGGCCTGCTCGGCGGTGAACCGCGTGAGAACGTGATCGATACTGTCGTAGTCGGGGCGCCCCACGCCGATGCGCAGCCGCGCAAAATTCTCGTCCATCGTGGCGATGACCGATCGCATACCGTTATGGCCGCCGTGTCCGCCTGAAGCGCGCAGTCGAAGTTTGCCGAACGGAATATCCATGTCGTCATAGACGACGAGCAAGCCTTCGGGGGAGACGCGATACCAGGAAGCGATCAGACGCACCGGGACGCCGCTATTGTTCATGTAGGTTTGCGGTTCGACCAGCACCAGGCCGCGCGCTGAATCGTACGCCTGGCGGGCGCCGTCCTTGACTTTCCAGCGGTCGATGCCGAGCCGCCGCGCGAATTCGTTCACGACCATGAACCCGACGTTGTGCCGAGTTTGCGCGTACTCTTTGCCGGGATTGCCGAGTCCGGCGACGAGCTTTACTCCGGAGCTCCTTCCGGCGGCGTTTCTTCAGGCGGCTTGCCGACGATCTCGGGCTCGGCCTGTTCGGCAACCGCGCCGACGGCTTCAGCTTCCTCGAGCAGCCGTTCGGTCTTTGAAGGTTCGACCGCGACAACGGTGGCGTCGAGCGGCGTGATCATTTTAAAGCCTTCGGGCAGCGCGATTTCGCCGGCCGTGACGTGCTGATGTATGCCGAGCTCGGCGACGTCGATCTCGATGCGGTCGGGAAGCTTATTGGCGGGACCTTCGACTTCGAGCTCGTGGAGCACGACATCCATGACGCCGCCGAAGCTGCGCACGCCTTCAGGCGTTCCCACGGTAACGACGGGCAGCTTGGCTTGTACGGTTTCGTCGGCCGAGACGCGCTGCAGATCGACATGCACAATGCGCCGCGAAACCGGATCGACCTGGACTTCGCGCAGCAGCGCCGTGTCGACGCGTTTGCCGTCCATCGTCAGCGTGATGAGCGACGTGCGCGCGCCGCGGTGCAGGATCTCGTCGAGCGCCCGGCGTGCAAACGCGATCGCCTGCGCGTCGGATCCGTGGCCGTACAAAATTCCCGGAATTTTTCCGGTTTTGCGAAGCGCGCGCGCTTGCGTGCTGCCGACGCCGTCGCGGCGCTCGATCGTAAGGTTCAATTGTTGTGCCATTATGTGACTGCTACAGGCTCCGGCGGACGAAGTTCATTCATTTTTTTTTCACCGTCTTCGGTAAAGAGTTCCGAGACGGAACGATTGGTGGTAATTCGATTGATCGCGTCGGCGAAGGTTTGCGCGATCGAAAGTTGCGCGAACTTTGGGTGCTCCAAGACGTCCGAGAAGGGGATCGTGTCGGTGACGATCACTTTCTCGATAGGAGAAGCTTCCAGCACGCCGATCGCATCACCCGCAAAAATTCCGTGCGTCGCGACAGTATACACTTTTGTGGCGCCGCGGGAAAGAATTGCTTCGGCCGCCTTCGCAAGCGTGCCGCCGGTCGAGATCATGTCGTCGACGACGACGGCGATCTTCCCCTTCACGTCGCCGACGATGTCGGTGATCTCGGAGATGTCGGGTTCGGGCCGGCGCTTGAAAACGATCGCCAGCGAACTGCCCAGCCGCTTGGCAAAGAGCTCGGCGCGGTGCACGCCGCCGGCATCGGGCGAGACGACCACGATGCGGCCCTCGGAAAGGTCTTCCTTCTTTAAGTAATTGCACAGCGTGGGCATCGCCATCAAATTGTCGACCGGTCCATCGAAGAAGCCTTGAATCTGCGCCGCGTGCAGGTCCATCGTGACCATCCGTTTCGCGCCCGCGGATTTGAGCATGTTCGCGACGACCTTCGCGGAGATCGGTTCGCGGCCGCTCGATTTCTTGTCTTGCTTGGCATAGCCGTAATAGGGCACGCCGGCGGTTATCCGCGCGGCGGAGGCACGCTTAAGCGCGTCGATCCTGATTAGCAGTTCCCTCCGCGAATCGTTGCCGCCGCCGCCGCCCGGAGCTTTGCAGATTGAC
>JABXNS010000277.1_pt1 | contig 11504 bp, 9 predicted proteins | sample 7301101 | NCBI WGS metagenome assembly JABXNS01 (sample SAMN14449646, study PRJNA615230) | soil metagenome | isolation source: soil from bare, unvegetated metal-rich iron-sulfur acidic spring small-cell... | place: Canada: Paint Pots Mound, Kootenay National Park, BC | collected 2017-05-25
GCGATCACCGCCGCTGTCGCGAAGAGATCGATCGCCATGTTTGCCAGTCGCTCGAGCACGAGCTGCCTGTCGACGATCTTCTCACGGTGGCGGATGATCGCACGATCCGTCGCCCCAGCCAGATCGGCGACGTGCTTCTCGAAGTACGCCTTGTGCTTCTTCAGGCGGTCGTGAAGATCGATGTCAAGCGTAGATGTCTGGCCGAGGCGAAGTCTGACTCTCGAGGTGGCGTATCCGCCTAACAAGCCGAGATTGCGCAAAGGCCGTCGCAACGCTGACCCGACCTCCTGCAAAGCGTGGGCGGGCGCCTGAATGCCGTTGAGCGCGATGAACAAACGCAAAACCTCGTTCGCTCCCTCGAAAATCCGGTTGATGCGCGAGTCGCGCAGCATTCTCTCGTACGGGTACGGCTTTACGTAGCCGCGGCCGCCGGCCAGTTGCACCATGTCGTCAGCCGCTCGCCAGACCATCTCGCTGGCGAAGACCTTCGCGCATGCTGCCTCCAGGGAAAAGTCGACATCACCGCGGTCCACCAATGCCGCGAGTACGCCGAGCATCGAGTCGGAAGCATAGACGTCGCTCGCCATCCGGGAGAGCTTTCGTTGCGTGATCTCGAAATCCGCCAGCGGATGACCGAACTGCACGCGCTGTTCGGCGTACGATGCCATTTCGTTCAGCGTCCTCTTTGTGCCTCCGGTGCATCCCGCGGCGAGTGTGAGCCTCCCGGCGTTGAGCACGTGCACCGCGACACCGAATCCATGTCCAACGGCACCGAGCAAATGATCGGCGGGAACTTGGAGGCCTTCGTAGCTGAGCTCGGCTTGCGTCGATCCGCGAATGCCAAGCTTCCGCACCGTGCCGACGACACGAAACCCTGGCATGTCGGGACGAATGAGAAAGGCAGTCATCCGTTGGGTGCTCGCCCCGCGCCGTTGTACGAATGCCTGGGCAAAGGTCGCGATCACTCCGGCGCGATGACCATTGCCGATCCAGATTTTCCGACCGTTGAGCCGCCAATGCGAACCGTCCTGGCTCAGCGCCGCAGTCGTCTTGATGTTCTGGGCGTCAGAGCCGACGTCGGGCTCTGTCAGTGCATACGCGGCTAAAAAATCACCGCGAGCGAGCGGCGGCAGATACCGTTCTTTCTGTTGATCGTTCCCGTGTAGCACGATCGCCTTGGAGCCGAGTCCACAGTGAACGCCGACGAGAACGGCAAGCGATGCGTCAATTGCGGAGAGGGTCTCGAATACTCGGGCGTACGCTGACGACGACAGCTCCAGGCCGCCATATTTCTTCGGAATCGTGAGACCCAGCATCCCCATTTCCGCAAATGCGCGGATGACGTCGTCGGGGATCGTCTCTTCCTCATCGAACCTCGCCGAGTCAATCAGCTGTCCGTCCATCTCACGGAGCTTCTTGATCAGGCGGCGAACGGTGCGCGTTTCATCCGCGTTGCGCTCATCGAGCGGACGTGGATAAGGGAACAGGAGTGAATCGAGGACGACACCCGCGAAAATGCCGCGGGTGAACGACGATTTCTGCTCAGCCATCTAGCAACGCCGCCTCGACACTGATGTGCCGAATGGTCAACCTGCGACGGGTAGGGCGTCGCGTCGCTTCAACCAGCGCCAGTGGACACCGAAAAGGACGCCCCCGAGTAACATGAGAAGCAGATTGCTCACGAGCGAGCGGGTGGCGCGAAACCGGGCGTTTCCGACCGCCGCCTCACGCTCGGCATCATAAAGGCGTCGCAGCTCGCGGTCAGATAACGTGTCCGTCGCCGTTCTGGACGGGGTAACTCCGACCGGCATTGGACCGCCCTCTGAACGCATTACGATTTGACGCTTCGCATCGGCCTTGTACAGCTCAAAGCTTGTGAGCTGACGCCCCATCCTGCCGAACCCGCTGCCTTCGGCCCGAATGGGATCGCTCAGGTCGAACGCGGCATCGACGACTTGCTTGATGGCGATGAGCATCACGACGACCGTGATGAAGCAAACTGCGTAGCCATACAGCTGTGCTATACGACTGTTGATCCGATCCATCCCGGCCTCTCCTTCAAGCGGTGGCTCTTTGCGGTCCCGACTGCCTTGCCAGTTGATCCGAAAGCGCATCCGGATCAGTTACCGGCTTGTCGCAGGCGTAACTCCGACAGACATAAGCGGTCGGATTGTCGTTGAGCAACGGGCGGCTCTCCAACAGCTTGACCGTTGTGTGTGATTGCGGAGCTCCGCCCGCCAGCACCAGGGATGGAACGTACCGCTCTGCCACGGCGCGCTCCAGTACCCTGAAGCCCGCGGCCGATGTCTCTCCGACGAGTGCGACTTCGGTCGCGCCGAAAAGCTCCATATCCGCAGAGCCCAGCAGGTGTCCGAACGCGGTTGGGTAGCGAAACATCGGTTCGGCCAGCGCTTCCAGAGTGAGCGTGGCGCGCTGGCGATACTCGGCGTTCTGCAGGAGCTCGGCGAGATGCAGTAGGAGCTCGACGGCGAGCGAGGTCCCGGAAGGAGTCGCGTTGTCGGTGACATCGCGAGGTCGTGTTATAAGCTGCTCTGCGTCGCGTGCGGTGTCGAAGAACGCTTCGATCTCATCGTCCCAGAACCACTCGATCATCGCATCGGCGACCGCGCGCGCGTGATTTACCCATCGCTCGTCGAACGTAAGCTCGTAGACGGCAAGAAACCCAAGCGCGACCGCGGCGTGGTCTTCGAGGAAGCCGCCGATCCGCGTGACTCCTTCCTTGTGCGATCGCATCACCCGCCCCCCGCGAACCATCTCGCGAGCGAGGAATTCTGCGTTGTGCAGCGCCAGTCTGGCGAAATCCGCCCGATCGAGCACTCTCGCGGCGGTAGCGACACCCCGCAACATTAGGCCGTTCCACGAGGCAAGAATCTTTTCGTCTCGACTGGGCCAGACACGCCGTGCGCGCGCGTCGTAGAGAATTCGTCGTGCCCGGGCCAGCACGGTGTCGAGCGTCTCCAGATCGATTTCAGCGCCCAGCGCGGCGCCCGCGCGATCCGATGCGACGAAGAGAATATTCTTTCCGTCGAAGTTTCCGCCATGGGTCACACCGTAGTAGATCTTGAATGCGCGGGAGTCGGCGCCGAGGAGGGAATCGAGCTCGTCTTCGCTCCAAACATAGAACTTGCCTTCGTGCCCTTCGCTGTCGGCGTCCAGTGACGAATAGAAACCACCTTCTGGTGCGGTCATCTCACGATCGAGCCAGTCGACCGTCTCGATCACTACACGACGGATCTCTTCGTCTTTGGTTGCCTGCCACAAGTGCGCGCCGAGGCGGGTTAGGAGGGCATTGTCATAGAGCATCTTCTCGAAGTGCGGAACAAGCCAGCTGGCGTCGACGGAATACCGGGCGAATCCGCCGCCGATATGATCGTAGATCCCACCGCGCGCCATTTGGTGGAAGGAGTGGACGACCATATCGAGCGCCTCATGGGCGCCCGTCCGCTTCCAGTAGCGAAGCAGGAAATCGAGCACCATCGTTGCGGGGAACTTGGGAGCGCTTCCGAATCCGCCGTTGCGCACGTCGTAGCGCTGGGAGAGTGAGCGGTAAGCGATATCGAGGCTCTCACGGGTGAGGTCACCGTGAGTTCGCGCCCGCGCGAGATTCCCCTCGTAGATCTGCCGGAGCTGTTCGGCGCTTTGGGTAACGCCTTCACGCCGCTCAGCGTAAGCGTCGCTCACAGACTCGAGGATTCTGCGGAATGATGGCAGGCCGTGGCTGTCGTCGGGCGGGAAATACGTTCCGCCGTAGAATGGCCTTCCGTCTGGCATTAGGAACATCGTCATCGGCCAGCCGCCGTGGCCGGTCATCGCTTGTACTGCCTGCATGTAGATGCCGTCGAGGTCGGGCCTCTCTTCGCGATCGACCTTTATGTTGACGAATTTCTCGTTCATGAGGCGGGCGGTGTCTTCGACCTCGAACGACTCGTGCGCCATGACGTGGCACCAGTGGCAGGCGGCGTAGCCAATGCTCAAGAGGATCGGTCTGTCTTCGCGCTTCGCTCTCTCTAGCGCCTCCGGGCCCCATGGATACCAGTCGACCGGATTGTGGGCGTGCTGAAGTAAATAAGGGCTCGTTTCGTTGGCGAGGCGATTGGGCATGATTATGGGATTAGCGCAACGCCAAAGCGTTAGCGCAGATCGAATCGGACGATCTATCGAACGTTTTGCGGTCCTGACTCCGCCCTCTGCGATGCGGCATTATCAACCGACCAATCGTCGGGCTGTTCCTCTTCCCTGGAGTGCGGTCGGTACATGATTACCTTGACGCGCTCGAGCGTGATGAGTCCGCCGCCAACCATTTTGTCCAGCTCGGGAAGGATTTCCTGGATCTTCTCTTCAGTGTCAACACATTCGACGACGAGGGGAAGATCGAGCGATAACTCCACAAATCTCGCAGTATGAATGCGACTGCTTGGCCCGAAGCTCATGATTCCGCGAGTCACAGTCGCGCCGGCGAAATGCCGTTTTCTGAGCATTTGCACGATCGCCCAGTATAAAGGCTCGCCCTCGTACTTGTCCCGCTCTCCAATGTGAATTCGCATCAACACCCGTTCGCCCTTCAAACCGTGCATTTTCCCCTCCTCTTCGCACTATAATGGAACCTAAATGATCTTCCTGTTAATCGCTGTTGGTGGCGCGGCCGGATCGGTCCTCCGGTATCTAATCGGCGGGGCGGTGCAGAGAATGAGCACGGGCGGCTTCCCAATCGGGACGATGTTTGTGAACGTCTCCGGGTGTTTTCTCATCGGCATGCTCGTTCGACAAGTCTTCAGCATGCAGGTCTCCCCAGAGCTTCGGGCGCTTCTTATAGTCGGGTTTTGCGGCGGCTTTACCACCTTCTCCACCTTTAGCGCAGAAACGGTCGGATTGATCGAGGGTGGCGAGTACGGCCGAGCAGCAGGCTACATTATTCTTAGCGTTGCTCTCTGTCTCGGCGCGACATTCGCGGGAATGGCGGCTGTCAGGCTGCTTGAGGGCGCGGGCCACGCCAGGTGATCCGCCGTGCTGGTCACACCTCTTTTATGACGGCGAAAACGCACACGAGTCTGATGCGATGGCCAAAATCACGATGGATGTCGAGGTTTCCGGCATGATCCCGATTGATCTAGAGAACTTTCTTTCTGAGAACGAGGACCGGATCCAAAACGAGTTGTTCGAGTTTCTCCGCATTCCGAGCGTTAGCGCGAAATCGGATCACCATGCTGATACCAGGCGAGCGGCAGAGTGGGTGAAGGCATCGTTGGACAAGATAGGCGTGCCGGCGAAGATCTATCCTACCGCCGGACACCCAATCGTTGTCGGCGAATGGAGAAACGCGCCTGGAGCGCCAACGGTTCTCATCTACGGTCACTACGACGTCCAGCCGGCCGAGCCGCTCGAGCTATGGACTTCGCCGCCGTTCGAGCCGACCGTGCGCGACGGGAAGATTTTCGCGCGTGGGTCAGTGGACGATAAAGGCCAGCTCTTCCTTCATGTAAAAGCGCTCGAAGCACATCTCGCCACCCGGAAGAAGCTCCCGGTCAACGTCGTCGTAATCGCCGAGGGCGAGGAAGAAATCGGAAGTGACCACCTCGCCCAATTCGTCGACGAGAAGAAGAAGCTACTAGCGGCTGACGCGGTGGTCATCTCCGACTCCGCGATGTTTGCGTCGGGGCTGCCGTCGATTCTCTCATCACTGCGCGGACTCGCATACTTCGAAATCAACGTGCAGGGACCGGCGCACGACCTGCACTCGGGGAGCTATGGTGGTGCGGTCCTCAACCCAGCAACGGCGCTCGCTCGCATCCTCGCCTCGTTCCACGACGAAAACGGAAGGATTGCGATCGCCGGCTTCTACGACAAGGTGGGGGAATGGGACCCGAAAATCCGCGAGCAAATGCGCTCGCTGCCATTCGACGACATCTCATTCATGGAAGAGACGGGTGTCGACGCACTTGGTGGGGAGACAAACTACACGACACTCGAGAAGCTCTGGATCCGCCCCACCTGTGAGGTAAATGGGCTGCTCAGCGGATACGCGGGCGAGGGTGCGAAGACGGTTTTGCCTGCGACGGCGATGGCAAAGGTGAGCTGCCGACTGGTGCCCGATCAGGATCCCGCGGAGATCGAGAAGCTGATGAAAGCGCACGTGGCGAAGGTTGCGCCGAAAGGGGTGACGGTGAGCGTCCAGGCACTTCACGGCGGACGCCCGTGGCGAGCGGAGCTCAACGGACCACTTTACGACGCGGCCCGACGGGCCTTGCACACTGCCTTCGGGAAGGAGCCCGTGATCACCGGCGAAGGGGGATCAATCCCCGTCGTCGGTGATTTCGAGCGCATATTACGCGCTCCCGTTCTGCTGGTGGGGTTTGGACTGCCGGGTGAGAACGCCCACGCGCCCGATGAGTGGCTCAGCGAAGAGAACTTTCGCTTGGGCATGCGTGCCATGGCCGTCCTGTGGGACGAATACGCCAAAAACGGGAAGAGCCTACGGTCCGGCTTGCTATAGGTCGAGGAGGAGCTCGGGGTCAGGCGCGGGTTCCGGATACGCGGTTGGCTCCAGACACTCTGGCGAGTCGTTCCGCGAATTGTTTACCAGCTTGGAGATCGCGAAGAACTCCAGCTCGCCATCCTGGTGGTATGCCGATTTGTTGAGCATCTCGAGCTGCCCCCGATTCCGCTCCGGATCCAACCAGTGCTCGTAGGATTCCGGCGCCAGGAGCACCGCCATACGGTCGTGGAATTGACTGTACCAGTCGTCCGCATCTTTGACTATAACTGTGCACGACCACAGTTCCTCACCGCTTGCGCCGTCGTGCCAGCGGCTCCACAAGCCTGCCATCGCCAAGGGAATGCGCTCTTTGTGTCGAATGAGATGCGGAACTTTGCGTCGCTTTTCTCCGATCCATTCGATTATGCCGTCGACCACGACGAGGCAGCGCTGGCTGCGCCATGACTCCTGAAAAGTAGGCGCCGACGCGACTGTCTCGATCCTCGCGTTGAAGGTCGAATACTGCGAGTCGAAGGCGACTACCTTGTCTCTGCTCTCGAGTTTCGAAGGTATTAGATTCCAGTGCATCGTCCTCAGAACGCGCTCCCGAAGGAACGGATCGTAGTAGACGGCCGGAATGTCCTCGTGCGGATTCAGGTTGTAGCGCGGCTTCCAGTCGCTCGGCACGAACTTTCTGGTGAAGCCGTAGAGTTTTTCGGTTATGCCGTCTGGATTGACGACCGTGGCGCGTCCGCACATAAAGCAAGGCTATTTCATGTCGCGGGAAACGGCCAGTGGGTTAAATTGCGTACGGGATGAGCGTGTCCGGCGGTCGGGGAACGGATAGCCTTATGTCCGAGTTCTTTCAGGATCCACCAAGGCTCGGCGATCAGTACGACGAAGACGCACTTCTCCGCGCATACCTTCGCTGGCGGCTGCCCGCCACCATGCGCGCCGAGATCGAGCCCGACCTCCGGCGGCTCGGCCATCGCGCGGTCACGGATATCTTAGCGCTGGGAGAAGAAGCCGAGGCATCACCACCACGCCACGTCCCGTACAATGCGTGGGGACGTCGCGTCGATCGGATCCAGACGAGCGATGCCTGGCGGGAGCTCGATCGCATTGCCGCCGCAGAAGGAATCGTGGCCGCCGCCTACGAGCGTGCCCATGGCGCGCATTCGCGCATCGATCAATTCGCGCGGCTCTATCTCTTTGCCCCGTCTTCTGCGCTGTACAGTTGTCCGCTAGCGATGACCGACGGAGCAGCCCGCTTTCTCGAGGTTCATGGCGGAGAAACCACGCGACCGGTGTTCGCGCATTTAACCTCGCGGGATCCGAATCAGTTCTGGACTTCCGGCCAATGGATGACCGAGCGCGCCGGTGGCTCCGATGTTGGAAGCACGTCGACCGTTGCACGGTGCGAGGAAGGCGACACGTACCGCCTCTATGGGTCGAAGTGGTTCACCTCGGCTACCACCTCGCAGGTCGCCCTGACGCTGGCACGCATCGAAGGCGCGCCAACTGGCAGTCACGGCCTGAGTGTGTTTCTCATCAAGCTTCGCGACAGCGGCGGAATGCTTCGCAACATTCGCATCGAGCGCCTCAAGGACAAGTTGGGCACTCGGGCGTTACCCACCGCCGAGCTAACGCTGGAAGGAACGCCGGCGCAGCTCGTAGGAGGTGCGGGCGATGGCGTCCGGAAGATCGCAACGCTCTTCAACGTTACGCGTGTGTACAACGCGGTAGCGGCGGTAGCCGGCATGCGTCGGGCAGTCGCGCTCGCCGGCGATTACGCCGGCCGACGTCGCGCCTTCGGGAAACGACTTGACGAGCATCCACTCCATCTCGAGACGCTGGCCGAAATGCAACTGGAGCTCCGGGCTGGCTTTCATCTGGCATTTCGCGTCGTTGAGCTGCTGGGCAAGGATGAGTGCGGCGACGCGACCGCAGCCGAGTCGCGGTTTCTCCGATTCCTGATTCCGATCGCCAAGCTATACACGGCGAAGCAGGCGATAGCGGTCGCCAGCGAGACGCTCGAGGCCTTCGGCGGCAGCGGCTACGTCGAGGACACCGGAATTCCCCGTTTGCTGCGAGATGCGCAAGTGCTCTCAATCTGGGAGGGCACGACGAACATCCTCAGCCTGGATGCGCTCCGCGCGATTGAGCGAACCGACGTCCTCGCCCAGTGGACGTCGGATGTGAGGCTCCGGCTGAATGGCATTAACGTGGCCGGACTGCGGTCGTGTGCCGAACGGACGTTGAGTGCCGTGGAACGGATCGAGAAATACGCCGCTCGCGCGACAAGTGATGGAAGCGAATTTCAGCAGGCTGGCGCGCGCGGATTCTCCTATGCGATCGCCCGCACCGAGGCAGCAGCGCTGCTTCTTGAGCATGCAAGCGCACAAGCTGATCCGTCGGCGGTGACGTCGGCCAAGCGTTGGTGCGCGCGCGAATTAGCACCTCTCGTAGAGGCCGATGCGGCACATCGCGCGGCCTCCGTCCGCTTGGAAAACGACCTTAGGCCACCGCGCTAACAACTAGTGGGCTGTAACTAAAGTTGCGTTGACTGCGAGGCGGTGATATCTTGTGCCATGTTCACCTCCCCGTACTCCCTCGAGTTGTCGACTGGCGAGCGGGCCGAGCTCGAAGCGATGGCCCGCTCCAGGACCTTGGCGGCCGGACTGGTCCAGAGAGCGCGTGTCATTTTGGCGATTGCCGAGGGCGAGCCGTATCACGTCCTGCGCTCCCGGTTTGAGGTGAGCACCACCACCCTCACCCGTTGGCGGAAGCGCTTCGAAGAACAGCGCCTGGCCGGACTTGATGACGCCCCTCGGAGCGGTCGGGGTGATCGCCTCGCGCCAGCTCTTGAAGCCAAGCTTCTCGCCCTCACGCAGCAGCCGCCGCCCAAGCCCTACACGCACTGGACGACGCGCCGGCTGGCGGAGCGACTCCATGTCAATCACATGACGGTGCACCGCGTCTGGCAGCGCGCCGGACTCAAGCCTCACCGCCTGGAGCGCTATGTCGTGAGCCGCGACCCGGACTTCGAGGAGAAAGCGGCCGACATTATCGGGCTCTATCTCAAGCCCCCGGAGCACGCCCTGGTGTTTTGCGTGGACGAGAAAACCACTATTCAGGCACTCGACCGGCGTGATCCCGTTCTTCCATTGTCGCCGGGACGAGCGGAGCGCCACGGGTTCGAGTACGTCCGCCACGGTGCGCTCTCGCTCTATGCGGCGCTCAATGTGGGCACCGGAGAAGTGGAAGGAATGACCGCGGAGCGCCACACCAGTGCCGACTTCCTCGCCTTTCTGGATCGGGTCGTCCCTGCCCAGCCGAAGAATCGGGACATTCACCTGATCCTGGACAACTTCTCCGCACACAAAACCAAGGCGGTGCGCTCGTGGCTCGAAGAGCACCCACTTGTGCATCTCCATTACACGCCGACCTACAGCTCGTGGCTGAATCAGGCGGAGGTGTGGTTCGCGAAAATCGAACGCGACTGCATTGCGCGTGGCATCTTCACCTCCACCGCCAACCTTCGCCGCAAGCTGATGCAGTACATTCGAGCCCACAACAAACACTGTCACCCCTTTGTCTGGAGTTATTCAGATCCCCAACGCCGCATCCGTGTGAGCGCTAATTGAGTTACAGTCCACTAGTAACAGGCGCTCTTAGAGTAACTAAGCCACGAATCGCTCCGCCGCTGCTTGAGCGACGACTTCGAGAAAGATCAGCCAAAGCCCGCGCGTTATAAGAAATCGTGAAAGCTCACCTGGAGACAGCCGCCGCAACGAGAGGTATGCGCCCGTACCAGCGAGTAAGAAGAAGACCGGCGCGCAGAAGAAGGTGATCCGCCGAGTGAGGAACAAAGCTGCGGAGGCTTGCGCCAGATTCGTGGGATTTTGTCCGGATATGCCGAAGGAGTCGCGGGTGTGATCGAGCGCCATGATGATCATGATCACCCCGCGGAGGACGTCGATCGAGTCGAGGCGCGCACGTCCTGAAGCGGTGCCCGCTGTGGGGGAATTGGCTGCCTGCAATCGGGTCACGCCAGCAGTAGGCCACTGGTATCTTCTCTGGCTACATCCGTCATCGGTGACTCACGCGCGCGACATTGCGACGCGGTCTAGAATCTCCACTCCCTGATTAGAAAGGCCCCGAAGGCGCTCGTCGTGGCGACATTCTGATCGCGCGCCAGACTTGGCTCCCTCAGCAGGTAACGCGTGTCCACGCCCGTCTCAAGCCGGTATCCGCGGAGACCGCCGAACCGGTGAACGACCTGTAACCCTGGCCTAACGAGCGCCGCGGGATCGAGCGGCGACTTGAACTCGATGAAAGTGTGTGCCTTGATGTATTTCCCGAACTCGAATTGCGTCGCGCGGAGGAAGTTGCCGACGTCGGTCTGCACGTCGGCGGGAGTGATCGTGAATACATCGGCGCCGAGTGACCGCGCGGCGTTGCCGGCGAATTGGTCAGCCGCGACACCGAGCGCTATGCCTGCGAGCTGGCGGCTGGCGAGGGCCGCACCAGCACCCACGAGGTTCGAGCCACCGCTGCCATTCGTGAGGCCCGAGCCCTCAAGCTGAACCAGCGACGTGCCCGATCGCCCAAATGCCAGATAGCTGAGCAGATCGCTTTGAGGAATGGGTGGCTGGGCATCGCTGGTGAGCGAGATGTTGGGGCTATGCAAGGTCCCGCCGACAACGATCTGAATATTGATTGCTTCGCGGTTCGGCTGCTTCACTTCGTACTCTGCCGTTCCCTGCAACGTCGGATTCAGCTCTGTTGAATTGATGAAAGTCGCGGAGCCCCGCTTGATATTGAAGCGTCGGGTCATGAAGGTGTATTCGCCGAGGTCGCTGAGGAGCACACCATCCAGCACCAAAGTCTCCTTGGCGCGATTGACGTGCACCCCCAGATCCCCGTCGCTGTACACTTCCACGTTCGCCTCCAAGGACCGGACGAACACGCCGCGATCGACGCGCAGATTGACGTCCATACGCAGATT
>JABXNS010000278.1_pt1 | contig 11463 bp, 10 predicted proteins | sample 7301101 | NCBI WGS metagenome assembly JABXNS01 (sample SAMN14449646, study PRJNA615230) | soil metagenome | isolation source: soil from bare, unvegetated metal-rich iron-sulfur acidic spring small-cell... | place: Canada: Paint Pots Mound, Kootenay National Park, BC | collected 2017-05-25
CGGTCATGATGATGAAGTCGGGTGTCGCCGGTGGGTAGACCTCGCCGCAGGCGCAGGGCCCGGCGACGAGGCTGAGTTGCGGAATCACGCCGCTGGGTTGTACGTTGCGCCAGAAAATTTCCGCGTACCCGCCCAAACTGACGACGCCTTCCGGGATGCGCGCGCCGCCGGAATCGTTGATGCCGATGATGGGCGAGCCCGTGCGCAGCGCCAGATCCATGACTTTGCAAATCTTCTCGGCAAAAACCTCACCCAGGGAACCGCCGAGAACCGTAAAATCCTGTGAGAAGAGGAAGACTTGGCGGCCGTCTATCGTGGCACGCCCCGTTACAACGCCGTCGCCTAAGAATTCACGCTCGCCTAGCCCGAATGCAGTTGTGCGGTGTACTGCAAACTGATCGAGTTCGATGAACGACTTCGCATCAACCAAAGCTTCAATACGTTCGCGGGCCGTGCGCTTGCCGCGACGGTGCTGCTTTTCAACTGCCTCGGCGCCGGCCGGCGCCGAGGCCAGCTCGCGTTTGCGCTGCAGTTCAGCATACTTAGCTTGGTTGCCCTTCACCGTTTCTGGGCTTGAACGGATGGGCGTTTTCTCCTATAAGGCCATGGGCCGAAGATGATCGAGCTTGGAGCGCAGAGTCTCCTGCAGCTCATCCTCACCATCGAGAGCGTCGCGATGGCCATCGTCGCGGGATTTTTCCTGTTGCTGATGAGTGCCACCAAGGACGAACGCGGACGCTGGTGGTTTCGCGGCTGGACGCTCTTCGCATTCGCACTGGCGGCCGAAGGTATCGGTCAGCACAACGCGACCATCGAAAACGCGATGGCCTACGTGGGCACGCTGCTGTGCGTCGCAGCGGGGTATGGAGCGGTCGCCGGTTGTTATGAGTTTGCAAAAGCCAAAGGCGTACCGCTGTGGGCTAATGTGCTCGTCGTTGCCGGAGCCGGAGCTGCCCTTTTCGTTACATCGCGCACGGACCTCACGGCCGACCTCATCGGGCCGGAGGCCACCCTGTTCGTGGCGATGCTCATCGTCTGCGTTGCGATGTTCCCGTTCCTGCGCGAGCGGCGCCTCAGCGGAGTGCGGCCGATTTTTATCGCGGCGGGCCTGCTGGCTTTGATGATGGGACGCACGTTGCTGGCGTCGGGATATTTGGGATTGCAGCATGCGGAACTCAATGCGTTGTACTGGTCGGCGGAGGTCGTCGGCGGAGGATTCTTGGCGACCGTGCTTGCGATGGGCCAACTCATCACGCTGCTGGACGAATTGCGCATCGAAGTCGAAGACGGAAACGCTGCGTTAAGCCGCGCCTTGAGCAGCTTAGAAGTCGCCGCCAAGGTTGACGCGTTGACCGGTCTACACAACCGCTACGCGTTCTATACGCTTACCGACGGGCTGCGCAATCAGGGCGAAGAAGGCAACGTCGTGATTCTCGATCTGAATAATCTCAAGCGGATCAACGACACCTACGGCCACCACAATGGCGACCGCGCACTGTTAAGCGTGGCGCGGCGGTTGCGTCAAGTCGCAAGCGCCCAAGATTACGTCTTCCGCTGGGGCGGAGACGAGTTCGTGTTGCTGCTTTTCGGACTCACGGCCGAACAAGCGCGCGATCGTATCACCCGCATGCAGCCTCCGCAAGCGCTTGAGGTTATGGAGGCGCACGAACCGGTGACATTGTCCGTCTCCTGGGGGATTGCGCCGTTCAATCCGTTGGATGTCGACGGTTCGCTGCGCCAAGCCGACGCGCAGCTCTATGCGCAAAAACGTCTGCTTGGCAGCGCCGTGAAGTTCCCGACATGATTCACGCGCTCGCCTGTCTGCTCTTTCCGCTCTGGGGCGCATGCTCGCCCTTTATCGACTATACGGCGGCGCCGAAGGCGCTCATGCTCAATCCGGCCTACTACGCGGGCCATCCGGTGATCGTGACGGGCAATGTTGACCGGCTGCGCCGGCTGCGCGGGGCTTCGTTCGGCACGTCGGCCGAAACGTTCTATCTCTGCAACGGAACGTGTATCCAGGTGTTCATGCGCGAGCACACGCCGATGTATGAGGGAGAGCGGGTCTCGGTGCGCGGACTCTTCTTGATCACCCAGCGCGTCGGGTGGTTGTCGCTGCACGACTACGTGGACGCATCGGAAATATTCCCGCGCGTTTAGTCCCTACCAGATTCCGAGCAGCGCTTTGACGTCGTCGCTCGCCATCTCTTTCGGATCCCAAGGCGGCGTGAATGTGATGTCCACGACGACGTCCTTTACGCCTTCGACGGCTTTCACGCGATCTTCAACCGATTGCTTGAACATCGGACCGACCGGACACATCGGCGACGTGAGCGTCATGGTGACGACGACGTGCTCGCCGCCCTCGCCCTCGACTGCAACGTCGTAGACCAAGCCGAGCTCCAAAATCCCAAGCTGGAGCTCGGGATCCTTCACTTCGGCCAGCGCTTCACGAACCTGATCGACGGTTGGCATCGTACCCTTTCCGGCACCTCCTGCGAGGCCATCGCATGCGCGTGGCAAAATCTCCGCTCATGCGTCCTACACTGTTAATCGTTGCAACCCTCGCGGCGCTTACAGCGTTGCCGATTCGCGCCTCGGCCTCGAGTTCCGTAGCGGCCGGCGGTTACACGCAAAATGCGCCTTCCTCGACGGGAGGCGCGATAATTCTCAGTAGCGGGGCTTCCATTCCGGCAGTTCCTTTGGAGGTGCAGGCGTCCTTGCTGACGGCGATCGGCGGGGGCGGCGGTTACGCGCTGACGGGGGAGATTCGCGGCTTTACCGGAGGCGGCTTCGGCGGCGCCTACATCGGCGCGGGGGCCGGCATAGGCAACCTGTCACGGGATCGCAGCACCGGGCCGGTCTTTACGGTCTTTGCCGGCAAGTCGATCGCTCCGTTCACGTCGCTCGAACTGAGAGTATACCGCCAGACGAAGGACACGGGGGCGACCGCCGGTTTCATAGGCGTGCGCTTCAGCTTCTAGGTAATGGCCTTTAGTCCTGAGCCTGACGAGGGCGCAGCTTGTAACGCCGGAGCCGTGTTGATAGTTCAACCTCTAGGAACCTGGACGGGTATAGGGCAGTAGGAGAGACAGAATATGTCAATGTGGGAACCGTTCACCGAGCGCGCGCGGCGCAGCATTGTGCTGGCTCAGGAAGAGGCCCAGCGGCTCGGCAACAACTACATCGGCACCGAGCATATTCTGCTCGGCATCATCTCCGAGGGCGAGAGCCTGGCGGCCAAAGTGCTCGAGACGCTGGGCGTCAACCTGGCGAAAGTGCGCCAGGAAGTCGAAGCGATCGTCGGCCGCGGCGGCCAGACGGTTCAGCAAGAGATGGTCTTCACTCCGCGCGCCAAACGCGTCATCGAGCTCGCATTTGAAGAGGCGCGGCAGCTCAACCACAACTACATTGGGACCGAGCATCTTCTTTTAGGGTTAATCCGCGAAGGCGAGGGTGTGGCCGCGCGCGTGCTGACAAATCTCGGCGTCGATCCCGCGAAGGTTCGCGTGCAGACGACATCGCTGCTCGGCGCCGAAGGTCAGCCCTCGCCGCCCAAAGGGAAGAGCAAGACGCCTACGCTCGATGCCTATGGACGCGACCTCACGCAGCTGGCACGCGACAACAAGCTCGACCCCGTCATCGGGCGCGCCAACGAAATCGAGCGCGTCATTCAAATCCTGTCGCGACGCACGAAAAATAATCCGGCGCTGATCGGCGAGCCTGGCGTCGGCAAGACGGCCATCGCCGAAGGCCTGGCGCAGCGCGTCATCAAGGGCGACATTCCCGAGCCGCTGCGCGACAAGCGCGTGATCACGCTCGACCTCGCGGGCTTGGTTGCGGGAACGAAATATCGCGGTGAGTTCGAGGAGCGCATGAAGCGTGTCATGGATGAGATCCGCGGCGCGGCCGGCGAGATCATTCTGTTCATCGACGAGCTGCACACGCTGGTCGGCGCGGGCGCCGCCGAAGGCGCGATCGACGCGAGCAACATCATCAAGCCGGCGCTGGCGCGCGGCGAGTTGCAATGCATCGGCGCGACGACACTAAACGAATTTCGTAAGCACATCGAAAAAGACTCGGCATTGGAACGCCGTTTCCAACCGGTCATGGTCGGAGAGCCGACGGTCGAAGAGACCATCGAAATCCTCAAGGGCTTGCGTGACCGCTATGAAGCGCACCACAAGGTGCAGATCACCGACGAAGCGCTTGCGGCCGCCGCGCGCTTGGGCGATCGCTACATCACCGATCGCTTCCTTCCCGACAAAGCTGTCGACTTAATCGATGAGGCCGCCTCACGCGTGCGTTTGCAGGCAACACTGCCGCCGCAAGAGATTCGCGACGTTGACGCAGAGTTGCGCAAGATGGTCGCGGAAAAGGAAGCGGTCGTTAAAGCTCAAGAGTTTGACAAAGCCGCGGAGCTGCGCGACCGCGAGGAAAAGTTGCGTCTCGAAAAAGTGCGTCTCGAGCAAGAGTGGCAAGACAAACGCGCGCAGAGCGACAAGATTCACAAAGTCACCGAGGAAGACATCGCGCACATCGTTTCGTCTTGGACGAAGATCCCGGTGAGCCGGCTCGCGCAAGCCGAAACGGAAAAGCTCCTCAACATGAAGGAGTCGCTGCACAAACGCGTCGTCGGCCAAGAAGAGTCGATCGAAGTGGTGACGCGCGCCATTCGCCGTTCGCGCGCCGGACTCAAGAACCCAAATCGCCCGATTGGCTGCTTTCTGTTCTTAGGGCCGACCGGCGTGGGAAAGACCGAAGTCGCGCGCAGCGTCGCGGAATTTCTGTTCGACGATCAAGAATCGATGATCCGCATCGACATGTCCGAGTACATGGAAAAATATGCGGTCTCGAGGTTGGTCGGAGCTCCGCCGGGATACGTCGGCTACGAAGAGGGCGGCCAATTGACCGAAGCGGTGCGGCGCCGTCCGTACGCCGTCGTGCTGCTCGACGAGATCGAAAAAGCGCATCCCGACGTCTTCAATCTCTTGCTACAAGTGCTAGACGACGGTCGCCTGACCGATTCACAAGGCCGCCAGGTCGATTTCAAAAATTCGGTGATCGTGATGACGTCCAATATCGGCGCCACCGGTATGCAAACGACGACCGACATCGGATTCCGCACGCAGAAAAATACCGAAGAAGATGAACTACGCGCGTACGAGCGGATGAAGAACAAAGTGCTGGAAGAAGTCAAACATACGTTCCGGCCGGAGTTTCTCAATCGTCTGGACGAAACGGTGGTCTTTCATCAATTGACGCGCCCGCAGATCGAACAGATCGTCGGCTTGGAACTCGAGAAAGTCATGCGCGAGGTGAGAGCGCAAGGGATGCATCTCGAAGTCACCGAGGAAGCCAAAGCGCTGCTTGCCAAAAAAGGCTGGGACCCGCAGTTCGGTGCGCGTCCGTTGCGGCGCGCGATTCAGCGCGAAGTCGAAGACGAACTGGCCGAAGAGATGCTGCGCGGACGGTTCGGCAGCGGCGATCGCATTCTCGGAGAAGTCGATCCGGACAATCCGGAAAAAATGCGCTTCAGCAAGATTCCGGGCATCGAGCCGCCTCCGCCGCGCGCGCCGGAACACGCAACGACTTAAATCTCCGGGGCGCCCGCCGCTTGTGTCATGGTGAGCGGCGCATCTTTGAGCGCGGCATATCTGAAGGAACGGCCATAGCGTTACGTTATCATGGGATATATGCACCTCGTGGCGGCCATCCTTGCCGCGCTGTTACAAGGGACGCCTGTTCCCTCGCCCTCGCCATCGCCTTCGGTATCACCCTCGCCGGCGGCTTCGCCCACCGCGCCGCCCGCGATGAGTGCGCAGCCGGCCGTCGCCGATCATCTCTATCCCGGCAACGTGCTGACTATTACCGTCGCGAACGCGAACGGCGAGATCGGCATCGCAATCGACAATCCGATCGTTACCTGGAACCTCGATCAGACCGCGCACACCGTCACGCTGAGCGCGGGTCAAACATTGGGACGCGCGACGCTCACTATTTCGGATCGAAGCAACCAGAGCGTGCAGATCCCGGTGCGCGTCGGGCTCGACGCAGCGAAGATTCTGTCTGCGAACCTGACGCTGCAGTACACGGGCAATCCGGTCGAACCGGCATGGCTGCAAAAGATCGTGCAAAGGAACGTGCTGCATAACGTGCAGCTGCAGCCCGGCGCCCAGGCGCAGACGAACTTCAACCTGCCGGCGGCGCTTGCCCCTGGCAGCGTCAGCGCCTTTGACGCCCAGGTGCAAGTGGCGGGAACCGATAGTACGTATCCTGTGAACGCGCTCGTCAACGTGAATCTTCAAAACGTGGCGGCGCCGGCATTTACGCCGCCGCTGCTGTTTTACGATGACGATCCGGAACATATTGTTAGTGAAGGCGTTCTCTACCGAGGTCATATTCAACCCGGCACACCGGTCAGGCTCTACTACTACCACGATAACGGGGGGCAGCCGCGCGATTTGGTTGTGGTGTTTTCCACGGCTTCGGATTCTTCAACGGTTCAACTGATCGACGCATCTGCCGGACCGAACATCGACGTCATGACCGTCGGCCATAACGTGACACGCGATTTCCTCAATCGCAAGCCGAACAACCAAGGGATCGTGCAGTCCATTGTGCCGCAGTCGCCCTACGTCGCGGAAAGATTCGCGATGCAGCCTCTTTCGGGCGCGGCCGGCACGATCGACATACACGTGCTCTCGGGCGGTTCGCTCGATGTTGCCGTACTCTCAGTTGCCCCCGGCGCTCCCGATTCCGCGATTGCGCAGTTGCTGACGCAGGGCAAACTTCCGGGCGACGGACACCATCGCACCGGCATCTTCAACATTGCCGGATATGCGCAGGATAGCGTTGCCTACACCGTCGGCGGCCAGGATGCCTCGCTCGACTATGGCTTGCGCACGCCGCCCGTGGTCGAACCGGCGGACGGCCGCGATTTTGGCGAGTACGGTGTGTGGCGCGGCTTGAATTTTACTGTGAGCAATCCGACCGGCCAGACCGCGACACTCTATCTCTACGAGCAGCCGATGGGCGGACCGGTACGCAGCAGCTTCATCATAAGCGGCGGCGGCACGCCGCCGCAGCCGATTGAGATTTCCTGCGCGCGCGCTTCCGAGCGTTACCAGATCGGCGCACCTATCCAAACACCTCCCGGCTCGAGCACAATTGCGGTGCAGACGATGACGGACGGCGGTTCATTCTATCCGCTCGAGGTCGGCTTGACGGCAACTCCTCCGATTCCGAATCCGCCTCCCATCACAGCCCCCACCGGGTGCTTCCCGAAGCCTCAGGTCTCACCGCCGGCGGGGGCCAGTCCGTCGCCCGCACCGGAACCCACCGGCCGCTGACATTGCGCCAATAAAATGGCACAATGACAGCGTGGAACGGCCAAACGAGCCGAAAATCGTTTTGCTCGTCCGGCTCCTCAACGCGATCGATGAGGGGCGTTTTTCTTTTGAGGACCTCAAGGACCGTATCGCTGAGGGCGAGCGTCGTCCGAGTACGCGCAGTCTGAGGCGCTACCTGGCCGTGCTCGCGGAAGCGGGCTTCCCGTGGTATTTCGATCGCACGTCCAACACCTATCGTTTTTCGGACGGCTACAGTTTGAAGCGCCTAGAATTGAGCGGCAGCGAGCTCTTTGGGCTGGTGGCGCTTCGTTCGATCGGAGCGACGCTGGGCGGCACCATCGGGGCGTATGTCGACGAAGTGACGGCCAAAGTGGTCGGCTCGACCGGAAGAGGAGTGAAAGAGCGGCTCCAGAGGCCGTCCTCGGTGGCCTTCCGCCTCAGTGAAATCCGGCTGAACGAAGAGGGCGAACGCATTTTCGGGCTCGTATCGTCAGCCGAGCGGAGTTCCCGCAGCGTCAAGTTTACCTATCGGGATAAAGAGGGTGTCCGATCAATGCGACTCGCCGATCCTTATGCATTCATCGTAAACTCGGGGCGGGTCTATTGCGTGGCCTACGACCATGACCGCCGGGACAAGCGCGTGTTCGCGATCGACAACATGTCGGATCTGACCGTGACGGCCAAGACGTTCGTCAAGCCGGCGACGTTCAACGTCGAGGATTTTGCGGGCAGCTCGATCAGCGGCGTTTTGCATAGCGAGGCCACGACCGAAGTGCGCGTCCGTTTTGCGCCGCGGGTCGCGAAGGCTGCGATCGCCGCGCGCGTGGTGGCCGGTCGCGCAATTGCCGAAAGCGGCGACGGCTCGGTGGAGATAACCTATAATGTGGCGGACGTTGAAGAGCTGGCGCGCTGGGTGCTCAGCTGGGGAGCGCAAGCGGAGGTCGTGGCACCGCCGCAGGCGCGCGATCGGATCGAGCGTTTGTCTGCCGAGATCGCCGCGATCTACGCACACAAATGACGAAGCCCCAGATTTCTCCGGGGCCCCGACGTATTCACTCACCGGTCTTCGCCTGTTTGACTCCCGTGAAGGAGCCCCACTGACGCCGTACCCGGCGGTTTGACTGATTCACTCAGATTGCCGGTCATCCCGGCTATCGTCAACATGTTCCAATCGCGACCGATACGTTCATCGCCCTCCGTTTTATCGAAGTGAATGGATGGTATCACGGCTCAAAAGTCGTATGCAAGGGGCCGATTGAAGTATTCACAACGTTTCCACAAAAAACTTTAGTTATGCACAGACGTTCCACGGTTGTCTTGGCGCTGATGCTGGTATTACTATCAGTTCCGGGCCGCGCGCAGAACATGCTGGGCGGCTTGCCAATTGACGGCATTCGCTGCGATTATGGCGAAGGCGCCGCGCTTCACATTCACGTCAACCTTCAGATGTACGATCGCGGCCGCAAGGTAGCGGTCCCCTCGAATATTGGAATTCCGATCGCCGTAGGTTGTTTGTACTGGCTGCACACGCATTCGGACAACGGCATGATCCACATAGAGTCGCCCGTAAATCAACTCTTCACTTTGGGACATTTTTTTGATATTTGGGCTGTTCGCTTAAGCCGTACGCAGGCGGACGGCTTAAGCGCGCGGCGCGGCCGGAGCCTCCGATTTACCGTCGGCGGGCGGACTTGGACCGGCGACCCCAGACTCATACCGCTGCGCAACCATGAAACGATCGTCATTGCGTCCGGGCCGCCGTTTGCCGCCGCGCGCAAACCAAATTGGAGTTTTCTGTAAACGAGCAAGGAGCAAGTTTCATGAACCTTCGTATAGTTGCGGCTCTGACAACCGTTGCCGTCCTGGCCGCCTTTGCGCCGGCGCAGGCAGCCGCTAAAACCACCCAAGCAAAAATAGCGCGCGGCAAGACTGCAGGTCCGCCCTCGGTTACGGCAGCCGCCACGTTCATAGACGTTAACGACGCGACCGGAAAACTGACGGTGCTGCAAAAAGGCGGCAACGGCTTCACATGCTTCGTGGGCCATCCGGGCGTGGTTGGCGACGATCCGTTCTGCGCGGACGCGCCCGGGATGCAGTGGGTCGGGTCGTGGATGGCGCACAAAGCGCGGCCGGCAAACGCGAAGCCCGGAATTATTTACATGCTCGCCGGCGGGACCGATTGGAGCGCGAGCAATCCTTGGGCGACCAAGGGGAATCCCATTCAAGAGCCGCCGCATTGGATGGTGATGTGGCCGGTCACGGCCGCGAGTGGGCTCGCTACCACTCCAAAAAACTCCGGAACGTGGATCATGTGGGCGGGGACGCCGTATGCGCACCTCATGGTCAACCAGAAACCTTAAGGAAAGATGGCTGCCGCATCGCGGCCCGTCGACATTGACGGGAGGCGACTGAGTCTCGAAGCTATTCGCGCGGTAGCTGTGACCGGCGCGGAGATTCGCATCACCGGCGATGCGCGCCGGCGCGTGGCTTCGGCCCGGCGATTGGTCGAAGAAAAACTGGCGCAAGGGGACGCTATTTATGGCGTGACCACCGGCTTCGGACGGCTGGCGAACGTTCCGATCGCGCGCGCCGATGCCGAGCGACTGCAGCTGAATCTCGTCCGTAGCCACGCGGCCGGGACAGGACCGCCGCTTTGCGAGGCGTTCGTGCGCGCTGCGGGCGTGCTGCGGGTCAGTTCGTTGGCCGCGGGACATTCGGGCATCCGGGAAGAGACACTCGATCTTCTGGCGGCACTGCTCAATCGCGGAATCACTCCGTTTGTACCCTCGCAAGGTTCGGTCGGCGCGAGCGGCGATCTGGCCCCGCTCGCACACATGACGTTAACGCTTATAGGCGAAGGCGATGCGTACTTCGGCGGCGAGAAGATGAAAAGCGTTCGGGCTTTGCAACTCGCGGGCCTTGCGCCGATCACGCTCGCGCCCAAGGAAGGGCTCTCGCTCGTCAACGGCACCGAAGCGATGACCGGCGTCGCGGCGCTTTCATTACTGCGCGCGGAATCTTTGATGGCCGCAGCCGACGTGATAGGTGGCATGTCCCTTGAAGCGTTCCTGGGCACCGACCGGGTGTTCGATAGGCGCATCAACGCATTGCGTCCTCATCCCGGGCAAGCTGCCGTGGCCGATCGCTTGCGGGCGCTGCTGCGCGGCTCTGAAATCATTGAGTCGCACCGTGAATGTGGTCGCGTTCAGGATCCGTATTCGTACCGTTGCATTCCGGTCGTACATGGGGCGGTTCGTGACGCTGCCGCTTACGCGCGCACCGCGATAGAAACCGAGGCGATCTCGGTGACCGACAATCCGCTGGTTTTTCCCGACGATGGCGAGTTCTTGAGCGGCGGCAACTTTCACGGCCAACCCGTCGCGCTGGCCTGCGATGTATTGAAGATTGCGTTGGCCGAGCTCGCCTCGATCAGCGAACGGAGACTCTATCTCTTGTTGAACGGCGAAGAGCGCGGGCTGCCGTTATTTCTTACAGGACGCTCCGGGTTGCAGTCGGGTTTGATGATCGTGCAGTATACTTCGGCCGCATTGGTCTCCGAAAACAAGGGGCTGGCATGGCCGAATAGTGTCGACTCGATCCCCACATCCGCGGGTCAGGAAGATCACGTCAGCATGGGCATGACGGCGGCCCTCAATCTGGACCGCGTGCTGGACAACGTAGAAGGTTCGCTCGCCTGCGAATTGCTCGGCGCTTTGGCGGCGACGGATTTTCGCCGGCCGCTGCGTTCGGGGGCCGGGACCCAAGCGGCGTATGACGTCGCGCGCGAACGTATTGCGGCCTGGCACGAGGATCGCTCGCCCGCTCCGGATATCGCGGCGGCGCGCGACTTGATCGCGAACGGCGAGTTCGTGCGCGCCGCCGAAAGTGCTGCCCAGGAGTGAAGGCGCTCGGCCGGGCCGTTCGCGCGCCGCGCGGCAACGACATCAGCTGCGCCGGCTGGCCGCAAGAAGCCGCGCTGCGCATGCTGATGAACAATCTCGATCCCGACGTGGCCGAGCGGCCCGACGAGCTGATCGTTTACGGCGGGGACGGGCGCGCGGGGCGGGCTTGGGACGGGTTCGAAGCGATTGCCCGCGCCGCCCAACGCCTG
>JABXNS010000279.1_pt1 | contig 11456 bp, 15 predicted proteins | sample 7301101 | NCBI WGS metagenome assembly JABXNS01 (sample SAMN14449646, study PRJNA615230) | soil metagenome | isolation source: soil from bare, unvegetated metal-rich iron-sulfur acidic spring small-cell... | place: Canada: Paint Pots Mound, Kootenay National Park, BC | collected 2017-05-25
CTGCTCGCGATCCCGATCGGGATGATCGCGTACACGGGGATCGAGACCGTCTCGAATCTCTCGGAGGAGGCGCGCGACCCCGTGCGCAGCATCCCGCGGGCGATCCTCATGGTCGCGATCGCGGTCTTCGCCATCTACTTCACGCTGCCGCTGATCGCGCTCTCGGCGATGCCCGTCCATCTGGTCAACGGGCACTACGAGACCGTGCTCGGCCTACCGCCGCCGCAGGGCTTCGCCGCCGATCCGGTGCCCGGCGTCGTCTCCACTTTCGCATCGCGCATGACGCGCTTCGCCGTTGCTTGGTCCCCCATCATCGCGATCACATCCGCGGACGGTCCGATAAAAGCCAAACCGTGGTCCGCACAAATCTGCGCGAAGCGCGCATTTTCAGCCAAAAAACCATACCCGGGATGCACCGCATCGCATTGCGTAATCAGCGCGGTTGAAATGATGTTGGGAATGCTTAAATAGGATCTGGCCGCCGGACCCGGGCCGACGCAAAACGCCTCGTTCGCGTGCCGCACGTGCAGCGACTCGCGATCCGGTTCTGAAAAGACCGCGACGGTTTTCACGCCCAGTTCACGGCAGGCGCGGTTGATGCGCAATGCAATCTCGCCGCGATTAGCGATCAGGACTTTCTTAAACATGAGTCACGCGCGTTCGATCTCGAACAGCGTTTGGCCGTATTCGACCGGCTGTCCGTCATCGCAGCAGACTGAAACCAAGCGTCCCGAACCCAACGATCGCACGGGATTGCGAATGCCGAGCGCTTCGACGTAGGCCAGCTCGCGATCGGAATCGAGCACTTCGCCCGCTGTGGGCACCGGACGGCTGAACCGGAAAATGCCGACCAGATCGGATTTTATCGCGTCCAAGTTTTCAGCTGCGGGCGCCTGCGTCTGCGGCCCGGCGTTTTCGGCCATTGCGGGGCGCGAACTCGCGCGCCGGCGCAGCTCGACGTGGCCGCCGTCACGCTCGATGCGCAGCCTCACGAGATCGGTTTCTAAGAACGTCTGCACGAGCGAGCGCACGCGTTCAACCACGTTGTTTCCAGGCATGGAAACCTACGAGTTCGCCTCCACGGATGCGCGTTCCGCTGGAGGCAGTTTGGCTGCATCGGCCGCATAGCGGTCGTCGATTTCTGCAAGCGGCACGAGCGCGAACGCGCGCTCTCGCAGGCGCGCATGCGGTATGTGCAGTCCCGGCTCGTCCAGCTGCACGTCGTCGTAAAACAAGATGTCGAAATCGATCGCGCGCGGCCCCCAGCGTTCCGATTCCTTGCGCCCGAGCCGGCGCTCCAACTCCTTGATCGCTCGCAGCAACTCGCGCGGCGAAAGAATGGTCTCGACGATTGCGGCCGCGTTGCAAAAATCCGGCTGGTCCGTGCGTCCCCATGGTTTGGTGCGATAGAGTCGGGAAGTCGCCGTCACGGCTCCAAGCTCGGCGAGCGCATCGATTCCGGCGCGGACGTTCGCAGCCGGATCGCCGAGATTGGAGCCCAGTCCTATTCCGGCTCGAGCCATGCGCGAAACTTCGGATTTGCCCGGCGAAGCGTTACGCTCGGTGTCGCGCCTTGCAAAATACCCGGCTTCGCGACGGTGATCTCTGCATGCGCCACGCGCGCATCGTCCAATACCGCGCGCGCAATTTCCGCAGCCAGGCGTTCGATCAAGCGGAACGAGGTCGCTTCAACGATGTCAACGATCCTTTGACGCAACACGGAATAGTCGACGGCCTCATGCAAGGTGTCGCTTTGCTCGGCCGGGCGCAGATCGAGCTCGAGAACGACGTTGACGTCAAATGGCTGAGCGGCATCGCGCTCGCCCGGATCGGCACCGTGGCGGCCAAGGGCGCGGATGCCGTCGATCCGCATTACGTCCATCCCCCCGGCCTCCAATCTCGCACGATCGCGTCGGCAACACTCACCACATCGCGAGTCTGTGAAACGTCATGCACGCGCACGATGTCGATGCCGGCTGCGATGGCAAGCGCGGTCGTCGCTGCAGTGCCGTGCACGCGATCCTCCGGGTCGCGGCCGGTAATTTTTCCGATTGTCGACTTGCGAGAAGCTCCGATGAGCGTTGGAAAACCGAGGCCCACCAAACGCGGAAGTTCCTGCAAGACGCGCAGGTTGTGATCGGCGGTTTTACCGAAGCCGATCCCCGGATCCAAGATGATCTGTTCGGCGGGCAGGCCGGCGCGTACCGCCCTTTCGGCGGCTTCTTCCAAAAAAGAAAGCACTTCGTCCATGACGTCGCCGTCGTAACGCGGTTCGGACTTGTTATGCATGACGACCACCGGCATGGCGTGTTCCAAGGCCGCATCGAGCAGCTCGGCCGGGAGTCCCCACACAGAGTTGAGCATGTCGGCGCCCGCGCCTGAAGCGGCTTGCAAAACGGCCGCCTTGTAGGTGTCGACGGAAAGAATCGCCGACGGCGAGTGCCGGCGGACGTTCGCAATCACGGGAAGGAGGCGCGCGAGCTCCGTTTGCGCCGAAACAGGTTGATGCCCGGGGCGCGTCGATTCGGCACCGATGTCCAAGATATCGCTGCCGCGTTCCAGCTGCGTCTGCGCGTATGCCACGGCGAGATCCGGTTCTTCGATGCCGTCTCCCGAAAAAGAGTCGGGCGTGACGTTGACGATCCCCATGATATAGGTGCGCGCGCCCCACTCAAGCACGCGGCCGCGCAGGCGCAAAGCACCTTTAAGGCCGGCTTGCAACGACGTTCTCCATCCACCACTCGCGCAGCTCGGCCACGACGAACGTCGAGCCAGTCACGATGACGACATCGTCGCCGCCCGCATTGCGCCGCCCAATATTGAACGCTTCCACCGGATCGGCGACGGCGCGTCCCCACAGCCCCGCAGCTTCGGCGATGCTCGCCAAACGTTGCGGCTTCGTCGCGATTCGGCCGCGTGCATCGAAGGAGGTGAAGATCAGCATTGCAGGCACCTGTCCGAAAACTCGCAAAATTTCAGCGGCGTCCTTGCTTTCGCCAATCGCGATGATGAATGTAAAGTGCGTGTCGGGGAAAAGCGCGCGCAGCGACCGCACTAGATTATCGGCCTTATCCGGGTTGTGCGCTACGTCGAAGATCACGCGCGGATGCGAGGGGAAATATTCCATGCGTCCGGGCAGATCGACGCGCGCCAAACCGTGTTCCACTTCTTCGCGCGCGGGCCGCAATTGCGCCGGCAGTTGTTCGAGGGCAAGCACCGCGCAAGCTGCGTTGCGCTGCTGAAAATCGCCGAGTAACGGCAGTTCGATCCGGTATTCTGTTCGCGGCGTTTTCAGCGTGAAGCGCTGGCCGGCTGTTTCCGCCTGCGCGTCTTGGATTTTCACCAAGTCAGGAACGAACAGAAATGGCGCGCCCACTCGTGCGCACTGCGCCTCGATGACGGATCGCGCCTCCGGACGGTCGACCGCGCTCAACAGCGGGACGCCGGGTTTGGCGATGCCGGCCTTTTCCGCGGCGATTTGCTCCACGGTGTCCCCAAGTATCTCGGTATGATCGAGCCCGACATTCGTGATGAGGCTGACCAGCGGATGTAACACATTGGTGCCGTCCAATCTCCCGCCGACGCCGACCTCGACGACCGCCGCGTCCACTTCCTCTTGCGCGAAGTAAAGAAACGTCAGCGCGAGCAGCGTCTCGTAATACGAGGGACGCGTACATTCAACGGCGACGCGGTCCATCGCTGGAATGAGTTGGTCGATCAATTCGGCAAAGCGTTCTTCGGAAACCGGCGCGCCGTCGATTTTTGCGCGTTCTACCGGAGAACGCAAATGCGGTTTGGTGTGCAGCCCGGTTCGTTTGCCCGCCGCGCTCAATGCCGCCGCGATCATCACCGACGTCGAGCCCTTTCCGCTCGTTCCGCCCACGTGGATGGTAGGGTAGCGCTCTTGCGGATTGCCAAGCTCTTCCAAGAACCGGCGCATGCGGTCGAGCCGATAAGGCTCGCGGCGCGATCCCGTCTCGCTTACGAGTTCTAAAACGTAGGCGTGCGCTTGTGCGAACGTCACCGACGATTAACCGTGGCCGCCTTCACCCTTCAATTGCTCGATCGCGTGCGGCAGCACGCGCAACACCACGCCGAGCGACTCGGCAACGGCTTTGGGGCTCCCCGGTAGGTTCACGATGAGCGTGCGGTGGCGGACACCCGCAAGGGCACGCGACAACATCGCGGTGGGAACGATCGCGATCGAGGCGGCACGGATCGCTTCAGCGATGCCCGGCACTTCATAATCGAGAATCGCAGCAGTGGCTTGCGGCGTGCGATCGCGGGGAGCGATGCCGGTGCCTCCGCTCGTCAGCACCAGCGATGCGGCACCCGAATCGCACAAATCGATCAGTTCGGCTTGCAACGCACCGGCGTCGTCCGGCAGCACGGTCTCTCTGACGATCTCGTAGGCGCCGCCCAAACGTTCGCGCATTATGGGGATGCACGTATCGGGGCGTTCCCCTGATGCCGCACGATCCGACAAGACGATGAGCGCCGTTTTCATTTCGTTTTTTCCAGCAAGCGCACCGACTCGATCGTGATGCCTTTTTCGATCCCCTTGGTCATGTCATAGATCGTCAAAGCGGCAACCGCAGCGGCAACCATGGCTTCCATCTCAACGCCCGTCTGTGCGGTAGTGCGCGCGGTCGCTTCGATGCCAAGCACGTCCGCGTCCCACGAAAATTCAACGTTAACCGCGCCCAGAGGAATGGCATGCGCCAGCGGAATCAACGCGGGCGTTTGCTTCGCCGCCATCACGCCGGCGATTTGCGCGGCTACCAGCGCGTCGCCTTTGGCGAGCGTCGCGTCGCGCAACGCTTTGGCCGCCTCGGCCCCAAGGCGCACGCGAGCTTGCGCCCGCGCCGTTCGCACCGTGTGGTCCTTGTGCGAGACATCGACCATCTTCAGATCGCCGCCCGGGCCGAAATGCCGCATTTATCTGGCCGGAGCCATGCGGACCCAGAGCAAGCAGAGAACGGCCAGCACGGCGTAGACGATACCGTGCTTTATGTGCCGGTGGCCGTCGAAGCCCAGCAGGTGCGAGAAATGCGCGGCGCCCGTAAACGCCAACACCGCCGCCGCCACAAAGACGACGAACAGAACAATCGCGAGAACTTTCAATGAATTACTCCTAAGCGTGCGAGTGTGAAACAGACCGCGCCGAAAACTAGGCAATACCAGCCGAACGGACGGAGATCGTGGCGGCGAAAATATCGCACCAAAAAAGCAACCGACGCGTACGCGGCCAATCCGGCGAGAACTCCGCCGATAACCGCTTGGACGAGCACTCGGTGACTTCCCGGTCCGCTCAAGTCACCGATCTCGAACAGCCCGGCCGCCAGAATAACCGGCGTCGCCAACAGGAACGAATATCGAGCGGCGTCCTCGTGATCCAAGTCGCAGATCAAGCCGGCGACCATCGATGCGCCCGAACGCGATATCCCGGGAAATAGGGCCAGCGCCTGCCCTACGCCGATGCCGGCGCTTTTCGCCCACGAGAGCGACGCCACGGGTTTGTCCGTCCTGCCCAAACGCGTCTTCTGCCGTGTGCGCAGCCACTCGCCCAGAAACATGACGCCCGCGTTCAACATCAGGAATACTGCCGCAATCTCGGCGCTTCCGAAGAATTTCTGCACCGGGTTTTTCAGCAGCACGCCGAGTATTCCAACCGGAACCGTTCCGACAATCAGGAGCCACGCCAGCTTCTCGTTCGCATCGTCGCTAATCTTTCCGCGCCACACGCTCGCGAAGAACGCGCGCACGATCCGCAACCACGTCGTTCGATAATAGACCACCAGTGCGGCGGCCGTTCCCAAATGCAGCACCGTCACGAAAGCTAAGAAGGACGGATCCGACCGGTTGAAATGCCAGTGCAGCAGCGCGGGAATCAAGATCGTCTGGCCGAGACTGCTGATCGGAAAAAGCTCGCTTACGCCTTGCAACAGAGCCAGGGCCATCGCTTGCACGAACGTCACGCCGCGAAGTTACCGTCCGTGTGAGGTTGCTCCTGTTGTCTCAAGTCCGTCGCAAGCCACCAAGATACCCCGCCCCAGAACCGCTAGCAAAATTCCGTCCATGTAATTTTGCTGCTTTACTGCATTTTTTGAAAAACAAGTTTTGAAGCTGCCATCCATGGCAGGTCAAAAAATGTCAGAAATTCCGCGGCGGGGTATCTTGGTGCTTTGCGTCTGCCAAGAAATTACCAAGCCACAAACCTCACGGTGAAGGTGTACGTGCCAGCAACGCCTTTGCAGCGGACGTACTGCGGCGTGTAGCTGGCATTGCGCGCCATCGTCATCGCGTTTGCGTCCAAGCCGTCGTTGCCGGACGAGCGCGCGACCTTCGCATCGGTGACGGCGCCGGAAGGATCGAGCGACACGTCGATGGTCGCGATGCCGCTCACGCGGCTGGCCCGCGCGGCCGGGGCGATATCCGAAACGTCGGGCGTCGCGCTGACGCCCGGGGATGCGTTCGGGCGAACGCAGCCGGTCGTGGAGATCGTCGCCGTCGCGATCGGCCGCGGCGTTGGCGCAGCGGTGGCGGGCGCAGCCCCGGCGCTTTTTCCGCCGTGTGAACCCAGACGCGGCACCGCGATGTGCGAATGTGATTTCGACATAAGCGGCCGCGAGGTTTGCACGGGTTTAGGCTGGAGAGTTTGCGCAGGCGCCGGCGTGCGGCGTACGATCTGCACGATGCGCACGTCTGCGAGCTGCTCTTCAGACTGCGCGTGCGTGTACGGCCAATACCAATAGATCGCCAGGATCAGATGGAGGAGCAGAGAGATCGCCAGCGCGGCGATGAGGATGTTGCGGTTTTTGATTACTGGTTCGGGTCGAATGTAACTTTAAACAGGTAGTCGCCCGTTACCGGTTCGCAGTTCACGACCTTCGGCGAATACGTCGACTGGCGCGCCGCCGAGAGCGCGGCTTGATCGAGCGACATGTTGCTGCCGCTTTGGAAAATGGATGCGCCGGTCAGACTGCCGCTGGGACTGACGGTGACTTTTACTTGCACCGTGACTTGCCCGAGGCCGAGCTCGCGCGCGGCTTCGGGATAGTCGGGCGAAACTTGCTGAACGACCGTCGCATCCTGGTACGGATTTCTGCATGCGGGCCTGGGGGTTCCGACCGGTGCCGTGCTGGCAGGGTGGGGCGCTGCGGTGCCTTGACCCGCCGGCACGCCGTTCTCAGAACCGTTCCTGGGCGGAATGTAGCGATTGTTCGTGCTCGAGTTCGAACTGTTGCTGGTTGTTTTCGGCACGTTGACTTTGAGCTGCGGCTGCGGCTTGGTCTGTGGCGGTGCGGTCGCATTCGGGGGCGGCGTCGGCGTCGGCGGCGGCGTCGGAGTGGGCGGCGGCGGCGTCGGCACCTTCACGATGATTTTCTTGGTGACCGAGACTTTTTCGACTTCCTGTTGCTGGTTGCTGGACTTGAGCCGCGGAAAGATCGGCGCCAAAATGAGATGGACGGCAAGCGAGATCACAAACGCCCAAAGCAGGAAGCTTCGGGTGCGTCCGCCGCCGGTGATCATCTCGCCCGGCACTAGGTCTTGCTTCCCTCGATCTTATTCGCCAAACCGAATTGCGTCAGATCCTGCGATTTGGCCGCGTCCATGACCCGAAGGATCGTGCCGTAATCGGCTCTGGGATCGGCTTTGATGATGACGGTCTTAAAGTTGTGGCCCGTGTTGTTCTGCAGATCCGCGAACGCGGCTTGGGCCCCCTGAATCGTAACGACGTTCGAACCGATCGTGATGTTGTTCTTCTCGTCCACTATGACGAGAATCTGCGAGGGCAGAACTTTCTGGCGGTTCTTTGCCAGGGGTAAGGGCGGCTCTTTTGTGACGGCCGCCAAAATGATGAAGATGATGAGGAGAACCAACAGTACGTCCGTGAAGGGCGTGATGTTGATGGTCGACATGACTTCTTCGTCGCCTTGACCAGTGGAAACAGCCACGAGTTATCTCACCTCTCCGCTAATCACGACGTCACGAATCCGACGTCTTCGAGCCCGGCTGCCCTGGCCGCGTCGAGAATCCGGATAATGATACCGTAGGGCGCTTTGATGTCGGCAATGATCGAAACGTGCTTGTTGCCGCGCTTCAAGCGATCCAGAATCATAACGTTGTAGATGCCGACTTGATCGGTTTTGACCCCGTCAACGAAAATCACGCCCTTGTTGTTGACCAGTACTTCGATTTCTTTGTTTTTCGGGGGAGTCGGGTTGACGGTGTTGTTATTGTTGGCTAGGCTTTTCTCGAAACCGGGCGGCACCAAGAGAGCGGCCAAAATCATGAAAATGATCAGCAGGACCAACAGCACGTCCGTAAAGGGCGTGATGTTGATCTCCGCCATCACATCTTCGTCTTGTTTTGCGGACAGCAAGCTCACGGCCGCGCTCCTGGTGGGTTACTTGGTAGCGGCGCCGGCGGGCTGGTAAAGGTCCGTCGGAATCGGCGCCCCGGTGTTGTGGAAGTGGAGCATTTCAGCCATTTGGTTGGCTGCCACGATCATCTCTTGGTTGTACGTCTTGATGCGGCTCTTGAAGTAATTGAAGAAGACGACCGCGATAACCGCGATAATCAAACCGCTGGCGGTCGTGATCAAGGCTTCCGAGACGCCAGCCGCGACGACCGACGGCGTCGAGTTGCCCTTAAGCGCGATGTCGTCGAAGGCTCGGATGATTCCCAAAACGGTTCCGAACAGACCGACGAACGGCGAAATGACGGCAATCGTACCGATAATGGCAAGATTGCGTTCCAGCGAATTCAGGTGCTCCATCAGCGCAATCGAGAGCGCGTCGGTGATGTCCGCGCGGTTTTTCTCGCCGCGTAAGAGCCCGAATTCCAAAATCTTGGGCAGCATGCCGCGCTGATTGCGGCAGACTTTGATGGCCCCATCGATGTCGTCCTGAGAAATCTTCTGCCCGATCTGTCGCAGGAGGCCTTTGGTATCGCCGTGTTGCTGGGCGAAGAACCACAGGCGCTCGATAACGATGGCCAGGCCGACTATGGATATGAGCAAGAGCAGCCACATATCCCAGCCGCCCTTTTGCATGAACGTTATGAAACCGCCAAACACTATTTTCGTCCTCCCGTTCCGCGGGAACGCATGTGCGCTTTTGAAAGGCGCCTCATTGGCCTACCCCTACGGAAAATCCTCGTCATTTTTGGATGTTCGCCTTGATGAAGCTATCGATGTTGAACGCAAGGCTCATGTTGCCTTGCGCTTGCGCCTCAGCTCTGGCCTTGTTGAGTGCGTCCAGCGCTTGAGTCTTGAACTCGGCTTTCTGCTTTCCGCCTACTATCCATGCGCCGGCCATGGCGACGCCGAACGCGTAATTTGCGAGCGCGTCATTCGGGTTGAGAGCCAGCGCCCGATCTGCGTACGGCTTCATTTTCGTCAAATAATCGTCGGCCACCGCGGGCGTTTTTTGAGTGTTGAGCAGCGTGTTCTCTTCCAACGCCGCAGAGGCGTAGCCTGTGACTGCAACCTCCGTGTCGCCCTGTTTGGCCGCGGTCAGGAAGTCGTTCAAAGCTTCGTCGTGTTTGCCCGCCTTGGAGGCATCGTTGCCGGCTGCCAGGTATTGGTTCCCGGCCATACGCTTGATGGTCGTGTTGCCTGGGTCCAACTTCATAATCTCGGCTTCGATCGGCTGCGCCGATGCGTGGTCGTTTGCTTTTAGATACGCTTGCACGAGCGCGGAATCGATGTTCACTTTCGATTTCACATCGGTCTTCGCATCGGCCATCGCCATCGACCGCGCTTTCTGAAGGTTCGCGATTGCCGCCGTGTTGTCGCCGGCCTGCGTCTGCGCCGATCCCAGGATGTAGTACGTGCCGCCGGACGGCGCCAACGTGACAGCTTTCTGCGCGTATGAAACCGCCGAAGTGCTGTCGGTGGGGGAGAGCTTCACGGCGGCCATCGCATACGATTGCGCCGCGACTTGCAAAAACGGCTTAGAGATGTTGGAAACTTTGTCAAACGCCGACGCAGCGCCGGGATAATCTTTGAGGAAATAATTCGCGGTGGCGAGCTGTTGATTCAATGTCGGGTCGTTGGGTTTCGATGCAAGCGCCCGCTGCGCCAGGGATTTGGCTGCATCGTATTTCCCGGAACGAATCAGCTTCTCGACTTGCGCGGAGGTCCCGGTCGCGACGATACCGCCGTTGGAGGCCACGGTCTTGCCGTGGAAGACGATCGTGAAATCGTAAAAGCCGGTGACCGGCGTCTTTCCGCGATGCTGCGGACGATAGGTGGAATTCTTGGCAATATCGATCGCCGCCGCGTTGTCGGCCGGGTTGGTCGAGCGGATAATGTGCGTGACTTTGTGGCCTCCGTTCGCGCTGACCTCAACTTGGATCACCACCGTACCCGGGCCCGCAATTGCCACGGCAGTTTGGGCTTGGTGAATCAGCTTGGCGGGCGAAAAAGCGTTGGCATATTGAGCCTTCGCCGGCGAGAGACATGCAACAGTAGCAATAACGGCCGCGGCGGCGGCGGCCATGCGGGTGGTCCGAATCATGCGTCTATTAACCTCGTGCTTGCGTTTTATAATGAAGGCCGCGGAGCGTAGCCTTGATACCGCGGATACAGTCAACTCAAACGACGTTCGTCGCTGCCATGCGGCGGGATGCTGCCGCTCCCCTCCTAGGCGGTCAAGCAGCTAACGTGGCGGCCGGCAGCTGACGGCCCGCGGCAACGGCTACTGCGCGCAGTCTTCCCATCAACGTTTCAAATTGCTCGAACGTCAGCGACTGCGGGCCGTCCGAGGCCGCTGCCGGCGGATCGGGATGCACCTCGACCAGCAAGCCGTCCGCTCCGGCTGCGACGCCCGCCGCCGCCATCGGTGCGACCAGCTTCGCCAAGCCGGTCCCGTGCGACGGGTCTACGATCACCGGCAAATGCGACAGCGCGTGCACCAGCGGAACGGCCGCGAGATCGAGCAGATTCCGCGTGGCCGAATCGAACGAACGCACGCCGCGCTCGCAAAGCACGACCTCCGCATTGCCCGCAACCAAAAGATACTCTGCGGCCAGCAGCCACTCTTCAATCGTGGCGGAGAGACCGCGTTTGAGGAGTACCGGCTTGCGCGCGTCGCCGACCTCGCGCAAGAGCGTGAAGTTCTGCATGTTGCGCGTCCCGATTTGCAGCATGTCGGCGTACTGCGCGACGAGCGGTACGTCGCGCGGATCGAGCACTTCGGTCACGACCGACATGCCGAAACGATCGGCCGCGTCGCGCAGTAGCTTGAGGCCTTCGGCGCCCAAACCTTGAAACGCATATGGCGAGGTGCGGGGCTTGAACGCGCCCCCGCGCAAGACGTTGGCGCCGCGCGAAGCTACAGCTTGCGCGGTCGCTTCGATCTGTTCGCGCGACTCGACGCTGCACGGGCCCGCGCATATCGCGAGCACGTCACCACCGAAGCTCGCTCCATTGGGCAATCGCACCATGG
>JABXNS010000280.1_pt1 | contig 11450 bp, 12 predicted proteins | sample 7301101 | NCBI WGS metagenome assembly JABXNS01 (sample SAMN14449646, study PRJNA615230) | soil metagenome | isolation source: soil from bare, unvegetated metal-rich iron-sulfur acidic spring small-cell... | place: Canada: Paint Pots Mound, Kootenay National Park, BC | collected 2017-05-25
GTCTAGGCACCGCGATTTTCGCTGCTGCTGCGGCAACCGTATTGCCCGGAGACCGGCGTGCCGGAAGGATCGCCGCGCTCGCGGTTTCGCTCGCTCCGATGATGAACGTGGCGTTCGGCATGATCAGTCCGGACGGTCCATTCGCGTTGTTTTGGGCGCTCAGTCTGTATTGCGCGGCGCGCGCGTTCCGGGGCGGTTCGTGGCGCTGGTTCGCTCTGCTCGGAATCGCGCTCGGATTCGCGCTGCTCTCCCGCTTTTTTGCGATCGCGCTCGTAGGGGGCGTTATTGCTGCGGCTTGCGCAAAGCCGTAACGGAGCGCGCTTCCGGGAGTGGCGCTTTCAGTGCTGGTCGCCTGCGTTGTCTGGTCGCCGTTTCTTCTCTGGAACGTTTCGCACCATTGGATATCGTTCACGTTTGCGCTCGTCCAGCGGCACGAACCTCAGTACTCTGCGGCGCGTCCGTTTCTCATGTATCTGTACAGCGCGCTCGGATTCTCGCCCGGTCTTTGGATCGCGGCGACGGTCGTAGCGGCGCGCCGGCGGGAACCGCTCGTGACGTGGACGGCGTTGCCGCTCAGCGTCGCGCTGTTCGTCTTGTCCTTACGCGAAACCGTCGAAGTGTATTGGTTCATCGGCCCGTTTATCTCACTTGCGGTCGCTCTGGGCATCTCGTTCGTGCGGTGGAACACGGAAAAACAGCTGCGCCGCGGTTCGTGGATTTTTGCGCCGGCGGTCGTCCTCTGTGCGCTCGTCTTCTTTGCGGGGATCGCGCCCGGCGTGGTATATGCCGGCGTCCGGCACGCCGGCCTACGGTTAAATAACGGCGGCCCGTTCGAAATGTTCACCTATCCTCCGCTGGCGCGCGACGTGCGCGCGCTGGCGCAAGCACATGGCGCCGACGCGATGACCGACGGGTATGGGTTTTCGTCGCTGCTCGACTTTTACGGCGGCTTGCGTCCGGTCTTGATCGGCTACGACGCACAAGGGCAAGAAGCTCGCCGCTGGTTCACCGATGCCGATCGTCCGCGACGGCTGCTCTTTGTCGACAAAGTTCCGCTGACGAAGCGCGCCGACTTTACAGAACAGCTCTTGCTGGCGTGCAAACGCGTTTCAGAAGGGCCGGTTTTGACCTATCCGCTGGCCGGGAGCGATCGCAGCGTTCCTCCGCGCAATTACTACACGACCTGGTGCGACGCGAGTCCGAATGCAATTTCCACGCTCCGCTGGAACTACGCGGTAAAGGTTACACCGTAACGTAGACGTCGTCTCCGTCTATTCGCACGGAATAGGTCGGCAGCGGCATGATGGCCGGCAGCGTAAGCGCCTCGCCGGTGCGCACATCGAACGTCGCGCCGTGGCGCGGGCAAACGACGCGGGCGCCTTCGAGCTCGCCTTGATCGAGCGCGCCGCCGTCGTGCGTACAGATATCTTCGACCGCGTAGATCTCGCCCCCGACATTGCAGAGCAGCACTTCGGTGCCGTCGACGACGACGCGGTGCGCTTCACCCTCGCCAATCTCGCTTTTTTTAGCGACGAGTTTTTCGGACATCGCTCGCGAGCTCTAGTCGCGGCCATTCTTCCGGAAGTGAATGATGAACGTATTGCCCTCGGAATCCTCGGCGAAGCCCATTTTGCATACCGGCGTATCCTCGGTTTCGGGAGCGATCTTCACGCCTGCTCTCCGGTAATGATCGACGGCTGCTTCGAAGTCGCCGACGGAGAAAATCACGCCGTTGCCCTGCGTCCACGAGCCGTCGTCCATCTTCCACAGACTGAACGCCGTATTGTCGGGCATGACGAACTCGCAGCCCTGATCGCCGAATTCGCTGGTAAGCGGCAAGCCCATCACGTCGCGATAGAACTTCTTGGCCCGCTCGACGTCTTTCACCAAATAGGTCGTCGTGTCTATTCCTAGGATCGACATAATTAACTGCTCCTCCAAAGCGCGAACCTTGCCGTTCGTTCCCGGCATTCGCGCGTCCTTATTTCGCTCCCAAGGGAGATAGGAGGTGTCACGAAAACGCGCCGAATCGCGCGCTCCTCACCATGAAAGCTGGGTATGCAGGTGTGGCCGCCCTAACATTGGCTCACAGCGAGTGCATGCGTGCTCCTCGCGAGATCCGATAGGCTGAGCACGGCGGTTTTCGAACAAATTGCTTCCGGATCGGCTGCCGGGGACGCGTAACGAAATTTGGACCCGATGGGCGGTTGCCCTAAACCCAAGAATGAAACGGAGCCGCCCTTTCGAGCGGCTCCGGTGACACGCGACCTGATACTACGTCAGCGTATCATCTCCGGCCAAGCGTCGCAAGACGTCCGGCGGGTGGAGCGTACCGGGATCGAACCCGCAGCACGTTGACGTATCAGGTCACGCGTCGACACCATCGAGCGCCCCACCAAACATCCTTCACGCAATCGAAGACAAAATGAAAGGACCCTCGATTACTCGGGGGTCCTTTGACGGGTTAGACGATCGGGCCTAGCCGACGGAGCCTTCCATTTCCATTTTGACGAGGCGATTTAATTCGACGGCATATTCCATCGGCAATTCCTTGACGAAGAAGTCGAAGAAGCCGTTGACGATCATCGCGGTCGCATCGGCTTCGTTCAAGCCGCGGCTCATCGCGTAGAAGAGCTGCTCTTCACCGATTTTGCTGACGCTGGCTTCGTGCTCGACCGTCGAACGCTGCTCGTGAATTTTCATCGTCGGCTTCGTGTCGCTCGACGATTGCTCGTCCATAATCAGCGCGTCGCATTTGACGCGCGTCTTCGCGCCGACCGCGCCCGGAAAGATCTCGACCAAGCCGCGATAGGTCGTCTTGCCGCCGTGCGTGCTCACCGATTTGTTGGTCACCATCGAGGTCGTATTCGGAGCCGCGTGAATGACCTTGGCGCCCGCGTCTTGATGCTGGCCTTCGCCGGCGAACGCCATCGAAAGCACTTCGCCGCGCGCACCCTCGCCCATCAAATAGATCGACGGGTACTTCATGGTTAGACGCGAGCCGATATTGCCGTCCACCCACTCGACGGTCGCGTTCTTGTGCGCGATCGCGCGCTTGGTCACGAGATTGAAAATATTGCGATACCAGTTTTGGATCGTCGTGTAGCGGATCGATGCGTCTTCGTGTGCCACGAGTTCGACGACGGCACTGTGCAGTGAAGTCGTTGAAAATTTCGGCGCGGTGCAACCCTCGATGTAATGAACTTTGGAGCCCTTGTCGGCGATAATCAGCGTGCGTTCGAACTGGCCCATGTTTTCCGCGTTGATGCGGAAGTAGGCTTGGAGCGGCTGCTTCACTTCGACGCCCGGCGGGATATAGATAAACGATCCGCCCGACCACACCGCGGAGTTGAGCGCGGCAAATTTGTTGTCGGCGACCGGAATGATCGTCGCCAAATATTTCTGCACGATCTCCGGATGCTTCTTGACCGCGGTATCCATGTCGCAGAAGAGTACGCCGAGCTTCTCGAGCTCTTCGTTTACGTTGTGATAGACAACTTCCGATTCGTACTGTGCGGAAACGCCGGCTAAGAACTTGCGCTCGGCTTCGGGGATACCCAAGCGATCGAACGTTTTTTTGATGTCGTCGGGCACGTCATCCCACGAGCGCTCGGCCTGGTCGGTCGATTTCACGAAATAGTGGATGTCGCCGAAGTCGATCTCGGAAAGACGTTCGGTGTCGCCCCACGTCGGCATCGGTTTACTCAGAAAGACGTCGAGCGCTTTGAGGCGGAACTCGCGCATCCAGTCCGGCTCGCCCTTCATCTCGCTGATGCGCTCGACGATCTCGCGCGTCAGGCCCTTCTGGGACTTAAAGACGTACTTGTCCTCGGAATCGTGGAAACCGTGACGGTATTCCTCGATGAGGGGCTGGGCGGGCTTGAGTTGTGTGGCCATGTCTTATAAAGGTATGTCAGCGTTTAGCGATAGTCAAGATAGTGAAGGCCTATCTTCATTATCTATCGACCCCGGCGGCTCGCCAAACGGTTGCATCGTCATGGCGCCGGGCGGTCGGTCCCTTTCAGTTTGCGGCGCCGATGGTGGTTTTCGGTATTCTATACCGATGCAGAATTTGCGAATAAATCCTTTACAGTCGAGGCGATAGAGGCTATTCTACTCCCGAGCTCCTTTTTTAAAGGCAGGAGCTCGCGGTCATGGGAGGCGCGCCCTTACGCGCCATCGCGGCGAATCGCACGCGCACCGAAAAGCGCCGGTAAGAGTTCGCCGATAGGTCGGGGACGTGGCTGCACCGCAGGCGCCAGCCGACAAGTCCGGAGGTGGGATTCCCACAAGTCGAGGAGAGCGCAAGAATTGAAAGCACTCGGTACGCACATTGTGTGCGAACTCTCGGGGTGTGACCCGACGGCACTTTCGGACGTTGACGGCGTCCACGCAATGATGGTGGCGGCTGCCCGAGCGGCAAACGCAACTATTCTGGAGAGTTCTTTTCACCGCTTCGAACCGCAAGGCGTTTCGGGTACGGTGATTCTGGCCGAATCGCATCTCTCGATCCACACCTGGCCGGAGAAAAAATACGCCGCGATGGATTTTTACACGTGCGGCGACCACACCGATCCGTGGCTTGCCTGTTTATATGCCGCTAAGATCCTATCGGCCAAGCGAATGTTGACGACCGAATTTAAACGAGGCATCGAAGCCAAGAACGGAACCTTCACCCACGTCGTAACGGCAACCGAAGCAAAAGATCGACCGCGAACCGCCTAACCGCGGTTTTTATTTCGTAAGCGATGCCGAAAACCGAACGTTGGCAGTGGTATGTCGAGCAATTCGCTCCGACCGAACAACATCATCACGCCGTCGATCGCGTGTACTACGCCGGCCGATCGCAATTTCAAGAGATCGGGATCATCGGAACGCCTGCGTTCGGCAAGATGCTGATCCTCGACGGCGACACTCAAAGCTCCCAAGCCGATGAAAAAATCTACCACGAGGCGCTCGTGCATCCCGCGATGGCCGGCGCTACCGACCGATCCGAAGTCTTGATCTTGGGCGGCGGCGAGGGTGCGACCCTGCGCGAAGTTTTACGCCATCCGGGCGTGCGGCGCGCGACGATGGTCGACATCGACGGCGAAGTGGTCGAACTTTCCAAACAGTATCTGCCGGAATGGTCGGACGGCGCTTTCACCGAGCCGCGTGCGCGCGTGATCGTCGGCGACGCGCGCAAGTTTCTGGCCGAAGACAACGATCGCTACGGTGTGATCATCTCGGATCTTACCGAGCCGCTGGAAGACTCGCCGAGCAATCCGCTATTTTGCGACGCCGTTTTTCGCGATATCAAAAGCCGGCTCGCACCCGGAGGGATCTACGTCCTGCAAGCCAGTACCGCGGGAATTCAAAACCTGTCGCTGCATGCGAAGATGGCGCGCACGCTGCGCAGGCACTACGAACACGTCGTCTCCTACTATACGCATGTCCCGGCGTTCGATAACGATTGGGCGTTTATCGCTTGCAGCGATGCTGTCGATGCGTCGCGACTGGACGAACGGCAGATCGAGCCTTACTGCCGCGAGTTGCGCGGGGCGAACTTTTTCTACGACGCGGAAACGCACCGGCGCATCTTCGCGCTGCCGCTCTATCTGCGGCGCGCGTTGGCTCAAGGCGGCGATACGTTTTGAGCTCGATCGATCAAGATTCGGCCCGCCGCCAATGGGATAAAGAGCGTTCGCATTTCGTCGAGCTGCTCGATCTCAAGCTCGAAAGCGTCGAAAAGGGCCGCGCGGTTATGCGCATGCCCTACCGCTCGCAGATTTCCAACGGCACCGGCGCGGTGCACGGCGGCGCGATCGTGAGTTTGTGCGACACGGTGTTTTACGTTGCGCTGGCCTCGATCTACGGGCGCGATCAAGACACGACGACCGTCTCGCTGCAGTGCAATTTTCTGGCTCCGGCGGCCGGACCACACGATCTCGTCGCGGAAGCCACCGTGTTGCGGGCCGGACGGCGCATCTGCTACGGCGAAGTCACCGTGCGCAGCGGCGAGAAAGTGGTCGCGCACTCGACGCTCAACTACTTGAATTCCTATCCGGGCGAAAAACCCAAAAAGAAATGAAGGCGTTCACAAACGTTCCGGTATTTAGTACAGTGATGCAAAGGGGCCGAAGGCCGGCGTGCCCTGCCGCCCTTCGACAAGCTCAGGACGGTAGGGGGCGTGCGGCGCGCTTCGACTGCGCTGGAGCACAGGCTCCGCGCGGATACGCCTTTTGAATAGAATGAAACGTACGGCCATTTACGACGAGCACGTAAAGTTGCGTGCTCGGTTGATTCCATTCGGCGGCTTCGATATGCCCGTCCAGTACGAGAGCATCCTCAAAGAGCACGAAGCGGTCCGTACGTCGGCCGGTCTCTTCGATCTCTCGCACATGGGCCAATTCATTTTGGAAGGCGATGCGGTCGCAGAATGGGCGGATCGGTTAACCGTCAACGCCGTTCCGACCATGAAACCCTGGCAAGCGCGCTACAATATTTTCACGAACGGGCACGGCGGCGCGCACGACGACGTGATCTTTTACAGGCTCGAGGACCGCTGGCTGCTGGTGGTCAACGCCGGCAACGCCGACAAAATGTGGAAGCTCCTCAACGACAGTGTGGGCGGCTCCGGCGTGAGACTTGCATCCCTGCACGGCCGTAACGCGCTGATCGCCATTCAAGGGCCGCGTTCGGCGGCGATGCTGCAGCCGCACGCCGGCGCGGACGTGAACGCACTGAAATACTATTTTTGCACGGAAGGCAACGTGTACGGCAAGAAAGCTGTCATTGCGCGAACCGGTTACACGGGCGAAGACGGCTTCGAGCTTTTTGTCGACGGAGCCGATGCGCCCGAGATCTGGACGAAACTCTTGGCCGACAATGCCGGGTCGGGGTTGATCCCAGCCGGCTTGGGAGCGCGCGACGTGCTGCGCCTGGAAGCGGGCATGCCGCTCTACGGTCATGAGCTGACGGAAGAAATCACCCCGCTGCAAGCCGGTTTGAATTGGGTCGTGAAAATGGACAAACCCGATTTCGTCGGGAAAGCCGCGCTCGAATCGCAGCAGCGTGCGGACGATTATCCGCGCATCGTGGGGATAGCGATGGACGGGCGCGCCCCCGCGCGTGAAGGCTACCACGTGTTTCTGGGCGAGAAGCGCGTAGGCGAGATTCGCAGCGGATCGATCGGACCATCGGTCGGCAACAAGAGCATCGGAACGGCACTCGTGGAAAAGGAAGCCGCAACTCCCGGCACGGACGTAGTGGTTCACATTCGCGGGACCGCCTACGGCGCGAAAGTCGTAGAGCTTCCATTTTATAAGAGGAGCTACAAAATTGGCGCAGCCTGAAGGCCTGCTTTACAGTAAAGAGCACGAATGGGTGAAGATCGACGGCGATCGCGCGACGGTCGGCATCACCGATTACGCGCAGGACTCGCTCGGCGACATCGTCTACGTCGAGTTGCCGAAGGTCGGCGCACAGGTGGCGCAATTCGCCTCGGCCGGCGTCGTCGAGTCCGTGAAAGCCGTCTCGGATCTTTTCACGCCGGTCGGTGGTGAGGTTCTTGAGGTCAATACCAGCCTCGAGAACGATCCGGCCCTCGTCAATCGCGAGCCGTTTGAAGCCGGCTGGCTCTTCAAGCTCAAGCTTCCAAGTGGCTCGCAAACCGCGGGCTTATTGTCGCCCTCCGATTACGAAAGTTTCATCAAAGAGAGCTAACCTTGTATACGCCCCATACGAAAACCGATATCGCGCACATGCTGCAAGCGGTCGGCGTTGATTCGCTCGATGCGCTGCTGCGCGTGCCCGATGCGGTCAAGCTGCGCGAAAAGCTCGACGTTGTGCCGGCGCTTCCGGAAACCGAGATCGTCCGCCGCTTCGAAGAGCTCGCGCGGATGAATGCCGGCGCGTCGTGCGTCTCGTTTCTGGGTGCGGGCAGCTACTATCATTACGCGCCGCCGGCGATCACGGCGCTCGCGATGCGCGGCGAATTTCTGACGGCATACACCCCCTATCAAGCAGAAGTATCGCAGGGCTACCTGCAAGCCATCTACGAGTGGCAAACCTACATCTGTTTGTTGACAGGCATGGACATCGCCAACGCTTCGGTCTATGACGGCGCAACGGCGCTGGCGGAAACCGCCATCATGGCCATCAATGAAAACGGACGGCAAAAAGTCCTCGTCTCGCGCGCGGTTCATCCAAACTACCGCGCGGTTCTAAAAACGTATTGCGACGGCTTGGACGTGGCGATCGAAGAGTTGCCGATCGCGGAAGACGGCACGACGGATCTAACTGAACTCGCGCGCTTAGCGGCCACGAAGGAATATGCATGCGTGGCGCTGCAGTCGCCGAATTTTTTCGGCGTCATCGACGCGCCCGGAACGGCCGAACAAGCTGCGCTAAAAGCGAGCGGCACCGTGCTGGTGGCGGTGGTGGCGGAAGCGCTCTCGCTGGGCGCGCTGCAAGCTCCCGCGCAGTGGGGCGCCGGGATCGTCGCCGGCGAAGCGCAGAGTTTCGGCATACCGATGGCCTATGGCGGTCCCTACGGCGGCTGCATCGCGTCTACCCAGGAGCATTTGCGGCGCATCCCAGGACGTTTAGTAGGAAAGACCGTCGATTCGAACGGCAAGGAAGGCTACGTGTTGACCTTGCAGGCTCGCGAGCAGCACATTCGCAGGGAGCGCGCCACCTCAAATATTTGCACGAATCAAGCGCATTGCGCGCTGATCGCGACCATGTATCTCGCGCTAGTCGGCAAGACCGGCTTGCGCGATGTCGCTGCTGCAAATCTGCAGCGCACGCGCGAGTTGGCAGCGGCGGTCGAGGCGATCGACGGCTGTTCGCTGCACTTCAGCTCGCCGCATTTCAACGAAATTGTCGTGTGCGTTCATCAGCCTGCGAAGCACGCGCTTGTGAAGCTCGAGCAGCGCGGCATTTTGGGCGGGGTCGATCTCGGACGCTACTATCCCGAGTATGCGAATTGCATTCTGATGGCCGCCACGGAGATGACGACAACTCAAGATATTCAGGCGCTTACCAAAGCTCTGCACGAGGTCGTACATGTCCACGCCCGCATCTGACCACACCGCGTCGCCGCTCATCTTCGAATCCGGACAGGACGGCCGGGCGAACCGGTATTTCGCGAGCGGAAAGCCGTTGAGCGAGCTTCTGCCGCGCGAGATGCTGCGCGAGGATTTGCCGATTCCCGACAACAGCGAGATGGACGTCGTGCGCCACTTCACGCGACTTTCCCAGCGTACATTTGGAATCGACGTCGGTTTCTATCCGCTCGGGTCGTGCACGATGAAATACAACCCGCGCGTCAACGATGCGATGGCGAGTTTGCCGGCGCTCCGCGATCTGCATCCGTATACGTCCGATGCGTTCGCGCAAGGGGCGCTGCGCATCATGTGGGAGCTGGAACGCAGCCTCTGTTCGCTCTTCGGGATGGCGGCTTTTTCGCTCAATCCGGCGGCGGGAGCGCATGCGGAACTGGCCGCGCTGTTGATCGCGAAGGCGTATTTCAAGAGTCGCGGTGAAACCAAGCGCGACAAAGTTATCGTTCCGGACACGGCGCACGGCACCAATCCGGCATCGGCCGCGATGTGCGGCTTCAAAGTCATCTCGCTCAAGAGCGACAAGCGCGGGCGCGTCAGCGTCGACGAGTTAAAGAAGCATTTGGGATCGGACACCGCGGTCTGCATGATGACCAATCCGAACACGCTGGGCTTGTTCGAGGATCACGTGCACGAAATCACGCGCGAGGTGCACGAAGCCGGCGGTTTGTGCTACTACGACGGCGCAAATGCGAACGCGTTGATGGGCAATGCGCGGCCGGGTGACATGGGTTTCGATCTCATGCACCTGAATCTGCACAAGACATTTACGATTCCGCACGGCGGCGGCGGCGCGGGCGCCGGTCCGCTCGGCGTCGCGAAGCAGCTGGTTGACTTCTTGCCGACGCCGTACGTTAGGAAGAAAAATGATTCGTTTGAGCTGGATTTCGATATGCCGAAGAGCATCGGGCCGATGCGGTCGTTTTGGTCGAACTTCGCGCACGTCGTTCGCGCGCTGGCTTACATTTACGCGAACGGCGCCGAGGGGCTGACGAAAGTTTCGCAACTCGCGGTGCTCAACGCCAATTACCTGCGCGTAAAGATTGCCGAATTCTTGGAAACGCCCTACGACGAAACGTGCCGCCACGCACTCGTGGCCTCCGCCCAGGAGCTGAAGAAGCAGACCGGCGTGCGCGCGCTGGACATCGCCAAGGCGCTGCTCGACCGCGGCTACATGGCGCCGACGATGTACTTCCCGCTCATCGTTCCCGAATGTTTGATGATCGAGCCAACTGAAACGGAGTCCAAGGAAACGCTCGACGCGTTCGTCGACGCGTTGCGCGATATTGTGGAGACGGCCAAACGCGATCCCGAGCAGATTTTGGCAGCGCCCGTAACCACGGTGGTCGGCCGTCTGGACGAGACGCGCGCGGCCCGCCAACCCGATCTGCGGTGGTGCCCCGCGACCGAATGAGCCTTCAATTCGATCTGCCGCCGCCGGGAGTGCGCCGCATGTATGCGGTAGCTTTTGACCTGGATACCGACGTCCTTAAGACTGCTTATTCAACAGCGTCTTGGAGATGCGTACGTCGACGTCAGAGCGGTCTTAGAAGCGCACGGTTTCAGTTGGCGCCAACGTTCGGTGTATTTTGGAGACGAGCGCGTCACGCCGGTAACCTGCGTTCTTGCAATCCAGGAGCTCTCCAAGCGGTTCGACTGGTTTGGGTCGTGCATTCGGGACATCCGGATGCCGCGAATCGAGGAGAGACGATCTCTCGCCCGCGATTGAGTCCGCTTAACCCGTAGCGACGGGCACCGCGCGTTGCATGCAGGCGCAGCGCGGAACGACGCTCATCGAAGTGCTGCTGGTTGCCGCAATTCTTGCGATGGTTTCCGCCATCGCGTTTTTTAGTGCGGGCAGCCGCTTATTCGAAACGCGCTCGGCGGCGACGATTTTCGACGCGCAGCTCGCGCACGCGCGCGCCATCGCGGCCACGAATGGTGGAACGGCCACGCTGTCTTTCGCGCGGGCGCCCGGCGGAGGCGGGACGGTCGTTTCGCTGACGCCCGCGGGGGAGGTGCCCCCGCAGGCCCTGAGGGCCGACATCTCCGAGGCGGCCTTGGGGAGGCCGCCTTTTTCGATCGCGGTCGACGCCTACGGCCACGCGACGTCGCCTTCGCCCTGCCCGTCCGCCGGAGGCTACGGCCTCACGTTTGCAGCCGGCCCCGTCTCAGAGACTCGCTTTTTGCCCTGTCCGGTGGTCGCCGTAGGGTCGCCCGAACCCGTCGGAACCGTGCCTCCGTAGCAGGCTCTTCTTGGGCCCGTCGGCTATAATCGAAGTACTAGGCGGCGACCCCTCCCGGGGGGCGGCTTTCCGGTCCTCTAGGGGTTCTTTAGGGGCTGTC
>JABXNS010000281.1_pt1 | contig 11417 bp, 12 predicted proteins | sample 7301101 | NCBI WGS metagenome assembly JABXNS01 (sample SAMN14449646, study PRJNA615230) | soil metagenome | isolation source: soil from bare, unvegetated metal-rich iron-sulfur acidic spring small-cell... | place: Canada: Paint Pots Mound, Kootenay National Park, BC | collected 2017-05-25
GCGGGTTCTCGTCGTCGGGCTCGGGCCGGGCGATCCGGGACTGCTCACGCTGGGAAGTCTCGATGCGCTGCGCGCGTCGCGGCGCGCCGCACTGATGCTCGCCCCGGCGGAACTGGTCACATACATTGAATCGCAAGGCGTCGAGATCGTCACCGGTCTCGCCGCCGATCCAGCGCTCTTCGTCCGCGGCGCAACCGACGCGGTCGAGCAGGTCACCGGTGTCATCCTGAGTTTATCGAAGGACCCCGAGCAGCGCACCGAAGGTGCGCAAGTCGAGGGGATCGCAGTGGGCGTCCTCGGCAATCCACTCTCGGATTTTCCCGGGCTTCCGCAATTCGTTCGCGCGCTGGAAAGCCGCGGCGTGCAAACGGAGATCGTGCCCGGCGTTCCGCGCGATACGCTTTCTGCGGCGATCGCCATGCCGCTGGTTCCGCTGCCGCCCGCTTCCACGCATCACACCTGGAATGACCTGATCGAAATCATGGCGCGCTTGCGCCGGTCGTGCCCGTGGGATCGCGAACAAACGCACCGAACGCTCGTGCCGTACCTGATCGAAGAAACCTACGAAGTGGTCGAAGCGATCGAGCAAAACGACGAAACCGCGCTGAGCGAAGAACTCGGCGACCTGCTGCTGCAGATCGTTTTCCACGCGCAGATCGGCAGCGAAACCGGACGTTTTACGAGCGCCGACGTTATCGACGCGCTCTCGAATAAAATGATCCGCCGCCATCCGCACGTTTTCGGCGAAGCCGTGATCGAAGACGTCGACGCGCAGTGGAAAAACTGGGAGCGCCTCAAAGCCGAAGAGGCGACGGGGCGCAAACGCAGCAGCCGTCTCGAAGGCATCCCGAAGCATCTGGGAGCGCTCCAGCGTGGACAGCGCATGCAAGAGAAAGCCGCCCGCGTCGGCTTCGACTGGCCCGCGGTCGAGCAAATTCTGGACAAGCTCGTCGAGGAGCTGCGCGAACTGGCCGAGGCGCGCCGCGCCAAGCAGGACGATCCACACGTGCGCGAAGAGCTCGGCGACGTGTTCTTCACGCTGGTGAACCTCTCGCGCGCGCTGGGCATCGACGCGGAAGCCGCCATGCGCGAAGCGAATGAAAAATTCTACAAACGCTTCAGCTTTATGGAAGCCCGCGCCGCCAAGCAAGGCAAATCACTGGCCGACATGCCGCTGAACGAACTCGAGGAACTGTGGAAGCTGGCAAAGACCTAAAGAGCGTGATCCGCGTGCGTATGAGCTCGCGCGACGCGCACTACGGCGGCAACCTCGTCGACGGCGCGCGCATACTCGAGCTTTTCGGCGACGTCGCGACCGAGTTGCTGATCACGCTGGATGGTGACGAAGGCTTGTTTGCGGCATACGACAGCGTCGAGTTCTTGGCGCCGGTCCAAGCCGGCGACTACATCGAGGCTGAAGGGCGCATCGTGCACGTCGGCAATACTTCGCGCAAAATGCGATTCGAAGCGCGCAAGGTGATCGCGGCGCGTCCTGACGTTAGCCCCTCGGCAGCAGATGTATTGAGCGAGCCGCTCGTTGTATGCCGCGCCTCGGGCACGTGCGTCACGCCGAAAGGTAAGAAACGAGTTTAGGTTAGGCCGGCAGACTGCTGCTGCAATTGTTTGACGTCAGCCCCGATATGCTGCATCGTGGATTCCATCTCGCCGAAGCGCATTTCCATGCTTCCAAAGCGCGTTTCGAGGTTCTCCACACGCGTTTCAATGTGCCCGACACGCCGGTCCAACGAACCTACGTGAAATTCCAGTCCGCCAAGGCGCCCGTCGATAGTTTCAAACCGCCGGTCATGTTCTGCGAGCTTTGCGTCGACGACATTAAAACGCCTGTCCATCGTTTCGGCAATGCCATTCCTAAAATCGATAAGCGCGTCCATGAGTTCGCGCGTGGTCGGCCTTCTACTCATAAGCAGTATCAAGCACTACGAACGTTGCCGCGATGATCCCTTGCAGTGAACATAATGTTGCCGGAATCTGCGTGCCCGGCTGCGCTCCGCCCACTTCGCCTCCATGGCGTCAAATTGCCGAAAGAGCCGCTCGAACCGGTCGTAAAACTCATCCCGAAAGGCTAGAATCTCGTTCAAGATATCGCGCCAGGTCGGTTCTTCGGGCGAAACCCATACGCGACGTATCATATGAGCCTTTCGTGCGTCTTGCGTTTCCAGAAAAGTTCGTAATATGTGAATTGCAATAGCAAGACGACGACGTAGGCGATCGGATAGCCCATCCAGATGCCGTCGATTCCGTACCTGTGCATGAGTATCCACGCGGCCGGCACTTCGACCGCCCAGATCGCGAAGACGCCGTTGACCGTCGGCCAAAAAACCGCGCCGCTGCTGCGCATAACGCCGCTGAGCACCGACGAGTTGCCGAAGAGCAGGTAGCTCCAAAGCGTGATCATGAGCAGTCCATGCGCGATGTCGAGCGGATGCCGCGACGTTACGAACCATCCCAGAATATTCCACGCGAATATATAGCACAGCGCGATGATAATGCCGCCGATGACATAGTTGAGCCCGACGCCGGAGCGAATGACGCTGTTGAGCTTGTCCTCGCGCTTTGCGCCGATGCATTGCGCGCCGAATATCGAGGCGGCGATGCCGATGCTGATAGCCGGGAACTGCACGTAGCCGACGATCTGATTGACCGCGCCGTACGCGGCGGTCGCATCCGATCCGAAGCGATTGACGAAGGTAATTACCGCGATCTCCGCCAGCGCGACCATGATCACTTGCAAGCCGATCGGCACGCCCAGGCGCACGACGGTCTTAAATATCTTCCAATCGATGCGCATGTCGCGCATCATCTCGAAATCAAACGACAGCGGATCTTTGCGGCGGGCCAGCAACGCCAAGAGCGCCACGAATGCCAACGAATTTCCTATATAACCGGCGATTGCCGCCGACGCGACGCCCAGCCGCGGCAAGCCGCCCCATCCAAGAATCAACGCCGGTGTCAGGATCGCTATCAACACGGTGCTGACGATCAGGAAATAAAACGGCGTCTGCGAATCGCCCGTTCCCCGAATGAACGTCGTGTAGGCCAAGTACGGGAAGAGCATCGGGCACGAGACGAAGAGGATCTGAGCGTACACCGTCGCCTGCGCCAAGATGTCCGAAGGCGTGCGGATCAGGCGCAGTAGGTCGTTGGATAGAAAGATGCCGATCAGCGCGACGGCGATTCCTAGCAGCACGCTGATCGAAAGCGTCGTGCCGGCCACGCGTTTCATCGCGGGCACGTTTCCGCCGCCGAACGCTTGGCCGATGAGAATGGTGCTGCCGCTCGAGAGGCCGATCAAAAATGAAATCAGTAAGAAAATGATCGGGAAGATGCCGGAGACCGCGGCCAAAGCGCGCACGCCGATCAGCTGGCCGAGATAGATGCTCGCAACCGTCTGTGAGGCCGATTGTAAGATGTTGCTCAAGAGCAGCGGCACGAGAAAAATCAAGAACAGCCGCCACATCGGACGGCTCTCGTCGAAGATGTTGACCTGGCCGCGGCGGGCCGCCGGCCGTGCTGCCGTCATCGGCGCTCCGGTTGGCGAGCAGGGTGCCGATCTCTTTTTCCCGGAACTGGTGCGCGTGCGGCTCGATAAATTCATGAAGGTATCGCGTTTGAGTAAGCGGCGCAGCGAGGCGCACGAAGCGCTCGTTCACGGGCGCATCACAAAGGACGGCAAGCCGCTCAAGCCCGGCTACGACGTCCGCCCCGGCGACGTTCTGGTGATCCACTACGCCACGAAGTACGTCACCGTGCGCGTTCGTGAAGTGCCGCTGCGCATGACGCCGGGCGTCAAGCCGGCCGAACTGTATGAGATCGTCGCGCAATCGTCGGACGACACGTACGATGCGTAATCTTTCCGCGGACACGAAGGACGCGCTGACGCGCGACATTCCTTCCGAGCCGCACTGTCGCGATGCTTTGCTTTCAGGGTTGGCACTCTACGGCGCGCGCTCGCTCCGCAGAGGTTCGTATTTCGTCACGCACCGCAATGCGGTGGCGCGGTTGTTTCAGAGGTTGTCCCCTCGTGACGCGCGCTCCGCGCGCTCCTCGGGGTCCTTCGACAGGCTCAGGATGACACAACACAAGCCCACCATGACGCCGAGCACGAGCGGCGTGGCGCACGCCTATCGTATTGCAATTCCAAACGAGCGGGAGCGGCCACGGAAACCGGTGCGCCGTTGCGACCGCGTCATGGAAGCGCGCGCGGCGTTCTTGACATGCGGTTCGCTCTCGGCCGGAGCGAAGGGTTACCATTTGGAGCTCGCCCCTTCGGACGGCGAGCTCGCGCAGCGCTTGGAATGGATCTTGCGCGCGGTCGCCGGGCCGCCCAAGAAGATGAAACGCAGCGGACACGCCGTGCTCTATTACAAAGACTTCGAGGCCATTGTAGAATTTTTCGGCGTCATCGGGGGGCACTGGGCGGTGCTGCAGCTCGAAGACATCCACGCGTTGAAAGAGACCAAGAATCGCATTCACCGGCTTGTGAACACGGAAGCTGCAAATCTCGAACGCGTTGCCAACGCCGCTGCCGCGCAGCGCGACACGATCGAATTCCTGAGTTCGGCGCACGGCTTACGTCATCTCTCCAAAGCTCTGCGCGAGATCGCTGAATTACGCTTGAACCATCCCGATGAAAGCCTGGCGGAGCTCGGCCGCCGTTGTAACCCGCCCATTTCCAAGCCCACGGTCAACAGCCGTTTGACGGCATTGTCGCGCTTGGCGCGGCGGCTGCGCGGGGAAACCGCCGCGCGATGACTAAAAACGGGAACCTATGCGAATCGGAATCAACGGCTTCGGCCGCATCGGAAGAAACTTCAGTAAAGCCTTGCTCGAACGGCATCCGGAAATCGAGATTGCCGCAGTCAACGATCTGACCAGCGCCGCCGAATGCGCGCATCTTTTTAAGTACGATTCTAATTACGGCACGTTCGAAGGCGATGTCTCCTGCGAAGGTGACTCGATCGTCATCAACGGCCGCAGGATCAAAGTCTTAGCCGAACGCGATCCCGGAAAACTTCCGTGGAAAGATCTTGGCGCGGACGTCGTGATCGAATCCACCGGCCTGTTTACCGACGCCGGCAAGGCGCGCGCGCACATTACCGGCGGCGGCGCAAGAAAAGTTTTGATTTCCGCACCGGCCAAAGGCGAGGACATCACGATCGTTTTGGGCGTCAATGAGGACCGGTACGATCCCGAGAAGCACAACATCATCTCCAATGCGTCGTGTACGACCAACTGTTTGGCCACGGCCGTCAAACCGATCGTGGACAGTTTGGGCTGGGTCAAAGGCTTCATGTGCACGATTCACTCCTATACCAACGATCAAAACATCCTGGATGCGCCGCACAAAGATCTGCGCCGCGCGCGCAGCGCCGCGACCAATATCATTCCGACATCCACGGGTGCGGCGAAGGCGCTCTATCTGACGATCCCGGAAGTCAAAGGAACGTTTGACGGATTCGCTTTGCGCGTGCCGACCGCGACCGTCTCGATGATCTACCTGGTGGCGCAGGTCAAACGCGAAACCACCAAAGACGAAGTCAATCGAATCCTCAAGCGCGCCGCAAACGGCGATCTCAAAGAATACGTGCAGTACTGCGAGGCGGAACTGGTTTCGAGCGATTTCAAGAAGTCACCGTACAGTTCGATTGTCGATTCGCTGCTTACCGGCGCGAACGGCGATCTTGTGCAGATTGCCGCGTGGTACGACAACGAATGGGGATATTCGTGCCGGTTGGCGGATCTGACGGCGCTGGTGCTCGAAAAAATACCCGCAAAGGTTTAGAGCGTCCCCTCGACTATGCTCGGGGTCGTTTCCTTCGACATTGCTCAGGACAGGCTCTCACGATGACAAATGGTGATAGGCTCTGCACTTTGAAGGACGCGGACGTGCGCGGAAAGCGCGTGCTGCTTCGCGCGGATCTCAACGTCCCGATGCGTCCTTCGACAGAGATCCTCGACGCCAAACGCATCGATGCTGCGCTGCCCACGGTGCGCTATCTGGCAGACCATGGCGCGCGCGTCATTATTCTGTCGCACTTAGGCCGGCCCGACGGCCAACGCAATCCGAAATATACGTTACAACCGGTCGCGGCCGCGCTGGCCCAGCGCCTGCACGCGGACGTCGCATTTGTCCCCGACGTCATCGGCCCGGCCGCCCTCCAAGCCACCGAGTCGCTGCGCGACGGACAGATAGCGATGCTGGAAAACGTCCGGTTCGAGCCCGGGGAAGAGCAAAACGATCCGCATTTTTCTAAGCAACTCGCTTCGCTCGGCGATCTGTATGTCGACGACGCCTTCGGCACCGCGCGCCGCGCGCACGCCTCGACCGAAGGCGTCTCGCATTATCTTCCGAGTTTTGCCGGCTTGCTCATGGAAGCCGAGATTGCGGAGCTTTCGAAGCTGCTGGACGAGCCGGAACAGCCCTATGTCTGCGTGATCGGGGGCGCGAAAATCAAAGATAAAGTCGGCGTCTTCCGCAATCTGATGGATCGCGTGAACGCTTTTTGCATCGGCGGCGGCATGGCCAACACATTTCTGGCAGCGCAGGGCGTGGACGTCGGTGCATCGTTGCGCGACGACGACCTGCAGCCCGCGCGCGCCATGTTGGAATTAGCCCAACGCCGCGGCGTTTCGATGATGCTGCCCACCGACGCGGTCGTGTCGACGAGTTTCGACAATGACGCAGGCGCGCGCACGGTCGATCTCGACGGCATCGGCGACGCCATGATTCTGGACATCGGACCAAAAACTGCAGCGGCATATGCAAAGACCATCGAAACGGCAGGGACCGTCGTTTTCAACGGCCCGATGGGCGTCTACGAAAAAGTTCCGTACCGTGAAGGCACGCGCGTCGTAGGCGAAGCGATGGCGCGCGCAACGCAGCGCGGTGCGCGCACCGTGGTCGGCGGCGGCGATGCGGCAGCGGCCGCGGACGAACTCGGTTTTGCCGGTAAGGTGACGCACGTCAGCACGGGCGGCGGCGCAACGCTGGAGTTTCTCGAGGGCAAGGAACTGCCCGGCATCAAGGCGCTGCAGCGGTGAGAAAGCTCGTCTGCGCCGGCAACTGGAAGATGCACAAGACGGCGCGCGAAGCCGCCGATTTCGTCAAAATTTTTCTGCCGCTCGCGCAAGCCGTTCCAGATCGCGTAGAGATCGTGCTGTGTCCGCCGTTCACCGCACTCGCGGCCGTTTCAAAACTGCTTACGACCGGCCGCGTAAGGCTGGGCGCGCAGGACATGCACTGGGAGCGCGGCGGAGCGTTCACCGGCGCGATCTCCGCGCCGATGCTCTGCGATCTCGGCGTACACTACGTCATCGTCGGACATTCCGAGCGGCGCGAATACTTCGGCGAGACCGATGAAACCGTGCGTCTGAAAACCGCGGCCGCTCTGCAAAATGAATTGACGCCGATCGTTGCCGTCGGCGAAACGCTCGCAATTCGCGACACAGGGAAAACGGCCGACCACGTGATCGCGCAGACGCGTGCCGCCCTCGAAGGGCTCAACGCAGCGCAGATCGCGCGCATCCTGCTGGCCTACGAACCGATCTGGGCGATCGGCACCGGGCGAAACTGCGATCCGGCGCAAGCCAATGCCGTGATGTCGGCGATACGTTCGTGCATGCCGGCGCTGAACGATGTGCCCATTCTCTACGGCGGAAGCGTCAAGGCTGAAAACATCGCCGCCTACACGGCGCAACCGCAGATCGACGGCGGCCTCGTCGGCGGAGCATCGCTCGATCCGATAGTGTTTGCGCAGCTTTGCACTGCGGCGGACGCCCCTCGACACGGGTCCGTACCGGACCCTGCTCGGGGTCCTTCGACAAGCTCAGGATGACAACGGTGCCAGGATGACAACGGTGCCACCGATGACAATCGTGCCACGATGACAACGGTGCCAGGATGACAACGGTGCCACGATGACAACGGTGCCAACGATGACAACGGTGCCACAATGACACCGCGGTTTCGCCCCCTCGTTCTATGCGTGCTCGACGGGTGGGGATGCCGCGACGCGCTGTACGGGAACGCGATCGCGACCGCGCGTCTGCCGAATTGGAACGGATTTCTCAAAAGATACCCTTGGACGATGCTGCAGGCCAGCGGTGAATACGTCGGCCTTCCCAAAGGCATCATGGGAAACAGCGAGGTCGGCCACACCAACATGGGAAGCGGCCGCATCGTGGCGCAAGGCGTCACGATTATCGACGCAGAGATCCGCTCGGGAGAATTCGCGAAGAACGCGACGCTGCACGCCTGCATCGATCACGTGCAGAGGAGCGGCGGAACGGTTCATCTGCTCGGCCTGGTATCCGACGGAAAAGTTCACAGCTCGCTCGATCACCTTTTAGCGCTCGTGGACGCGCTGCAAAAAGCCGGCGCGCCGTTTTCAATACATGTTTTCCTGGATGGACGCGACGTACCGCCGCGATCGGCGGAGATTTTTATACAAGTTTTGCAAGCCAGGGTGGATGCCGGCGGTGCGCCGGGGGCGATCAAGACGGTCATCGGCCGTTTCTACGCGATGGATCGCGATAACCGCGAGGAACGCACGCACGCGGCGTTCGAGGCCATCGCGCACGCGCGCGCCCCGTTCGATGCGCCGACCGCCGAAGGTGCGCTGGCGGCCGCGTATGCGCGCGGCGAAGACGATGAATTCGTGAAACCCACGACGATCGCGGGCGGCCTGCCGGTTCGCAACGGCGACGCGTGCATCTTCTTCAACTTCCGGCCCGATCGCGCGCGGCAGTTAACCGTCGCATTCAACCGCGCCGGCTACGAAGATTTCATCTTCGCGACGATGACCAAGTATGACGAAACGTTTCCTAATCCGGTGCTGTTTGGTCCCCGTCCGCAATCCGATACGTTCGGTGAGGTCGTGGCGCGTGAAGGTCTCCGGCAGTTGCGCCTAGCGGAAACGGAGAAGTACGCGCACGTCACGTATTTTTTTAACGGCGGACGAGAGGACGTATTCGCGAACGAAGATCGCAAGTTGATTCCATCGGACCGCACCGTGGCTACGTACGATCTCGCGCCGGCCATGCGCGCACGGGAGATCACCGAGTATGCGGTCAAGGCGATCGCGGCCGGAACCTATGACGTCATCGTGATGAATTACGCAAATGCCGATATGGTCGGCCACACCGGTAAATGGGAGCCCACGATTGAAGCGCTGCAAGTCCTGGATGAATGCCTCGGACGTCTGGCCGGATCGGTGCTCGCGGCCAACGGGTTGCTCGCCATCACGGCCGACCACGGGAATGCTGAAGACAAAATCGATCCGCAAGGCAATCCGTTGACCGCGCACACCACCAATCCCGTGCCGTTTCTCCTGATCGCCAAAGATTTCACGTGCACGCTCAAACCCGGCGGAAAACTCGGCGACGTCGCGCCGACGCTGCTGCATCTGGCCGGCCTGCCCGTACCGGTTGTCATGACGGGCGCGGACTTAGTGCAATGAATATCGGGAAAATCGATGTGGCGCTCGTGCTCGGCAGCGGCCTGTCGGAGATGCTCGCGCAGCGCGCGATCCTGAGCCTGTCGAAGGGCGATCGCATTTCTTTTGCCGAATTGAAACTTCCGGTTGCGAAGCTCGCGGGCCACGCGGGTGAAGCGCTCGTCGGCGAGTGGCACGGCAAACGCGTCCTGGCTTTTGCAGGGCGCGTGCACGGCTATCAAGGTTTTACCGCCAAAGATATTACGCAATCGATCGTACTGGCGCGCGATCACGGCGCTAAGGCGGTGATGCTCACCAATGCGGCCGGCGCGATTAACGAAGAGTTCCGCGCGGGCGATCTCATGCTTATCAAGGATCACATCAACCTGACCGGCATGAATCCGCTGGTGGGAACCGAGCTGGAAGATCCGTTCGTCAATATGACGCATGCGTACAGCGAGCGTCTGCGCGCCGTCGCACGCGGCGTCGACGGCAATCTGCGCGAAGGGGTTTATGCCGGATTGCTAGGCCCGAATTATGAAACGCCCGCCGAGGCGCACTACCTGCGGACGATCGGCGCAGACGCCGTCGGCATGTCGACGGTGCTGGAGACGATCGCCGCGCGCGCAACCGGCATCGAAGTCTTCGGCGTGAGCCTCATCACCAATTCCGTTGCGGCCGCGGATACGTCACATGCCGAGGTGACCGAAATCGCCAAAGGCGCCGCCGCCCGGCTTGCATTGTTACTGGACGGCGTAATAGCTGCCGCTTGAGTCTACGCCCAAGCCGCGGCCGCCCACGGTAATGCCGCGGGTTTGGTGATCCCAAAATCCAAACACGACCACGGCCGCCGGACGCAAGCCCGCAAATAGACGGCGCGCGCGCTGGGAGACCGCCAGCGCATCTTTGACCCACCGCGGATGTTCCCGCGGCAAACTGGGCGTTTCGAGCTCGTCGTCCGGCAGCAGCGCGAACGGTGAAGCGGCCGGAACGGCCGCCGATTCAATCCAAGGACGAAGCATGCAGCACTTTACGCAAGTTTCGCAGCGCGGCGACGTGCAGCTGCGAAGCGCGCTGCGGCGAGATCGCCAGCGTCCGCCCGATCTCGTAGAGTGACTTGTCGAAAAAATAATACAGCGCCACGACGCTGCGCTGCCGTTTCGTCAACGTCATCAGCGCGCCGCGAATGTGCGCGCGCCCAAGGCGCTCGCCGGCTAACAGCGCGGGGTCTTCCGTCCAATCCCCGGCGAGTGACTCGTCCACCGGAAGCGGCGAATCGAGCGAGAGCGGCGTGTAGCGATATGCGTGCAAGGCAGCGCGCCGCAATGCCGGGCGGCGAGCCTCCATCTCGTTCTGCGTAGGCAAATTGCCGTCTTCAACGGCGAGCTCGTACCGCTCGCGTTCGGCGTCGCGCACCTCGCGCCGCACCCGCTCCGAAACGGGATCGAGCCGGCGAAGGCCGTTGAGCATCGTGCCGGCAACGACGCGCGAGACGTAGGACTGCATCGCCGGACCGCGCGCCGGATCGAATGAATCGACGGCGCGGATGAGGCCGACGCAGCCGTCACCGATTAAATCGTCGAGATCGCTCCCCGGAACCATACGCTGGATCCGGCGCGCGATGCTCCGCACGAGCGGAAAAAACGAACGGATGAGTGCTTCGCGTTGGGTCACGGTGACACGCGCGTGGCAATCGATTGCGCGCACAGCTGCGCAACGAGCTCGCCGAATTCGCCCATGGAATCAGCCAGCGGCGCGAGCATCGGCTCCAAGAGCGGTTCCAGCGCCAGGGCTGCGATGCGGTCGGGCGAGCCGGCAGCTTCAGTCACGGCTCAAATTGTCGGCGATGCGCATCATCTCGTCCGCGGCCTGCACGCCTTTCGCGTTGGCCTCGTACGCCCGCTGAGCAGCGAGAATCTGCATCATCGCTTCGACAATGGTGACGTTGGATCGCTCCAGCAT
>JABXNS010000282.1_pt1 | contig 11403 bp, 13 predicted proteins | sample 7301101 | NCBI WGS metagenome assembly JABXNS01 (sample SAMN14449646, study PRJNA615230) | soil metagenome | isolation source: soil from bare, unvegetated metal-rich iron-sulfur acidic spring small-cell... | place: Canada: Paint Pots Mound, Kootenay National Park, BC | collected 2017-05-25
AACCCAGGCGTCCGCGGTCGTGCCAGAGATGTACGTCCATGATGGCGCTCGCCTCGTACGTATCGAGATCGCGCACTCCGAATCTTTCGGTGTTTGCAAGCACGCGTTGCAAGGCGCGCGGAGGTAACGCCAGCACGATTGCATCGAAGTCTGCGCTTTCACCGGTGGCGGTTCGAAGCTGCACCCCATCGGGCCGCCCGTCGACGGCAGCAATAGCGGTCGAACGATGAACCGCCTTTAGGCCGGCGGCGGCGGCATCCATGATCTGCGCCAGCGGCACGGTCGAATATCCAAAACGCGCGGCATTCCGGTCCTTCAAGAACGCAGTCCGGATCACGAACGCCGCTTCCGCGGCGCTCATGTGCTCGAGCGGCGCGTTCAGCGCCGGCACCATGAACGGATTCCAAAAAGCCCGGATCGTCTCCTCGCTTTGCCCGTGCGCGCGCAACCATTGCGCGAAACTTCCCGCAAAACGCTTTTCGCCCGCCAGTGCGAACAACGCGCGCGCTAGTTGCATTTTTCCGCGAACGCCGAGATGGCGATACGACGTCATCGACCACAGTAAGTGCCAGGGCGCCGGCAGATTTGCCGCTCGCAGGCCGCTGCGAACGCCGTGCGCGTACACGGTGACATCGAATCGATCCTGGAGATACAACGCGTCGCGCAAGCCCGCGCGTTCGATGAACCGGACGAACTCCGTGCAGCACGCCAAATACACGTGCTGGCCGTTGTCGACGACGTGACCGTCTACTTCAAAAGATGTAGCGCGCCCGCCCAAGAGACGGCTGCGCTCGAAGAGATGCACCTCGCAGCCTGAGTCTTTGAGTTGCAGAGCCGCGGCAAGTCCCGCGAGGCCGCCGCCGGCGACGGCTACCCGGGGCGCAGCCACGAAGCGACCACGACCCGCAGTTTCTCTCCATTTGAGAGAGCTGCGCGCTCGCGCAGCGGCAAGCGCGGATCGCGCTCGATCTTCTCCAGGATGCGCTCGTAGATTCCGGCTATCGTTTGCACGCAAGCGGCGGCGCGCTGCGGAATGTAGCGCATCACTTCGTAACCGCTCTCGAAAAGTTCGCGCGTACGCTGCGTCTGGAAACCGATGAGTTCGTCCCAGCCTTCGCCCGGATCGCCGTCGAGCAACGCTTGTTCGGAGATGCCGAACCGCCGCAAATCTTCCTGCGGCAGATAGACGCGCCCCATCCCCGCATCTTCGCGCACGTCGCGCAAGATGTTGGTCATTTGCAACGCGAGGCCCAAATCGTCGGCACGATCGAGGGCACGAGGATCGTCGAATCCGAAGATGCGCACGCACATTCGGCCCACGATCGAAGCTACCAGTTTGCAATACTCCCGCAATTCCGGCCAGGTCGCGTACCGCGTGTTCGTGCAATCAAGTTCCACGCCGTCGATCAGCGCTTCCAACTCGCTGCGGGGAATGTTGTACCGTTCGACCGCGCGTGATAGCACGTACATGACGGGATCTGTCTCAGCCGAGTGAACCTGGCTCTTTACGCGCTCGCGCTGAGCCGCTAAACGTTGCGGAATGAGCTCCGGGCGGGGCGCGCCGTCCACTTCGTCGTCGACTTGTCGCGCGAAATCGTAGAGCGCGTAGATCGCCATCCGCTGCTCGTGCGGCAGCGAGATGAATCCCCAATAAAAGTTCTTGGCTTCACGTCGCGCCATCTCGCGGCAAAAGCGCTCGGCTTCCTGCTCGAGCGCGAGCGGGTTCAGCACGCCGCTCTTCCATTACGCTGGGCCAACGCAATTCCCGCCCGAATTAACAGCGCCACTTTTGTGGCCTTCGAGACTGACGGCCGCGTTACATCCGTGCGAAACTCGATCCGTTCGATCTGGTCGCAAATCGCAAGGCCGCCCAAACGATAGAGTGAGAGCTGCAGCCGTAGGGCTCCGCGTGTCATCCGTTCGAGCACCTTGCCGGATGCGAGCAAAGCTCGCGCGCGTTCGACCAAAGCCCGGACAGCTCCGCGGGTGCCGCTGGTTTTGACATCTTCTTGCAGCAGATACGAGCGTCCGATCTTTGCGTCGTGGCTCACATCTTGCGCGTGATTGGCCAGCTGCAGGCCGATACAGACGTCGTCGGAGAGTTTGCGAGTCACGGCATCGTCCATTCCAAAGATCTTTAAGACGACTCGCCCAACCGGCGCCGCCGAGAGCATGCAATAGGCCTGAAGCTCCGGCCAGGTCTCATACGAAGAGACCAGTTGATCTTGTACGTTGGCGGCGACCAGATCGAGAAACGGCTTCGCCTCCAAGCCGTGTTTGTCGACGGTTTCGCGTAAGGCCAGCAGCACCGGGTGCTCCGGCCGCGCGCCGGAAAAGAATGCTTCAACCGCCTTACGCCACCGCGCGAGAGCATCGAGCGCCGCCTCGCGCGATCCGCTTCCGTCGCCCAGGTCGTCGGTCGTCCGGCAAAACGCGTAAAACCGCATCAGATCGGTGCGCAGCCGTCCGGGCACCAAGCGCGACGCAACGGCAAAATTTTCATAATGCTTGGTAGCCAGCTCGCGGCAGTGTGCGTCGGCTTCGATCATAGCGATTCGCCGGATCGCAAGAGGCGCGTCGTCTTGCGCAGATCGCCGAGCGTGCGTTCGCCAAGTGCAAACATCGCGATGCGCAACACTTCCACGTACTCGCGCGCGAGATCGGCCGCGGCTTGCTCGCCATCGGCGGCGGCCCGCAAGAACGGTCCGGCGATTCCCACCAGATCGGCGCCCAGCGCGATCGCCTTCACGGCATCGATACCGCTGCGAATCCCTCCGCTTGCAATGAGCACACCTTCAGGCTGCGCGGCACGTGCTGCGCGCAGCGACTCCGCCGTGGGAATTCCCCAACCTGCAAACGATCCCGCGACGCGCGCACGCCACGGCTCTTCGATGCGATAGCGCTCGACTTCACCCCACGACGTTCCACCCGCACCCGCCACGTCAACTGCGGCGACGCCGGCCTCGAAGAGTTTGCGCACCGTGTCGGGCGCGATTCCCCAGCCCACTTCTTTCACGATAACCGGCACTTCGATCTCGCGACAGATCGTTTCTATTCTCGCGAGCAGTCCGCGGAAGCCCGCATCGCCGTTGGGCTGCACGGCTTCCTGAATCGCGTTGAGATGCAGCACGAGCGCATCCGCTCGCAACATTTCGAGCAGCCGCCGGCAGTCGTCGACGCCGTAGCCTTTGTTGAGCTGGGCGGCTCCGAGGTTTGCAAAAAGCAAAACATCGGGCGCTACCGGCCGCACGTCAAATGTGTCGATCAAATCGGGATGCTCGAGCAGCGCGCGCCCGGAGCCAAGACCCATTGCAAATTTTCGCTCCTGCGCGACGGTTGCGAGCACGTGATTGAGGCGGCGAGCTTCTGCGGTTCCGCCGGTCATGCATGAAATAAGATACGGCGCATCGAGCGCGCGTCCAAAACATCGCGCGCTCGTATCGACTTCCGCGAAATCGATTTCGGGAAGTGCGCAATTGACGAAACGGTACTCGTCGAATCCGCTGCCCACGCCCTTCGCGCCAACGTCTTGCTCGAGGTTTATGCGCACGTGGTCCGCCTTGCGCGCAACCGTGCGATCCGCCACCGTCTCCTCCATCGCTTCAGCCTTCCTTCGATGGTCACAGGAGTTCCTTGGGGAAGGAAGCGGCGATGCGACGGCTGATTGTGACCGCGGACGATTTCGGATTGGCGATTCCGGTAAACGAGGCCGTCGAACAGGCGCATCTGCACGGCATTTTATCGACCGCCAGCCTGATGGTCGCCGCTCCGCACACCGCCGACGCCGTCGAACGCGCGCGCCGCCTGCCGAAATTGCGCGTCGGATTGCACGTCGTTCTGGTCAATGGCCGGCCGGCACTGCCGCCCGAGCGGGTTCCCGGCCTCGTCGACGCGCAAGGCCGGTTTTCGGCCAACCTGTTTGCCGCCGGCGTGCGTTATTTTTTCAAGCCCGGCGTGCGCCGGCAGCTCGCAGACGAAATTCGCGAGCAGTTCCGGTTATTCGCGCAAACCGGGCTGCAGCTCGATCACGCCAACGCGCAGAACCACATGCACGTTCACCCCACGATCCTATCGCTGATCATCAAGATCGGAAAAGAATTCGGCTTGCGCGCGATCCGCATTCCATACGAACCCTTTGCACCGGCTTGGCGTGCGACGCGCACGCATTTTGGATCGCGTTTGGCACAGGCGGCACTGTTGGCTCCATGGCTGGGCCTCATGAAGGGGCGCGTGCGCGCGGCGGGATTGGCCGCCAACGATTATGTGTTCGGGATGATCGATAGCGGCCGGATGGACGCGCACCACCTGAGCCGATTTATCGCCGAGCTGCCGCCGGGAACCTCGGAGATCTATTCGCATCCCGCGACGATGGCGTGGTCTCAGTCCGATCCACCCGGCGCCGATTACGGCGGTGAGTTCGCGGCCTTGATCGATCCGGCCGTGATTGCTAGCTTGCGCCGATCGGAAGTGCAGCCCATCACCTTTACGGATTTGGCGCGCGATGGCGTTTAGGATTCGCGATATAGCCGCCGGCGCCGCGTGTGCCGCGACGGCGGCCGGCTTGGCATACGCCGCCGCGCAAATCGTAGGAATGCGCCGTTTTCGCGGTCGTTCACAATCGCCATCGCGTGCGAAGCTTCTGCCGATCACGCTTCTCAAACCGCTTCACGGCGACGAACCACAGCTCTATGAGAACCTTCGATCGTTCTGCGAACAGGTTTATCCGCAGTATCAGGTCATCTTCGGCGCGCGAGACATCCGCGATCCGGCCCTCGAAATAGCGCGCCGCCTCGTTGCGGAGTTCCCTGACGTCGATCTCTGCGTCGTTGCGGGCGAGCCTGCTCCGCCCGCGGCGAATCCGAAGATCGAAAACCTGCACGGCATGATCGGCAAAGCCAAATACGACCTGCTGGTCGTCGTCGACAGCGACATCCGCGTCGGCACGACCTATTTGGCAGCCGTGTCCGCGGCCTTCGACGATCCCAACGTCGGCGCGGCCACCTGTTTATACGGCGGTGTTCCGGTTGCCGGAATCGCCCCGCAGCTCGGCGCGGCGATCGTCAACGATCACTTCATGCCCTCGGTGCTGGTAGCGATGATGATCGAACCGCTGACGTACTGCTTCGGCGCGACGATGGCCGTGCGCCGCGAAGTCCTGGATCGAATCGGCGGCCTCGCCGCTCTCGGCGATCGCATCGGCGACGACTTCATGCTCGGAGAACTCGTTTCCGAGGCCGGTTTTCGCGTTGCGCTTTGTCCCTACGCCGTGCGCATGACCGTCGCCGATCCGGACCTGCACGCGCTTTGGCTACACCATCTGCGCTGGCAGCGCACGGTGCTTGCCGCGCGCCCGCGCGGCTTCGCAGGCTCACTCGTGACCTACGTGCTGCCGCTCGCTGTTCTCTCCGCTCTTCTCTCGCGTTCGCCCGCCGTGAGCGGAGGGCTGCTGGCCGCCGCCGCAACGCTGCGCGCGATCGTCCACGAGGAAGCGCGCAAGACTTTTGCGTCCGAGACGCACGTATCGCCGTGGCTCATTCCAGCGGCCGACACGTTCGCGTTTGCAACGTGGGTCGCGAGTTTCTTCGGCCCGGACGTTACATGGCGCGGCGAACGCTTCGCGCTCGGACCCGGCGGCCGGCTATTGTTATTTTCGCCCTCCAAGGGCGGTCCATGACGCATCGAGGTGGCTGCCCTTCGTGAGCTTCACGTGATCGATGCAACCCTTCATGAATGGCCACACATAGGTTCCGGTAATCGCGCCGTCGCTCGCGATGCGCCCCTGAATAGTTGCGGCGACGCCGTTCGACTCAGCCCGCATTGTAAAAGAGCCGTCTGACGACAACCGTCCTACATAGTTGTTGTACGGTGTGTCCGAGCCCGTCGCGTGCAGCACCCCCCCGGAAAGCCACATGTCGCCCGCTTCATTTGTAGTGCCGCCGACTTTCGGCGCGGCCGAATAGAACTCTCCCTTGCAACCGTCACGGGACGTAATGGTCCCTTGGACATAGTAGTAGATTCTGTGTAAATTGCCGCCGGCGAGCGGCGAGGTTCCTGATCGATGGCGGCGTTGCCGGCGCGCGGTTTGCGCTTTCGGCCGCGGACAGAGCTCTCGCGCAAAATTTTGGCCCGTCGCGGGATTGAATGCAGTCTTTCCGTCAGCACTCAGCTCACTGCCCACCGGCGACGTCGCGACCTTTTCCCCGGTCCTGGGATTAATCCAGCTCCCATCGGGCTCTTGCTCGTAGCCGCTGCCCTTGAACGAAGTCCTTACGGGCTTTCCTGTCTTCACATCGATCCAGCAATACGTTCGCGCCGTTTGCTGCGGACAGAGTCCTCGCGCGTAATTTTGGCCCGTCGTGGGATTGAAAGCAGTTTTGCCGTCAACACTCACATCACTGCCCACCGGCGACGTCGCGACCTTTTCCCCGGTCCTGGGATTGATCCAGCTCCCATCGGGCTCTTGCTCGTAGCCACTGCCCTTGAACGAAGTCCTGACCGGCTTTCCGGTCTTCACATCGATCCAGCAATGGCGCGTCGGCGTAGCCTGCGCAATGAGCGCGGCCCGCGGGATGAGTACTTGTGCACGGGCCGTCCGCGCCGCGGCCGAGGGCGCGAGAAAAGCCAACATGAGGATGGCGATACCGGCTCGTTTGGGCATCATGCACCTCCGCCGGTGAGTATTTTTTTTGGCCCTGGCGGCATCCCTTTTTGCGACAAGAGCCTTGCTATCGTGGGCTGAGTCTGTCCTGAGCGAAGTCAAAGGGTAGTCGGATGTAAATTCCGCCGCGCGAATGCCGATGCAGGGTGTATGGAGCCGGATCGCCAGCTAGTCGTGCTCGACGCGGACCGCTCGTACTATCGCAATTGGATGGCCGACTTGTTGAGCCTCGAACGCCTCGCCACGGGCGAGTGCGACGAGAACGACTGGCGAGCGACGCGCGACGCCTGTAAAATTGTCCTGATTAGCAATAACTAAAGCGCTCATCTTTGCGAAGGGCCGCCCGTAAACCGCTCGCAAAAAAACGTCCATGTTTTTTTGCTGCTTGAGCGTTTTTTCGAGACATCCTGAGCCTGTCGAAGGGTTTGAAGTCGACATCATGTCGAGCTCGAAAACATCGCACATTTCCGGGCAGCCCTTCGCAAAGATGCGCGCTTACATTACTTTGGTTTGGTCATTTCGTGCGGCACCACGTACTTGTCGAAATCTTCCGCCGTCACGTGCCCTAAATTCACTGCCGCTTCCTTGAGTGTCGTTTTGTGATGGTGCGCGTGTTTGGCGATCTCCGCAGCCTTGTCGTAACCGATCTTCGGCGATAGTGCCGTCACGGTCATCAGCGACTCGTGCAAGTATTTCGCGATCGTTTCTTCGTTGGCGGTCAGACCCTCGATGGCATGCCCGCGAAACATCGTGCACGTGTCGTGCAGCAGCGTGACCGAGTGCAGGAAATTGTAGATCATCACCGGGTTGAAGACATTGAGCTCGAAGTTGCCTTGCGACGCCGCGAAACTAATGGCGAGATCGTTGCCGTAGACTTGCGCGACGACCATCGTCATCGCTTCGGACTGCGTGGGGTTGACCTTCCCCGGCATAATCGAAGAGCCGGGTTCGTTTTCGGGAAGCGTCAACTCGCCGATGCCGGCGCGCGGCCCTGAAGCCAGCCAGCGAATGTCGTTGGCAATCTTCATTAAAGCTGCGCCGAGCGTCTTGAGCGCGCCGGAGGCAAAAACAAAGTCGTCGTGCGAGGCCAGCGCGGTGAATTTGTTGGGATGCGACCTGAACGGCAAGCCCGTGAGCTCGGCAATCTTCTTAGCGACACGTTCGCCAAACTCGGGATGGGCATTCAGTCCGGTACCGACCGCCGTGCCGCCAATCGCCAAATCGTAGAGCGGATCGAGCGCCATTCTGCACGCGGCCATCGCCCGGTCCAGTTGCGTGACGTAACCGGAGAATTCTTGTCCGAGTGTGCTCGGCGTCGCGTCCTGCAAATGCGTGCGCCCGACTTTGACGATGCGCGCCCACTCTTTAGACTTGGCTTCGAGCGCATCGCGCAGTTTCTTGACGGCCGGAAGCATGCCCGACATCGCCTCGGCGGCCGCCATGTGCATCGCGGTCGGAAACGTATCGTTGGAAGATTGCGACATGTTGACGTGATCGTTGGGATGAATGGGTTTCTTGCTGCCCATCTCTCCACCGGCGACCTCGATCGCGCGGTTGGAGATGACTTCGTTCACGTTCATGTTGGTCTGCGTCCCCGAGCCGGTTTGCCAGACCCGCAACGGGAAATGCGCGTCGAGCTTGCCGGCGATTACCTCGTCCGCCGCAGCGACGATGAGCTTAGTCTTCTCTTCGTCGAGGTTCCCGAGATCGCGGTTTACGAGCGCGGCGGCCTTTTTCAGCCTCGCCATCGCTCGGATCACCTGGCGCGGCATCACGTCGCGCGGCCACTCACCGTCGCCGATGTCGAAATGAACGAGCGAACGCGCCGATTGCGCGCCGTAATACTTGTCGCCGGGGATTTGGATCTGGCCCATGGAGTCGGACTCGGTGCGTGTCTTCACGCCCCTATCTTCTCGCTTGGAGGCAGAGTTCTGCCTCTATAAAGGTCGCAGCCCAAAACTAGGGGTGCGGAACGAATCGCTCAACGAACGGCAATATGATGGAAACCAGCACGAGTCCCATCACCCACAAGAATTTCTGATCCATGCTGCCCCGCAACGAATCTATTCGGGCCAACAGCATGTCCCGCGTCGAGTCAATTCTGCCTTCGATGGCAGCCAGGCGCAGATCGATGCCGTTCAGCCGGTCGCTGATCTGCTCGTACGCGCCTTCCAAGCGGGCCATGCGGATTTCCAGGGGTTGTGCGGTCACGTCTCTCCTCATGCATACTCTATCACGCGCTCCGGCGGTTTCGCTAGGTATGCCACGTCACAAACGTTCCACGATTCGAAGTGCTGCGGCTTGCAGGGACCTGCCCGTCCCGGCGTTTTCGTAGATGTTTATGAAATTTTCCAGGAGCTTCGCCAGAACTCTGTTCGGTTATACGTGCGGAACGAACCGCTCGACGAACGGCAAGATGATGGAAACGAGCACGAGCCCGATGACCCAAAGAAACTTCTGATCGAGATGTCTCTCTAACGAGATAAAACGCTGATCGAAAGAGGCGAAGCGCAGGTCGACCGCAGCGAATCGTTCATTCATGTGGGCCAGGAGAACTTCGCGCGTTGTGTCGATTTTCTGTTCGAGTCCGCCGAGGCGCTGGTCAATACCGTTAAGGCGGTGGCTGACCTGCTCGTAGGCGCCTTCCAAGTGCGCCATGCGGATTTCCAAAGGCTGTGCGCTCAAGACATATCCTCCCGGATACTCTATCACGCGATCCAAGGATTTCGCTAGGAGTTAGCGCTGAGATTTGAATGCAGCGCGCGGAACGGTCACGCCTAACTCGCGCGTCTCAGTCACTTCCAGGAGTGTGAGCGGAAAGCGCGGATCGTAGCCCTGCTTGCTGCAGCGTCCGCAGCTCATGGCCGCGCGCGGGAGCCGCCGGCGAAGAATTTCGAGCGCACAATGTTCGCAGCGCAAGATGTAGCGCTTCGCCGATTCGTTGAACGGCTTGACGTTGCCGAGGTCGTGATAGATCGACGTTAACCCGCACTCGGCCATCTTCTTGCGAAAATCGGCGCCGTGGCCCGTATCGCCGGTGCGATTGTAGAGCCAGGCATGAATCATTTCGTGCAAAAGCGTTTCGCGCAAAGCTTCAGGGTGATCGCGAAAATGCTTGGCGGACAGCTCGATCAAAACAGGCCTTGTGCTGTACGTGATGCGGCCGGCCGAGTTCGAAAAGCGTGCGTTGTAGCGAATGCGGCAGACCGGCGTTTCGCCGTTGAAATAAAAATTGTTCAACTCGGCGAAGAGCAGCTGCAGCTCGGTTTCGGTCGGCACGAAGAGTTTCTTCGTCGCGCGTCCAACATTTTCTTGGTGATCGATGCCCCTAAGCGCGGTTTGCCGCCGCGCATCTATCTTCCGATCGTCATCGTCATGGCGGCGTTTTTTTTGGGAGCCATTGGATGGCTCGTAAGAGCGGGCTTTGGTACGGGTGGATCCGTTTTCGGCGCGGGCACGGGTGCCGGCGGCCAAGCGGCCACGAAGGCCGCCACCGCCGGCCCGCCCGCGGTGAACGTCGAGGGCGGCCCGCCCGCCTCCGTGCGCGTTCAGTTACAGCAGTTGCGCGATCGGATTGCGCGCTCGCCGAAGGATGACGTCGCGCTGACCCAGCTCGGCGATCTCTACCTCGCCGCCAACAAATACAGCGATGCGATCCCGTACTACGTCCGCGCGTTGGCGGCCAATCCGCACAATGTCGCAGCGCGCGAGGGTCTGAACGAAGCGCGCGCCGGGTTGAAAGACGCGCAATAATGCGCCTGTATATCTCATGCGACATGGAGGGCACGGCGGGTGTCTGCAGCTGGCTGCAATGCGACCCCTCAAACGCGCATGAGTATCCCATGTACCGCCGCTATATGTCGCAGGAAGTCCGCGCGGCCATCGACGGCGCGCGCAAGGGCGGCGCAGGCGACATCGTCATCAACGACTCGCACTGGGACATGCGCAACGTCCTTTGGGACGAACTCCCCGCCGACGTGCGGCTGATCTCCGGCGGGCGCAAACCTCTTTCGATGACGCAAGGATTGGACGCTCGGTTCGACGGCGCGATCTTTACCGGCTATCATGCCCGCGCCGGCGACCAGAACGGCGTGCTCGCGCACACCTACACCGGCGAAACGATTTACAACGTGCGGATCAACGGCGTGGCCTGCAGTGAAGCGCTCATCAATGCGGCGATGGCCGGCTACTACGGCATCCCGCTTCTGCTGATCACCGGCGATCGCGTCGTCGTCGAACATGTGAAAGAACGCATGCCTTGGGTCACCGGCGTGATTGTAAAGGACGGCATCGGTCACTACGCAACCAACTCCTTGACGCCGAAAGCCGCACAAGCAGCGATCCGGGACGCCGCGACGCAAGCCGTTCGCGATGCTTCCAAGGCCAAGCCGTTTACATTCGAGCCGCCGCTGACGCTTGAGATCGACACGGCGCGCGTCGAACAAGCCGACTTCATCGAATTGATGCCCGGCTACCGCCGGATTGCGGGACGCACCCTGCGTTTCGAAGCGCCGGATTACCCATCGATCTTCCGCGCGTTCGTCGCCGCGTTCCGCTTGGGCGGTGCCGCCGGCGTGCGCGCATGAAGATCTACATCTCCGCCGACATGGAAGGCACCGCCGGCGTCAGTTCGTGGGATCAAGTGGACGCGCGGAATTACACGGCCGACTATTTCATTTATCAGAAAATCATGACCGCGGAAGTCTGCGCAGCCATCGCGGGCGCCCGCAAAGGCGGCGCGCGCG
>JABXNS010000283.1_pt1 | contig 11358 bp, 14 predicted proteins | sample 7301101 | NCBI WGS metagenome assembly JABXNS01 (sample SAMN14449646, study PRJNA615230) | soil metagenome | isolation source: soil from bare, unvegetated metal-rich iron-sulfur acidic spring small-cell... | place: Canada: Paint Pots Mound, Kootenay National Park, BC | collected 2017-05-25
GATCGCAAAGCTCGCAGTTCCGGTAGACACCGTCGCTTTTCTCTTCTCATCCGTCGGGGCGACCCACGCACACCGCATCTACGGTGAAATAAATATCCTGCGGCTTGCACATGTAAGCGTCGAGACTCGAGACGCGTACCAGCGCTTCGGCCATCCACTTCATTTCGGGGCGGTAATCACCCGACTCGTCGGAGACGACGATCGCGACGGTCGGTTTTTCTTTGCCGCTCGCCGATGCGATCATCGCCGCAAAGGATCGCACGATTCCATCCGCGCCGCCGATGCTCTCCATGCCGAGTTTGCAATACGCCTCGGACATCGCGCCCAGAAAGCCCATGCCGCCGGGCACGCTGTCGAGCTCGCTGGCAATGAACCCGTCGTCGGTGAGGATCAAATCCGGGCGGATAACGCCGGGAAGGTCTTGCCTGAAACGATTTTGCCGGGAGAGCCTAACGATGTGCTCGGGTTTTCCGCGATCGAGGTACTCGGCGATGAAGGCCGGCGCGGTGCCACGTACGCTGCGATTATAGAGCGCGTTAAGGGCGCGATAGAAGAGCAGGAGGTTGGCGCCGATGGTTTCGATCCGCGCCAGCGTGCGCTCGGACAATGCGAACGGCTCGGGACTGATGCGCCACGGGATCCGTTCGTTTGCGGTTTCTACCTTGAATAGTCCGGAAGGGATCGCGTCGTAGAGAAAATGCGCTTGGTCGCGAGCCGTGAGATTGGGCGCGTATGCCGTACACGCCATTAGAAACTCTCCGAGCCTCGACAACCGTCGGGAATCTTGGACATGCCGTACGCGATGTACCGTCGCCGCATCAGTGTTTAAAATACCCGGATCGCCAGCTTCGGTTGCATAGTTACGTGAGCCCTGGGCCGAAGTGGGTCCGCCCGAGCGATGAATCAGGCCAAAAGCGAGGGCGGACCCACTCCGGCCCGGCTCTCGGCGAGGCTATTTTATCGTGATCGCGCCGGGGGTGAGGAGGGCGCTTTCGATCCGGACGAGGCCGCCCCGGTAGACCAGGGTCAAATGTAGGGTACCCGTCAGGCCGACGCGACTCAGCGCTACGTCCTCGATGACCCGCGAGGCCGTCTCGCCGGAGATGAATTGCAGGGTGCTCGGCTGCGTGAAAGAGCCACGCCCGGTGCTGTAGCTTTCGGTGACATGCACGGGCAAATCGTGCCCCGCAGCCGCCGAGTTCTCGCCCGATACGCAGTAAGCCACGGTCAGCGGGGCGCCGCTTACGGAGAGCGTTTCGCGCGTGCAGCGGCCACCTTGTGCGCTTGCGGCGCCTCCGGCGAAAAGCGCCAGTACGAGAGCCAGAGAAGTGCGGCTATAGATTCTCATGTTCCGTAATAAAATGAACGTTCGTGGCCGCCCTAAAGGTTGCATTGGAGTGCCGGAGGGGCGCCGTTTGACGGAGGGTATAGAATGGACCCGGTGCGGTTCGATTTGATTGCGCTCGATCTCGACGGCACGCTCTTGAACTCGCAAGAGCGTGTTTCGCTGCGCAATCGTGGCGCGATCGATGCCGCGCTGGCGGCGGGAATCCGCATCGTGCTCGTGACCGGGCGCGGCGTGGATATGCCGATCCGGGTAAGCAGCGAGCTCGGCTTGAACCTGCCGGTGATTTGTTGTCATGGCGCGCTGACCAAAGACTTCGGAGCGAACCGCACGCTCGGACACATCCCGGTGCCGCTGCAATATGCCAAGCCGATGATTGAGTTTTCGGAACGCGAAGGGTTGTCGATCGCGATTTACGCCGAAGAGTTTTTTTACCGCCTCGAAGGCTCGAAGCTGCACATGGACGACATGCGCGGTCCCGCGTGGCGACAGGTCAAGAGTTTTGGCGCAGTCTTGCATACCGCACCGACGTTTATTCGTTTTTTGGGCCAAGAATCGGTCGCGGCGATGGAGCGAGAGTTTCGCGATCTGCCGCTGCACTTCAAATATGAAAGCTGGCGGGACTTCGTCGAATGCGCCGTGACGAGCCGCGAGGCGACCAAGCAGCGCGCGCTCGCACGCCTCTGCGCCGATTTTCAAATCGCGCCGGAGCACGTGCTCGCGATCGGCGACTCCCGGAACGACGTGCCGATGCTGCGCTGGGCCGGCGTAGGCGTTGCGATGGCGAACGCGCTTCCCGAAGTGCGCGAAGCGGTCCGGTACGTCACTGCCAGCAACGAAGAAGACGGCGTCGCGCTTGCAATCGAGCGTTTTGCATTGAGCCCGCATCCGCAAAAAAGTACGCGCATCGCGTGAAGCTCCGCGTGCTGGCATTTGCGCGCCTGCGCGAACTGCTCGGGCCGGCACGCGAGGTCGAGCTCCCGGCCGGATCGACCGCGGCAGAGCTATGGAACCAGCTGGCAAGAACATGCAACGATCTGCCAGAGCTGGCGGAATCGACCCGCATCGCTCGTAATGGTCGCGTTGTGAATCGCACGGAAGTCCTTCACGAAGGCGACGAGATCGCTTTGCTGCCGCCCGCCGGGGGCGGCTAGTGTTTGCGATTGTCCGCGAACCGATCGACGTTGCGGCCGTCGCGCGCGACGTCCGGACCGATACGTGCGGCGCCGTGGTTACGTTCGCGGGCGTCGTACGCGAACGTTCGGACGATGACCGCTGTGTGACCGGCCTCTCGTACGAAGCGCACGAGAACATGGCGGCCGAGGAATTCGAACGGATCGCATCCGAGGCTCGCGAGCGTTTCGGTTCGTGCGAGATCTCGGTCGTGCACCGCATCGGCGATCTCGCGGTAGGTGACGTTTCGGTCGCGGTAGCCGCCGCCGCGCCGCATCGCAGCGCTGCCTTCGATGCGTGCGAGTATGCGATCGACGAATTGAAACGGCGCGCGCCGATTTGGAAAAAGGAGCATTATACCCGCGGCGAGAGTGAGTGGAGAACGAACGACAACCGCGCGAAGTCGCCGTGAAACTCGATCTCATTCGCGTGAGGAGCGGACGCAACGAGGTTGCCGTTCTTCGTTATGAACCGCGGCGTCCGCGCAATGTTTGGATCGTCGCCGGTCACGGGTATTCCAGCTCGAAACAAAATCTCGATTTTCTTTGCTACTTCTTGGCGAGCCACGGTTACGGCGTGCTGAGCCTCGATTTCCCCGGACATAAGCTCGGCGCCAGCGGCGGACGCCTGGAGAGCGTGGACGATCTGCTCGACGCAATGGGCAGCGTCGTCTTGCACGCCCGCGAAGCGCATTCTGGATCGACCTATGCCATGGGCCACAGCATGGGCGCGATGACGGCGCTCTTTACCGCCGCGCGCGATCCGCGTATAGCCGGAACGATTGCCATTACGACCGGGTTCGGAAGACCCTCGGTGCTGGATGCTTTGCGCGAAAAGGGTGTAACGGATTTTCGAGCGGCCTATGTCGACGGATTGCCGCTGCCCGAACTCGTGCGCGGGGTCGACGAGATGTTCGAGCGCGCACTCCCGCAGCTCGCCGGCCGCCCGCAGCTCTACGTCGCGGCTGAGCGCGATGCGATGGTCAGCCGCAGGAGTGTCGAAGAATTATATAACCGTGCGCACGAACCCAAGACTTTCGTCACCGTCGCGAGCGACCACACAAATGCGGCCGAAAACGCGCGCGGCGAAGTGCTGCAATGGCTGAACACGTTGCATCCCCCAAAACGCTAAAGTGCTTCGAGGACCCCTATGGCTTCTAAAAGCACTCCGGCGCAAGCGCCTCCGCGCCCCCACGCGCGAAGCGCATGGGTGCCCCAAGGGCTGACGCGGTACAGCCGCCATTTGCTGATTCCCGAAGTCGGCGCGGCTGGACAAGAGCGTCTCGCGCGGTCGCGTGTATTGTGCGTCGGCGCCGGCGGCCTTGGCTCGCCGGCCTTACAATATTTGGCCGCTGCGGGTGTCGGCCGGCTCGGAATCGTCGATGACGACGTCTCGGCCGAAAGTAACCTCCAGCGCCAAACGCTGTATGCGACCGGCGACATCGGAAAGCGCAAAGCGGAGATTGCGGCGCAGCGCGTGCGCGAGCTCAACCCGCTGACGGGAGCCGATGCGATTCCCGTGCGCTTTGATGCATCCAACGCGCGCGAGCTCGTTCGACTGTACGACGTCGTACTGGATTGCACCGATCGCTTCGAAACGCGGTATACGGTGAACGACGCCTGCTGGCTAGAAGGCAAACCCGACGTGTACGCATCGATCTTTCGCTTTGACGGACAAGTCAGCGTTTTCTGGCGCGACCACGGACCGTGCTATCGCTGTCTGTTTTCGCAAGCTCCGCCGGCCGGCAGCGTGCCGACGTGCGCCGAGGGCGGCGTGCTCGGAGTGTTGGCCGGCATTACCGGCGCATATCAAGCCAACGAAGCCTTGAAGATTGTCCTCGGGATCGGAGAGCCGCTCCTTGGAAGGCTGCTACTCATCGACGCGCTGGGCGCGCGCACGCGCGAAGTCGGCTTCGATCGCGAACCGGATTGCGCGCTGTGCGGCGAGCGGCCCAGCGTCACGGAAGTGGCCGCCGCAGTCGTCGACAGTACAGTGCCGGAATACGAAGAGATCGATTCTGCGCATTTAGATGAGGCGCTGCGCGAGGCCATATTGCTCGATGTCCGCGAGCCGCACGAAGTGGTCTTCGGCGTCTTGGAGGGCGCGCTGCACGTGCCGGCCTCGGCCTTACCCGAACGTCTGCACGAGCTCGATTCGGCTAAAGCGTATGTCGTCGCTTGCCGCATCGGCCAAAAATCGGCTTGGGCTACCCGATTTTTGCGCGACGCCGGTTTCCGGCGCGTGCAGCATTTGCGCGACGGCCTGCTGGCCTATGCGGCGCAGCATCCCGACTTTGAATTTTTCTAGAAGCTAAACCGGCCCTCACCCATGAAAATCGTTTGCCCGCCAACCTCGATGTCCGGCGTCGCGGAGTCGCCTTCAATGCGTGCGTGCAAGACGCTGCGCCGGCCGAGCTTCACGCCCTGTTCGCTGATGAAGGAAGTGCGGTGAGCATCGATCGCACCGTGTTTTTTGAGATAGGCGAATAACGGGCCGGTCGCGCTTCCCGTGGCGGGGTCTTCGGCGATGCCGCTCATCGGGGCGAACATACGCGAGTATGTTCCGCTTTGCGTCAACGCGAAGACAAAGACCCCCGAGATGCTATCTTCGATTCCCTCTCCCAAGTGCCCGAGTGCAAAGAGCGAGCGATCGACGGTTTGGGGATCCTTCAGCGCGACGAAAAGAAACGGATTCCCCGCCGAGACGATCTGTGGCCGCAGCGTTTCGTGCAGATCCGCCGGCGCGAGGCCAAGGGAGGCGGCGCATAGCGCGCGATCGAGCTCTTGTTCGAACGTGACCGGTGGCGTTCGCAGCCATGCAAAGAGTTTGCCGTCTTGGCGCGCGAGGCGAACGGCTACGTCGCCGACGCGTTCGCCCAACGTGAAACTCTTGGCTTCCGGCGGAACCCATTTCAAAACCTCGGCGATTGCGAACGTTGCGCCAACGGTCGGATGACCCGCAAACGGCATTTCGTGCCGCGGCGTAAATATCCGAAGTTCGGCAGGGCGTTTTTCATCATTGGTTTGGCGCAAAAAGACCGTCTCGGCTACGTTGAGCTCGTTTGCGATCGCTTGCATGATCGCATCGTCCAGATGCTGCGGAACGACGGCCAGTTGATTTCCGGCAAACGTTCGCTCGGCAAAAACATCGAAAAGCAGATATGAAATCTGCGGCATAACGCGAAGCCTCCTTTGTGATCCGCAAAGCATTTGGCGGTACGGGCGCCGCGGTCCCCGCCATCGGGCAGGGCACGTGGGACCTCCCGGAAAGTGTTCACGGGCGCGCCGAGGCAATCCGCGCGCTGCGGCGCGGGGTCGAGTTGGGGTTGACGCACATCGATACGGCCGAGATGTACGGAGCGGGTGCGGTAGAGACGATGGTGGGCGAGGCGCTTGCCGCGATTCCGCGCGCATCGCTTTTTATCACGAGCAAGGTTCTTCCGGAAAATGCCTCTTATAAAGGAACGCTCGCGGCATGCGATCGCACGCTCCGCCGGCTGCGAACTGAATATGTGGACCTCTATCTCTTGCATTGGCCGGGTTCGCATCCGATCGCCGAGATGATGCGCGGACTCGAAGAACTCGTCGCTCGAGGTAAAGCCCGTTTTATCGGCGTGAGCAATTTCGACGTTGACGGCGTGCGCGAAGCTCAGGCTGCGTTGCGCGACGTCAAGCTCGCCGCCAACGAAATATTTTATAGTCTCGTCGAACGCGGGCCCGAAGCACTGCTCATCCCGTACTGCCGTGAACGCGGCGTCGCCGTTATCGGCTACCCGCCTTTTGGCCGGGGGCGCGTGCTTCGGAAAGGATCCGAGGGCGAGGCCGTTCTGCGGGTCGTAGCGCAGAAGCATGGCAGACCTCCCAGGCAAGTCGTGTTGAATTTTTTGACCCGCGACCCGTGCGTCTTTGCTATTCCCAAAGCTTCGAACGTCGCCCACGTGGAGGAGAATGCCGGCAGCGCCGGCTGGACATTGGATGAAGAAGACGTGACGCAAATCGAAACCGTCTTTCCGGTCGTCGAGGGACCGCTTGCAACGATCTGACGCTGCCGCAATAAAAGAGCTCGCGCGCGGCGCGGCGCTGAAGCTCGGAGCGAGCGACGTCCGCGTCACGGCCGCGGCCGACACCGGCGACGTACGCCGGGCGCTGCGCGAATCATTCGCGCGCGGCGATCTTGCGACGTGGGCGTACGACGAAGCCTATGCGGCCAGAGCGGCCGATCCATCACACGTGCTGGCCGGCGCGCGCAGCGTGCTCTGCATAGCGATCCCGTACGGCGCAAACGCGCCCGTGCCGCGCCCGCTGGAAGGGCGAGTCTCGAGTTACGTCGGTTCGAACGACTATCACCGCGAGGTGAAACGGTTGCTGCAGAGCGTGGCCGATCAGATCGATTCGGCGGCCGGCAAAAACGTTACCGCGATCGCGTGCGACACCAAGCCGATTGCCGAACGCGCCTTTGCGGCACGGGCGGGGTTAGGATGGATCGGCAAGCATACCAATGTCATCTCGCCGGTGTCGGGGTCGTTTGTGTTCCTCGGCGAGATCGTTACCACGCTCGAGCTGCCGTCCGATCCACCGCTGCGCAAATCCTGCGGCTCGTGCACGCGCTGCATCCCGGCATGCCCCACCGGTGCCTTGCGAGGCGACTACACGATCGATGCCACGCGTTGCATAGCCGATTTAACGCAGCGCACCGACGCGATTCCGCGCGCCATGCGTCCGCTGATCGGAACGTGGGTATGGGGCTGCGATCTCTGCCAATTGGCGTGCCCTCCGAATGCCGCCATGGTGAAAAGCGCACAACATGAAGCGTCTTCAAAGGAAATATCTATGCCCGAACTCGTGCGTCTATTGCGTTTGCGCAGCAGCGAATTCAAGAAACGCTACGCGCGCACGGCAATGGGCTGGCGGGGCGGCGCGATTTTGCGGCGTAACGCCGCGGTGGCGTTGGGAAACTCGCTCGATCGCGCAGCCGTTCCTGTCCTTGCCGAGGCTTTGAAGCACGATCCGCATGCGCTCGTCCGCGCTCATGCCGCCTGGGCGCTTGGGCGGATCGCGTCGCCGGCGGCGCTCTCAGCGTTGCGGTCGTGCCAAGCAATTGAAGCCGACGCCGCCGTCCAGGTCGAGATTGCAGCCGCGCTGGAACCGTTTGCGGACGCGCGGCGTTAGAGCTTGCATGTCCATCGCACGCATCGTTTCTGGCGCCGCCGCTGCTGCGCTCCTGCTGACCACAGCGCAAACCGGGCAAGCCGCGGCGCCTCCCAATCAAGCGCTTGCGCGCTTGATCGCACTCGATAATAACCTGCGAAGCTACACGGCCAACGTGCGCGCCGACGTCGCGATGCATTCGTTTCCCTATCTCAGTCCGACCCTGACCGGCATCTATTATCACAAAGAGCCGAGCAAGGATAAGATCGTTTTTACCGGCGGCGTGCCGTTTATCGCCCAGCAGTTCAGCAACGTGTATCCGCATGTCGAGAGCCCGTCGCATTGGAATGAAGTGTACGTTATATCCCAAAGCGACGACGGGACGTACACGAGTCTCAAGCTGACTCCGCGCAGCGCCGGACGGATCGACCACGTCGATGCGAAGATAGCGGACAAGACCGGCGAGCTCGTCCAGCTGCGCTGGAATTACGTGGGGGGCGGCTACGCGACACTGAATCAGAGCTACGGCAAAATCGGTGGCTATACGCTGGTGACGCATCAGAGCGGGCACTTCGAGGATCCGAACTACAACGCGGACGTCACGTCCACGTACAGCAACTTCAAACTCAACGCGCAAATCCCGGACTCAGTGTTTTCCGGCTGATTCTGGTCCGAGGCGACTGGCCTGTCCCCGGAAATGGCTGGCTTTTTCGAGCGGTTTCCGGGACAGGTCAGCCGCCTGGGCGACCGGAAACCCAAGTACGTGGCCCTCACGACCATCGATCTGATTCAAGCGCCGCTGGCCGATCAATTCAACCGGCCGATCACGTATTTGCGCATTTCCGTAACGGACAAATGCAATCTGCGCTGCGTGTATTGCATGCCGGAAACCGGACTGGCGTGGCTGCCCAAAGGCGAGATCCTCACCTACGAAGAGATCGCGCAGCTGGTTCGAGCCGCGGCATCGGCCGGCGTTCGCAGCATTCGCCTCTCCGGCGGCGAGCCGCTGATTCGGAGCGACCTGCATCGCTTGGTGGCGGCGATAAACGCCGTGGAAGGCATCGAGGACATCTCGCTTTCCACCAACGGATTACTGCTGGCCGAGCAAATTCAAGAACTACAATCCGCGGGGTTGCGCCGCGTCAACGTTTCGCTCGATACGCTACGAATAGATCGTTTCGAAACTATCGCGCGACGGCCGGGCCTAGATCGTGTCCTGGCCGGCATCGACGCTGCCATCGATCACGACTTGGCACCCGTAAAAATAAACGTCGTCGTGATGCGCGGACAAAATGACGACGAAATCGCGGACTTCGCGGAATGGACAAGGCGCCAGCCGGTCTTCGTACGCTTTATCGAAGTGATGCCCGTACATGAAAACCTCGGTTTGCAGCGCGATGCATATATGAGCTCGGACGAAATACTGGAGCGCGTCGGAGCGATCGGAGCGTTGCGTCCGTCGATTGGTCCTGGCGGAAACGGCCCTGCGCGCTACTTTTCGTTCGACGGCGCGCCAGGTGCGGTCGGCGTGATCAGCCCCCTCTCGCACGATTACTGCGAGCGCTGCAATCGCGTGCGCCTGACCGCCGACGGCCGCTTGCGCCTCTGCCTCTTCGGCGACCATGAAATCGATCTGCGCACCCCGCTCCGCAACGGCGCCACGACCGAAAGCCTCGTCGACATCCTGCACTCGGCGATGCTGATTAAACCCGAACGCCATCATCTGCGCCTCGGCGAGACGTCTTCGCGGATGCGCGCCTTTTCCGAGATCGGCGGCTAGGGAGGGTCACAGGGGAGCGAAGCCGGACGTTACCAGCCAAAGGGGGCCCTGGGCATGGAGCAGGTCTACCTCGTCACCGGCACGTCGGCCGCGCAGAGCCGAGTCGAAGCGCTCGTTCGCGAGCATCAGACGAAGCTCGCGCGTTACGTGCGCCGGATGGTCGGAGATGCGGACGTCGCGCTCGACATCGCACAAGACGTTTTCTTCAGTGCGTACCGCACGCTCCAACGGGAGCCGGAACGCCCGTTAACGGCGGGCTGGCTCTACAAGACCGCGACGAATACGGCCATCTCTTATCTGCGCAGGAAGAAGATCTTGCGTTTCATCTCCCTCGATCGGGAGCACGACGTGCGCTCGCTGCGCATCGACGAACGGAGCGCAGCCTCGATCGATTTGCAAGCGGCGATGCGCCGCCTGCCGGCGGAGCAAGCCGCCGCGATTATGTTGACGAGCTACGCCGGGTACTCGTCGCAGGAAGCTGCGGCGATCCTCGGGACGAGCGCGGATGCGATCCGTCAGCGCGTTTGCCGCGCGCTGCGAACGCTGCGCGCCGCGATGATGGAAAGCGTGTGAAGGAGAGTCTGCTGCACAAAAACATCGAGATTCTGGCTGGTGCGATCGCGCTAGGTGAAGCAACTGACGCGGACCGCCGCGAGTATCGCGAACATATCGCGCACTGCGCGGAGTGTTTGGACGAGCTCGGCGGCGAGCACGAACTCGCGCGGACCACCGCGAGCATCGGCGCGGCGCGCGACGGCGAAGTTTGGAATCCTGAAATGGGCAACGTCTTTCGACGCCGCCCGCGCGGGCTGTCGCCTGTGGTGCGGTTGGCTGCCGTTTTTGCGGTAACGTTCGCGTGCGCGGCCGCCATACTGCATTATTCCGTCTTGGCGGCCAGCACGGCGCCCCCTACGCTAGCGGGGCTAACGAACGGCCCAGTCATGCACCGCGCAAACGTCCCGGCAGCAGCCCCGCAGGGTCAACGTAAATTGGTCGTTTACCATAACGTCGTGCAGATGGCGCGTGGCCCCCTTGCGGCTCCGCAATCGGCGCCTGCGGACCGGTCGCAAGTCCCCGCAAAGACACCGGAGATCGCGGCGGTAACGGTTTATCCGCAGGTCGCGCCGGTGAGCAAGAATCGCGCGCGCGTCCCGGTATGGCGCGATCCGCTGTGGCGAACGGTATCGCGGATGACCACGACTTCGCTAAGCGAAACGGCGCCGCAAAGAGTCAGTAACGCTGAATCGATTCAGCTCGGCTCGGCGTTGCGGTCAATGACCAACGACGCGGGTCCGCTCGGCGGCGAGACGGCGATCAATCCGCAACCGCCGATGATCGCTTATGCCGAGGGCGCCGAAGGCACGACCGCCTTCGAAGTATTGATCGACGAACGCGGCACGCCCACGAAGTGCGTCATTACGAAGCCAGCGGGTTACCGCTTTCTCGACGAAGCGGTTTGCAAGGCTGCAATGAAAGCACGCTATTCGCCCAAGACCGTGGATGGCCGAGCCGTCCCCGGTATCTACCGCGATGCGTTCACTTTCCGCGTAAGTTCCGACGCCAGCGACGGACTGCCCAAACCCATTCATTAGCGCGACCCGGGAGAACGCTCGCATTTAGCAAAAACGCGGCGCAATGCGCTCTTGCGTTGCGTTGTTGCTTGGTGCTCTGCTGGTGGCAGGATTGCCGGCGTGCAACCGCGCGGAGCGGCCGCACATGCGCGCGCGGGCCGTGCCGGCGGAGGTGCCGGCAAATATCAGCCGCGGACGAGCGGTCTATCTCGCGCAATGTGCGGCTTGTCACGGCCGGGACGGCGTCGGAGGATTAGTCGGGCCGGCGCTGCGCAACGAACATGTGCGACGAACGACCGCTGCCGTGCGCGCGATAATACTCGAGCCCGAACCGCCGATGCC
>JABXNS010000284.1_pt1 | contig 11242 bp, 11 predicted proteins | sample 7301101 | NCBI WGS metagenome assembly JABXNS01 (sample SAMN14449646, study PRJNA615230) | soil metagenome | isolation source: soil from bare, unvegetated metal-rich iron-sulfur acidic spring small-cell... | place: Canada: Paint Pots Mound, Kootenay National Park, BC | collected 2017-05-25
GTGATGCCGGTGCGGCCGAGCAGCCCAGTTGCTTGCGCAATCGGGCGCGACGCCGCACGACCCGGTTGCGTTCGGCCGGCCGTTGGCCGCGCCCGCGCCGATAGACTTCGAAACGCGCGACACCAAACGCATTTTGGGATTCGACCTGCCGGTGCAAGAGGTCCGGGAAGAGCTCGACAGGCTCGGATTCCAAGTGGAAGCCGCCGGCGAGAGTGCGTTGCGCATCGTCGCGCCACCGTGGCGCACCGATGTGACGTCCTCCGCAGATGTCATCGAAGAAATCGCGCGCATGACCGGGTACGATCGCATCGCGGCGCAGATTCCGGCAGTTCGGACACACGAGATCGCCAGCAGCGACTACCGCCGCGAACGGAAAGTGGCAACGACGCTGGCGGATTTGGGTTATCGCGAGATCGTCACCTATTCACTGCACGGCGCACAGGTTTTTGAGAAGCTGCGCCGCGCCGGAATCGAACCGCTCGAGCGGCCGGTCGAGGTGCTCAATCCGTTGAGCGAGGAACAGCGCTACCTGCGCCACTCGCTCGAGCCGGCTATCTTGGCCTATCTCGCCCGCGTCGACGTTCCGTGCCGCGTCTTTGAAATCGGACGTATCTTTTACACCGAAGATCGCCAGCCACTCGAAACGTCGGCGGCGCTTTTTGGATTCGCCGCCGAACCTGTGGACGAACCGGAGTGGCGCGATACGCAATTCTTGCGCGCCAAAGGCGATTGCGAAGCATTCCTGCGCGCTTTGACCGGCCGCGAGAGCTTCGAAAGCGCCGCCGACGAGCGAGTAGGCTATCATCCGGGCAAGACCTGCGCGCTGCTGCTGGACGGACACGAAATAGCCGTCGTCGGACACGTCGATCCGCGTTTACAGCGCGCTTTCGGCGTGCGTTTGCCGGTTTATCTGTGCTGCGTGCATTTGGGTGACATTCCGGCCTACGATATCCCGCAGTTCAAACCGCCATCGAAGTTTCCGTCGACCTATCGCGACCTCGCGCTCGTCTGCGACGTCGATTTACCGGCGCAACAGCTCGAAAACGCGCTGCGGATCGCCGCCGGCCGCTGGTGCACGACAGCCAGCAGTTTCGACGAATACCGCGGGCCGCAGGTCCCCGAGGGCAAGAAGAGTCTCGCGATCCGGGTGACCTTGCAGAAGCCCGACTCGACGATAACCGATGCCGAAGCAGACGAGGTCATCGGCAAGGCCGTAAACGCGCTGCGCGCGGAATTCGGCGCGACGCTGCGAGCATGAGCTGGCCGGATATCCTGATCGCTGCAGTCGTCTTCATTGCGGCGCTCAAAGGTTATAAACGCGGCTTCATTATGGAGCTCAGCGGCGCCCTCGCGCTGGTCGCTTCACTGATCGTGCCGTGGTTTTATCGCGGTGCGCTCGACGGATTCTTGCAAAGCACCATGCACTTGGGCGGAGGCTCCGCTCACGTCGTGGCGATGTTCCTGGTCGGCCTGGCAACCTATGTTGCGATCTTGTTGATAGCGCGCGCTCTCAACACGGTTACGAAGCTGCCCTTCTTGGGGCTGGGCAACGCGATCGCCGGCGCGGCGGTCGGCGTCGCCAAAGCGGTCGTGCTGATTTGGTTACTGCTGTATATCGCCCTCTTCTTTCCGCTCTCGCGCGATATCCGGGCGGACCTGCACCGCTCGGTGCTCGTGGGCTACGAAACCAGCCCGAACGATCGCGTGGACGGCGCCATCATAGGGACGTTCCCGTGGTTTGCGCGGCCATTCGTTCATTACGTTTTTGCGCATCATCGAGTGTAACGGCGCCTAGATTAAGGAAGACGCTGAGCGCGGCTTTTCCGGCCCCGCCGATCTGCACGGGCACGCCGTAATCGAGCAACGCAATCTCCATCGCTTGGATGGCGGCGAGCACGTCGGTTTGTGAAATGTCGCCCATGGTTCCCATGCGGACGATCTTGCCTTTCAAGTCGAGCTGGCCGCCGGCCAGCGTTACGCCGCGATTCTCGCGCAGACTGCGCAGCAGGGCGGCAGCGTCGACGCCGGATGGCACTTTTGCGGTTACGACGGTCACCGAATGCGCGCCGGGCTGCGAAAAAATCTCCAGCCCTAGCGCTTCGAACGCGGCCCGAATCGCTTGCGCGTACATCGCGAGCCGCCGGTGGACGGCCGGCGCACCTTCCCGGTGATAGTGTGCCAGCGCCGCGTCGAGCGCGAACATCGTGCTGACGGGCGAGGTCCATGGCATTTGTCCCTGCCGCGCAAACTCGCGCGCTTTGAGCAAGTCGAAATAAAACCGCGGCGCTTTCGATTCCTCGATCGCCTTCCACGCGCGCGGACTGACGGCCAAGATCGCGACCCCCGGCGGCGCGGCGAGCACTTTTTGAGAGGCGCTTACGACGATATCGTAGCCCCATTCGGCCATCCGGTAAGCCGTTGCGCCCAAACCGCTGACGGAATCGACCACCTGCAAGGCGCCGTGCGCCTGCGAGACCGCGGCCAGCTCGGCGATGACGCTTTGGACGCCGGTCGACGTTTCATTGTGCGTGAGCAAGATACCGCGATAACGGCGGTCTTTGTCCGCAGCCAACTTGCGTGCGAACTCCTGCGGATCGAGCGCAAAGCCGGGGCGCGTTTCGATCGCATCGACATTCATTCCATACATGCGCGCGATGGCGATTAAACGCTCCCCGAAAGCGCCCATCGGCGCAGCGAGCAGAGAATCGCCCGGTGAGAACGCATTTGCGATGGCAGCTTCCAGGCCGCCCGTTCCCGAGGATCCGAGTAAGATGATTTCACTCTCTTGCGCCCCGAAAAGCGGACGCAGCCCTTCGTAAATCCGTTCCACCAGGAGGCTGAATTCTGGCCCGCGGTGATCGATCAGCGGCGCGTTCATGGCCTCGAGTACGCGTTCGGAGACCGTTACCGGCCCCGGAATGAATAGCAAATTCTTCATCGGAAGCCGCCTAACGCCGCGTGCGCGAGCGTTTGCGCTCGGGCGTCCGCACGCGTTTGAGCGCGCTGCGGCGCATCGGGACGACGTTGCTGGCGCGCGCGGGCGAGGCGCCCAAATCGACCGGCGTGATGATCCGCTTGCCGAGCGCGTGCTGCAGCACTTCCGAGAGCTCTTCAACCGCTACGAAGGACATCGTGTCGCGCACTTCTTTGGGAATGTCGTCCAAGTCGATCTCGTTGCGCATCGGCAGAATGATCTTTCTGATGCCGGCGCGTTTGGCGCCCAGCACTTTCTCCTTTAATCCGCCGATTGGCAGCACTTGCCCGGTCAGCGTGATCTCGCCCGTCATCGCCACGTCCGGATCCACTTTAATGCCGCTCAGCAGCGAAGCGATGGCGGTCGCCAGCGCGACGCCTGCGGACGGACCGTCTTTGGGCGTCGCGCCGGTCGGCACGTGAATGTGCAGATCGTGTTTGGCGAAGTAGTCGTCGGGCAGCCCCAATTCGCCCGAGCGCGAGCGCAAGAATGAAACCGCGGCCTGGGCGCTTTCTTTCATGACGTCGCCCAGCTGCCCGGTGAGCACGAGCTTCCCCGTCCCCGGCATCGTCGTCGTTTCGATAAAGAGAATATCGCCGCCGACCGGCGTGTAGAACATGCCGGTCGCGACGCCCACCGACGCGACGCGTTTCTTGACTTCGTTGTAGAAAAGCGGCTTGCTGAGATAATTCGCCAGTCCGTCCGCCTTGATGCGCCCTTTGAAACGCGGGGCCTCTGCGATCTTTCGCGCGATCTTGCGAAACGTCGTGCCGATCTCGCGTTCCAAGTTGCGGACGCCTGCTTCGCGCGTGTAGTCGACGATGATCGAGCGCAGCGCTGCATCGTTGATCTGCGCCTGCGAATCCTTCAGACCGTTGGCTTTTCGCTGCTTGGGAACCAGATAGCGTTTGGCGATCTGTAGCTTTTCCAATTCGGTATATCCCGAGAGCTGGATGATCTCCATGCGATCGCGCAACGGCGGACTGATCGTATCCAAGCTGTTGGCGGTGCAGACGAAGAGCACTTGCGAGAGATCGAACGCTAAATCGAGGTAATGGTCGCGGAACGTATTGTTTTGTTCCGGATCCAGCACTTCGAGCAGCGCGGATTGCGGATCGCCGCGAAAATCCGCGCCGACCTTATCGATCTCGTCGATCATCATCACCGGATTGCGCGTGCCGGCATCGCGAATGGCGCGCACGATGGTGCCCGGCATGGCCCCGATGTAGGTGCGCCGGTGTCCGCGAATTTCGGCCTCGTCGCGCACGCCGCCCACCGAAAGGCGCGCGAACTTTCGTCCCATCGCGCGCGCGATCGACTGCCCGAGCGACGTCTTGCCCGTTCCGGGCGGTCCGACGAAGCAGAGGATCGGGCCCGTCAAACGCTTCTTCAGTTTCCCGACCGCCAGATACTCGATGATACGGTCCTTGATCTTGTCGAGATCGTAATGGTCTTCGTCGAGAATAGCGCGCGCGCGCTTGATGTCGAAGTGATCGGTCGTCTCGATCCCCCACGGCAGCTGCACCAGCCAGTCGAGATAGGTGCGGATGACGCTGTACTCGGGCGAGGCTTGCGGAACTTTCGAAATCCGGTCGAGTTCCCGGTCGGCGGCTTTACGTGCGTCTTCGGGCATCTTGGCTTCTTCGATCTTCTGACGCAGTTCGTTAGCTTCGGCTTGCTGTGGGTCGACTTCGCCCAGTTCTTCTTGAATCGCGCGCAGCTGCTGACGCAAATAGAATTCGCGCTGATTTTTTTCCATCTCGCGCTGGATGTCCGATTGAATCTTGTGCCCGAGCTCGACGACTTCGAGCTCCTTGGTGAGCAGCATGGTGAGCTTGCGCATCCGTTTTTCAGTATTGCGCTCTTCCAGCACCGCTTGACGGTCGGTTGTATCCAAGCGCATCGTCGACGCGACGAAGTACGTCAGCAGATTGGGATCGGAGATGTTTTGAACTTCCATCTCCATCTCGCGCGGAGCTTGCGGCAGATACCCGAGCAGCTTTTGAAACAGACCGGCCAGGTTGCGCTGCATCGCAACCAATTCTTCCGAAGGCGTGGTGACGTCGGGAAGTTCTTCGTACTCGGCAACCAAGTACGGTTCGGTCGAGACGAACTGCTCGATCTTGAAAACGCTTTGCCCGGCGACGATGCAGCGCAACGTGCCGTCGGGCACCTTGAGCATTTTTTGCACCGTCCCGATCGTTCCGATGCGATAGACGTCGTTCGGTCCGGGATTGTCGGCGTCGCGATTTCTCAAAAGGGTCAGGCCGATGGGTTTGCCTTCGCGCAGCGCTTCTTCGACCAGCTGGATGCCCGGCCGCTTTATGACGGCTAGCGGAATGACGGTGTTGGGAAAGAGCACTGCATCTTGCAGCGGCAGAAGGCCGATTTCAGGCATTATGCGAGCACCCGTTTAACGGTCATGCGAATCTCCATACGCGAGGCCGGAATGTATTCGTCGGCCGAAATGGGCAACGCGATCGTGAGCAGCCCGTCTTCATAGGAAGCCGTAATCTCGGCCTGCGCGATGGCGACGGGCAAGCGGATGCTCTTGATAAAATCACCGTCGGCAATCTCTTTCTGCACGAACGATCCGCCGCGCAGCCGCGCGGCCTTCGCACGACGCCCGGAGATGAATAGCCGCTGGCCGTCCAAGAAGACTCGCAGACTTTCACTGTCGGCTCCGGCAAGTTCCGCGCGGACGACAAGCGTGCGCGAGCCTTCGTCGATCACGACATCGACGTTGGGCTGCCATCCGCACATCCAATCCATCGTCTCTATAACTCTCCAAGGGTCCGTGAGGATTCGGGGCCAAGCATGTCGGGCTTGCATCCGCTCATTCTGCGTTGGCTTCCTGCCCCGGCAAGTACCGTGAACTTCTGATCAAGCTCGCCCGGCGGCTGGGCCCGTTCGATGCCGCGCTGGTCGTGATGGGCGGCATCATCGGCTCGGGCATTTTTCGCCATCCTTCGGTCGTCGCCAAACTCGTATGGATTCCAACCGCGATTATCGGCGTCTGGATCGCGGGCGGAGCGATTTCGATCCTGGGCGCATTCGTGATCGCCGAGTTGGCGGCGCGCCGCCCGCACGACGGCGGCTTTTATGCCTACTTGCGCGATGCGTTTCACCCGTTGGTAGCCTTCATGTACGGCTGGACGCTGCTGCTGGTCTCGCAAAGCGGGGGCATGGCCGCGGCGGCACTGACGTTCGCCGGCTACTATCCCGCGCTAACCGGGCGCGCAGACGATCCGCGTTACATTGCGCTTTGCGTTCTTGCCGTTTTCACGCTGATCAATTGCTTTGGCGTGCGGCAAGGCGGCAATCTGCAGAACCTATTCATGGTTTTCAAAATCGGCGCGATCGCGCTATTGATAGCTGCCGGATTCTTCGCACACCCGGCGGCGTCGGCGGCCGCACAGGCTCCCAGCGCTCCAACCACGCTCGCGCTGCTCGGCGCGATGGCGGCTTCGATGGTGGCCGTCATGTTTGCATACAGCGGTTGGCAAACGGCCAGCTTCATGAGCGGCGAGCTCAAGGATCCCAGGCGCTCGCTGCCGCTCGGATTGCTCTTGGGAGTCGGCGGCGTAATCGCGCTGTACCTGCTTGTCAATGTCGTGTGCTTGCGCGTCTTAGGGGCTAACGGCCTCATGCACACCGATGCGCCCGCATCCGAAGTCGCGCGCGCCTTCATGGGGGGACGCGGAGCGCAGGTAATGGCCGCGGTTATCTTGCTTTCGACGCTCGGGTTCTTGAGCAACCAAATCCTCACGTCGCCCCGCGTCTACCACGCGATGGCTCAGGACGGCTTGTTCTTTCGATGGATAGCGTGGATCCATCCGAAAACGCGCGTGCCGGTTGTGGCGATCGCGCTGCAAGGCGTCGTCGCGATCATCATTACGTTGTGGAAGGGGTACGCGCAGATACTGAACTACGTGATCGGCGTCGACTTCTTGTTCTTCGCGCTGGCCGCCGCGGCCGTCTTTGTTTTTCGCGCGCGCGACCGCGGGGAGAGGGTGCCGTTTTCGGTTCCGTTTCATCCGTATACGACCGCGTTGTTCATGGTGATCGCGCTCGGCATCGCGCTGACCAGCTATGTCGGCTCGTGGCAAGGTACGGCCGTAACGTTCGCCCTGTTCGCGGTTGCGGTTCCGGTCTATTATGCGTTCGTGCGCCGGTTCCGCGAAACGGCGGCTATTGGTAGAAGAGTGTAATCTCTCCGCCGCCCACGTAGATGCCGACGATTTGGTCGATCGTGACGTTCTTGCTTTGCAGCACCTTGCGAAGCGGCACCACGATGCCTTCGTTATCCACCAGCGTTGCATGCCCGAGCGTATCCCGCAAGTCCGCGATCGCCGATGCATTTTTGCGCAGCGTCGCGGAATCCACCTCACCCGCGACGTTCACGAAGCGAAATTGCGTAGCGTTGAGGTTGCTCATCAGCGAGCGAAATTTATCGGATTGGGCCGGCATGTTCTTGACGGCGACCGCTAAATCGGCGGACCCCGCGGCTAGGGCGGACGACGAGAAAATGGCCGCCGGCAAGAGCGCCGCAGCCAGCGCATACGTAAACCGGATCGACATAGTATTGGCCTCCGCTTCCATTATAGCGCGGGGACGCCGGTCTAGCGCGCGCGACCAGAAAAATAAGGGAGGGCGCCGCGAGGAGCCCTCCCTTGATTTGCTCGACCTCTAGCTGAAGCTAAATGCCTCCGCAGGAGACGTACACTTTGATCTGCGCAGCGCTCTTGTGCACGTTGATCGCATATTTGGTCTTGCCGGTCAGCTGGGCGGTCGTGACGCCCGGCACGGTCGTAGTGGAGACGCCGCCAACGACGTTGCTCAGCGGCTTCCACGGGACCGGATTCAGTTTCGCACAAGTCCCTGCATGGATGTGCGCGGGCTCCGAAGCGCCCTTGGGTTCGTTGCTCACGGTCACGGTCACCATAACTCCGGTGCCTTTAGTGACGATAGTGGCCGTGCCGTTCTGACCGGAACCGTTTTGGGCTCCCATTTTTATGGTCCGGCCCACGGCAGTCTTCATCGCGCCGCCCTTGGCCATTTTGGCCCCCGGGGCAGCCGTTGCGGCCGTCGTGGTGGTCGTGGTCGTGCCCGAGCCGCACGCGCTTAAGGCCGCAACGGCGGCCAGCGCGATGCCCGAGGCTAGGATCGTCCGGGAAAATTTCATGCTTGCTCGTCCCTCCAAAAAGACAGGTCACAAGGTTTATCAGCTTGCTTGTACCTTTCCCGCATTAGCAGGGTGCCGAACCAAGCAGGCGAAGGGGAGCCGCAATCGCTCGGCTTCGCGCCTCTAGGAGGGCCAATGAGTTCACGCGTTAACCATCTCGCGGTCTTCGTCTCGGCAATCGTGTTCTTTCTCCTGAGTTGGCTTTGGTACGGGTTCCTGTTCGGTAAACTCTACGCGGCATCGATGCCGGCGGGCGCCTCGACGCTGCCCGCTTCCATGACAATGCCACTGATAGAAACCTTCCTTTTAGGCTGGTTCTTGGCGTACGTCATCGGGACCGCGCTCTCTATGCGCCCGGACCCCAATCCGGCCGCGCGCGGCTTCGGCTTCGGCGTATTTATCGGCATCGGCGTCTTCGCGTCGATGACGTTAATGGGCGTCGTATGGGGCGGCCTCACATTTACGCTATGGGCTATCAACGCCGGATTCGTCGTCGTCGCAATGGCAATCATGGGCTGGATCATCGGCGCCTGGAGCGCACGCACAGCGGCGGCTTGATGACCTCGTCCCGAACGCGAGAGATAGATGTAGAAAAAGGCCCGCGATTTCGCGGGCCTTTCCGTAGCTCTTAGGGACGCATACCTCCGCAGGTGACGATCTCAGCATAGCACGGTTCGCAAAGCCGAGCCAAGATCGCCACACCCGTGCGAAGTCGGGGCCACGCCCGCCGAGACTCGAACTCGGATCTCTTTACCTGCGGAGGTAAGGCTCTATCCATTTGAGCTACGGGCGCAACCCGTGAACAATAGGCCATCCTTATTGCCGAATGGTTGCCGCAAATAAAAAAGCCCGCGAACTCCGCGAGCCTTTTTTGTATCTGTCTAGCGAAGATGGGGTCGGCTGCGACCGGCTGCCCGCGAAGATAGTCTCGGCCCGAAACGCTAACCATACACTGCGTTTCGGGACGAGACTATCGAGCGTCTACATCATCCCGCCGTAGTCGCCCATGCCGCCGCCGGGCATTGCCGGCTCTCTCTTCGGCTCGGGTTTGTCGGCAATCAGGGTTTCCGTCGTGAGGATCATCGATCCGATCGACGCTGCGTTCTGCAGCGCCGAACGCGTCACTTTGAACGGCTCGACGATACCGGCTTTGAACATGTCGACGATCTCACCGGTCATCGCATCGAATCCGTACGGCGCTTCCTTACCGCGCACGTTATTCACCTCAACCGAGCCTTCATAGCCCGCGTTGTAAGCGATTTGGCGCAGCGGCTCTTCGAGCGCTTTCTTGATGATGTCGATGCCGATTTTCTCATCGGCCCACGTCGTGGCGGCTCCGTTGGTTTTCGGAGGCTGGTATTTGTCGATCGTTTTGATCGCGTGCACCAGCGACGATCCGCCGCCCGGAATCATGCCTTCTTCGACCGCGGCTTTGGTCGCGCTGAGCGCGTCCTCGATGCGGTGTTTCTTTTCTTTGAGTTCGGTTTCGGTCGCGGCGCCGACGTTGATGACGGCCACTCCGCCCGACAGCTTGGCAAGGCGCTCTTGGAGCTTCTCGCGATCGAAATCGCTATCGGTGTCTTCGATCTGCTTTTTGATCTGCTCGATGCGGCCTTTGATCGCGTCCTGCTTGCCGGCGCCGTCGACGATCGTGGTCTCTTCCTTGGTGACCTTCACGCGTTTGGCGCGGCCGAGTTGATCGGGCGTCGTTTTGTCGAGTTTGAGTCCGAGCTCTTCGGAGATGACGGTCGCTCCCGTGAGGGTCGCGATGTCTTTGAGCATCTCTTTACGGCGATCGCCGAAGCCCGGGGCTTTGACCGCGACCGTTGTAAACGTGCCGCGCAGTTTGTTCACGACGAGCGTCGCCAGCGCTTCACCTTCGACGTCTTCGGCGACGAGGAGCAGCGGCTTTTGCATCTGCACGATCTTCTCGAGTAGCGGCAGAATGTCGGCAATCGCCGAGATCTTGCGCTCGGTAACGAGAATGTACGGATCGTCGAGCACGGCTTCCATGCGCTCCATGTCGGTGGCCATGTACGGCGAGATGTAGCCCTTGTCGAACTGCATGCCGTCTTTGGTCTCGACTTCGGTCTTCATCGATTTCGATTCTTCAACCGTGATGACGCCGTCTTTGCCGACTTTTTCCATCGCGTCGCCGATAAGGTCGCCAATCTCTTTGTCGTTGGCTGAAATTGAAGCGACTTGCGCGATCTTCTCTTTCGTGTCGACCTTTTGAACGAATTTTTCCATCTGCGAAACGGCGATCTCGACGGCTTTTTCAATGCCGCGCTTGATCAACAGCGGATTCGAACCCGCGGTGACGTTACGCAGACCTTCGCGGATGATCGCTTGCGCGAGCACCGTTGCGGTGGTGGTGCCGTCGCCGGCAACGTCGTTGGTCTTGGAAGCAACTTCTTTGACCAACTGCGCGCCCATGTTTTCGAACGTGTTGGGCAGTTCGATCTCTTTGGCAATGGTGACGCCGTCGTTGGTGATCGTCGGCGAGCCGAATTTCTTGTCGAGGACCACGTTGCGACCCTTCGGGCCGAGCGTCACGCGGACGGCATCGGCGAGCAGGTTGGCACCACGCTCGAGCGCCCGGCGGGCGCTTTCATCAAATACGAGTTCTTTTGCAGCCATGACTTTATTAATGCTCCTTAAACGCCGGCCGGAACTTTGTCGACGATTGCCAGCACGTCTTTTTCAGAGACGATGAGGTAATCTTTGCCGTCGATCTTCACTTCGGAACCGGAATACTTCGAATAGATGACGCGGTCGCCGACCTTAACGCCCATCGGGATTTTGGTGCCGTTGTCGAGCGTGCGACCGGTCCCGACGGCGCGGACCATGCCCTCTTGCGGCTTCTCCTTGGCCGTGTCGGGGAGAAAGACGCCGCCGGCGCTGCGGTCCTGCTGCTCGACGTTTTCGATAACAACGCGATCGCCCAAAGGCTTGAGATTCACAAAAACCCTCCAAAAATTATTGACCGAAAATGCGGAAGTGAGGCTAGCACTCTCTAACGGAGACTGCCAGCCTGCAAAGTTTAGCAGACTACGGCGGGGACTGCAAGGGTCGAGAAACGG
>JABXNS010000285.1_pt1 | contig 11235 bp, 9 predicted proteins | sample 7301101 | NCBI WGS metagenome assembly JABXNS01 (sample SAMN14449646, study PRJNA615230) | soil metagenome | isolation source: soil from bare, unvegetated metal-rich iron-sulfur acidic spring small-cell... | place: Canada: Paint Pots Mound, Kootenay National Park, BC | collected 2017-05-25
CGCTCGCGCTGCTTGGCCGGCAGGCCGGCATAAAATAGCGGAAACGTAACGTTGCGCAGCGCGTCCGTGCGCGGCAGCAGGTTAAAGCCTTGGAATACGAAGCCGAGTTTTTTCAAGCGGATTTCGGCAAGCTGATTGTCGTCGAGCTGCGAGACGTCGATGCCGTCGAGCTTATATGTTCCGGTCGTCGCGCGGTCGAGACAGCCGAGCACGTTCATCAGCGTCGACTTGCCGGAGCCCGACGGGCCCATGATAGCGACGTATTCGCCGCGCGCCATCGTAAAGGTCAGTCCGCGCAGCGCCTGCACTTGCAGCGCGCCGCTTTCATACGTTTTGGTTACGCTTTGCACTTCGATGACGTTGTCGGCTCTATTCATAGCGCAGCGCCTCGATCGGATCGAGTTTCGCGGCGCGATACGCAGGATACGTTCCGAACACCAGCGTTACGAGCGTTGCGAATCCAACGGCGATGACGATTACTTCGAGCCACGGAATGGCGCCGGTCACGCCGGATATTCGCGCGATGAATTCCTTGTCCGCCAGGGCACCCAGCGCGAGACCTAACAGCATCCCGATCACACAGCCGCTTGCGGAGAGCAGGAGCGACTCAATAAAAAACTGCGCCAGGATCTGGGAGCGCCGGGCGCCGATCGCTTTGCGCACGCCGATCTCGCGCGTGCGTTCGGTCACCGAAACCAGCATAATGTTCATGATGCCTATGCCGGCCACGATCAGAGATATCGCGCCGACGGCACTGACGATCAGCCCAACCACCGCAAAGAATCCGTTGATAGTCTTAGCAAAATAATCGAGATCAAATATCTGGTACTGTGCGCCGGGGTGGGTTTGTGTCAAGACAATCTGCGTTCGCGCTTCGAGCGCCTTTAGCGATGTTCCATTCGAGCCGAGCACGTGAATGCCGAACAATGCGCGGCCGCGCTGATAGTCATTATAATAGGTCGTGTATGGGATCGAAACGTCGTTGCTGATGTCGAAACCGAGCGAAGCCGTTTCGATCTTGGCGCTTCCCAGAACGCCGACAATCACGTAGCGACGGCTTCCGATATAAATCGATTTGCCAACGACAGTTGCCGGCGCCGTGTGCGGGAAAAGACGCGTATATGCGTTGTTCGAGATTACGGATACGGGCGCAGCGTTCGTCATGTCGCCGACAGTTAACGTCCGCCCGGCGATGAGAGGCGCCGTGCTGAAGCGCTTGTCCGATTCGCCGCCAAACAACAGCCGAACCCGTTGGTGACCGGCGTCGACCATGGTCCGCGTGCTTCCAAATGGGATCGCCGTCTCTATTCCCGGAACGCGGATTTCGATCAACGCCAAGTCCGACTGATGGAGCGCCGCCCGCACACCGTTGCCCTGGGTAGCTTTTGGATAGATGTAAAACATGTTGGCATTCATGCCTTTGAAGACGCCATTGACGGCACCCGCCATTCCCTTGGCCGCGATCTGGATTGAAACGATAGATCCGACACCGACGATGAGCCCGAGGATTGTCAGGACGGAACGCGTGCGGTTGGCGAGCAACACGCGCGCTGCCTCGACGACGTAGGCCCACATTAGCCGCGCAACGCTTCGACGGGATCGAGCTTTCCGGCTCGCGCTGCGGGGTAAAACCCGAAGCCGACGCCGACGGCGGCCGAGAATCCGAACGCTATCCCGATAACGAGCGCCCACGGTACCGACGCGGCCCCGACGCTCTGCTCGATGATTCCGCGGCCGAACAACACGGCGGCTATGCCGAGCGCGGAGCCGATCAAGCCGCCCGCCAGCGAGAGAAGCACGGCCTCGATCAAGAACTGCAAGCTGATATCGCCGGCCGTCGCGCCGATCGATTTTCTAATGCCGATTTCCCGCGTGCGTTCGGTAACCGAAACAAGCATGATATTCATGATGCCGACGCCGGCTACGAACAGGGCGATTCCGCCGATGAACGTCAGCCCGATCCCGATGCCGTTGAGTGCGTTTTCGAAGATTCCGAGGGCGGCCGCTTGGTCTTGGACGACGTACTGTCCGCGCGGATGAATTCGGGCAAGGGCCGCACGCGCGGAGTTGATCGCATCGACGGCGCCGATCTCCGGCCTTTTCCAAAAGATAATGAAGTCGATCGGGCCCGGTGCTATTCTGTGCATCGTCGTGTAGGGCACGTAGATCGCGTCGCCGACCGTGCTGTTGAACAAACTGCCGGATATTGCGAATATGCCGACGATCAGAATCCGGTGGCTGCCGATGTTGATCGTCTTCCCAACGGCGTCACCCGCCGGAAAAATCTCCGAGGCGGCTTGTTCGGAGATCACGCCGACGTCCGCGGCCGCGGCGATGTCGCTTTCGTCGATCGGACGTCCGGCCTTGATCACGATGCCGGAATTGGGACGGATAGTCTCGGTAGAATCGGCCTCGATATACTGCGTCTTGCGGCCGGTAATGCGAAAATAGCGGCCGGTGTAGAGCGGGATGGCCCGTTTGACCGATCCCGACGCGTAAGATTGCATTAGGAGAACGTCGCGGTAGTAGAGCGTAGCAGCCGCAGGATCGTTCTGCGCGCGATCCGCGTTGGCCACGAAACCGGGGTCGCCGCCTTGCGAAATCTCGTCCTTTATTCCATTGGAAGCAGCCTGGCTCAAACCCAACACGGCGATGACCGACGCGATACCGATGATCATGCCCAGGGCCGAAAGGGCGGATCGGGTGCGATTGCGCCAGAGGCTTTCGAGCGCCTCCGGAATATAGGCGAGCAGCCGCGACATCTAGATCGCGGGCGTTGCTTTGCCTGACGGCGCTACGGTTATGGTCTGGCCGTCGCGCAGCAGCGAATTGTGGGCGGCGACGACTTTTTCGCCCCGGATCAGGCCTGACTTCACGACCGTTTGCGTGTCGTTCTTCGGCCCGGTCCGAATGTACGTCTTGGCTGTTTTGCCGGCGTGGACGATAAAAACGTACAAGCCCTTGGCATCTTTCGCGATTGCGGCCGAAGGTACGACGAGCGCGTTTTTTACGTCGGTCGTGAGAATGTCGACGTCGACGGTCATGCCGTCGCGCAGGAAACTCGGCGATTCATCGAGCCGGATGGTCGTCAGTATTTGCCGCGCCGTGCTCGACGGGTCTGTGGATTTGGTGGCGACGGGCGCGATGTTGGCGACGTGCCCCGTAAGGGTCCGGCCTGGAAAATCCTCTCCGGTGATGTTCGCACGTTGTCCGGTGCGGACGTTTATGACATCCTGTTCGTCAACCTCGGCCTTTACGATGTATCCGCCCGCAGCCGCGATCGAGAAAAGCGGCTGCCCCGCGACGACCGGATCGCCGGGGTGCAGAGGCGTGAGCGGGTCGGCAGGCTGCGCCGCAACCGTTTGGATCGTTCCATCGATCGGTGAAACGACGCGCGTAAATCCGAGTTGCTGCTGGTTGGCTTGATTCAAAATCTGCGCTTTTTGAGCGGCAGCCTGCGCATATTGAACGCTATTCTGGCCGTAACCAGTGACCGCGCCCAATTGCAATTGCCGCAGCGCCTGGTCGTATTGCACCTGCATCTGATCGAGCTTAGCTTTGTCCGCATCGACCTGGTTGCGCGGAATCGCCCTATTCGCATAGAGGCTGACATCGGCGCGATAGATGCGGCGGGCCTCTTCGAGATTCGTTCGCGCGGTCTCCACGGCCGCCTGATATCCGACCTTGGCGTTCTGCTCGTTGATTCGCGCCGTACTGATGTTCGCCGCCGCGGAGTTGTAGTCGGCCTGCGAACCCGCGGCCGTTGATTCCAGCGTCGGATTGATCACGGTCGCCAAGATCTGTCCGGCCGCGACTTGGTCGCCGGGTTTGACGTAGATTTGTTCGAGGTTGCCGGCAATCAAGGTGGGAATTGTGGCCACGCGCGGCCGCTGTACGATTCCGTTTTCGGGCAGTTTCGTCGAAAACGTCGACGGCTTAATCGTTACGACGCTGACGCTGGTGGTGGTTCGCTGGTTGCGGCCGGCTGCCCACGCAATAATGACGAGCAGCACGAGCGCCAATGCGATGATGATGAGATTGCGTATGCGTTTATTCATTTCACCTAAAGGCCCGCGACCGCGCCGGGCGCATCGTAGATGCCGAGCGCGACACGCAGTTTGATGACCGCCTCGACATATGCGACGCGGGCGTTGTAAAGATCGATCTGCGAGGAGAGCGCTGCTTCCTGCGCCTGCAGCACGTCACTGATCGCAATCAGTCCGTTTTCGTACTGCAGCTGCGCGACCCGGGCGGATTCGACTGCCGCGCGCACTTCGCCGCCGGCATACTGCAGCTGCGTTTTGGCAGTCTGGGCGGCGCGATAGGATTGGCGAACATCCAAGGCAACTTGCTCGTCGGCGGTGTCCACGCCATTCTGCGCCGCCGCCACTTGCGCGTCGTCGTTTTGGCGCTCGGTTTTGCGCGCGCCGTAGTCCCAAAGCGGCAAGGTGAACGTGCTGATCGCCTGCAGTTGCCAAAAGCCGGGAGAGCCGCGCGGCACGATCGGCGCTTGTCCGGGCGGGAACTGCGAGTTAATTTGATTTTGCAGCTGCACGGCATTCGTGGGAGAGAACTGATTTCCGAAGAACGCCGACATTTGCACTTGCGGAAAGAGTTCGCGGTCGAATCCCTTGCGCGTGAGTTGCGCCGCGGCCAGCGTTGACTGTGCGCTGACGACGTCGGGCCGATTGTTTTCGGCGAGCGCGATGAGGCGGTTGAGCGGTTCGGCCGGCAGGGGCGGTTGCGCGATCTCCACCGGTATCTCGAAAGCCGTATCCAGCGGCGCGCCGATCAGTTGCGCGAGCGTTTCGCGCGCATCGGCCGATTGCGATCGATCGGCCACCAGCGTCGAGCGGCTCTTTTCTTCCGAGGCTTGCGCGCGCAGGACATCGACGCCGGCGGCTACGCCCGCGCGCGCCTTCGCTTGCGCGACGGTCAGTAGGACGTGCTGGTACTGCACGTCCGAGGAGGCGAGCCGTGCGGTTTCATCCTTGGTGGCTATCGCATAAAAATCTGCCGCGACGCTGTTGGCGAGCTGATCGCGGACTTGACGCAGATCGGCTTGCGCGCCGGCCTCTTGGGCTTTGGCCACATAGGCTTGTATCGTGGAGAGGAAGCCCGTATCGAACGCGTAGTTCGAGCCGATTTGCGCGGTGTTTTGGCTGAACGTGCGCTGCTGCGAGAGCCCCGCAATGGCGAAATTTCCTTGCAGGTTATTTGATTTTTGCGAATAGTTTTGCAGCTGGCCGATCAGGTTGGGCCGCGACTCCGAATGCAGTTTGACGTACTGTTGATGCATTTGGGCCACCACGGCTTGCTGTTTGATGACCTGCGGACTGTGTGCGATCGCGTAGCGGACCGTATCGGCCAGGTTCAAGCCTGCGGCGCCGGCTGAGGCCGGCGCCGCTAGGGAGAGAACGAGACAAGCCGTCGCGAGCGACGATCCGCGCAGACCCATCGCGCCTTACGCGAACCCTGATCTGTGCGCCATCGCGACGAGTCCGGCTGCCAGCAACGCACCCAGCACCGTGATCAGAGCGGCGAAGGTATAGGCCAGGCCAGCGCTGGTTTTTGCCGTTACCCGCAGCATCGTCGCATTGAGGAAGAGTCCCCAAATCGTGAAGATGCTGAATCCGGCCAAGAAAACGGTGGCGCCGGGTGAACCGTGCGGCATGAGGTAGGCCAAGCTCGGCGTCGCGCGCGCAATCTCGACAGTGCTATTGAAAGAATCGGCGCCGCGCAACGTCGTGATGATCCCGAGCACAACCGCGCCCAAACCCAGGGTAGGCACGGCAATGTTCATCGAGCCGGCCCAGAGCCGTTTGAAATCGGCTTGGCCCTTCCCGACCGCGTTGGCGATCAGCGTCACCAGCGTGTTCAAGAAAACGGCCAGGAAAAGCGTGACGGCGATAAAGACGTAGGCCCACGGCGAGGGGTGTCCGGCGCGCGCGATGGCGGCTTGCTTCTGTTCCGGTGTGAGGTTTGCAAAAAGCGAACTCGTCGACATCATCTGCTGAACTTGCGCGACGCCCGCATGACGGGCGGCGGGACCTTGAAGATAGGTGCCGATCGCCAATAAAATAATAGCAATCAAGCAAGCCCAGCCCCACGTCGGGGCGACTCGCATGGTTTCGAATCCTTCGGACGGCGCGGCGATGGTGTTTACAACAGTCGATAAACCGTTTGCCTTAGCAGTCGGTGCTGATGTCTCCATGAACGACCTCCCCCGTAGAATACGGAAGCATGCCGTCCGGCAATACGCCGTCGGCTGCCCGATTGTTTCACGCAGCGGCTAGCGCCGCCTTTTTACGGATGCGGGGACGCTGTTTCGTTCAGCAAGCGTTCGATGGGAATGTGGCGCTGCACGGCTCGCCTGACGCGATCGAGCTGCTGTTCGCGCAGTTCCAGCAGTTTTAGTTGAAGGATGATGCGCGCTCGCCGTAAGGCCCGCCGGGAGTATAACTCGATCCCGCCGGACGGCGGCGCGAAGCCGGAACGCTCGGCATGCGTGTGGCGGGAGTGCCCCGCATGCGCGTGGCGGGAATGCCCGGCATGCGCGGGGCGGGCGTGCCCTGGCGCGGCGGCAAGGAATACGAGCGAGGTCAGCGCCAGCGCGGCGCGGTATCGGTCGAACATGGTAGCCTCCGCCGGTTCAATCACGCGCTGTGGTTCGAATGTAAAGACGCGGTGAACTCAAACGCGCTGAAAGTCCCGGCGCCGCCGGACGGACCCTACCTGAGAATCATTCCGCTGGGAGGCTGCGGCGAGATCGGCCGCAACATGACCGTTATCGAGACCAACGAGGATCTCGTTGCGGTCGATTGCGGCCTGATGTTTCCCGACGAAGAGATGTACGGCGTGGACATCGTGATCAACGATTTCACGTATTTGCGGGAGCATCGCGACAAGTTTCGCGCCTTGCTCGTAACGCATGGCCATGAGGATCACATCGGCGGGATTCCCTATCTGCTGCGCGAGTTCAATGTTCCGGTCGTCGGCACCGCGCTAACGATCGCGCTGATCAAAGCCAAGGCGCGCGATCACAAAATGATTGGCGGGGCAGAGTTCGTGACGGTGAAGCCGGGCGATCGGGTGCGTTATGGATCTATCGAAACGGAATTCGTGCACGTAAACCATTCAGTCTCCGGAGCATGCGCGCTGGCGCTGCGCACGCCGACCGGAACGGTCTTCCACACCGGGGATTTCAAGTTCGATCAAACGCCCATCGACGGGAGGCCGGCGGATTTTGCTTCGATCGCCCGGATCGGCGACGAAGGCGTGCTCTGCATGCTATCGGACAGTACCAACGCCGAGCGTCCGGGCCACACGCTTTCGGAAAGAATTGTCGGCGAAGCGTTCACCAATGTCTTCTCCCACGCCAAGGGGCGGATCATCGTCGCCTCCTTTGCTTCAAACGTTCCGCGCATTCAGCAAGTGATCGAACACGCCATTACGTTCGATCGCAAGATCGCATTCCTGGGACGCTCGCTCACCAACGTCGTGCATTTAACGTCCGAACTCGGTTATCTGAACGTGCCTGCGGATCGCACGATCCGCGTGGAAGAGATCGACGAGCTGCCGCCCGAGAAAGTCGTCGTCATGACGACCGGCTCGCAAGGGGAGCCGATGAGCGGCCTCACGCGCATGTCGGTGCGCGATCATCCGCGTCTGAAGATCGTACCGGGCGATACGGTCGTCATCAGCGCCACGCCGATTCCGGGCAATGAAAAAGGCGTGTACAAAACGATTAACAACCTCTTTCGCCTCGGCGCTATCGTGGTGCATGGAACGGACGGGCGTTCGCACGTCTCGGGACATGGTTCGCAAGAAGAGCTGCTCTTGATGCTCAACCTCGTGCGCCCGGAATTCTTCGTTCCGGTGCACGGCGAGTACCGGATGCTCGTGCAGCACGGAAAACTGGCCCAGCGGACCGGCGTCGACGCGCGCAACGTCTTCGTCGTGGAGAACGGCGACGTGCTGGAATTCACGCACGACTACGGCGACAAGATTGGCAAGACGTACGGCGGCCACGTGTTTGTCGACGGCTCGGGCGTCGGCGACGTCGGCGAAGCGGTGCTACGCGATCGCCGGTTGCTCGCGGCCGACGGCTTCATGATGGTGGTCGTGGCGATCGACAGCGAAGAGGCACGCGTCATTGCCGGGCCGGACATCGTCTCGCGCGGAGTCTTGTACATGCCCGACGCCGGGGGCGTGATGGAGGAGCTGCGCGCGGAACTCACGGCGCTCATCCAAGAAGTTTCGGTCGAAGGAATCCGTGACGTGAACACGGTGAAAGAACACATACGCGAGGGCTTGGCCAAGGCCATTATGGCGCGCTATAAACGCCGTCCGGTGATCGTGCCGGTAGTGATGGAGGTATGATCTGCTTTGAAAACGCGCAAACAATTCATTGCCGCGGCCGTTAGCGCCGGAGCGCTGTTAGCAGCTCCCGCCGGGGCACAAGCGCCACCCATGCCGACGCCGGCAGCAGCACCCGCGCCGAAAAAACCGTCCGAGGCTGCGACGGCGCTGGCGGCGCGAATGCGCGCCTTCGACCCGAACCTGACCGACGAAGAGCTGGGAACGATAGCCGACGGCATCGACGGCAACTTTCAGATCGGACGCGCCGTCAATCCGAAGGGAACGGCGATTCCAAACTCGGTCGAGCCCGCTACTTCCTTTAAAGTGATCGTAACATGACGCCAGACCAGCTCGCGTTCTCCGATGCAACGACGCTCGGATCGCTCATCGCGAAAAAGAAAGTCTCGTCGGTTGAACTAACCGAGCTCTATCTCGCGCGCCTTGAGAAGTACGGCAGCACGTACGGAGCGGTCGTCACCATCATGCACGATCGCGCTTTGCGCGAAGCGCGCAGTGCCGACCGCGAACTCGCGGCCGGAAAGTCGCGCGGACCACTGCACGGCGTTCCTTACGGCGTGAAAGACCTGCTCGCTGCCGTCGGCGCGCCGACGACGTGGGGCGCCGCGCCGTACCGCAACCGAGTCTTCAACTACGATGCCACCGTCGTGCAAAAACTGCGCACGGCCGGCGGCGTGCTGCTTGCCAAGCTCGCGATGGTCGAGCTGGCGGGCGGTTTCGGTTACGACGACGCCGATGCATCGTTCACCGGCCCGGGCAGAACGCCGTGGAACCGCGATTATTGGAGCGGCGGATCTTCGAGCGGACCCGGCGCCGCCGTCGCGGCGGGCTTGGTCGGCTTTGCGATCGGCTCCGAAACCAACGGCTCGATCATGGCCCCCGCTGCGTATTGCGGAGTCACCGGATTGCGCCCGACGTACGGTCGCGTGAGCCGCCATGGAGCGATGGCGCTGATGTGGACTTCGGACAAGCTTGGACCGATGTGTCGATCCGCGCGGGATTCCGAGCTTGTTCTGCGCGCGATCGCCGGACACGATCCCGCCGATCGGACGTCGCTGAATGCGCCTTTTCCGAAAATCGGCGGGCGCAAGCCGAAGATCGGCATACTGGCGCGGTCGACTGAGCGAATCATGCCGGCGGTTGCCGACAATTTCATGGCCTCGCTGGACGTGCTGCGCGAGTTTGCCGACGTCGTAACCAATGTCCCATTGCCGCGCGGTCCCTACGGCGCGGTCTTTGAGGCGATCTTCAACGGCGAATGCGCTTCCGCGTTTCGCGATCTGATCGAAAGTGGCAAATCGCGCGAGCTGCAGTCGACCGACGATCGTTTGGGCGGCTACCAAGTCTACAACGCGCTTGCGGTTGATTATGTGGACGGCATGCGCCGCCGCACCCTGCTCAACGAAGCGCTCGGCAAAGCCTTTGCCGGTTACGACGCGATCGTGCATCCGACGCGCTCGACCGTTTCATATCCCGTCGGCATCAAGTTCGAAAAGGCGTATCCGGCAAAATACAACGGCGTGACGGGTTTGGGAAGTCCGGGAAACTTGGCCGGACTGCCTGAGATCAGCGTTCCCAATGGTTTCGGCGATCATAATCTGCCGACCGGCATCGCCATGATGGGGCGCGCGTGGGGCGAGATGCAGATCACGCAGATTGCCAAAGCCTACCAAGCGCGCACGAAGTTTCACACGCTGCATCCGAAGCTCGTTGTTGTATAGGTTTGGACGAACCGTGCCGGACGAGCGATTAACCATAAAAAAAAGCGAGTCCGGCATGGTTTGTTCAAACCTATGGATGTTAGCCTAGCAGCTGCTGCAGAGCAGATCGCGCCGGGGCGCGGGTATTTTGCCGACGTTTGGCGGCGGCTGATAAAATCGCCGGGCGCGCTAATCGGTCTTGGCTTGATCGGGGCGCTTGTCATTGCGGCTGCGTTAGCGCCGTTGATCGCGCATTCCGATCCGCTGGCGCAGAACCTGGCGCAGCAGTCGCTGCATCCCAGCTTCGCGCATCCGTTCGGAACCGATAAACTCGGTCGCGATCTCTTTTCGCGAATTGTGTACGGATCGCGCATTTCGATCCGGATCGGGTTTCTGGCGGTCGGCATTGCCATAACCGTCGGCACGTTCTTGGGCGTGGCCGGCGGCTATTTGGGCAAAGCCATCGACGGCTCCATCATGGCGGTGATGGATCTGATGCTCGCTTTTCCTTCGATCATTCTGGCGATCGGCATCACGACGATATTAGGTCCGAGCATCGACCATCTGATGATCGCAGTCGGCATCGTTTACATACCACAATACGCGCGGCTCGCGCGATCGTCGGTGCTTTCCGTTAAAGAGCTCGAATACGTGGAGGCGGCCAAAGCCCTCGGAGCGCGCGTGCCCCGCATTCTCTGGCGTCACATCCTGCCGAATATTCTGGCACCGCTGATTGTCCAAGCGATGCTCGGCATCGGAACCGCCGAATTGGAAGCAGCCGGTCTTTCCTATCTCGGCTTGGGCGCGCGCCCGCCCACGCCTGAGTGGGGCGCGATGCTCAACGATGCGCGCGACTACTGGCTCTCCGCGCCGTGGGCCTTGATCTTTCCGGGTGTCGCCATCACGCTGATGGTGCTGGGCTTCAATCTTTTGGGGGACGGCTTGCGCGATGCCCTCGATCCGACGCAGCGGTAGAACGTGGCAATCGTATTAGGATTGCTGGCGGCCATTTTTTACGGCTCGGCGGATTTTTGCGGCGGCTTCGCGACGCGGCGCAGTCCGATGTTTGCGGTAACGGTTATCGCGCAAGCAGTCGGCCTCGTGTTGCTCCTCGTCACGCCCCCGTTTTTCCCCGCGCGCCCCACTCTGCCCGCGT
>JABXNS010000286.1_pt1 | contig 11161 bp, 10 predicted proteins | sample 7301101 | NCBI WGS metagenome assembly JABXNS01 (sample SAMN14449646, study PRJNA615230) | soil metagenome | isolation source: soil from bare, unvegetated metal-rich iron-sulfur acidic spring small-cell... | place: Canada: Paint Pots Mound, Kootenay National Park, BC | collected 2017-05-25
GTGTACTGTAGCGTCGATCGGCCGTCGCGCGGAACGTGGACGTTCCAGGTTGCGGTGCTAGCGGAGGACTTCGCGTGCGGTACGGTTTCCGCGGTGATGCGCCACGAACCGGGCAGCGGTTCCACCACAAGAACATCCTGTGGAATCGATTTCGAATTGGAAAGAATGATTTCGTACGTACTTTCTGCGGTGCAGCTATCAATTCGCTCGAAATCCGTTTGACGTTTTCGCGCGGTGACGTCATAGGAATCGCCCAAATGCAGTCGCACCGATTCATTTCGCGGCGTGTGTGGGATTTGATCGGAACCCAAGAACTGCGCGAGCCCGTAGGAGTCGGCCTTGTAAAGGCGCACGGTGCCTGCGGGCAGGGGGACGCCCAAATCTCCCCCGCGATTTTGGAACGTGACGTAAACGCCGACGGAAAGGCGATCGCCGAGGTCCTGTTCGGCATTTTGATAGTAGCGCGTGGAGCCGCGCAGCTCCAGAGTCTTGCGGACCGGTACCTGCGGTGCGGTGAGTAGCGTCAGTTGCTTGGTTTGGCGGTCCAGAATCGTCGCCGGCCGTCCCATGGTGTAAAGATGATACTCGAAGTAATTTTCTTGCTGGACGTGATTTGGCGAATAGGTATCCGAGGTCGACATGCTGGCGATCTCGCGCAACGCGCCAAAATTCGGCGGTACGATGTTCACGTCGCCTGCTACGAGTTGCAAACGCGCGTTCTCGAATGAGGCCCCGCTGAGATTTGAAAGCGTGACCAAGCCGGTGAGAGCGAGTTGCCTTTCGTCCGGCGAGAGCGACCCAACGTAGTCCGCGTGCCAGCTCATCCCGCCCGTTAAGTAGCTGAGGTCCAGCGTTTGGAGCAGGCTCTCCGAGCTGTGCATGTCCAGCGCAAGTGTCGGCCGTTCTCGAAACGTTTTGGGGAGGGCCGGATAGATGATGTGGCCGCGCACGGACGTTTCAATGCGGTCACGGTACTGCAAGACGACTCCCCCGTTAACGGCAAGAATGCGGGCACGCTCCCGCGTATCGCGTTCGCCGGAAAAACGTGCCTCGTGCACGACGATGACATCTCGTCCGACGTATTTTTGCAGCAGCGCTAATGGATTAAGAAGGTCGAAGTTAAAATTTTGCTCGAGAATCTCGATTTTATTCGAAGATCCAATGGGTTCCAGCAAAGCCGAGGTAGGGTCCATGCGCGCACTCACGTCGCGCCACGCGATACGATTCAAGCCGGCGCTCAAAGGGACGCGCCTGCGATCGTGGATGAGCGCACTGCCTCCGTTGTAGACCGTTACATTTACCGACTGCCGTTGCGCGACTGTCGTTGATTTCTCGGAAACCTCTGCAAGAACCGCCGGCGTATGCAGGGCGGCAACGAGCGCAAACATCGGGAAAAGGATTCGCTTCATGCAACACCTCGGGCATAGGCAGAGTTGTTGAGAAGAACGTTCGGTTTCATGAAAGCGTGACCGCGGAGCGGCGGCCGTTTTCCGATGGGCGCTTTTTGGGAATAGTCGGGCTACGCGGACGGCTGGCCGCGTCAATTCGTTCTTCGCTAAAGGAGGCTGACCCCGATGCAAAACCTTGTGCGCGCTTGCGCGTTCATCGCGAGCGTCCCGATTCTGCTGACCGCCTGCGGCGGCGCAAAAAACACGAACACGACGACGACCGGAACAACGGCAGCGAGACAGACCGAGGCCCAACGCGAATCGGCCGCGCTTCCGCTCGGCGGGGTCAAGCCCGTTCCGGCGGGTTTAAATTGCGGCGCAACGCAACCGGTTTGGGTGAATACGCACACGCGTGCCTATCACGAGCCGGGCGATCCCTATTACGGTCGCACGAAACGCGGTGAATACATGTGCCCGTCCGATGCCGCGCGGCAGGGTTACCACGCTGCGGGGAGCTCGCACAATGCGGCCACCGGGGGCAGCGATACGAGCGCCGATCAGAGCGGTACGGCCCCTTCGGGTAAGCATCATCGCCGCAAACATCGCAGCGATAGCGGGAACTAGCGCTACAACAGCGGACGGATCGCGCGCATGAACGGGCCGAACCGCGCGTTGTTGGCGTCGCTGGACGGCAGTCCCGTGTACACGACAACGATGTAGGACGGCCCGTTCGGCGTGTCCAGGAGGCCGCCGTCGTGGGTTACCTCGTCCGTGTCGCCCGTCTTATGGTAGAACCGGTCGCCGGGGTGCAAGCCGCCGTTGAGTTTATTGTTGAAGGTTTGACGTCCCAAAATCTCGCGTAGGAGATCGGCAAACGGGACGGCGTCGGTGGCAATCATCTCAAAAGCCGTCGCTGCATCACCCGCCGTATGCGAATTGCGATGCACCCGATCCCATTCGGGATCCTTAATCAGCGGTTCGCTTCCGGAAAGCTTGCGATAGAAGCCCGTATTTTTCAGCCCGTACGTGTTTTGAATCATGGATGTCGCTCGCGTCCGATTGCAGATATCGAAGAGCATGTTGGTCGCGACGTTATCGGAATGCGTAAGCATCAGCTCGATGATCTCGCTCAAAGGCGATCGATAGCCCGGGACCATGGGGGAGCCGCGGTCGTTCGCCGTCATGTTGGCGGGGGTCACTTCGTACTTTCGATCGAGGTGAAGCTCGCCGCTCTGAACCAGGGTGAACGCCACGATGGCGAGCGGCGTCTTAAGCATGCTGGCCGGATACAGATATTTTTGCTCGTCGATCCGGATGGCAACGTTTTCGGTTCCGTCCAGCCGTTTGAGGACGATGGAGACGGGCTGCAGGCCGGCACTCTGGGCGGCGGCCGCGACTTGCGCTGGGGTCAACATGGCCGGACGTGGTTTCCGAAACGGCGGCCCGGGGCCCTCCAGCTGCGTGCAAGTACTTGCAGCGCGCTCTAAAAAATGCTACGCTGCGTGCAAGCACTTACTTTTTTGGGCCCGAGGTCCCCCGTGAAGCTCCGAATCGTCGCTTCCTTACTTGCCCTAGCTACCGTTGCGCCTCTCCCCACGAACGCGCAACCCGAAGGGCCGCCGGCGCTCATCATCCGGCGAATGCTGGCTCGAAATCCCGCCCTTCGTTCGTTCCAGGCGCGCGTCCATGTCGACGTGCGGATGCTGAATTTCCCTTTTTACTCTCCAAAGCTGGAGGGCATGTCGTACTTCAAGCGTCCGGACAATTATGAAGTCGTGTTTGCGCGCGTCCCACCTTTCGCGCACGGCTTCGATCATTTCTTTTCCGATCTCGCGGATCCGTCAACGTGGGCGAAGCGATTTACGATGTCGTTCGAGGGCGTGCGAATGCTGAACGGGCGCCGTATGCTCGAATTGCGTTTAAGCGCGAAGGTTCGCGGCATGATCGATCACCAGAGCGTGTTGGTGGATTCCGCCAACGATCAAGTCGCACAAGTGGAATGGCATTATTATAACGGCGGCGTCATCACCATGACCCAAAAGTATCGCAATGAAGGCAACTATAATCTGCTCTCTTCCCAGCATGCGGCGATCTCCATTCCGCACGTTCGTGCGATTGCGGATGCCGTGTATTCCGACTACCGGACAAACGTCGCCGTCGACGACGCGGTGTTCAGCGGAACGCACCGATGATCGTTCGCGAACAAAGCCGCTCCGTCGAGGAAACACGCGACCGCATCTTCACGGCCGCACGCCAGATCTTTGCCCTCAAGGGCCCGCACGGAACGACGACGCGCGAAATAGCGGACCGCGCCGGGGTAAACGAAGCTACGCTATTCAGGCATTTCGGAAATAAGAACGCGTTGCTCGATGCCATGAAGGAGCACTTTTGCCGCGGCAAAGAGGAGCGTCTGCGCTCGCTCTTCGAGTCGCTCGGCGGCGACCTCGAGGAAGACCTCTTGACCATTGCGCGTGCGATGATCGAGGGCATCGATGCCAGCAAAGATCTCATTCGCGTCGGGTTGCTCGAAGAGGCGACCGTGCCCGATGCGGCGCATGCGCCATGGCGGGCCCCGCATATCGCCCGCGCCTATTTGAAGCGGTTCTTAAGCAACGCCGTCGAGCGCGGCGAGTTGCACGGCGACCCCGACACGCTCGCGCGATTTTTTATGGGAATGTTTTTTTCGTATATCATGGCCCGCAATCTTTGGAAAGAATCGGCGTTGAACGATGCCGGTGCTGCGACCGCATTTGTCGGGATTTTCTTACGTGGCACGAGGGGTCGATAGGATGGAATCCCGCCAGACAGAGGAGCGCGTGACCGGCTCAATCCCCAACGGGAAAAGCGAGAGCCCCGCAGCAGAAGAGGGGCCGCAGAATCCGGCCCGCCGCCGGATCGCGATCGTCGGCGGGGCGATCGTGCTTTTAGCGCTGCTTCTTTGGGGTCTCAACTATTTTGCGTACGCCCGAACGCACGAAAGTACCGATGACGCACGGATCGACGCACCGACGACTTCGGTCACGAGTAAGATCACCGAACGCGTCGACGCGATTCTGGTGGACACGGGGCAGCCCGTTCGCCGCGGGCAGTTGCTCATTCAACTGGACAGCCGCGACGAACTCTCGCGTTTGCAACAAGCGCAAGCCGCGGTAACCGCGCAGCGCGCTCAAGCGGTCGCCGCACAGTCCAATGTTGCCCTCACGCAACAAACCGTGGCCGCACAGGCAGCGGAGGGAGCCGGTGGAATCCAGCAGGCCCAATCGGGCATTTCGAGCGCCCAGTCCAACGTCAGCGCAGCGCACGGCCAAGTCGATGTTGCCGCGGCCGGAGTCGACGCCGCGCAAGCGGCGGTCCCCGCGGCGCAGCAGGCCGTCGCGCGCGCGCAGGCCGATCTGCAGCGGACGCGGTCCCTCGTCATCAGCGGCGACTTGCCCCGCGCTCAGCTCGATGCTGCGCGCGCCGGAGCCGCCGCCGCTGCGTCCCAGTATGCCGAAGCGCTTGCGAATGTTGCGGCCGCGCGCAACCGCGTGGCGGCAGCGCAAGCCCTGGTCGGGGGCGCCGCCTCGGGCGTGGGCTCCGCGCAAGGCTCGTTGCAAACGGCGCAAGGAAAATATCAGGAGGCCGCCTCCCCCAGCCGCATCGCCGCCTCGCAGGCCCAGGCCAACGCAGCTTTGGCCAACGTTGCGAGCATCCAGGCGCAATTGCAATTAGCCAAGGATCAACTGAACTACACGCGCGTGCGCTCCCCAATTGACGGGTACGTGGGCGCCAAAAACGTCGAAGTGGGACAAACGATCGGTCCCGGCACGCCGCTCATCTCAATTATTCCTTCGCGCAACGTTTTCGTCACCGCAAACTATAAGGAAACGCAAGTCGGACGCATGCGCGTCGGCCAAAACGCCGATATTAAAGTCGACGCCTACAAAGGCACGGTTTTCCGCGGGCATGTTGCAGCGATCAATCCGGCTTCTCAAAGTACGTACGCGCTCATTCCGGCCCAAAACGCGAGCGGAAATTTTATCAAAGTCACGCAGCGCATACCGGTGAAGATCGTGTTCGACCATCCACCGGCGAATTTCGTGCTCCGCCCGGGCATGTCGGTCGAAACCGCGGTGCAGGTTAAGTGATGTTGCGGTACGCGGGCTCCCACCCTGTTTGCGCGGCCTTCCTGTGCCTGGCGTTTGTTTGCGCGAATAACCCCGCGGCTGCCCAGACCACGCCGCAACCCCGTGCGAGCGTGGCACCGGCAACCACGCCGGGCCCGCTCTACGCGAGGCCGGCCGACGCGCTGCCCCCGCCGCGGCAGCCCAATGTGTTGCCGCCCGTTCCAAACGTCGCGCCCGGATATGCCGCTCCCGACCTGGCCGTCCCCAGCGGCGATATCGTCGGTGTGACGCAGCAGCCGTTTGTGGGGATTTCTCTTAGCGACGCCATCGGCATGGCGCTCGCACGCAACCCGGAGCTCGCCGTCGCTCAAGCCAACCGCCGGATTGCCAACTATCAAATTGAGGCGGCGCGCGGCGCCTATGACGTTCGCCTGAACGTCGCACCCAGCTTTACGCATTCCGTCCAGCCACCGCAGAATGCGTTCTTTTCGGGCCCGAATTTTGGCCCCATCGTTGAAAATCAGAGCGGTGTTTCCGGTGGGCTGTCCGGCGTTACGCCGCGCGGCCAGCAGTATAGCATCACGGCCTCCGGTTCGCGCGTTCAGAACAATACCTCGATCAATACGTTCGATCCGACCTATCCCACCGCGCTTTCGGTCAACCTTCTGCAGCCGCTCGGGCGCGGGCGGGATGTAAACGATTCGCAACGTGTCCTACAACTCGCCACCATCGGGGCGCAAACCTCAGGCGCTCAAACGCTGCTCTCAGCTTCGCAGACCATCGCGTCGGTGCAAGACGCGTATTGGGATCTGGTGGCGGCTTGGCGCAATGTAGCCATACAGGAAGAGGGTCTGCGTGAGGCCCGGCTGCTCGCCGCCAGCAACCAGCGCCTCGCGCGCCAGGGTGTCAATGCCCCGATCGAGGTCGTGCAGTCGAACACGCAGATCAACGTCTTCCAGGACAACGTATTTTCGGCCATTCAGAATGTCGAGCGCTTGCAAAACCAGCTCAAATCGCTGATCGTCGGCAACCCCTCGGACCCGATCTGGATGGCGAATTTGGTGCCGACGTCGCCGGTACTTCAACTCCCGCCCGAACCGCTGCTCCTCTCCGCGGTCGCTCGGGCGCTAGCGAACCGTCCCGAGATGGAGCAATTGCGCGGCGCGCGCCGCAGCGCCGATGTCAACCTTGCGTATGCGCGGGACCAGCTCAAACCACAGATCGATTTAGAGCTTGGCTTTACGAGCAACGGTTTCGCCGGGCAGCTCGTGCCGCCTGAAAACAGTGCGTTTAACGCGAGCTCGATTCAACAGGTCATGACGATTAACCAGCTTGTCGCATTCGCAAATCAGCAGTTGCCGCCAAACAGGCAAATCCCGTTCGTGACGCCCGCGCCCCAGACGCCTCCCGGCTATCTGGTCGGCGGACTCTCGCGTTCGGTCGACAACCTGGCAACGCTCAAATTTCCGACCTATCAAGCGGCGGTGCGCTTTTCTCTTCCGCTTCGCAACCGGACCGCGAAGGCCAATTACGCCATCGCCCAAGAGCAGGTGCGCGAAACAGAGTACAACGAGATTTCGTTAATTCAGCGGATTACTTCGGAAGCCCGAAACGCGCTCCAAGGATATCGAACCGCCCGCTACCGTTTAGTAGCCGCCCGAGCGGCGCGCATCGCTTCGGAGCAGGTGCTGGCAAGCGAAAAACGCCGTTTCCGCGCGGGCGCATCCACCACGTTCTTGGTGTTGCAGCGGCAACTGGACCTGGCCAACAACCGCGGGCGCGAATTGCAGGCGCAGACCGATCTGAACAAAGCGGTGGTCGAGCTGCAGCGCGCGATGGGGGCAACCCTGCAAGAAAATCACGTCGACGTCATCACGCTTCAACAAGGACCCGCGGCTCCATGAAAAAGTTTTTTCGCATCCGACTGTCTCGCCTCGCTCACAAAAAGCTCCAGGAGCGTTCGGCGGTCCTGTATACGCGAGCGCTCGAACGCTGGAACGTACGGAGCCCGCTGATTAAATAGCTAACGTGAGAGCTGCGATGCGGCCGCTCGATCGATCATCCACGTAAGGCGGCCGCGTTCCGGTGCGATGCGTTGCACGGGGAGCTCCGGTACAGGACGTTCTTCCAGCGCTTCGCGCAGGATCGAGGCCTTATGTGCGCCTTCCGCGACGATTGCAACGCGCCGGGCCGCATTAATCGTTTGCGGCGTCAGCGTCAAGCGGTACATCTCGAGCGCCGCAACGTACACCGCCGCGACGCCGGCCGTATGCGTTTCGTCCGGCAGACTTCCCGGAAACAGTGAAGCCGTATGGCCGTCTGGCCCGACGCCCAGCAGCACGAGATCGAACCGGAGCGATGAGCCGAGATCCTCGCGCAGGATTTTCGCATACGCCGCGGCGGCTTCCGGCGGCGGCGCTTCGCCCAGCATCCGATGCACATTTTTCGGTGGGAGGTTCACGCCGTCGAGAAACGCCGTGCGCGCCATGCGGTAGTTGGACCGCTCGTCGTCAGGCGGCACGCAGCGTTCGTCGCCGAAATAAATGAAGACATCTTTCCACGAGATGGCGTTTCGGCGCGGCTCCTTGGCCAACAGCGCGTACGCCGCGCGCGGCGTCGTACCGCCCGAAAGCGCGACGTAGAAGCCGCCCCGTGCTGCGACCGCCGTCTTTGCTTCGTCCACGAAAACGTCGGCGAGCGCCGCAGCAAGCTCTTCCGGAGATTCGTAGACGTCCAACTCGCGCTCCAACGGATTAGCGATCGTACTCGAAAAGTTTCGAGAGCACTCGGAGCGAGCTTTCGAACACCTCATCGCGAGCGGGAATGAGAAAGGCTTTTTCGAGCAACGACATGTTGTCGACATCGTGTAGGGGTGCGCAGCGCGGGGGCCGGGTATTCGGACCGGAAACACTCAAGCAAACCGTGTCGTCGGACGCGCTTAATTCTGCAGAGAACGTGGAGTCCGGCGTTGCCAGCGCAACGCGCAAGACACGCCGCAGCCCGCCGTCGCGGGCAAATTTTACGACAATCGCGCGGCCGTCGCGATCGCAGAGCTGCGAGGGTCCGCACGGCGTCCAGCCCAAGCGTCCCGCCAACCATCCGACCAAATAATAGCCTTCCGCCGCCGAACCGCTGGTAATTTCGACGCGTTCGATGCGATGCAGGTCCGCGACGAATGCGTCCTCGTCAAAGAATTGCGCGACCATGTCCTGCCATGGCGCGAGGCGCAAATACGCGAGGTCGCGCAGCACGGCATCGTGCTGTGTCGACAGAAAACGGCAGAGTTCTCGAACGGTCGCTTCGGCGGACGTGAGGCCCGAGGAGTCTACGATTACCGTGTCCATCAGGGGCAAGAGTTCGTCCAGTAATGCTTGCTGCAGGACGGCGGCGGCCGTCCACCACAGGACGTTGGAGACGTCGGGGATTCTCAGCGCATTGATGGCCGAGCAAACGGATTGGGGTGAAGCCTCGGCGATGCCGAGTTCGATCCGGCCGTGCGTGCCCATGACCGCCTCCCGCGTACGCGCGTTCAGCAAGATAACGCGCGCCGGATATTTTTCGGCGAGCTTACCTGCTTTTTCGTGCGCGCGCCCACTGAGCTGCGCCTCGTTAATATACACGACGAAATTCATGGTCGTGGCCGTAGCCGCACCGCGGGAACATTCGTCGTTGTGGAGCTGGTCCTGAATTGGGCCGATGTCTAACGTGTGCGCCTGAGCGGTCATTAGATCCGCCGCCATGCGTGGTTATCGGCGCTCACGAGCCGGTCGGCACTCGACGGTCCCTGGGAGCCGGCGGCATAGTTGGGAAAGGACGGGTCCTTGGTGCCGCGCCAACTCAAGAGCACGGGCATAACGATTTCCCAAGCCCGCTGCACGGCATCCCAGCGCGTGAAAAGCGTCGCATCTCCTCGAATGGCATCGCCGATCAGCCGCTCGTAAGCGGGTGCCGACGCGACGCCGAATCCCGTGCCGTAATTGAAGTCCATGTTCACGCCGCGAATGTGATTCTTCGGTCCGGGGACCTTGGCGTTGAAGCGCAGCGTGACACCCTCATCCGGCTGAATCTTCATCACCAGCACATCGGCGTCGATCGTGTCGCTCTTTTCGCCGAAGAGGCGGTGCGGAATCGGCTTGAATCGTACCGCAATTTCGGAAACCTTGCGCGCCAATCGTTTGCCGCTGCGTAAATAAAACGGCACGCCGGCCCAACGCCAGTTATCGATACGAAGCTTGAGAGCCGCATACGTTTCCGTATTGGAGTCGGGCGCGACGTCGCGCTCGCTACGGTAGGCGGGCACGGCCGCTCCGTCGATCGTTCCATCGCCGTATTGCCCGCGCGCCGACACCTGCTCCACGCCCTGGGGCTCGATCGCCCGCACCGCCGCCAGGGCTTTAAATTTTTCGTTGCGGATCGAGTCGGCATCGGAGTTCACGGGCGGCTCCATTGCGACCAGCGCCAGTAAATTCATCACATGGTTCTGGATCATGTCGCGCAGCGCGCCCGCCCCGTCGTAGTAACCGCCGCGCAGCTCGACTCCAAGCGTCTCGGCTGCGGTAATCTGGACGCTCTCGATGTAGCGGCGATCCCAAATCGGTTCGAAGATCATGTTTGCGAAGCGCAGGGCTAAAATATCCTGAACGGGCTCTTTTCCAAGATAATGATCGATCCGGTAAACGTGGCTTTCGTCGAAGACTTGTTCTACTTCAGCTTGCAGCGCGCGCGCCGAATCCAGGTCCGTACCGAAGGGTTTTTCGATGATGATTCGCGTCCAACCGGTTCCATTGGATTTCGAATCGAGGCCGGACTCTTTGATGTGTTTGATGATATCGGGAAAAACTTGGGGCGGCGTGGAGAGGTAGAAGAGCACGTTCCCCTTGGTTCCAAATTTGGCATCGTTTTCTTGGAGTCTTTGCTTGATCTGCGCGTAGTCGTTAGTGTCGTCGAACTCGCCGCTGATATAGCTGATGCGCTGGCTGAAGTCGCTCCAGAGCGGTTCCTTGGCGGGGCCGGAATGCGAGAATGCGTCGACGTTTTGCTTGCTATACTGACGGAAGGCGTCATCGGTGAATGGCGTGCGCGAGTAACCGATCAATCCGAAGTTGCTCGGCATAATATCGGAGAGCCGCAGATTGTAGATCGCGGGAAGCAGCATGCGCTTAAAAAGATCGCCGCTGGCGCCGAAAAAAACGATGTTGCATGGGTCCGCGATGCGGTCGCTTTCAAGCCCCTCGCGCAGGGGGTTGGCCGCGCGCCCGTCCGCGTGCGCCGGAGCCGTGGCGGCAGCGCCTTCAGGCATGCGTCGGTGCTTCGGGCTGCACCGCGTGTCCGCCGAATTGATTGCGGAGCGCGGCGATCACTTTGGCGCTGAACGATTCGGGTTGGCGGGAAACAAAACGCGAGAGCAATGCCAGCGTGATGACCGGCGCAGGAACGTTTTGATCGATGGCCGCCTGCACCGTCCAGCGGCCCTCGCCGGTGTCCTCGACGTACCCGCTGATATTTTTGAGCCCGGGATCCGCTTTGAAAGCGAGTACGGCCAATTCCAGAAGCCACGACCGCACCACGCTGGCATGCGTCCAAAGTTCGGCCAATTGTTCAAGATCGAAATCGAATTGGGACGTATTCAGAATCTCAAAGCCTTCACCGTACGCCGCGAGCAGACCG
>JABXNS010000287.1_pt1 | contig 11153 bp, 16 predicted proteins | sample 7301101 | NCBI WGS metagenome assembly JABXNS01 (sample SAMN14449646, study PRJNA615230) | soil metagenome | isolation source: soil from bare, unvegetated metal-rich iron-sulfur acidic spring small-cell... | place: Canada: Paint Pots Mound, Kootenay National Park, BC | collected 2017-05-25
CTTTATGTCGCTCTCGGCTTGCTAGTCCAGCTCGCTCCCCTTTTCCGCGTCGGCTGAAAGCACGATCGTGTTGTCCTGGATCTCGTAATTGAGGATCGCATCCGCTTTGTAGTGTTTGATGACGGGCGCCATGCGGGCCGTCTCTTTGTCCTCGATGGTGGCCGCATGTTTGGCGGGGGCTGAGCACGCAACGAGTGCAACCATAAAAAGAAGGCCATAACTTAATCGCGCCATCCCTGCGGGCATTCGCGCCGGGGCTCACGCAATCCGGCGTTCATCGGACGGCAACGGATTGACCCTAGGATGCCGCCATGGATGGAATCGCTTGGGCGGCGAGTGCGCTATCGGCGGCACGCTCGCGTCTCGACATCGCGGCCGACAATCTCGCCAACGCTTCGAGCGCCGGCTTCCAACGGCATGCGGCGCGCGGCGTCCTGACCGCCTCGGGCGCCGTCGTTGAAGCGGCGTGGACCTGGTCTCAGGGGGCGTTGCGGCGCACGGGTCAGCCGCTGGATCTCGCACTTGTGGGACGCGGCGCGTTTGCGGTTCGCGATGCGAGCGGCCGCATCGAAGCGGTGCGCACCGGTTCGTTCGAACGCAGTGCGGCCGGCATTCTTTGCGATCGCGGGGGGCGCGAATTGGTTGGGCAAGCGGGGGCGCTGCGCTTTCCCGATGGCGCCGAGATTCGTGCGGACGGCGCAGTCCTTTCCGGCGGGTCGGTGATCGGAAAAATTGCGTTGCCGCCGGGGACGAGCGTGCGCAGCGGCTTTTTGGAAACGTCCAACGTCAACGCAATTTCGGAAATGATCGACGTCCTTGCGGCCCAGCGCTCTTTTGAGAGTGCGCAAAAAGTCGTGACCGCAATCGATTCGACCCAGCAGAAAGCCAGCAACGAGCTGGCGCGCTTAAAGTGAGGAAGACGCGATGAACCGCGCCCTGTTTGCCGCTGCGACGGGCATGGCCGCGCAGCAAACCAATCTCGACGTCATCGCCAACAATTTGGCCAACGCGGACGTGCCCGGTTTCAAAGGCGCGACCGCATCGTTTGCCGAGATCGCGCAGCCGGGGCAACCCGGTCTCGGCACGCTGTCAACGGGAACGCAGACGGTGTTTTCGGCCGGCAAGCTGTCCAAGAGCAGCGGCCCCTTCGACGTGGCGATCGAAGGTGGCGGCTTCTTTAAAGTGCGCGACGCGCACGGGCACACCGCCTATACGCGCGACGGTTCTTTTGAGCGCACCCCCGACGGCTCGCTTTCAAATGCGCTGGGGTGGCGCTTGGAACAGATTTCAATTCCGCGCGATGCCACATCGCTCGACGTTTCCGAAGACGGAACGGTCACGGCGCAAATCGGCGGCAAAAAGCGTCTCTGCGGGCGTATTCGGGTATTCGCCTTTGCGGCGCCGCAGCGCTTGAGCGCCCTGAGCAGCAATCTGTTCGCGCAGACTCCCGCTTCCGGAAAAGCGCGCGCCATTGCGACGGGCGGTCCCGGCGAAGCCAAAGTGCGGTTCGGCATGCTCGAACAATCCAATGTTTCGATCATCGAGTCCATGATGCAGATTCTCGAAGCGCAGCGGGCATATGAAGCCAACGCAAAGGGCGTTCAAGCCGCCGACGAGATGATGCGCATCGGGCTTTGCTCTTAAAATCGCTATTTTTTGTGGATTTTATCACTAAAGTGCGGCATCGTTTGGCATTTTATCAGTGGAATGGACCCTTGCATTCAACGGCCGGCAATTGAAGTGTAGGCAACATTTGGAGGATGGCGTCGTAACGCCGGGATAGGGGCCTCGTTTTGAATCGCTTAGCGCACACGCCCCGAGGGAATCTGCGTAGAGGCCTCAAGTACCTGGGTTAGGGGTAAGGAGTGGGGCAGGGACCCTGGGCCCTGGCAAAAGCGCTGGAACAGTGTTGGCACCCCGCGATTGCACCTGGTGAATCACGTGCGATGTTACGATCTGACGGGGCGTTTCAAATACGATGCCGGCAGCCGATGTCCCGCAAGCAAGTTATCCTGGCACTGTTGCATCCAACTTCCAGCTCGCCGACTCGCCGTTTCAACTGCTGGATGCAGGGATGGGTGCCAAGGTCGTTGCGGTCCATCAAACGAAAGTTGTTCAAGTCATAACCATAGTAGCCATAGGAGTTGCAGCCATTATCGCCGTTGTTTCACTCCCAGTTACTTTGCCTGGTGGCGTCGCTGCTGCTGGCGCGGCCGCCATTGGTTATAGTGCAATCGCGGCCATCGCCGATCAAACCCGCCATAAGAAAAAATAGAACGTATGTTACCGGTGTTTTTTGGAACATTGATTCTGGCTTTCTCTTTAGGGATGATCGCGCGAGCGACAACACAAGGGGATTTGCGGAGGTCGATCCTTGCGATAGTATGCGCTTTGATTGTGGGGACCTACGGAATTTCGCAAATTTGGATGCAGTGGACGTTCACAACCATCACAGTGGAGTTAGCCTTTCTAGTGGTAAGCATCGTTGCCGTGATACAGGCGCTCAAACGGTTCGCCGCCTAGCGGCAACAGATTGGCGGCGACGGCTCGTACCCCTAGTCTCCGCGCCTCCGCTCCACGATCGTTAGCAACTCGCTGGCAAGCGTCAGGGCGTATATCACGCGCTCCGGAGAATCGAAATCAACATCTCGGTGGGACGGCGGGTTTTTGTATACTGCCATCGCGCCGGCGAATAAATTGCGCATGCCTTCCTGTTCTCCACCCCTCCGCCGACGGATGCGCGAGTGGGCCACCGGAACCAAATGCTTTGCGCGAATTGGGTGCAGGTTCACATACGCTGAATTCCAATCGCCCGACCATAGTGATGGCTCTACGGATCGCATATTTTTTGGTTACCCATCACTTAGCTGCCAGTAGTTTTTAGACATCTACGGTCGACGCCGCATTCCTTTTTTAATGGCGTCGATTTGAAATGCCGTCAATGCGGGATTGTAGGTTGTAACGCGCTCATTTCCAACGACCCAGGAATATTTCCGACCAATGTGCGGCCCCGGTTGTTCTGGATCGGTTGCAGCCTGAAGAATCAAGTTAACGGTGCGTCCATGCTGTTTTTTAAACCCTTCGCGAGTGGTCGGAAACGGATAGGGGGCGTACTCCAGTATGAAGACGCGATTATCACTTCCAAGCACACCTTCAAGGCGGAGCGGCTCTGGTAAATCTGAGGGAAGGACGACGTGAAAATCCGCGGCTTTCATACGCTTGAACGATTCCGCCGGTCCTTGAAACCACGAGTGCGATCCGTGCGCAACGGTGATCGGCTGGCCTTTTGTTGTAACAACTATATCGCCAGGGCGTGGGTCCACTTGCGTAACGGCAAACGCAGCTACGGGTATCAAAAGGGCTCCAAAAAAGACGGGCAACCAGTTCCCTTTTGCTCCTGCTTTAGGATCCTTTACGCGACGGTGAATTGCATCGAAATTAATTTCCGGCACGGACGCCCCTTCAAGTGCGCGGCGATAAGCCTGAGTGAAATCGTGGTCATTAAACATCGGGTAAACTCCCTTTGCATGCGGCTGGTTCAAGTAAGGTGATTCGTAGCGTGCGGCGAGCGAGCATCAGACGGAAGCGGACCAGAGCCGCGGATATTTTTAGCACCGTGCCAATTTCGTTGCTGTTTAAACCGGTGTAATATTTCAATATTACCGGCACTCGCTGATTTATCGGAAGACGGTTGACCGCGTCGAGGATGTCCGGTGCATCGAAATCCGAGGTATACGCGACTCGCATTGCTTTTTGCAACGGAAAATTCGATTTTCGCAGTCGTGCGATTGATATTGCCGACCGCGTAACTACGCGGTAAAACCATGCAGTAAAGGCTTTCGTCTCCTGCAGTTCCATAATATGGAGCGCTATCAACGCGGAGGCTTCTTGGGCTGCGTCCTCAGCCAAGCCCCGGTCGCCCAATACCCCGAGCGCGATGCGATATGCCTGCGGCCAACAGGTTCGTAGCAAATTATTGATGGCATCTGGATCCCCGCCCCTTGCTCGCTCAAGGTCACGGGCGTTCACACTAAAAGACAAAAGCCTCTCCGTTTCGCTTCTATAGTATAAGACGAGGACTTTATTCCAATTGTGAGCGGCTTGTAAGCAATTTGCCAGAAGATCTGCGCTCAGCGCTCGATAGCAGGTGCAGTTGCCGGCTAGAACTTTCGCCCATGTTTTGCCGATGTAAGCTATCCGTCCAATGGCCGGACTGCGGTCCAGTGCCGAACATGAAAGCCCAGCTCGACGCGGCCTCTTTTGCGCTGGCTTAAGCAGGTCCAAATGTGAAGCAAATACAGCCGCATTGACAGATCGATTCCAGTCCCAACGCGCGGCGTTCCTCACATGTTGGTTGAGCTGCAAGTTGCGTTTTGTATGTTGTTTGAAATAAAATTCATCCGATTTTTAATAACAACCGATAAAGAGACTAGAAGCGGACGATGACGGAGGGCGTTCTGGCCCCCGCCTCCTCTGCGAGCGGGTCTCGGAATCAACATAAATACTAGGTCGCGAGCCACACGACAAGATGGCGCTAAATGAAAGGGCGAAATGAAGGGTTAAAGATAAGGATCACGTTGACTCAGGTGCTCACCTCACATGCGGAATGCACCGCACATGCGGAATGGATGAGAGACAACGACGCTGGCAAAGCGGACTTAAGAGACGACCGCCGGAGCGGCGTTGCGCCAGCCATCAGATGTTAAAGGAACATTTTGCATTCACTCTGGTCGTGCCACACCGCGTGTGGTATCCTACGGCCACAGCCTCAGCACGGACGTAAAGGAAGGCTTCATGAACTCAGCCCAACAAAAAAGCTCAATCAAACCCAACCGATTTCGGTGGCATCGCGATTTCGCGCTCATGTCTGTGTTGATCATAATCACCGGCTTTCTCCTTACCCTTCACCCGGCTACACAAACATTTCGGATCGCCGGCATTCTACTTAGCGTGGCTGCCGTCATCGTCGGTACACTGCACGCCATCAAAGCGCGGAAATTCCGTTAGCTCTTGGTATTAATGACAGGTGCCCACAACACGCCGGCGATCAAAATCATACGCCGCGAAAGGGTGATATAATGAAGAGCGATTCGATTAAGGTAACCGGTGCGCTGCGGACTATGCGCTGTGTTTATGGGCCCAAGGCGAAGCGGGTGGTGAAACCGTCCTGAGTAAAGCGAGCGGCGTCTGGCAGGTCATTGGTAGTGGTGGAGGCGCAATGGATTCCGGTGATCTTACAGATTACGGGGTCCCCGCGGATGTCGCTCAGTCATTAATTAATGAACTGTACGTTCTCTCTGGAGGAAGTACTTGAGACATTTTGCCTATGTCGTACGAACAATCGCCGGCGTTTTTTCCCTAGCAACTCTGTTGGTAGCAGCGACGGGAGATCGCAATGCGGCTCGCGAGTGGCTTCCTGTTATACAGCACTCAGAAGGCATTAAAGCCTACTCTACGTCCCGCGGAGCGATCATCGTATTTTACACTCTCCCACGAGGCCGCAAGAAGCATGGGTTTGCTGACCTTGACGGCATCAAAAAAGGGACGCTTTCAGGGCGAGTTGTCGAGATCGTCCCGATCGAGTCTGGCATTAACGGTCCAAACTCACAATTTTTGCTGTACTCCTCTGAACCGCTGCCACGTCACTATCTTGGCCGAATTCCGATGAGCGAGTCTGCAACCGCTTACGGATACGGCTACAACTTCGCAAGCGATGAGGTCATCTTAATTGGAGCACTACGCACATCCGCAACTGGAAATTGTTGCCCGACAAACGTCGAGTACCATTACGCGCTTAAAGGCGAGCATATAATTCTGGTTACACGAAAAACGTTTCCTAATAAAGATTGATCGCCTCTATTATTTACGGATAAGTTCGTTAAACCAAATCGCGGCTCAAGCACGATTTTCCTATCGGTGATACTCGCGACTTTTGCAATAGCATGTGTCGCCGCATGGGGGCTGTCTGGGATTCGGCACACTAGGGCCTACCTTTCGATCGAGATGAATTCCGCTGCGCCCCCAGGGTTGACGGCGGCTGATCGTTTGGCTAAATGGTTTTACATCAACCGTAACGTGTTGCGCAGAAATGAAAGAAAATATCATGTTGACCGTCGCGCCATCGCCGGCCTTATAGCTTACGAAAGCCTGGGAAACGTTCGATCCTCATTCTATGGGGGTCTGGTGCGTTTTGTGGGTCCGGGAAAAATTCATTATAAAGACGACCGAATAGACGAGGGGCTTCCCCTAGCAAAAGAAATTGAAGATCTCGGGTATCTCCCTAGACAGACCGAGTCGCAAAGAAAGTCCTTAGTTTCCACTGCTGCTGGCGCCATAACGTACGCCGCCGCCATTATGCGAGGTTTTAGCGACAGAGCAGCTGATGCAGGCTACAACGTGCGGTGCGATCCCGGCATGCTGGTCACATTCGCCTCTGGATGGCACATAAGCGAAATGCATGCTCTGTTTGTCAGGAAGCGCGCGCCAACACCGTTGCTTCCCAATTGGCCTGGACGCTGGGTACGCGGACAAATGGCCTATATCCAAAAGGCCGTCGGCCTGCCTGCGCCCGGGGTTTGCGGACGGCCGCGCACAATCTTAGGGAGGTCGAAACCGGACGTTTGAGCTGCCTTGCAGCTCAAACGTCCGGTGTGGAGTAACATGACGCTTGTTGTTTCCGCCATCGGACCGGATTATGCGATTCAAGTTTCTGATCGGCGCCTGTCGCAAAACGGTTGCATGGTTGATGACGAGTCGAATAAGGCAGCCATCTTATCGTGTGCTGATGGCCGCTTTGCGGTCAGCTTCACGGGTCTTGCTCGTAGCGGGTCGTTCATAACTCAGGAATGGATCCTTGAGGCTCTGAAACAGGCGGCATCACCAGATTTTTCCTCGCACGGTATTTGCGAGCGATTTACCACACGAGCTACGCAGCTTTTCCGCAGCGAACCGTCTATTATCCAACTTCACCCGGCGCAAAGACGCCTCACCGTAATGTTTAGCGGTTTCCTCAATAGAGGCGGGTATTCGATTCCGGTGATGGCCCTAGTCAGCAATTTTCAAGATTTTGAAACGGGTTTTGATGACCCCGCGACCTGCCCCTCATTCCGGATATACTTTCGCGAACCGACCAACATTAACGTGCCGCCAACCGATGTCCAGCGCATCGGAATATACACCGCCTTCACCATCGGCGACTGTAATGTTATTCGTTCGTTAGTTAAGGAGCGTAAACCAGCGCATGCCACCGTCGCAAAAATGGTGGACCTTATGCGTAACGTGGCCGATCGCGCCTCCTCCCTTGGAAGCATCGGAAAACAACTAATGTCTGTCGTGCTTCCGGCCGACTTTTCTCGGCCGGCATTGGGCACTTACCACTCCAGTCTGCAGGGTCATACACTTTACATGCCAGATCTAGTCGTTGCGGATGGAAAATCCGGAGTGATTTTTCGAGATGTTCAACTTAAGGCCGCAGAACCGAGCATCACTCCTCCATTGGTGGTCCCAATCCAGGGTCGAAACCGACCGTGTAGTTGTGGTAGCGGGAAGAAGTACAAGAAATGTCACGGCCGCGGTTAAAGGGGGCATAGAGGAAGGCACTCCGAACCGGCCACCCCGCACCTCGCGGAATGCGGCCAGCATTTTTTTCGTTAGGATTTAAACTATGGGTTTATCGTTTGCGCTATATCTGCGCTCTTCTTGTTCTCGAAAATCGCGCATGCTGGGCTGGTCCAATATTTCACGAATTCTTTGACTCGGAGTAACTAATGCGAGACCGGCATTCGCTCTTTCGAACATATCAATAAGATCCCCACTCTTAACGGCTCCTTTCTCTACAGGGGCAGTAGAAACTAACGGAATATCCCAGTGACCCGAAACCACCCCCAAAAGGTACACATTCCGTACTGCACCCTCCGTTAAAACGAATGCAGGGCTTCCGCTTAGGCCCCCAATCGAGCGGCCCTCAATAACGAATGCTTCAATCTCAAACCCCGTCGCTGTGCGAATCCGCTCTTGATCCATCATCGCGATTTGACCATGCCTCAAAATTGGAAGATTTCGTTTTGATCCAGCATGGTAAGCCATAAGTCCAATAACGTAAACATCGCTACCTAGCCCGAGATTCTTTTCCTGCAATAACGTCGATGTTCCTAACATCTCTTCCATAACAGTGGTCACGTCGAACGCAGTTTCGAGTTGAAAATGTGCTATTGCAATATCGCATGTATGGTCCGTTTGATTGTATTCCCATGAAACATCCAACGGAAGGACTATCGCGTCACTATTTTTAGTGTTAACCCGCATACCGAGGCACCGACTCAATGAGGCCATCGCGACATGTTTGCGGTTACAATATAATAAAAAGACTGCTTAGTACTCGTTTGAAAGGGGACACAAAGAAACCAGGCCGTCCCGCGAAAGGGACCACCGGCTGAAATTAATTCGTCGTAGTATCCAATAAAGCCGACGCATTTTAGGTTCTCATCGGGAAATCGCAATCGTTATCTCCTGTTAAAACGGACTTCGCAGTGATTCTTTCCACGTGCCGCAGAAATGATGCGCCGCTGCGTTGTGGCGACGCGTCGATGCCGCTCTGCGTGCAAGGGCGCTGAGAAGTTAATGGCGGTTACTCCTTACGCTCGCCGACGGACAATGCTTACGCCCCTTATCCGTTAGCTGGCCATTCTTTAAGCGACGGCCTGACAAAGCAGTTCAGCTTGTTCAAGGACCTGCGCGGCGGCCTTTTCGGTGGCGTCAGGAGGATAACCGTGCTTCCGCAGGATTCTCCGAATTTTGAGCCTGATGCGTGCGCGTACGCTCTCGCGTAGATTCCAGTCAATCGTTACACTCTCGCGCACGCTCCCGACGAGTTCTCGTGCGATCACACACAGTTGTGCGTTGCCTAGCACTTCCACTGCACTTTTACTTTCGGCTAATGCATCGTAGAAGGCCAACTCATTGTCGCTAAGACCCATGGATTCTGCCCGTTGCGGATCGTCGCGCATTTCTTTTGCAAACTCAACGAGTTGCTCGATAATCTGCATCGTGGTGAGCGATCGAGTTTCATATGTTTTGATCGCCTCGGACAGCATATCGGATAATTTGCGGCTTGAACCGCGTTCTGTCGTGCCCGCACCTTGATCTCATCGCGCAGAAGGCGCTCAAGCATTTCACGCGCTAGGTTGCGCTGCTCGATGCCCGCGACCTCGGCGAGAAAGTGGTCGGAGAACATGGAAATGTCGGGCCGCTTCACGCCAGCTTGTTCGAGTACGTCCACGATGCCGCGTGCTGCATGAACGGCAACGACGCGATGTTCATGGGGTAGGGCATCGTGTTGGCATGCCCGATCAGCGGACCGTTCGGATCCACCTCTTTCACGTAGCTTGGATCGTCGAGACATCCGTCGTAGTCCAAAGAGGCATCGGCGGGATCGAAAGCCTCCCAGCAGCGCATGCAACGACGGCGCGGACCGATGACCTGCACGTGCCACTCACGAGAGTCCTAGTGTCAATCGTGACGGCAATTAAAGATTCCGCACTCCGAAACAGCCGAAAGCCCTGCGACATATCCAACGGTGTTCGCCGCTGTATAGTGAACGCGGTCCAAGTGACTCCTTTGATTATCCGGAGGCGCACCTTTACTCCACCGTCGTTTTTTTTTCGCTCCTGGCGGTTCACAAGTGGCGCTGTTCCTCGAGTGACCGAACGCACTTCGGAGAACTTTACGTAGATGGTCCAGGGCATTACGAGTGGTCCCTGAAATGACGCATACGGCCTGCCAGGCAACAGCTTACAAGGGGTGACGGGTGGACGGCATGGAGACCGGTGTACGCATGCGATGCGGTGCGCTATTTTGCGCGGCTGCACTTGTGCTGGGCCTTGGCCCATGTTTTGCTGCGGGAGGACGTAACCGGCCGCCCGTAACATCCGCAACGCCGACTCCGGCGGTCTTTCCGATCACCGTTATCCCCTTGCAACGGGCACTGGCGATTTTACGCGGGCTTTACCCGCGCATGCGGATTACAGCCGACGTGGCTTCGAACTCGATCATCGTTTTGGGCACCCCTGACCAGGTGCAGGCCATGCGTACGGTGATTCAAGGCATTGACGTCAAGAATCCAACTCAGGCGACCCTGGAAGTCGTGCCGCTGCGAACCCTCAAACCAAGGAGCATCATCGCGAGGCTTCATGGGCTCTATCCAAATGCGCGCATTTCCCAAGCGTCGGCAAGTAGCGTCTTCGTGAAGGCCGTGCCGCTCGATATGATGCAGATAAAGTCGCTCATTGGCACCCTTGATACCCCAACTGCCACCGCGTCACCATCCGGCCCTCCTGCAGAAGCATTACGCGTGACGCAAACGAGTCCGCGTGCCGCCGCGCGTGCTATTGCGCGCCAGCTGCCACGCATTCGAGCAAGCGTAGCCGGCTCTTCAGTGATCGTCGTCGGATCCGCGGAGGACATCAGTAAAGCCAAGGCCCTGATCGCCTCGATCGACCAGCCAGCTTTTGGGTCGCGCTACACGCAGGTGTACCGCATTAAAAACATCGACGCTGGCTCGGTGGGCTCCCTGGTGTCACGCTCTTATCCCAACGCCAAAGTAAATGTGGATAAGGATCTCAACGCCATTTCGGTCTTTGCAACAGCTGGGGAGCAGCAGCGGATCGGCGATGCAATTGCACAACTCGACGGGAACGCTGGAGGGCAGGTCGTCCCCGGTGGGGTCGCGATCAATCCGGCATACGGCTCCTCAAATGTTGAGGTCGTGGAACTCAAATCGGCCATGCCGGGGCAAGGTCTAAACGGGGCCTCAACGACGGCCACGGACATCGGGCAAGCGGTAACGCAATCGCTTCAGCAACTGGCGCCCGACCTGCGGGTGACCGTGCCGGCAAATTCCACTTCCATCATCTTGTCCGGAAGTCCGCAATCGCTTCGCTTGGCTAAAGACCTCGTGGACCGACTTGATAAGACGACGCCGCTCGTCGTGCTTGACACTGAGGTGCTCGAGGTCGACGAATAGGTGGCGCGCAATATCGGTCTCGAATTGCCGGGCGCAACGCTTTCATCGCAATTCATAGAAACGCAACCCACGCCCGGGCCCTTCGGCTGGCCAGGACGCATGATCGAGTTGCAGCCACTGACGCGCAGCGCTC
>JABXNS010000288.1_pt1 | contig 11139 bp, 11 predicted proteins | sample 7301101 | NCBI WGS metagenome assembly JABXNS01 (sample SAMN14449646, study PRJNA615230) | soil metagenome | isolation source: soil from bare, unvegetated metal-rich iron-sulfur acidic spring small-cell... | place: Canada: Paint Pots Mound, Kootenay National Park, BC | collected 2017-05-25
ACCCTTCGGGATTAGCCGTACTGCCAATCGATGTTGGCGATATGCTGCCTCTAGCCCACGTTTCAGTCGAGGGAAGAGAAGCGACGTTTCTGATCGATACAAGTGCCCCGGCCAGTATTATTTTCCCGAATTTCTTTCAAGAAATTGGGGTCAAGACACAAGACACTCCCTATAACAGTATTCTCACGCCCCGGTACATTCTCGCGCTTCGGGGAGGGCCAGAGAAAGTGCTTCCATATTCTATTCGGGATTTTTCCTTTGGAAACGGCAGATTCCCGGAGGCCACCATCTTGTTACCGCTCGGGCGTGATATTGAAACCGACCAATATGATGGCGTGATCGGGCGCACCATGCTCAGCGCGTACATCTTGTATTTTGATTTCGCGGGTCGTGCCATCTATTTGAAGCCAAACAGTTTTTAGTCCGTGTACGAAGGCGTGGCATTCGCAACCGGAACGTTCGGCGGCTGTGCGGGGAGACGCATGGAATGAACAGGCTCCGTCGCCGCGTAGAACATTTACTAATTTTCGGCTGAACATATCGATGTCGAATTGCGAGAGTGACCCTTTACAAACCACGAGGGCTAGAAGCCGCAGCAGGCCGTGACGTATTCAACCTTCCACAACTGGCTAACATCTGACGACACCTTAAACACGGCTGTCCTTCTAGTCAGCTTCAGCGCGGTGACTGTACTAGTCGTCCGCAAGTTAGCAAGTTCTCGTAGCGCTATCTGGTGGAAGCTACTATGGGGTTGGACCCTAATCGTAACCGGTACGGTGATCCTTGACGGTCTGATTTCTACCGTTCCCAGCCCAGGTTACAATATCGCGGAATTCAGGCTTATTCTCCTTGTCTTCATAATTTCGGCCTCGCTAGTATATCGTATCTTAGCGGCAATTCTGCTTGAGCGCTATAAGGTTGAAGGGTTCTACGTGCGCCTGGGTCTCGCGGTAACGTTGATCTCGGTGGCCATCGGAACTGCGTATGTTTTCGCAGAGCGAAACACGTGGAGACTCAATCCTATGGCGGAGGAGGGCGGAGTCAGTCATATTATCGGTGGTCGCTTTCAGCTCGAGGGTTCGCACAATTTACAATTCGTCTTAACGTTTCCGAATAATTTAGGGCCCGATGATTCCGGTTTGGCAGATGATTCCGGTTTGGCATATGTTTCGGTGTTAGAAAGACTAGGCGGAGGTGGGGTAGCATCAGAATGGCCGAAGGGGCATTTTTTGCCGCAGCTCATTGCTCCAGACTATGCGGTGCAGCCGGTCGAAAATGCCGAATATTCCACGTCGTTTCTTGTGAATCACTCAGCGGTAGCCGACGTTAATGCCGATGAGTTGAGGACCGACGTGCTTTGGTCGTGGATCGTTCGGCCGGCTCGCGTGGGAAGGCACGCGGTTGCGCTTCTATTAAAATTTTGCAACTGTGATTTTGATCCTCATCAACATCAGCTACACACGGCCGCTGTAATCAGGCATGCAATCTTCTCCTCTTATCTTGTCGACCCGAACTATCCGGGCCAGGGTGCTGACCCGTTCATCAATGTCGATACTTACGAGACGGCTAATTTCCAGAACCGGCGATCGTTCACAGCCGAAGCCATACTCGTTAATGAAACAGTCGCTTCGCCTTTTAATGCGGTTTTGACGCCTTGGCTGACAATAGTTAGCGGCTTCGCCGGGATCGTTAGCTTGCTGATCGGCATCCGCAGAAACGTGTAGCAGCACAACGTGGAAGAGGCCACATTTGAACGAAGCGCTCTCTCGTTTGAAGCGACCTATTACCGTAAAAAATCGCAGCCTAGCGTACAAATCTCATCGCCCAAGTAATTAACCTCGGCCAGTGATGTAAGCAAAATACGGGACAGAATGACTGAGTAACGGAGATATATCTCCTGGTCTAAACTGCCGGACGGCCGGACAATTGGGGTGTGACCAGGACGGCCTTCGATGACCTATCGCACGAGGTTGGTTATTCGATCCGAACGATTCGCGAGAACCGGCGGCTGAGCCAGGAAGACGTTGCTCACGATGCCGGCCTGAGCGTTCGACATTATTATCAGATTGAAACCGGCGAGTCTAACCCCACGCTGCGCACCCTTCACCGCATAGCCGACGTGTTCGGGGTTCGTCTGCATGATCTATTATGCGATTCGCGCGTCCGGCATTTGGGCCGCAAACGCGGCTAAAATTACAGGACGATCCTAGATACTGAAATCAGGAATGGAGACTAGCGCATAGCCTGCACCGACTGCCTTGATCAGTCGTCTTTCAGGCGATCTGCGACTCTTCGAATGGCGGTCCGCCCCTGGAGCCATGCCATCTCCCTCCGCACGAACAACTGCATCGGTAGGGATCAGTTGCCCGCCAGCATTTCGCGGTACATCTCGCACCAGTAAGCGTAACTCTCAGGCGTCGTTCTATCATCGATTCGGTACCGCATTCGCGGCATATCGGATCGCTGATGCGCGGAATTTTGTCTTGGGGAGCAACATCCTCATACCAAATGTGACCGTTCATGCATCTCAGCACGAAGCGGAGTACGCGATGTGCCGTCATCGCGCGCCGCAACATGGATCGCTTTTTTCGAATTTGCCGATCGCGTGCTGCAGTTGATTGCTCTGCGCAACGCCCGCAGATCAACCCATCTGCACGGACTTCCCTAGACCTGCATAGAGCGCATGTAGGATTCGTCGGCGAGTCTATGGTTTGCGCCACTTGTCTCGCGCTCCGATATCCGTGTTGCGCACACGCTCGATATGTACTGCCGCGCTGGGGTCTATTTGGCGCGCGCGAGCTACGGCCTCGGCTTGTGTATCCTCGATCGCGCTGGCTCGCTTCGCGCCACCCTTTTTGGCTGAATAACGTCGGTCTTCGGTTTGTTCGATATACCACTGGTCATTCTGTGCCATGGGGGCCCTCCAACAATCATCTTACGAACTTGTGTTCGATTTATCCCGCCCTCCCGATGCCAAAATACCTCCGCTGGCGACATGTGTATACGCATAGAGGAAAAATGTGTATCTGGGCAAATTGGTGAGGGTAAATGCCACCGCCAAGAAAGCACGGCAAGGCTAATTGCCCCGGTGAGCTGATTCGAGCGTATGAGCGGCCCAACCGCTCCGGCGCTGTGCGACCGCGGGGTTACGTCTGTAATTCGTGCGGCCTATTTATGGACGACGAAGGGGATTTTTCCGTGGACTCTAGCGAGGAGCTACGACCAGCGGCCGAATCAATGGCCGCCGAATTGACCGGCCTTCTGTGGGACCGGCGCGTGCACGAGCGCGCGGCTGGTATCGTCCGGAGCAATCCGCCGCTCTTGTCGAAGGCGCAAGCCGGCAATCCTTACATCAATGGAGTCAGGCGATGGTGGGCGATCGCAAGCGCCCTGGTCCTTCGTCGCCATGTGGACCCTGGCACCCCGGGAACGCTTCGTTGGATTCTCGAGCGTCTTGCAGAGAGTGAGGAGAAGGGCCTTCGCGGATCCTCGCCGTCGAGCGCGCCGCTTGCAAGCAAAGAGGATCTCAAGCGCCTCGAAATGATCAGCGTTCGGTTTAGGCCATACCTCAATGCGATGATCCACGGGGGCCAGGTCGATACAACTCGCCTCACATTCAACGATCTGCATGAGGCGATCGAGATCGTCGCGGATATTGGCGAGCGTACGTACGTCGCCATTACGAATGTATCTCGTCGTTTTGAGCCAGTCGAACAATTTGAATGGACGGACATTTTTGAAGCCCCATGGATCAACGGTCCCGAGGAGCAAGCCTACATTCTTGGCAATGAAGGAGTGCCGTTCGACGCATTACCTATGGCGGTCTCGGATTCCCAAAAAATCGCGCGTCTGCTGTTGAAGCTCGAACCGAACGGACCCGATGAAGTCGAGGTGACCGTTACTAACGACAGCAAAATTGAAGCGCTCGACGTTCGAGTCTTCCTTCCTTACCTCCGAACCGTTATTGACGCGCCTGCACTGGGTGCCGGCGCTCGCATCATTGAAAAGGTGCGGTGGGTTGAAACCGATGATCCGAAATTTGGCTCGGGTCAGGCGGTCCTTGAGTTTTCCGACGTTTACGATAACACGTACAGGCAATATGCCGACGTCAATTGCATCACTGGCACCGTCCGACGTCTTACGAGAGTGCCGTTCTTGGTAGAAGGTCGTATCGTCGTACCGCGTCCGTACTCGGTATCCGCCTAGGATGCCGCACATCGCGGTTGCCCATCATGTGACTGCTGTAGTCGGCGCGCCAACGCCGAAACTGCCGGGATTTGCTTGGCCTCTCCTGTTCTTTATTCTCGGCTTTGTGCTCGGGTGCATTATCGCAAACGTCGTGCGCCAACCACGCCTCAAGATAGCCACCTTGGCAGCAATCGTCGCTGCGGGACTCGGAGTCGTTGGCGCTATCGGACATGTCTTGTTCTCAACAAGCGGCACGGTATGGATGCCCGTGTTTGATACGACCACACTCCTATGGGTGGTGGTAGCTGCCGTCGGGTTCGCACTACCTATCATTTCAGAAATCACAGTGGGCGGTGTAAATCTTAAGCTTCACCAGGCACAGGGCGTCACTCTGCGTGCTACCCACCTGATGCAGACATGGGCGTTTACAACGAGCGACCTGCTCGCCGAATTTGAAGATCCCGAGCTCAATAGCGGTGAAGCGATAGAGTCCATTTTGAAGTTCTTAAAGCTCCGGGCTTATGAAGCGCTAGAATGGATTGGGCAAGACGGCGAAGAGAGGCGCCTTGCAATATGGATGAGCAATGCGACAATTCAGCGGCTAGAATTCTTTTTCAGTAACGAAATTAGGGATGCCGAAACGACCAGCATAACCTTCGGCATCGGAGATGGAATCGTCGGGACGGTTTTTGAGAACCAAGAAACCTGGAACGAACGAGATGCGCCGTCAATTCCGATTTGGCGAAGGATTCGCAATGAAAAGCCACGCTACCACGGCCTCTTTTGTACACCAATCAACTTCGGCGAATACAATATCGGCGTACTGTCAGTTGATCGACAGAAGGAGGAGCGGTTTCAAGAGGACCACGTCGACGTCTTAACAGCGTTTGCAGAAATGGTTGGGACGGTTCTCGGAAATGAAAAAGCCCGCGCCTTTTTGGCTGGGCTTGAATAGAAGCGAAGACCTAGGCGCTTTTCTTGCGCAGATCCTCCATTATCGCTCCGGGACTACCGGCTTTCTGCTGCGTCGAGGAACCCGGCGTTTCCAAAAGCGGCACGGTGATGTAGCGTTTTAGCGCTGCCGCGTACTTACCGTCCAACATCTTTAATTGCTTTGCCATGTCTGCCTTCTAGAACGTTGCGGGCTACTTTATACCCGCGGCTGAGGAGTTCGGTTGCATACCTTGGCCTGGCCGCAAACAGGGCCTTCGACGGGTGGCCGGGGCTGCCTGCTTGCTTGTCCTGTCAAAGGACGTTTCACGAGGTCTTTCCGAGCGGACAAATCCCTGAGATCGCGATGCGCGGCGCCTCAACATTCGAGTAAACCTTGTGCCGAAGCCCCTCGAATTCAACTTTGACGCCGTCGGCTTCGAGGGTTAGGTCAAGGCGCAAGATCCGCTCGACGGCTCCAGTAAGTATCAAAAGCATGACGCACGTTAGACGGGCTATGGCCAGAAAATCCGGGGAGCTTTGCGGATCTCGCGCAAGGGCTGAAATCGGAGAGCCCTTAGCCACCAGGCGATTAGCGAACGACGTCGCTCCGCTGATGAAGCTTTCGAATGTTGCGTTATTGAGGCGGTCGAGTATGTTATCGCCTTGCGTCACGGGACTCTTTTCATCGAGTAAGATTCGGCGAGCACGCATCTCCGCGATCTGATCTGCCGATATGCCGTTGTAGGACATTTCGGTTCCGTAGCTGTTATTGAATGGCTCTACAGCGAAGTCGAGCGTGATCATCTCTTGGCCATCTTTCATAGTCTCTCGAAAAGACCTGACGCGCGCAAAAAGCGCGGTGGAACCGTAGGCGAGCGCGAAGGCGCGTTTCTCGTTTTCAAGTCCTCGCAGCTTTGCAGTGTCCGCATGATCATCAGGAACCACGACCAGCCGTAAGCTTTCAGCGCGGTCGACCTCGGCTAGGCGCATTCCAAATATGCCGGCGTCCTCGGACCGGAAGATGACCATTTGTTGTTGAGTCGTCTTCGCTCCGGGGGTAGCCGATTGAGGCGGAAGGACGCGTACCGGACCAAGCGGAGGCCGCGGATGAGCCGGCTGTTTCGTCAGACGGCGCAAGAGCTTTTCGTAATCAGTCTCCTCGCTAAGATCGTATCGATCGACATCGCGGAGAAACTCCGGAATATACACGGCGTCGGCCTTGTCCAACAGGACCGGAATTATCTCGTGGTTACCGCCTTTTGCTTCGACCGCGCGCTGAATCAACAGGGCGCTCTCAAAGGCGACGCCCTGACCGACGCCGGGCGCATCCTCAAGAACGTAGCGCCTGTAATATGCTTCGGACGGTACGACGAGCACGGTCCGACGGGTCATCATCTCAATCATCCAGCGGCCCCAGCCATGCACCGGCTCATCGTCATACGCGTCTATTTCGCAGTCGATCCCGTCCCGTCTCAAACGGTCACTCAGCTCCAGGATTTGTTGGTCGGCTTCTCCGTGAGCGTACGAAATCGCCACCTCTGGGTGCTTTGCTATCATGATCTATCGTTTAAGGTCGTCGGCGTTAGCTGCAAATACCGGACATGCTGTCTGCGCATGAAGATGATTTTGCTAAGTGGTTTCCCACGTACGACATCTAGAGGTCGAAAACTGAACGCCGGCGAGCCGGCAAGGAGGTGGTCCCTGATCTGCTCGTAGGCCTGCCTGGTAATACGGAATCTCGTATCTCCAGCGGTGACAATTTCGCCGGCCGGGATCATTGTTCGCTCGTCCGCTTCCGGGCTGTTTGGCATAGAAACCCATTCAATGGCTTCGGAGGGTACCGTGAGATGGCGTCCGCCGGCCAGGTCGACCTCGAACGCCAGCGGGCCGGTTTGTCCGAAAGAAGCCACAACCGAATGAGCCATTTCAAGCGTGACGTTGAAATCGTTGCGAAATCCGCCGACCGATATGGTGCACGCGTAGATGAAAAGTTCTTCGGCTTTGCGGAGTCTGGGAGCATCTGGATCTATGGCAACCGGCGCAATCCGGGCGATAGCGATCCCGTTCCGCGTAATGAGAATGTCCTCGCCGCTGGTGGCAGCGTCGAGATATCTGGAGAGCTGCGACTTGAGTTCGGCGATCGAGACCCGGCGCGACTTCTCAGGCATAGCCACAGCATAACGACCGGTAGGGTTCTCTGTCAAGGGTCAGGTCTGACTATCGAAAACACAGTGACTATGATGGTTGCAGCAGTGGTGCTATTCGTGGTACGATTCGTTGGTGATTTCGTTCACGCATCGCATGCCCAAAGGACTCCACGCCCTGGCGATTCAGGTGGCCAAGAACCGGGGTCAAAGCTTGAACGCCTTTCTAAATGAGGCGACCGAGCGGCATCTTCAGCCGCCGACGGAGCTCGGACCCCCCATGTGGCTCGACGACTACCGCGAACGCGCGTCTGTGAGCGAAAGTAACCTCCAGATTCTCCGTCGTGTGATCGACGATCAGGAGCCGATAATCATCTGCGGCGATCGGCATTCTGGAAAAACGACGTTGTTGAGCGTGATCATGCGTGAAAGGCTCACTTCTGCCACGGGGCCCATGTCAGCGATGCTGTGGCAGCGTACGCCCCAAATCAACGATCCTAAACCACTACTTTCTATTGTTGTCTCTCCCATGCAGATACAAAACGGCCTCGGAAGGTTTGAAGAAACCATAAAGCCGCGCGCGATCTTTGTGGACGACCTGTGGCCCAGCGCGGTACCCGATGTCATTCGGGGATTTAACCACGGTGTTACCGGAGCGGTTTCGATTTCCGGGAGTATCGAAGATGGGCTAACCATGTTGCATCCGGTTTCGAGATTGTGTGGAGTCGAGATGCGCGAGGGCCGCATCACTCAAGTCATTCAACGCCCGTAGAGCATCAGCCAGCCTCATTTCGACTCGAACGAGAACTGCACGCTTCGCCTGAAACCTGACGAACGGGAAAAATAATGATCACTCTTTACCACGGAAGTGGCGCTCAGGATTTTCAGGTGCTTGACGACGTCATGCCAGTTGAGAAGTGGGCGCAGCTGCGATCGGTTGCGGTCCGGTTACTTCGCGCGAACGGACACTCTCGAGCTGCCGAGATCTTGGAAAAAACGCCGTTTGCCCTTAGAGAGGGCACCAACGGCTTTAGCGACGAGTTCTCGATCCTGTATTGGTCGGCGCCCCTGGAGAGTTACGTTAAGGCAGCCGAGTGGAGCGAGAATCAGGCTGACCGATTACCTTTCGCACAAATAGCGAAGGCCGTGAGTAAACTCGCCACAACGAACTACGTGCGTTTCATTGCGGTGGACATTCGTGCGAGTGATAGTGTTGCGGCCGTTGAGAACCCGAGTTTGGCCATCACCGTAGACGTTGTAGAGCGCGCGCTCAGAGATGCCGAACAGCTCATTGCCGGTAGCGGCGCCACGAGCGGAATCGATCGAATACATACGGCCTTGCACGGCTATCTCCGGGCAATGTGCGAAAAAGCGAAGATAGCCTGCGCCAGCGATGCAAGCGTTACAGAATTGTTCAAGCTTTTACGAAAAGGCCATCCTCTCTTTTCAACAGTTTCGTCAGACGGCCCGCGCCGCGTTCTTACGAGTTTTGCAACTATCGTCGATGCGCTCGATCCAGTCCGAAACCATTCGAGCATGGCGCATCCAAACAAACAACTGCTCGACGAACCCGAAGCAATGCTTGTCATCAACGCGGCCCGAACGCTTATGCACTATCTCAACGCGAAGGAGCAAGCCGGCTTCTAATATCTTCGATTTAAAACGATCGTCGAATTGCGCGCGCATTTATAACGGCCCCGCCGATAGAGTCTGCGCCGTTTCTTTGGGCGTCGTGCTGCAATACGCGGTCCCCAACCCTCGCATCGTCAGGGCGTATGCTTTACGTCCGTGGGACCTATGCTCGGAATGGGGGTTACATTACCCAATCGCCAAGTGGCGCTTTTAGCAATGCGCACAGGCCGCGGCGAATTTTTTGACGGCAACCCGTTTAGGGAGTCGCCGGCGCTGCGCGTTGCTCAGCATGAAAAACGATCATTGCGGACCGTTCTTGTCTCGATCGAGGGAGTCGAGCCTAGATCTAAAAAAGCCATGCCCGAGTCCGATAAAGACGAAGTCCAGCGCCAACTCTTAAAGGCTCTCCAAGGGCTCCGGCGCCGCGCATTTCGAGGGCCAGTTGCCCTCTCGATGCTTTTGGCAACGACTGAGACGACCCCAAGTTACTCGCACCACATCGCAAAGAACCTCCTGGATTTGTTTTCGAAGCCACGGGAAAATGTTGCGACCAGACGCACTCAGCTCTTATATGCGGACGACTCACAGGTGCACGGGCTGTGCGTGATTTGTAGACACGGATGGGAGGAGACCCGCATCGACTTGGACGCCCGGTCCATGGGCGCGTTCTTGGCGGATTTGGATATTGCACGCGAGCAAATGCTTAAAGAGTATACCGAAGATGATTTCGCAAGCGATGCGGTTGACGAACTTCGCAGGGCACTCCGCACTGCTCCGAAGCGCTGGGATCGCTTTGGACCAGAGGCGTACGACACCATGCTACGGTGGACTCGTTACCACGCGCAGGAGGCATTCCTTGGGAGCGTGGCAGTGAAGGTGAGCGACCTAGCGTACCTTTACGGACTTGGGAAAAGTCAATTTTTTGGGGACGCAATTACGCGCGAGGTCGAGGCGATCTTCTCGAAATCGCCTTTACGTATTCAGCTCGGCGAACTGCCCCAGACCAGAGGAACCTCTCGGCAGTATAGGGCTGAAATCGATCGTGGGTTACGCGAATTTAAACAGCGCTACCGGTGGATCATGGACCCTGTAATTGTGCCCATCGCAATGGAAGTCGTCGTAAAACCTCCACCGAATTCCCGCCGGCAGGCGATCCATGATCTGGATAATGTCGTACGTAATTATTTATTGCCACGACTCTTTGAAATTATCAAACCGCTGTCCGACCACTCGTTCACCTATGATGTCGAAGCAGTTGCTAAGGACCTGAATCTTCCACCGATTCCGCGACCGCCGTTGTCCACGCGAATTGGTGTCACGCGATATGAGGCGTGGCGCCTGCCGCCAGCGAGAGAGGGAGAAAAAGGCTTCGTCAGTGTTGCTATCGCCGCGGATACGAAGGGACCGGATAGCACCTTCCGCGAGGTCGACGAAGCTGTTGATCGCTGGAAAGAAAAACTTCGCCACGACGACGACTGATGCGTCGGCGGCGTATCAATGACAGCAAATACGACGATTGCCTCGTTTAGTGCAAGATGCACCGGCTAACGCTGCCGAGTGCGCCGGGTTTGATCTTGGTGCTGAGATCTGAAACTAAGCTTTTTCCTACGACCGCCCACGGTTTTCCTACACTTGTTTTTTTTGGCCTGGGCGTTTGGGAAGAGATGCCTTATTTGCTTGATACTGGATGCAGACTTGGCATTCGACCGGACGTTTATCCGAGCTGGTAAACTTTAGAGCGGTCTTGACATGCGCGCGATTGGACTTCCGGATCTGGTTATACCGTCCACTATGCTGGTGTGGAAGCACTCCTTCTTTCATCCAGCGATCGATCTGACCGAGCGAAATATTATATTCATCGGCCAGCTGTTTGATGGTTCGGAGCTCGAGCCAATGAACGTGCTCTGATCCTGGGCCGTCCGGCGGCAGAAGCGGTCGGCCGATGTAGTCCCTCGCTTGTTCAGAGCTCACACTTTCTCTATCGGAGGTTCGGGTGTTCCCGGTTTCGTCTTCGGCGCCCGATGGTCGCCGGCGGGCGTCCAGAGGCGCGCTGCCGGCAATCACCCCATCCAAGTAGGCCCAAATCCAGGTCGCCCGGTAGAGGGGTCTCCCATTGCGTGTTACCGACACGACTTGTTGCGAGCGTGTTAGCTCATCCAACAAGTCCGGTGAGAGACCACACATCCCTGAACCCTGCGCGGTGGACCGGAAGTCGGACCACTTGGCTCCCTCTTTTCGCCGG